>Ga0208788_1000118_pt1 | contig 40053 bp, 33 predicted proteins | sample Wag4_2014_7_11_3_FD_187363 | JGI IMG/M metagenome (GOLD analysis project Ga0208788, IMG submission 187363) | Fresh water mixed with fracking chemicals microbial communities from Ohio, USA - Utica-2 Time Series FC 2014_7_11 (SPAdes) (version 2) ...
ATTAAACATTAAACCTAAAATGCATGATATCACCATCTTGAACAACATATTCCTTGCCTTCGATGGATATTTTGCCGTTTTCTCTACAACCTGCTTCGGTCTTAAATTGTTTGTAGTCAGCGATAGCAATTACTTCAGCTTTAATAAATCCTCGTTCGAAGTCGGTGTGAATGACTCCAGCAGCTTGAGGAGCCTTCCATCCTTTTCGTATGGTCCATGCGCGAACTTCCTGTACGCCAGCAGTAAAGTAGGTGATCAAGTTGAGTAGGGTATAGGCCCCATAAATCAAACGGTTTAGTCCGCTTTCTTTGAGTCCATATTCATCTAAGAACATGTCTTTTTCTTCTGGGTCATCGAATTCTGCGATTTGAGATTCGATGGCCGCACAGAGTACAATGACTTCTGCATGCTCTTCCTTTACTTTTTCGCGTAAGCGATCCACAAATGCATTGCCCGTATGGATACTGGATTCATCTACATTGGCCACATACAAAACGGGCTTAATGGTGAGTAAGTGCAAATCCCGTACAGCTTCTAATTCTTCTTTTTCAACAGGAATTGCTCGTGCATTGAGCCCAGAGGTCAGACCCTCCTTAAATTGGAGTAAAGTTTCCAATTCCGATTTGGCTTTGGCATCTCCGGACTTGGCAATTTTTTCAATTCGTTGAATCTTTTTCTCCACCGATTCCAAATCCTTAAGTTGGAGTTCGGTATCAATGACCTCCTTATCGAATAGGGGATCTACTCCTCCGGCCACGTGAACGATGTTATCATCTTCAAAGCAACGGATGACGTGGATGATGGCATCTACTTCGCGGATGTTGGCCAAAAATTTATTACCCAAACCTTCTCCTTTGGAAGCACCTTTGACCAATCCAGCAATATCCACAAACTCAATGATGGTCGGCACAACCCGCTGTGGATTTACCAATGCTTCTAATTCTTGAAGTCTGGAATCAGGAACAGAAACTACCCCTACATTGGGTTCGATGGTACAAAAAGGAAAGTTAGCTGCTTCAGCTTTAGCGCTTGATAGCGCATTAAACAAGGTAGATTTGCCCACATTGGGGAGACCTACTATGCCACATTGTAATGCCATTAATTCGTTGCTTTAATTTTAAATATTTTGTAGGACTTGTACCCACTGTAAAATTCCAAGACCGATACTCTGAAAATGGTGTAAACGGGTATGGCAAAAATCATCCCGAGGATTCCTGCGATTTTTGCTCCGGCAAAGATAATAACAAATATCTCAAGGGGATGCGCTTTTACCGATTTGGAGAAAATTACTGGCTGTATTAGCAGATTATCTGTGATTTGAACTACTGTAAAAACAGTGATGATTTTAACTAAGAAAAAACTGTAATCGCTGTCGGTCGAAAAATCCCCAGTTGAAATTCCTACCACAATACCAAAAACTGTTCCCAATAGCGGTCCAGCGTAAGGAATCATATTAGTAATCGCAGCAAACAGCGCAATAGTCAATGCATATTCTACGCCTACTAAACTAAGGCCTAAAGCAGCGAGCAAGAAAATAGCCAAGACTTGCAACAATAATCCAAAAAGGTAATTGGAAAGTAACTTTTCAACCTTGGTAAACGTGGCTACGGATAATTCGAAATAAGCGTTTGGAATAAGATTTAAAAGATTTCTGCGAAGGAGTCCATTTTCGAGTAAAAGAAAAAAAGTAATGAAAGCAATTGCCATTGTCCCAATAAAAACCTGAGTGGTGACTGAAATGACACTGGAAATAAAACCTCCAATGTCAAATTTCTGGAGCACACTTTTAACCGAAAGGCGTAATTCCTCAAGAAGGATGCCTTTTTTGTTTTCAATAAGTTGGTATTTCATCAAGAACCGTTCGAGCTTCTCCAGGGGAACTTCTAGTTGGAGGTAAATGCTGTCCAAGTCCAAATCGCTCAACAGAATGACTTGTCGGTTGATTAAGGGGAAAAATAGGAGTCCTAGCAGGAATACGATAGATAGTACAGTGGCAAAAGAGGCAAGAATAGCAATGCCTCGCGGAATGTGCTGTCCTAGAATATGTACTTCATTGACCTTGTTGGTTAGCGGTCTTAGCAATGCAGCTAAGATGAGTGAAGTAACCAAATAGATGGAAATAGCAGAAAAATACCAGCCAAACAGCAGGAAGGTGAGGAAGAACAGAATGAGGTAGATGAAAAACCGCTGCATGGTATCAAAAGAAAAGGAGGCAGAAGCCTCCTCAAATATATTGGAATTGGATGTGTATCCCTAATGCTCTTGAACTGGATTATTCCCAGCGAAGGTCATTGTTTACTTCGTTCTCAGATTCTTCATTTTCAAACTGCTCAAAATCAAAGTCGGGAAGCAAATCATTTTTCACATGGTCCACTGCCTCATTCAATGCATTGACAAACTTGAAGAAATCTTCCTTGTACAAAAAGATTTTATGCTTCTCGTAACTGAAGTTGTCTCCATCCATTCTGCGCTTACTTTCAGTGATGGTAAGGTAATAATCGTTGCCACGGGTTGACTTGATATCAAAAAAATAGGTTCGCTTTCCTGCTTTTACTTTCTTGGAGAAAATTTCCTCTTTATCGTATCCTCGGTGATCTTCCAATGTTCTAGGGATTAAGTGTTGGAATGTATAAATAACGGGTCTAAGATAAGCTAAAAGCAATTTAGAATTCAAAATCAAGACCTGCTTTTTTTTGAAAATCTGTAAAAATCAGGGTACAAGTTGTTTCGAATTCGATACAAACCTTCTGAAGTTAAACAAATTAAAGTAGTGGAAAAGGTGCTCGATTTGGGGTCTTTGAAACCTATTTAATTGAATTTTAGTAGGATAGCTTTTGAACTGACTGGTTTTTACCGCTTAAAAAATAACTTGGTCTGTAAGGTAAGATCCAATTGCCATAAAAAAAGGGCTGTTCCTTTCCAGAAACAGCCCCAATTCAGGTGTCCTAATTTATCAGTCGCCGTGTAAGAATGCTTTTCTAGCAAGCAACACTTCCTCGCTTTCTCGGTGGTCGGGATCATCTACGCAGCAGTCTACTGGACATACTGCAGCACACTGAGGTTCCTCATGAAAGCCGTTGCATTCTGTGCACTTCTCCGATACGATGTAGTAAAACTCATCAGAAACGGGAGTTTGCTTGGCTGTGCCAGCAGTTACAGTGCCATCAGGAAGCGATACTTCTTTTAAGTTGGTACCACCAGCCCAAGTCCATTCTACTCCTCCTTCATAAATTGCTGTATTGGGACATTCAGGTTCGCATGCACCACAATTGATGCATTCGTCTGTTATCATTATTGCCATAGAGATTCAAATTTGAATACAAAGTTACAATCTCCTAAACACCTTCGCAATAAAAAAGTTGTCACACTAATTAATTTAAATTTATTCCAAGGGCTTTTTTTTTGGATACCTTTGTTAGATGAACTCAGATTTTACGCTTTCTGATCGAATTTCGGCCTTTGTTCAACTAGGGATTCGGATTTCCAACTTATTGGAGGATGAAAAATTCTCCCTCTTTCGACAGGCAGAAAATCAGAACGCTTGGTTTACACAGCGCTCAATGGAGCAAGCACTAGAAGGAATCCGAGTGATGCTAGATCCTCAAGCCTTGGAAAGATGGCTTGCCGCCTATACTTCTCTTGATCCAACATCTCCTAAGCAAATAGGATTGATGCTTTCAGGAAATATCCCTGCGGTTGGTTTTCATGACCTTCTTTCAGTGTTGATTTCTGGCCATACGGCGTGCATCAAGCTAAGTTCTCAAGATGCTGCGCTACCCCTTTGGTTGATACAGGAATTAAAAAGGATAGAACCTCGCTTTTCAGATCGAATTCAAGTTGAAGACATGCTGAAAAATAAGCATGCCTACATCGCTACGGGTAGCGACAACTCAGCGCGATATTTCAACTATTACTTTGGGAAGTACCCGCACCTGATCCGTTCCAATCGAACTTCTATAGCCATTCTTCAAGGAGATGAATCTACAGCCGATTTGCAGGCTTTAGGGAAAGATATTTTTGATTACTTCGGCCTTGGCTGTAGAAATGTATCCAAAGTGTTTGTCAAAAATCAAGGGCAGCTGACGGACTTGCTTGATGCCCTAGAGTCCTTTTCATGGGTGGGCAATCATCACAAGTACTTCAATAATTACGAGTACAATAAATCCATTTACTTGGTCAATCGTACCCCGCATTTAGACAATGGATTTCTACTCTTAAAGGAATCCAGTGATTTGGTTTCGCCCATAGGAGTTCTTTTTTATGAAATCTATTCCGAAGAACAAGAACTAAACATGAAGTTGAAGGATCTCGATTCAAAGATTCAATGTGTGGTTGGGACTACGGCAATCGATCTCCCAGGAGTCATTCCTTTTGGCCAAACGCAATGCCCACAACCTTGGGATTATGCAGATGGGGTGGATACACTTCAATTCCTAGGTGCCCTGGACGAATAATTCGAATCATTAAGGCAACCCTTATTCGGGAATGTTCGTTACCTTTTTTGTTGCTTTTTCCTATATTCGCAATCGGAAATTTGAACCATTTACTCCATAAACTATACAAAACGATGGCTTTTGATATCGAAATGATCAAAGAGGTCTATGCACAAACCCCAGTTCGCATCGCAGCGGCACGAAAGGTAGTGGGCAAACCGCTTACATTGACTGAAAAAATTCTTTACGCCCACTTAAGTGAAGGGGCTGCTAGTCAGGCATTTAAAAGAGGAACCTCCTATGTAGATTTTCAACCTGATCGTGTAGCGATGCAAGATGCCACTGCACAGATGGCGCTTTTGCAATTCATGCAGGCCGGTCGTTCTCAAGTTGCTGTACCTTCTACGGTTCACTGCGATCACTTGATCCAAGCAGAAATTGGAGCAGATAAAGACTTGAGCAAAGCAAAAGATAAGAATAAGGAGGTGTATGATTTCCTTGCCTCTGTATCCAATAAATATGGAATCGGTTTCTGGAAGCCAGGAGCTGGCATTATCCACCAAGTAGTGTTGGAAAACTATGCTTTCCCTGGTGGAATGATGATTGGTACTGATTCCCACACGCCTAATGCGGGTGGTCTTGGGATGATCGCAATTGGTGTGGGTGGCGCAGATGCCTGCGATGTGATGGCTGGATTGCCTTGGGAACTTAAGTTTCCAAAATTGATCGGTGTGAAGTTGACAGGCAAGCTTTCCGGATGGACAGCTGCAAAAGACGTAATCTTGAAAGTGGCAGGTATCTTGACCGTTAAAGGCGGTACTGGCGCTATTGTTGAATATTTTGGTGAAGGAGCACGTTCCCTTTCCGCTACAGGAAAAGGAACCATCTGTAACATGGGTGCTGAAATCGGCGCGACAACTTCTATTTTTGGTTACGACGAAAAATCTGCTGCCTACCTATCCGGTACAGGCCGTTCTGATATCGCGGAACTAGCCAATGGCATCGCGGAGCACTTGACTGGTGACCCAGAAGTATATGCACAACCTGAGTTGTACTTTGATCAGGTGATTGAAATCAACCTTTCTGAGTTGGAGCCGCATGTAAATGGTCCATTTACACCAGATTTGGCTTGGCCTATTTCTAAGTTCGCTGCAGCTGTTCGAGAAAACGGATGGCCAGCAAAATTGGATGTGGGTTTGATTGGTTCTTGCACCAACTCCTCTTACGAAGATATTTCTAGAGCTGCTTCCTTGGCGCAGCAGGCTGTAGATAAGAAGTTGGTAGCAAAGTCCGAGTACACCATCACACCTGGCTCTGAGCAAGTTCGCTTTACGGTCGCTCGAGATGGATTTTTGGATACTTTCGACAAGATGGGCGGGGTAGTACTTGCCAATGCTTGCGGTCCATGTATCGGACAGTGGGCGAGACATGGTGCTGAAAAGCAGGAGCGTAACTCCATCATCACTTCCTTCAATCGGAATTTTGCGAAGCGTGCGGATGGAAATCCAAACACGCACTCGTTTGTTGCTTCTCCAGAGATTGTAACGGCGCTAGCCATTGCTGGAGACCTTACATTCAACCCACTTACGGATACTTTGACCAACTCTGAAGGCAATCAAGTACGCTTGGACGAGCCTAGAGGATTGGAATTGCCAACCAAAGGCTTTGCTGTAGAAGACGCAGGTTATCAAGCTCCTGCCGCTGATGGATCTGCGGTTCAGGTGTTGGTGGCTCCTACTTCAGACCGTTTGCAGCTATTGGATTCATTCGCCGCTTGGGAAGGTGTCGACTTGAAAGGATTGAAATTGTTGATCAAAGCCAAAGGAAAATGTACGACAGACCATATCTCCATGGCAGGACCTTGGTTGAAGTATCGAGGCCATTTGGACAACATCTCCAACAACATGCTCATTGGAGCAGTGAATGCGTACAACGACGCCACCAACTCGGTGAAAAACCAATTGACAGGTGCATACGGTGAAGTACCGGCAACCCAGCGCGATTACAAGGCAGCAGGTATTGGTTCGATTGTCGTAGGAGATGAAAACTATGGGGAAGGTTCTTCAAGAGAGCATGCAGCCATGGAGCCTCGATTCCTAGGTGTTCGAGCAATCTTGGTGAAGTCTTTTGCGCGTATTCACGAGACCAACCTGAAAAAGCAGGGGATGCTTGCCTTAACTTTTGCTAATCCTGCTGACTACGATTTGATTCAGGAAAACGATGTGATTGATATCAATGGATTGACCACTTTTGCTCCTGGCAAATCGTTGGAAGTAGTCTTCCATCATGCAGATGGTACCAAGGATATTGTGGTAGCCAACCATACTTACAATCAAGGACAAATCGAATGGTTTAAGGCAGGTAGTGCACTTAATTTGATTAAGGCAAAAGCATAATTGAACCAAATTCAAGGGAAGCCGTAACGAGTAATTTGTTACGGCTTTTTTTGTGCAAATAACCTAAGTCAATTAAGCCAAACTACAAATTACTGGTTTGGGCTTTTCCAGGTTGAATTCGGAATCTAATGTGGATTTTACCCTTTCAGGAAACTTTACAAGGACTTTGCCTTGGCTAGGTATTCGGAAACTAAGTCCATATCGGGATGGCTAATTGCTAGTTCCTCCAAATAACTCAAGGCACTTACTTTGTCTCCACTCAGGGTGTAGTAGATGCCTTTGTTGCGAAGGGCAAATGGATTTTTGGAATCCATCGCCAAACTTTGATTGATTAAAGCTAGCCCTTCCTCCAATTGATTGCTGTAGAGGAGGTACAATCCGTGATTGTTGTAAAAATAGGCCTGTCGATTGTCTAAAGCGATTGCTTTTTCTACCGCTTTCACTGCCCCCGCATAATCCTTTTCCTCAAATGAAATCATGGACCTCAAGTTGTGTAGATTTGGCTCCAAGGGATTGATTTCTTCCGCCTTTTCCAATACCGACTTGGCGGATTCGTACTCTTTTTGATAGAAATAAATGGTGGCTTGGTTGACTAGGAGGTCTGAATTCTTAGGAGCTAGCTCGGAAGCTTTTTGGAAGGATTGTAGCGCTGCAGGATAGTTTTTGAGTTTCTCTTCGGTAAGTCCCGCCAAAAAATAGGATCTCCAATCGCTTGGGCTTTCGGATACCATACGAGAGGCATCTTCTTTTGCATTGTAATTGGCACCCAGATCCAAGTAGGCTAAGCCACGCTGAAACACCGCATCCACAAATGTTGGGTTTTTCTCTAAGGTTTTGCTGAAATCTTGAATGGCTTCCTCAAGCTGATTCAATCGCAGGTGTGCCATCCCTTTGTTGTAGTAGGCATCACTAAAATTAGAATCTAAGGCAATGGCCTCTTCATAAAATCCTAGGGCACTTTTTGGATCATTCTCCTCCATTTTTTTATTCCCTTTGAGCAGGAATCTGCCTTTTTGGTCATCTAAGCTATCGCATCCTATCCAAAGGATTGGAATGAAAAGAAGGAGTTTACTGATCAGATTTTTCATCTTGGGTTGGTTTTGGTGTCTTTGCTTTTGCCTCTTCACCCAAGAGTAAAGCATAGGGTTTGGTGGAATCGGAAAGGTCAAAAATTTCTCGAAGGATGGCTAGGATAGGAATAATTAAAATCATCCCTGCAACACCCCAAATGGAGGCACCCAATAGGAGTCCAATAAAGGTAACAAAGGCATTTAGGTTGACCTGTCCACCCACAATTTTGGGTGTGAGGAAATTTCCTTCGAGTACTTGGATGACCTGGTAGGAGGCAAAGATGAGTACCGATGGGAGTAAACTGTCCATGGTCAGGGCAGCATAGGCCGTGGGAAGTAGTGCTCCAACAAAGGGGCCGATGTAGGGAATGATGTTGAGAACGGCACCAATCAATCCAAAGAATACCGCGTGCTTCACGCCGATGATGGAGTAAGCGCTGATGTTTAACACGGCTAAGATAACAATGACCTTTCCCACCCCGGTGACATAATTCAAGACCACCTTTCTTAAGCTTCCGATTTTTTGTTTGACCTCTTCAGCTTCTGTTGTTGGATAAAGATTGACCATGACGTTGGCTAGGTGGTCGCGGTAAAGCAAAAAGAAAAACATGAAGATCGGAATGAGGATCAAGCTAGAAAGGGAGCCGATGGCATTAATAGCAAAGGTGGATAGGCTGCTGCTATTTCGATTGAGTAAATTATACAGGGCTGCGGTGTCTAGCTGGTCGGTTAGCTTCGACTGAATCCCCAAAGTAGCTGCGGTCCAGGTATCAATTTCAGTAGTTAGCGTATTGATGCGGCTTTCTACGTCAGCAAAGTCGTTGGAAAAGCCAATAAGGTTGCCCACAATGAAACTCAGCAAACCTGCTGTAATGGTAATCATGAGGATTAAAGAGAAGGTGCAGGAGAGCGCCCGTGGAAAGCGATGCCGCTCCAAAAAAAGGCTGAGCGGGGTAAATAGTACCGCAAAAAAACCTCCTAGAGCTAGGGGGATTAAAATTGATTTCCCAACTACCAGCAAGAAAACCAAGATAATCAGTAACGCCAACACAGCGAGTGCCTTGAGGTAGGGAGGTAGTTTTAGGGTTTTTGATTCCATAGAAATATGGCAATGTTGTGTGTAACAAATGTGTTTTACCCTACTACCAAACCACTACGCTTGAGTAAGGCATCTGGTTTAGGGTTGCGTCCTCTAAATCGTGCATACAAGAGGGAAGGATGCTCGCTGCCTCCTGCTGAAAGGATATTTTTTTCAAAGGAAAGCGAAGTTTCGGAATTAAAAACACCCTGCTCTTGAAATAGTTCAAAGGCATCGGCATCCAGTACTTCGGCCCATTTGTAGCTATAGTAACCTGCAGCATAGCCGCCTTGAAAAATATGGGAGAAACTCGTGCTTATCCGCGTAGCTTCTACGGAAGGAAGCAATTCGGTAGCTTTTAGTACTTGTTGTTCAAAGGCCTTGATTTCACCGATTTGACTAGGATCTTGACTATGGTAAGCCATGTCCAATAGTGCAAAACTCAGCTGACGAAGGGTCATGTAGCCTTGCTGGAAATTGGCGGCTTTCTTTATTTTTTCTACTAGCTCAGCTGAAATAACTTCACCAGTTTGGTAATGCTTCGCAAATAGGTCAAGGCACTCTTTTTCATAGCACCAATTTTCAAAGATTTGGGAAGGAAGTTCCACAAAATCCCAGAACACGCTCGTGCCGGATAGACTTTCATAGACACCTCGAGCTAGCATGCCATGCAGTGCATGTCCAAACTCATGGAATAGGGTAGTTACCTCGTTGAAAGTCAATAAGCTAGGGCTAGTCTTGGTTGGCTTGGTAAAGTTGCAGACAATGGAGATATGTGGTCGGTGATCTAGAGTTCCCTCTTTGAACTGTCCTCTGTAAGAGGTCATCCAAGCTCCATTTCGTTTGCCAGGTCTAGGGAAAAAGTCTGCGTAAAACACAGACAAAAATTGATTGTCTCGATCGTAGACCTCGTATGCGGTCACCTCAGGGTGGTAAACTTGAATTTCTGAATTGGCCACAAAGCGAAGCCCAAACAAGCGAGAAGCAGTGGCAAACACGCCTGAAATCACATTTTCCAAACTGAAGTAGGGGCGTAGTTCCTCTTCGTCCAATGCATACTTTTCTTTTTTCAGCAACTCAGAGTAATAGGCAAAATCCCATTTTTCAAGGATCTCCAACTGGTCTAATTTCTTGGCCAAGGCTGCGACCTCCTGTACATCAAGTGCTGCTTTGGGTTTGGCTTTTTCCAAAAGTGAATTCAAAAATTCAAAAACGGTCTCTGGGTTTTTCGCCATTCGCTCTTCCAAGGTAAAATGGGCATGGCTTTCGTAGTCCAATAACTTGGCGCGCTGCTGCTTTAGCGTCACCAACTGCCGAACAATTTCTTGGTTATCCAAGTCATCTCCTTTTGCGCACTTGGTATTGAAGGCCATAAATAGCGTCTTTCGGAGATCTCTGCTTTTGGCATAGGTCATCACAGGGATGTAAGATGGGTAGTCTAGGGAAAAGGCCCACTGGCCTTCCTTTCCCTTGTCGGCTGCGAGTTGAGCGGCAGCTTCCAATGCTCCCTGTGGAAGTCCTTCGAGCTCAGACACCTGGTCTACAAAGTGCACAAACTTGTTTGTCTCTGCCAATACATGTTCCCCAAATTGGAGGCTAAGCTGTGCAATCTCTTGATCCAATTTCCGGAGGCTTGTTGCATCTGATTCTCCCAACCGGGCACCATTGCGCACAAAGGACTTGTAGGTTTTCTCTAAGAGGGAAGTTTGTTCAGGACTAAGGGAAAGTTGCGTTCGCTGTTCAAAAACCTGTGCAATGCGTTGGAATAGCTCTTGATCCAATAAAACATCATTGGCATGAGCGGTTAGGAGTGGTGAAATTTCCCGAGCCAACTTTTGGATTTCATCGTTGGTCTCAGCTGAATTCAGGTTAAAAAAAATGGAAGAAATCACGCCCAAGTGCTTTCCACTTTTTTCCAAGGCTTCTACTGTGTTTTCAAAGCTGGGTAGTGCCACTTCTTTAATTGCCTCAATTTCTTTTTTTGCATCTGCTATAGCCGCAATAAATGCAGGTTGAAAATGATTTGGTGAAATCTCAGTAAAGGGAGCAGTAGTAAAGGGAGTTTGAAATGTAGAAAGTAAGGGATTGCTCATGAAATCTATGGAGTGAATCAATTGGTTTTACCTGAAATACAATCTCAAAATTACCGATTTATAGGGGATTTTAGCCCGATTTTGCAGGCAATTTCCCGTCCAGTGAGTATAAAAAAACAAAGGCCAGGAATTCCTGGCCTTTGTAACTCTTAGTGAAAGTCACAAGTCATGCTTTCCATACCGATGGGAGCTCCATCTGGGATGTTGAGCACTTGCTGAGGAGTCAGCTCCTCCGGAAGGCTTAGGTAGGCCTCAATCTTTTGCTTCAAGTAATCTCGGTGTGCTTGCAAGAGGACAGAGAATGAACCCGAGTTAGTGCTTAGTAGGCGCAATTGATTTCGAACCAATGCACGAACGGTTTGCGATGCACCTGCATTTTTTGACAAGGCAATCAAGTGATCCACCAATTTGGCTTCAGTCATCAATTTGACTTCCACACCAAGGCCTTTTGGCATGGAATTACTAAATACTTGATTGCTTACTTTCTCTAACACTGTTTCTAAACCTGGCAAGGATTTATTTTGAAGTTGCTGCAAATAAATCCGATTAACTCTTCCTGCTTCAAAAAGAAAGGTAAAGGTAGCGTCTACCACATTTTCTGCAGGAGCGATAGGATCAAATACAGGTCCAGTTCGTGAAGGGAAGGTTTCGCGATTTTTGCCGTATCCATAAGGCCTTGGTGGAATTAAGGCCAAAATCGAGGCAGGAATTTCTAATTGTTCCGTGCTGATGGAAAGTAAAAGTGCATCTAAGGCTTCTTTTTGGCTCTTAGCAGGGATCCATTCATGAGCAGTTTGGTTGTCACCTTTTACCTTGTAGGTATAGTCTAAGCCACCGACCAACTTGCTCGTTGCCTCCAGCTGGTAGCGGTGCATCAAGTAAAGCGGAACAAATACCTCTTCCAAGATTGCCTGCGGCTCTCCTGTTTTGATGGAATTGAGTCCAAACGTTTTCATGCGTTTTTGGCGCAAATCCAACAATCGCTTGAGTTCATCCGAAGCAGAAGCTCCATTGTCCCAAAGGTGGGAGCGTGGATGTACTCCACTTGGATTTCGTGAATCTGAATCGGTGATAAATTCATAGCCTGCAGCATAAGTTGCTTGGAGTGTTTTTTCTAAAAATTCTTCCTCACTTTGGTTAGCTGCTGGCTGTCCATAGCCATAGGTAATTGCCAGCTTGTCCCATTCGCCAATTTTTAGATCATAGGCATTTCCAAAATCGATTTCTCCTTTTTCATTTTCTGTAATTACTGGATGCGGATAATCCATGACAGAAGAGCGCCCTGAAGCGGAAGTAGCATAGCTGTGAGCCAAGCCAATGGTATGTCCGATCTCATGCGCTGACAGTTGCTTCAAGCGGTTCAACGCAAACTCCATCAATTTGGGATCTGCTGTATTTCCATCTTCGAAGGGCTGAAGTAGTCCTTGTCCGATGAGGTAATCTTGACGTACCCGGAGGGAACCGAGGGATACTTGCCCCTTGATGATTTCACCAGTTCGTGGGTCTTGGATACTAGATCCATAGGACCAGCCTCGAGTGGAACGATGGATCCATTGGATGACATTGTAGCGTACATCACTTAGGTCCATGCCCTCTGGGGCAAGTTCTACTCGGAATGCATTTTTAAACCCAGCTGCTTCAAAGGCTTGTGCCCACCAGTTGCCTCCTTCAATCAATGCACTTGCTACAGGCTCTGGTGTACCGCGATCAAGGTAATATACGATGGGTTCTACCACCTCAGAAACTGCCGCACTGGGGTCCTTTTTTTCCAATCGATGTCTGGAGATGAAGCGCTTTACGATAGGTTGATCAATGGGAGTGGTGTAATCTTGGTAGCTGATGAAGAAATAGCCAGCACGAGGATCAAATTTTCGCATTGCATATAGCTCCGGCAATTCGATAAAGGAATGCCTCATTCGAACAGACACTGCATCAGGACTTGGAGTCACGGATCTTAAATATGCTCCTGCTCCTGTTCCTGTAAGGGTAATGGTAGCTTCTACTTCTGTGTTTTTAGGGAAGTTTTTGGTGGTGGGGTAATACAAGACAGATCGGCTTGGATCTACTTTGTAACTACCTTGCTTTGTCCGTGCTAGCGTTTCACTTACTCCATGCACATCTTGTAGGAAAAAATTAGTTGCATCTACGATGTGGGCATTTCCTTCGGATTTTACCACTTCAAATCCCCATAGCGTGGACTGAGCAAAAGCATCTTGAATGGATTGTGCCTCGTAGGGGTTTTTGGTATAGGATCTGTAGTCGTAATTTTTGTGCACCATCAGGATTTTAGTTCCTGTCTTACGAAATTCCACCACCCGGGTATCTCCCAATTGTCCTCGATCCAATCCAATGTCATTGGACCCGACACCAGCTGTCAAGGCATTGACATACAGAAGTTCTTTGTTCAGGGAGGAAATTTCCAAGTAAATCTTTCCTTTTTCTTCATCCAGGTAGAAGGGGACAAATCCTTCCTTCTTCGTCATTTTTGAAAAATCCTGTGCAAGGAGCCAGCTTTGCTGTAAGAGGACTAGAAGGAGTAGAAGACCAATTTTTTTCATGAGCGTGCATTTTTTTGTCAATTTATCAAAAAGCTAGGTGGCTATCCTACCACTCCTAAAAAAATTAATGCAAGGCATAGCGCAGCAGGAGAACGGTGTCGGTTTGTTTGGGCCCTGAAATCTCTTGCATGCCTGAACTGATTAGTTCACGGTCCGAGTAGATCGTCTGAGCAATTCGGAAATAGGCTGTTAGCCGAGAATGAATCCGATATTGGGCCAATAAATACTGCCTGCTGCCTCTTCCAGAGAAGGCAGGAATTGCAAAGGTTCCGACTGCATTTTGCTCGTACGCATAAATCCTGTTGTCAAAGGTGTCAGTGTCAAATAAAGCCATTCGTGCGGTAAGCTTCCAGTTCGCTCGGGAAAAGGAGCATTCTTGAATTAGCATCCATCCCTGCGTTTTTTTCTGATCGAAGGTGACCTGATTCCAAAGGACTCGGGATCTACTGCTCAATTCAGGTGAAATTTCTAGTTCCAGGCTTGCCTGGGCTTGGCTTTTTAGGATCGTGCCAACTTGTTGGGTCGGTGTAGATTCCACCTCGTCCGTAAGGTTCCTCATTTTACGTTCCTGCTTAAATTGAAGGGTTACTTGCCTGGTTTTTTGTGGCTGGTAGCTCCAGCGAACTAGCCATTCCTGTCCATTGGAGGGAGTAGCTACACGGAACTTGAGCCATGGAAAGGTGAAAAAGTCTACATAAGCATTGAATTTGAGTGTTGATGAGGGCTTGACCTGAAACCCTAAATACACCCCTCGCTCGTTGCTAGGACGGGTGCTTTCCGCAAATGCAGTAGCATACAAACTGTGGAAGTGTCGGTCATAGCTTCTCCAAAGCAGCGAAAAATCCACCGTTCTGCTCAAGCTACTCACCAAACCAAGAACAGTTCCATGACCTTGACTCTTTGATCGAGCAGACTCACCGAAGAAAGCAAAGTTCTTCCAGGTAAGGTTGGCGTAGAGGCTTCCAACCTGATTTGTTTGGCCCGAAAAATCAAAGGCATTGTAGCTCGTCGCATTTCGAATCCAGGGAATGCTAAAATGGGTATGCAGGAAGTTTAACCCAGCAGACCAGCGGCCAGACTGAGCGTTGTATTGGAGGTTTTTGCCTAGATTGGTTTCTCGCACTTGGTTTTTGGTGGATAGCTCGCTCAAACTTCTGTGCAGCCCTGTTTGGGATAGGCTAGTAAGCGTCTGTGGTGCTGCCCCTAGGGAATCACTCGACTCCGTTACGCGCCCATCTTTGCCAACCGAAGAGACTATAAGACTGCTTTGCCATTTACCCATTTGCCGGGTCAATCCAATTCCTCTAAAAAATCCTGTTTCGATACTTGCCGTGTAGGGTAGCAGGCCCAAGCTGCTTCTCCGTACGGTGGGAACTGTTTCTGCGCCTTTGCCCAAACTAAATCCCGCACCAAACACCAAACCCTGCCCAAAGCTGGCTTGAAAATCCCCTAGGGAAATAGTTTTCCATCTTCCCATACCGTAGCGAGTGAAATGGAAAGAGGCAAAATTGAATCCATAGCGCCTAGTTTTGGTATCCCAGGTAAGGACCTCACCCGGATCCTTCTCCAAGATAAGTCCCAGACTGAAATCTTTGGCATGCAGGACTCTATAGCGTAGAAACAAGTCGTTTGGATCGCCCAAGTACCGACTTGTGGGATTGAGGGTGCTGTCATTTTTGGAATAGCCCTTGCGCAATTCCCAGGTTCGTCGGTGACGAAGCACTAAAAAGTTGTTTTCCTCGCTTCGCAAACGTTCAAAAAAGGTTTTGCTGCTAGTAGCAGTGCTTTCAAGGGTAAGGAATGGCAGGATAGTGGCCAATGTGGTACTATCCCAATTGGGAAGAGTTTGCAGCTCGTAAAGCGAAAGAAAATCACCCCAAGTCTTTCGGTGTTCCAGTAAAACTTGAATTTGAGGTGGTGAAAGGAGGTAGGTTGCTTGCAATTCATCTGCCGTTACTCGGTTGATTTCGAGGGGATTTTGGTAGATTTCTAGAAGCAATTCATACAGTGCTTCGTAGTCCAAGTCCTCGTCTTGGATGGGAAACAGTCGCTCCATCAGCTGTAGAATATTCAAGGTTGGACCTGTGTTCTGTTGTGCGATTGCCGGTAAGGCAAGCAATAGAAAGCCTGATAAATAGAGAATCACCTTCATGCTTAGCGCTTTAAGAATAGCGAGAGATGGTGAGTGCTACCTAAGGCAGTATTTTGTCCATAGGCATAGTCTAAGCCATAGTTTTTCTTTTGCAGCCCAAGCCCAAAGTTGAGTGCAGTGGGGTAGGAGTGGATGCCTGTTCGTAGGATGATCCACTTTTCAAGGCTGTATTGAAGGCCAAACTTAAAAATGGGTGGGTTATCCAACTCTTTTTCTAGTTCGGCATGGATTTCAAGGTTTTTGGAAGGGAGGTAAGTAGTCCCCATTTGGAGTAGGGTCGGGAGACGCTGGGAGGAATAGGTACTGATTCTGGATTGGTTCACATTGGAGAGCTGTGTTCCGAAGAAAAACTTAGGTCCTAATTCTGCTAATCCCCCTAAGGAAAATTGTATGGCATTACCAGTTCCAAAACCTTCGATATGGGTTTGAAACAAACCTGCCTTTAGCCCAAAACTTAGGATCCCTCGGGTAGTGCCTAGCCCCAGTTCCAGTCGATGCTGATTGAATAGCTCCCCTCCGTAACGCGCAATGCCAATACCGATGCTTCCTTTTTGGCTTTTAAAAACACCAGAAAGGGCAGTGGTGCTTAGTTCTTGGATTCCAAATCGCTGGTCTATTGTGATGCCGATCTCAGAATCAGTGATTCTGTCGAGGGCCCCCACATTGTTTGTAAGGCTCCAAGCGTCACGATGATACAATTTGGTAGTTCCTAATCCTTGGCTTTTGGCGCCAATGGCTTGGGTGGACAGGTCTATTTGAGCTGATGCTTCAATCGAAAACAGCAGCCATAAGCAAAAAATCAGGCTAGGCTTCATTAAAAAAGATTAAAAAGTGATTACTTAAATGTATGCTATTCTATGGATTAATCCAAAAGGGACAAAAAGCATGCGATTAAGCGAAAGCTAAAGATCAACTAGAGAATTGACGAAAAGAAAATTCAGTTGTTTCAATTAAAAAAACAGCCTCAATTTTGATTAAAATGAACACCGAATAATATTTTGAAAATTTTTCGCAATCGATTGTTTGAAGAGAAAAAAACATTTTCTATTTTTCGAGTGTATTCATGAATTGAATATCTACAATAGGTTTAATAGGTTTGAGAGCAGGAAAAGGTCGGAATTGTATTCCGGCCTTTTTTATTTTTGTCATTTTCAAGTTACTTGAAGGTTAGATTGAATTTCAATCGTGAATTATGACTATCGATCACCTCAAAGCGTTACTAAAGGACGGATTTACCAAGGAATTACCTGGGAAGGAAGCGCATGTAAAAATGGCTCCCCAGCCGCTTGATTTACGGAGGTTTAGTACGACGTTCGCTGAGCCGCCCAAGAAAAGTGGGGTTTTACTTTTGTTTTACCCTGAAGAGGGGACAGTGTATTTCCCTTTGATCAAACGGCCTCAGTATCCCGGAGTGCATAGTGGGCAGGTGGGTTTTCCAGGTGGTAAAATGGAACCTTCTGACCCAGACATACTTTTTACGGCCTTGCGGGAAGCAGAAGAGGAGATTGGGATAGATGCAGGCAAAGTAGAAGTCCTTGGTCGTCTATCTGATCTTTTTATTCCAACTAGCAATTTCCTTGTAACCCCAGTGGTTGGTTTGGTGCAGGAGAAGCCGAGTTTTGTACCCGAGCAGCGGGAGGTAGCACGAATTATTACTACAGAAGTGATTTCACTTTTTCATCCCGAAGTTAGAAAACAGAAGCAGCTTGCTGTAGGAGGAGGGATGTACTTGGATACTCCTTATTTCGCAGTAGAGGAAGAGGTAGTTTGGGGGGCTACGGCGATGATTTTAAGTGAACTTGTACAGGTTTTGGAGCAAAAATCTGCTATCGGGATGGCTTTTTAGTCAATAGTTGGTAATGTTGTAAGAAAGAACTTTAGGTATATGCAGGAACAAACTAGTCCCTTTTTAACCAATGATGCGGTAGTTTTTGGTCTTTTGATGTCCATTTTGGCTTTTGTTTTTGCCTCATCAGCGAGCAAGCATCCCTTTTGGGTCAAGTTTTATACCTATGTGCCCACGGTATTGCTCTGCTATTTTATTCCTGCTGTTTTCAATTCTTTGGGAATCATATCTGGAGAGTCTTCCAACCTTTACAAAGTGGCCTCACGCTATTTATTGCCAGCTTCTTTAGTCCTATTTACGATAAGTGTGGATCTCAAAGGCATCCTTCGACTTGGTCCCAAGGCCTTGACCATGTTTCTTGCAGGAACGGTTGGGATTGTGCTCGGTGGGCCAGTTTCCATGCTAATCGTAGGCTGGATTTACCCGGATTTGTATGCAGGAACTGGGCCAGATGAGATTTGGAGGGGATTGTCTACGATTGCAGGAAGTTGGATTGGGGGAGGTGCCAATCAAACTGCCATGTTGGAAGTTTTTGGGGCGAGTCCCACCCTTTTTGGACAAATGATTGCGGTAGACGTGTTGATCGCCAATTTCTGGATGGCCATTCTTTTGTTTTGGGCGGCAAAACCTGAAAGGTTAGATAAGTTTTTTAAGGCTGATACAACGGCTATTTATGCCCTTCGCGATCGCATTGCAAAAATGCGGGAGAGTACCATCCAGATTCCAAGTATAAAGGATATGCTTCTTATTTTAGGAATAGGATTTGGAGTAACGGGCTTATCTCACTGGTTTGCTGATTTCTTGGCGCCCTGGTTTGAAACCAATCATCCCGAATGGAATCAGTATTCCTTGAATTCCGCATTTTTCTGGATTGTGGTGATCGCTACTGCCATTGGATTGGCATTGTCTTTTACTAAAGCTAGAGATTTGGAGGGGGTTGGTGCCTCTCGAATGGGATCAGTGCTGCTTTATGTGTTGGTGGCTACGATCGGTATGCAGATGGATTTAGGAGCCATTCTGGATAATCCCATCTTATTTTTAATTGGCTTTATCTGGATAGTGTTCCATGCCTCAGTCATGATCTTTGTAGCCTGGTTCATCAAAGCGCCCTTCTTCTATGTGGCTGTGGGTTCCCAAGCAAACGTGGGAGGGGCAGCATCTGCCCCTATAGTTGCTTCTGCCTTTGATCCTTCATTGGCACCAGTCGGTGTACTTTTGGCTGTACTTGGGTATGCCATTGGTACCTATGGCGCTTACTTGAGTGGATTGATGATGCAGTGGCTTTCTGGCCTGTAATTTCGCATTACAATTCATTTAGGGTTTGTAAGCTACCGGGCTTTCATCTCCGTTTCGGGCAAGGTTTGGTTCCTAAAATAAAATAGGGATTTGGCTCGTTTACCTTTAAAGTTGGCATTTAGCACTATTTTTGTCAGCTAGCTTTAGATGAAGCTTTCTCGTATGATTCCAAGACTCCTTCTTCTATTCTCGCTACTTCTTTTGGGGGCTGGACTTCAGGCCCAAGGATTTTTGGCAAATAGACCTTCCATTTATGCGTTTACGGGTACCTCAGGAGCTAACTTGAGTCAATTCAATGCACTCTTAAAGGAGCGAGAAATACTTCCAATCCAAAACAAGTACAATTCCTTTGGACTTGGATATCAGGCAAGGCTGAATGATTTTATTTTCGGGTTTGAACTTTCCCAGCATCAAAGTCAATCAGCGGAAATAGGGAGCCATCGTTTCCAATACCGCACTTCTAGAGCCTTGGTGAATTTAGGCTATTCGCTTACAGAAGAAGGAAAATTCCAATTTATCCATTACCTATCTCTTGGTTTGGGTTACATGAACGTGCAAAAGCTTCCTCAGGAGCAATCCAAGGACCTGAAAACGTTCCTCAAAGAACCAGGCCAGGGGTTTATTTTAAGAGAAAATGACATCCAAAAAGGGACCCGCTATTACGGTAATTTTTTAACCGAAATTGGATTCCAGCTCTCGTATGATTTTCCCTTACCCAATCGAAAGGAAGCGCTCGTCGTTATTGCCAAAGCAGGGTATGCATTTAGTCCATTTGAAGACAGTTGGAACTTGAATGGAATTTCCTTTGATAACGCCCAAGCAGGTGCGTTTTTTAGGGTAGGAACTGGGATTAGTCTTCCAGATCGCAATTTTTTTTACAAGGATGCGACGATTGGCATCTTCCTGCTTCGAGGCTTTTACTTTTCCAAGCCTGAAAAATTCAATTCTTATCTGCGCGAACTGGGATACCAAGACTTTGAAGGTAGCCCCTCACAGTTGGGGATTCGTATTTTGGGGGAAACAGACGGGTTCTTGTATGGAGTGGATGTGTTTAATTTGGCACAACAAGGTCGGGCGAGTACGACGCAATCTCATAGTTTGAATAGCCTTCGAATCTATGCCAATGTGGGTAAGAAATTCTTTCAATATAAAAATTGGGCGGTAGGGGCTCTGGGAGGCCTTGGTTATGGCAACCTGCGATATTCACTCCTTCAGGATGTAAAGCCTGATTTTCCCGCTTTACTCGATCAACGAAATTTTGATGGATACCTGAGAAATTCAGGGATATTCCTCAAACCGGAAGTGCTAATCGAGTACGGCTTGCCCATGACGAAAAGAAAGATTTTTGATGTTGTGTTTTCCACCTCGGCGGGATACGAACAGGCCATACCTGGATTCAAGCTGGGAGGAATGTCCATGAATTCCTATCAGTCTGGGCCATTTCTAACTTTTGGGGTAGGGATTCGCCCATAATTTCCTTCTGTTTTTTTCAAAAAAACTATTTTTTCTAGGTAAAAATTGGATAAATCCTTCGGTTGTTTGGATTTTAGTCTTACTTTTGCAGCTACTTATCGAGAAAGACCGAGGGATGGGCCCTACGACGTCTTAGCAACCTGTAATCAAGGTGCTAACTCCCCTCTTGGATACCCCAAGAATAGATGAGAAGAACTGTAAATTGACCTACTTTTCTCCGTGTTTTGCTCGATTAGTTTTTTGAACGTAACCAACAAATGAGACAAAACAGAACGGAACAACTGCTCCAAGCAGTTAAAAACAGAATCTTAATCTTAGATGGTGCCATGGGTACCATGATACAGCGCTACACGCTGACTGAAGAAGATTTTCGAACTCCAGCATTAAAAGATCATCCTAAGTCCTTAAAAGGCAACAACGACCTACTTTCTTTAAGTAGACCGGACATCATTCGTGCCATCCACAAGGAATACCTAGAGGCCGGTTCGGACATCATTGAAACGAATACTTTTTCAGGAACAACCATTGCTCAGGAAGATTATGGATTGTCCCACTTGGCTTATGCCATCAATTTTGAATCTGCTAAAATCGCTCGTGAGGTTGCCGATGCATTTACAGAGACTACCCCAGACAAACCTCGCTTTGTAGCGGGTGCGATGGGTCCAACCAATCGTACTGCATCTATCTCTCCAGATGTAAATGATCCAGGATACCGCGCCATTACCTTTGATCAATTGGCTGAAGCCTATGCGGAGCAAGTGAGAGGCTTATTGGACGGAGGAGCAGATATCATTTTGGTCGAGACCATTTTTGACACCCTCAATGCCAAGGCGGCACTCTATGCCATCCAAGAAGTGTACGAGGAGCGTGCTATTCCCCTTGACCCGCGAGAAGGAGGGATTCCGATTATGATTTCTGGGACCATCACGGATGCTTCTGGAAGAACCCTTTCTGGACAAACTACCGAGGCATTCTTAATTTCGGTATCCCATGTTCCCTTGTTTTCTGTAGGACTTAATTGTGCCTTGGGAGCCAAGGAATTGCGGCCTTACTTGAAAGTGCTTGCGCAAGAGGCTCCTTTTTACGTGTCTGCTTATCCGAATGCTGGTTTGCCAAATGAATTTGGTGCCTATGACCAAGGAGCAAATGAAATGGCAGATCAAGTACGAACCTTCTTGAAAGAGGGCATGCTGAATATTTTGGGAGGCTGCTGCGGCACCACTCCTGATCACATTCGCGCATTGGCCCAGCTGGCAGCTGAATATAGCCCAAGACAAATTGATCAACTAACGGAAGAGGAGGAGCAACATGCCTAAGCCTACCTATTTAAAGCTATCTGGCCTTGAGCCCTTGGTGTTTTCACCAACGATCAACTTTGTAAATATCGGGGAACGAACCAATGTCACCGGATCCAAAAAGTTTGCCCGCTTGATCCTAAATGGACAATACGATGATGCCTTGGATATCGCCTTGGATCAGGTTCGTGGTGGAGCGCAGGTTTTGGACGTTTGTATGGACGAGGGAATGCTGGATGGCGAATTCGCCATGGTTCGCTTTCTCAACTTGATTGCCTCTGAACCGGAGATCAGCCGAATTCCTATCGTGATTGATAGTTCCAAGTGGAGCATCATCCTTGCCGGCTTAAAGTGTGTGCAAGGAAAAGGTATTGTGAACTCCATTTCCCTTAAAAATGGGGAAGAAGAATTTATTCAGCAGGCCAAGACCATCAAGAAATTTGGTGCAGCAGTCGTGGTCATGGCCTTCGATGAAAAGGGACAGGCAGATACCTATGAGCGTCGTATCCAAATCTGTGAGCGCAGCTATCGAATCCTTGTCGATCAGGTAAAGTTTAACCACCAAGACATCATTTTCGATCCCAATATTTTCCCTGTAGCTACAGGTATGGAGGAGCACCGCAAGAATGCAGTTGACTTTTTTAATGCAACACGCTGGATCAAGCAAAACCTTCCTGGTGCGAAGGTAAGTGGTGGGGTTAGCAACATATCTTTTTCCTTCCGAGGAAACGATCCCGTACGTGAAGCCATGCATGCCGCTTTCCTTTACCATGCGATACAGCATGGGATGGACATGGGTATTGTCAATCCTACCATGCTCGAGGTGTATGCCGATATCGATAAAGAATTATTGGAGCGGGTAGAGGATGTATTGTTTGACCGTAGAGAAGATGCAACAGAGCGACTGCTTGAATTTGCTGAAACTGTAAAGTCTGCGGATAAAAAAGAAGTGGTCAACGAGGCCTGGAGATCTGCTCCTGTAGCCAAGCGAATCGAACATGCCTTGGTTAAGGGGATTTTGGACTTTATCATTGAGGACACCGAGGCAGCACGCCTTGAATTAGTCAATCCATTGAAAGTAATCGAAGGACCTTTGATGGATGGAATGAATGTAGTAGGCGACTTGTTTGGTGAAGGAAAAATGTTCCTCCCGCAAGTAGTCAAATCTGCTCGGGTAATGAAAAAGGCAGTAGCCTATTTGGAGCCCTACATGCCACTGCCTGAAGAGGGTCAAGAAGCCTCTTCCTTGAAGAAAATTCTATTAGCCACCGTAAAAGGTGACGTACATGATATCGGTAAAAACATCGTAGGAGTAGTTTTGGCTTGCAATAGCTACCAGATCATCGACTTAGGCGTGATGGTAGATGCACAGAAAATCATCGATGAAGCGATTAAAAATAAGGTAGACATCATTGGATTGAGTGGATTGATTACTCCATCTTTAGATGAAATGGTCAATGTAGCCTCTGAAATGGAGCGCCAAGGGCTTACCATTCCTTTGCTGATTGGTGGAGCCACTACTTCTAGAATCCATACTGCTGTAAAAATTGACCCGATGTACTCAGGTGCAGTGGTGCATGTTAGTGATGCCAGCAAGTCAGTGCCAATCGCAGGGGAGTCTATATCCCCAGAAACTAAAGATTCTTTCCGAATTCAACTGAAGGAAACCTATCGACAGCTTCGAGAAGAACACGAAGCAAAGCAGACGGTGAAGCAGTTGATCAGCTACGAAGAGGCAAAAAGTAATCCGGTAGCCATTAATTGGGAGGGAACCAACCCTGTTGCTCCAAAGGTTTTGGGAAGAACAGTGCTTGAGGATCTTGATTTGACAGTTCTTCGTGAATACATTGACTGGACACCTTTCTTCAGTACTTGGATGCTCGCAGGCAAGTATCCAAAAATTCTAAAAGACGAGGTAGTAGGAGTAGAGGCCACCAAACTGTTTGCTGAAGCACAAACGATGTTGGACACGTTGATCAGAGAAAAGTGGCTTTCTGCTAAAGCGGTATTCTCCTTGTTCCCTGTAAAGCGAGAAGACGACGATGCGGCTGTATTGGATGCATCTGGAAATAAAATGGCAAGCTTCCACTTTCTAAGACAACAAGGCAAGAAAGGCAAGGGAGTCCCTAATCGTTCGCTGGCAGACTACTTGCATCCCGATCAGGTAGACTACATGGGCTGCTTTGCAGTTACTGCCGGATTGGGCATGGAAACCAAGCTCGCCGAATTTCAGGCAGCAGGAGACGATTACAATGACATTATGTTTAAAGCCTTGGCTGACCGATTTGCTGAAGCTGCCACGGAATACTTGCATGAACAAGTTCGTAAATCCTACTGGGGCTATGCCACATCGGAGCAGTTGGATAATGAATCCTTGATTCAGGAAGATTACGTGGGTATTCGACCTGCACCTGGCTATCCGGCTTGTCCAGAGCATTCCGAGAAGGTAACTATTTCCGAATTGTTGGATTTAGAAAATACGATAGGAATCACCTTGACCTCGAGCTATGCCATGTATCCGACTAGCTCTGTTTCTGGATTCTTCTTTGCACATCCTGAGAGCAGCTACTTTGGCTTAGGGAAAATTGGTGCCGACCAGGTAGCAAGTTATGCAAAGCGAAAAGGCATCAGCCTTCAAGCAGCTGAGCGCTTATTATCTCCAAATTTGGCCTATTCTCCAACTGCAATTCTTGAGACTATATCACAATGAAAATCACTGAGCATATAAAAAACGCTAAAGGAACTCTCTTTTCCTTCGAAATCCTTCCTCCTCTCAAAGGGCAAAGTTTGAAAGAGCTCATGGAGGGTATTTCCCCTTTAATGGAGTTTAAACCTCCATTTGTGGATGTTACTTACCATCGTGAGGAGTACATCTATAAGAAGCATGCCAATGGGCTTCTAGAGAAGGTAAGTACGAAAAAACGCCCAGGAACCGTTGGGATTTGTGCTGCCTTGATCAACCGATTTGAGGTAGATGCCGTACCACATGTGCTTTGTGGGGGCTTTACTAAAGAGGAAACTGAAAACCTGTTGATTGACCTCGATTTTATTGGAGTAGAAAATGTGCTGGCTCTTCGTGGAGATGCTCCTAAAGCAGAACGCTTTGTAGGCGAGCCCAATGGGCATTCCTTTGCCAGCGAACTCGTAGAACAGGTGGTCAACATGAATCAGGGGAAGTATTTGCACGAAGAGACGGAGCCAAGTTTCCAAACTGATTTTTGTGTCGGCGTAGCAGGCTATCCTGAAAAGCATTTTGAAGCTCCAAGCCTCAAGTTTGACTTGAAATACCTGAAAGAAAAAGTGGCAAATGGCGCTAGCTTTATCGTGACTCAGATGTTTTTTGACAACCAAAAGTACTTCGATTATGTGGCTAAGGTGCGGGAAGCGGGAATTGATGTTCCCATCATTCCAGGAATCAAGCCCATTTCTACCTTGGGTCAGATCACTGCTTTACCTCGGTCCTTCTTTTTGGATTTCCCAGACGACTTGACCGATGCACTATTCAAGTGTACCACCAATGCCCAAGTGAAGGAAGTGGGTATTGAGTGGGCGATCAAGCAGTGCAAGGAATTGATGGATGCTCAAGTTCCAAGTTTGCATTTTTATACGATGAGCAAGGCCGAAACGACCTATAAAGTGGCCAAAGAACTCTTCTAAACTATATTAAGCAATTTAAAAAAGGGCCTTTTGGCCCTTTTTTTTGCTAGGTTCCATTCCTTGGTAGCAAAGAAATTAGGTGATGGATTTTACTGCCGTTCCTATCAAATACTTCGCTCTGGTTGATTTTTCTTTATCTTGCGAGACTGTTATTTCCAGGCTCCTTTTGTGGGCTTGCTTTCCGATTCCCATGTCCAACGAACCGATTAAAATCCAAGCAAAACGTACCCGCAGCCTGCGAAAGCTACACCGGTTGATGGGAATTCCCCTGATTGTATTTTTCCTTGTGATTGGGATAACCTCCATTTTGCTGGCATGGAAAAAGAAAGCGGAACTTTTGCCTCCGACCTTAACGAGTAAGGTGGAGCAGGGTACTTGGATTTTGCCTTCAGAGATGGTCCGCATCGGTGAGGAGGAAATGAAAAAAATGGGGAGGGATCCTGAAGTAGATCGAATCGATATTCGCCCTGACAAAGGTACGGCTAAAGTCACCTTCAAAACCCATTTTACTGAAGTGCAGGTAGATGGGTATTCGGGTGAGATCTTGTCTGTGGGGACTCGTCATTCCGATTGGATTGAAAAGGTGCACGATGGAAGTATTGTAGACTATTACACCACAGGAGAGGAGGGAGCCAAACTTACCTACTCCACTTTGGTTTCTCTTGGATTGATTTTTTTGGCGCTGAGTGGTTTTTACCTGTGGTACTACCCAAAGCTTATGCGTAAGATGAAAGAATAATAAGCCAACAAATTTTAAGCAGGTTTAGTAATTCTCGGAGTGACACTTTTGAATCGCCAAACTCCTAAAGTCTAACTAAGGAGCTTGTATTTTTTTCCAGGTAAGGACTTGATGATTCCTTCAAACTCAAGTGAAAGTAAAGTGGAAGACAGGATTCCTAATGGAATTTGGTTGGCATAAGCCAGCTGATCGAGTTCAGTATCTCCTTGGGTTTGAAGGTAGCTAAGGATTTTAAACTCCAATGCTTCCCGAGTCGAGAAATCCTGTAGGGCCTTTGATTTTCGTTCTTCTCCTGGTTTGGACCAGTGCAAGGCCTCTGCGAGGTCATTTGGACCAGTATAGATAGAAGCTTTCATTCTTTTGATGAGCTGGTTACAGCCTTCTGAAAAGGTAGATTGGAGGTTTCCTGGAACCGCAAAAACTTCCTTATTGTAGCTAAAGGCAATTTCTGCAGTAATCAATGCCCCGCCTTTTTCTGCAGCCTCCACGACCAGTAGGGCATCGGAAAGTGCTGCAATAATTCGATTTCTAGCCGGGAAATTTCCAGGGAGCAAGATAGATCCTGGTGCATACTCACTGAGTAAGGCGCCATGAGCTTCTACCACCTGTTCAGCAGTACCTTTGTGTGCTGCAGGGTAAATCAAGTGGATGGGCGATCCCATCACTGCTAGCGTGGGTAATTCCAGCTGTAAAGCAGCTCGATGTGCTTCAATATCAATTCCGTAGGCAAGCCCAGATACGATGGTCGGCTGGTAGGGCAATAGGTCTTCAATGATTTTTTTGGTGATGGACCTCCCATAGGAGGTAGCACTTCTGGTACCCACGATCCCAATGGTTCTTGGCGTATTCAAGTTGGCATGACCTTTTGCAAATAGGAGCACAGGAGCATCTGCAATGGAATTTAATCGTTTTGGGAATGCTTCATCTAGCGATGTAAGTAGTCGGTATCCTCCAAGAGTTTGGCCAGCAAGGAGTGCTTCAGCTTTGGAAAGCAGGGAGGCCTGTTGCTGTCGAATTTCGAGTAATTTCCGTCCAATTCTAGGGATCTTAGCAACCTTGGTTGTCGGCAAGGAAAAGAAACCGAGTGCTGAGCCTGCGTAAGCCAGAATAGCTTTGAATAGAATTGGCCCAACTTTGGGTGCTAGAGCTAAGGCAATAAAAAATTGTTTTTCCTCAGGTGTTGGATCTGGAATGGAGTTCATGCTTCAGGTTGATTAAAAAATCCTTGATTTCCTGAAGTTTTTGAACTGCGGCTACTTTATCAAATCCTTGTTTCTTCCCTTCGGCGATTACTTCTTGGGCGCCTTGAAGCGTATATCCCTTTTCTTTGACCAGGTGGTACACATAGCGAATCTTTTGGATGTCGTCTTGGGTGTATCGCCGGTTGCCTTTTTTGTCCTTCTTAGGGCGGATGATTTCAAATTCACCTTCCCAATAGCGAATAAGGGAGGCCGCTACTTTGAACATGTCGGCAACTTCTCCAATGGAAAAGTATTTTTTCTCTATTTCTCGCTCTTTGTAAGGCACTAGGTGATAAGTTAAGTAGTTCAGTCTTCAGACAAGGCTCCAGTGAAGGAGAATGAAAAAAAGATACCCTAAACTAAGAAAATAGTTGAGGATTTTTGATAGGTCTTCGTCCAATTATTTAAAAAAAGCAGCGCACTCCTCATCAACACTTTTTGTTCATGGAGTTTTATAGGAAATGGGATGGCATCTAATCCCGAGCTCAGCGGCTTAGCGATTGAGTACCTGAAGCATCTGAACCGCTGCAAGTCCTGCTGTTTCTGTTCGAAGTCGGCTTTTTCCAAGGGAAATCGCCCGATACCCATTTTCAAGGGCTTGCTGAATTTCTTTGGGGTCAAAATCCCCTTCAGGACCAATCAAGATAAGGTACTTCCCACCTGCTGTAGCCAAATCTAGGAGGTGGTTACTGTGGTTCTCATCCACATAGGCGATAAATTTTTGGTAATCTGGAAAGGAACCAGCCTTTAAAAATGAATTGAACTTGATACTCGAGTTCACTTTTGGAGTTCTCCATTTGATACTTTGCTTGCAGGCCGAAATTATTTTCTTTTGCAACCGGTCAATCTTCAAAAAACTACGTTCCCCATGCATGGTATCCAATAGGGTCAGTTCATGAAATCCAATCTCAGTGATTTTCTCCACCATCCACTCCATGCGGTCGGGACTTTTGGTGGGGGCAATAGCTAAGTGGATATAAAATGGGTCTAGTTCTGCTTCTTTGGATGACAGGACCGTCAAACTCGCCTTTTTAGGGTCTGCTTGGTCTAGTACACAGGTATAGAGCATCCCTTTTCCATCCGTAAGTAGGATTTGGTCTCCCTTTTTTTTACGAAGTACACGCACAAGATGCTTGGATTCTTCCTCAGTGAGGTAGGTGGTGGGAGAGGTGATCGATTCTTGAAAAAAAAGCTGCATAAGCGAAGTGATCTACAAGGACACAAAAAAAGCACATTTCGGGAAGAAATGTGCTTTTAATGTGGATTAAGCTTTTATGCTTTAAGCTTTTGAAATTTCCATGTTGACGGTTCTGCCTTTGATGGTGTTGTTTTTCATCACGCGTACTACGTGCTCTGCATCCTTTTGAGGTACATCTACGAAGGAGAAGTTGTCAAAAATATCAATGCCTCCGATGCTTTTTCCGGATAGACCAGACTCACCTGCAATAGCTCCTACGATGTCGTTGGGACGGATAAAGTCTTTTTTACCAAGGTTTAAGAACAAGCGAGTCATGTTTTCCTCGCGAGCACGCTCTGCACGGGGAGCAAAATCTCGAGGTCCTTCTTTGCGGTCACCAAATCGGTTGCCACTTTCTTTGCGGTCGCCAAAACGGCTTCCACGTTCAAAGCGATCACCGCCTCTAGGTGTTTCTCTTCGATCTCCGAAGCGCTCGCCACGTCCACCTTCTCTACGGTCTCCGAATCTAGACTCACGTCCACCTTCACGACCACCTTCTCTTCTTCGGTCTCCGTAGGCAGGAGCTTCAATACCAAAGTCTTGCTCTTTCATTTCTTTGACGGTATCGCCCATGACCATTTTAAGTAGGCCAAGAGAAATTTGTTCCTGAGTCAAACCTTCTGAAAGCATTTGGCCGATGGTGGCTTCAAACAATTGGTTGTCTTCCTCCTTACTCAATACGCGGTGTACATCCTTGATAAACTGAGTTTTCTTCAATTCAACCAATTCAGTAACCGAGGGAGGTGTCATTTTATTGATGGTTGCCTTGGTGAATCGCTCCAAGTCTTTGAGCTTCATCATTTCTCTGCGACCAGTAATGAATGTAATAGCAGTTCCTGATTTTCCAGCTCTGCCCGTTCTTCCGATACGGTGTACGTAATACTCCTCATCCAATGGGATGTCAAAGTTGAATACAGCCTCTACATTATCTACGTCGATTCCTCTAGCTGCCACATCGGTAGCAACCAATACGGTACAAAGACCTTTTCGGAACTTACTCATCACCTTGTCACGCTGCGCTTGCGAAAGGTCACCATGAAGCGCTTCAGCAAGAATGCCTCGAGCACCCAAAGATTCAGTCACCTCGTCCGTCATGCGCTTGGTATTGCAAAACACCACGCTTAGGGCATAATTGTGAATGTTCATCAAACGAGCCATCAGTTCCATCTTCAAGGACTGCTTTACTTCATAGAATACTTGATCGATTTTAGCAACCGTCAATTCGTTCTTGGCAACTTTGATGATTTCAGGGTCTTTCTGATACTTACGTGTTAGGTCAAGGATAGGCTTGGCCATGGTAGCTGAGAAGAATACCGTCTGTCTTTCTTCAGGCATTTCCTGAAGAATTGCTTCGATATCGTCTCTAAAGCCCATGTCTAGCATCTCATCTGCCTCATCTAGGACGATGATGCCAGCATCTTCCAAACGTAAAGTGCCTCTGTTGATGTGGTCTTGAACACGACCAGGTGTTCCTACAACGATCTGTACGCCTTTTTTCAAGACACGAATCTGCCTGTCAATAGATTCGCCTCCGTAAATAGCTACAGAGTTAATTTTTCTGTGGTATTTAGCCAGTTTTTGAATTTCTCCCTCTACCTGAACCGCTAGTTCACGGGTAGGGCATAGGATAATGGCTTGTGGTTTGTTGAAGTCAGGATCTACCAAGTCGATGATCGGTATGGCGAATGCTGCTGTCTTGCCAGTTCCTGTTTGCGCCTGACCGATTAAATCACGGCCTTGCAAAACGAAAGGAATGGCTTGTTGTTGAATGGGGGAAGGTTGGGTGTAACCCATCTCTTCCACGGACCGTAAGATTTCTTCCGAAATCCCCAGGTCTGAGAATTTGATTGTGTTTTCCATGATGTTGTCCTTTGTTTTTCTTGCCATGGTATCCTAAATCCCAGACAAGCAACAGCAAGGACTCACGGCACGAAAAATAGCTCTGTCAAAATTGACGATGCAAAAGTAAGTAGAAATATTTTGTAAAGCAAGGGTAGTGCTGAAGTTTTTAGAATATTCTATAGAATTGAGGGGATTTAAACGAAATATATTTGGTGGGGGGAGAAAAAAAAAGAAATACGAGGTACGAAATACGATATTTTTCTAATGTCGAATGCCGAACGTCGAGTGCAGAATGCTGAAGTGGTGAAAGCGGGCGACTAAGCAATAAGCAGACTACTAAGGTCAGCAAGATTTAGTCTAATTTCTCGCCTGCCTGCCGCAGGCAGGCTTCTTGTCTCTTGCTTCTCAAGGCGTCTTGATACTTGATACTAGTGTCTTGATACTCATAAAAACGACCGATCTCCCATCGCTTCTTCGGTCATTTTTTCGGAGAGATCCTTACCTAAGTATCTGTCAATCAATCCATGAGCAAGGTAGAGCAGGGGTGTAAGTGCCATTGCAACGGTAAACTTATATACATAGTTAATGAGGCCTACGGCGGCGATCTGGGGGAGGCTCCAGTTACCAAAAACATAGAAGGCGATTCCCAGCACCACAAATGAATCGATGAATTGGGATACTAGGGTAGAGCCTGTGGCGCGCAACCAAATCATTTTTGGACCTGTCACTGCTCGGAGTTTTTGGAACACATACACATCAATTAGTTGCCCCAGTAAAAAGGCGGTAAGCGAACCGACAATAATGCCCAAGCCTTGTCTAAAAATGGTATTGAAGGCATAGTTGATGTCAAACGAACTTCCATCAGGCATACTCGCATTGACTTCTAACCAGAAATCTGCAGGTGCCAAGGCAGTCACTAGGCTGATGACCACAAAAACATAGGTGATCAGAGCGGCAGTCAAAAAGCTAATTTTACGTACTCCTTTTTTACCAAAATACTCGTTGATCAGATCGGTAGTGATAAAGACTACTGGCCAAATCACTGCACCTGCGGTGAGGTTAAAATCCAAGACAAACTCACCAAAAAAAGTCCATTGAACAGGGTCAAGCCCCAGTGTTTTTTCACCAGAAAAGATTTTTACTCCAATTATCTCTGCAAGGATGGCATTGGTAAGGAATATTGCTCCTAGGATGACAAACAAATTGGTCTTTCGGCTTTGCGGGGATTCATTCATGAGAGGGGAGAATGGGGTAGGTGATGCCTTCTTCACTTAAGCTAGAATTTGGAAAAATGGTTTGTGCTTCAAATAATAATTCACTTAAATCTTGGTATCTGGAAGAAAAATGGCCAAGCAGCAATTTTTTTACGCTTGCAAGTTGGGCCAGTTGCCCCGCTTGTCTCGCAGTACAATGAAAGGTTTCTGCAGCACGATGGCTATCCGCTTCCATAAAGGTGGCTTCATGGTAAAGTAAATCTACTCCTTTAAAATAGGGGACCAAAGAAGGATTGAAAGTTGTATCCGAGCAGAAGGCATAACTTCTTAACGAAGCCGATGGATGGCAATAGTCCATTGCCAAGTAGCGGGTTCCATTGGGAGCAAGGTAATCTTGACCTAAACGAAACTGTTGGATAGCTTCCAAGGGTAAATCACTTTCTTGAAGTTTTTCCTTGATCAGGGAGTGCAGCCCCTCCTTTTCTTGAATGATGAACCCGGTGGTAGGAATGCGGTGCTGTAGTGGAAAGCTCGAAACTGTGAATTGAGGATGGTCGAGTAGTATAACTTTTCCTTCTGTAGTGGTTTCAGTGAATTCCAATGGGTAATTCAAGCGGGTTTGGCTCCACTTAAAGTGGGTGGTAATGATCTCATTTAGGCCCCTTGGGCCAAAAATCCGTAAGGGATCGGTTCGCTTGGATAGGTGGTAACTGGAAAGGAGGCCAACCAAGCCTAAGTAATGGTCTCCGTGAAGATGAGAGATAAATATGGTTGAAATTTTGGAGGCCTTTACCTTGTACTTACGCAATTGAATTTGGGTACCCTCACCACAATCCAATAAAAAAAATTCCTGCCCAAATCGAACGACTTGGGCAGTATGATTTCTTCCATGCATGGGGATGGAAGAGGTATTTCCTAGGATGGTGACCTCAAATTCTGGACTCAAGCGCCCTCCTCGTCTTCACCTCCGTCAATTTCATGCATAAATACCACTTCCCCAGCTTCTTCCAAGTTGGCTACAAGACGCAACTTTTTATCAAGCATGGAGATCTTGAGTAACTTCATCACGTGGTCACGAACTCCGGAGATCACGAAAATTCCTCCATTACGACCAAATTCTCGGTCTCCTACAAGTAGGGCACTCAATCCACTGGAATCCACATAATTTACTTGGCTCATGTCGAGCACAAGGTTGCTGTAGCCCTCGGCATGGATGGTTAACAGTTCAGACTTTAGTTTAGGAGCCAGTAAGGAATCAATTTTTTCCTCTAGTGGAGAAAAAACAACGTACTGCTCTTTTTTATCGATGGTATATTTCATGTGCGGTTGCTTAGTTGGCGAGGTAATCTAAAATACTTTTTTCAATTCGTGTGGAAATGTCGGTGGTTTCTGCACGAACAAAGGCCGTACCGGTAATTTTTTCAAACAACTCAATGTAGCGATCTGAAATGCTTTCTACAAGTTCATCGCTCATTTCTGGCACTATCTGTCCTTCTTTTCCCTGAAAGCCATTGGCAATCAGCCACTGGCGTACAAATTCTTTCGATAATTGTTTTTGAGGCAATCCCTGCTTTTGGTTTTCTTCGTAGCCATCTGCGTAGAAGTAGCGGGAAGAATCCGGGGTGTGGATTTCATCGATTAGGTAAATCTTTCCATCTGCTTTACCAAATTCATACTTGGTATCGACCAGAATTAATCCCTTTTCCTTCGCCATTTCTTGACCGCGTTGGAAAAGTGCACGGGTGTATTTTTCTAGTACTAGGTAATCTTCTTCTGAGACGATCCCTTTGGCTAAAATATCTTCACGAGAAATGTCCTCATCGTGCCCTTCAGATGCCTTGGTGGTAGGGGTAATGATTGGGGTAGGGAAGGCATCGTTTTCTTTCAATCCCTCCGGCATGGGTACACCGCAGAGCATTCGCTTGCCCAAGGCATATTCTCGTGCTGCATGTCCGGCTAGGAAGCCACGAATCACCATTTCTACCTTGAAAGGCTCACAACGCTTGCCTATGGTCACGCTTGGATCTGGAGTGGCAGTCACCCAGTTGGGAACCAAATCTGCAGTAGCTTTTAGGAAGCCAGCAGCGATTTGATTGAGTACTTGTCCCTTGTAGGGGATGGCCCGTGGAAGGACCACGTCAAAGGCAGAGATTCGGTCGGATGCGACGACGACAAGCTCTTTTTCAAAAATGTATACGTCCCGTACTTTACCCTTGTAAAAGCCTTTCTGTTCAGGAAAGGAAAAATGAGTTTCTTTGATGGCTTTGCTCATGAAGAATTCGTTTGGGCAAAAATAGAAAAATCGATTTGGCTAGCGGTGAACTTGCAGGTTATTTATTGATTTTATTTCCAAGTTCGTAGGTTTCGGTTCGTTCCAACACTCCATTCGTATCAAAGAACTCTCGGATTCCATTTAATTTTCCTTTAGAAAAAGGTCTGATTTCCTGAATTTTACCATTTTCGTAATAAAGTATCGCTTCGCCTTCTTCTAAGTCATTGCGAAAGGGGATGCTGGAGGCGAGTTGTCCAGAGGGATAGTAGTTTTCCACCTTGATTTTTTCTCCTTTTTTGGAATAAAACTCCTGTTGCTGTAAGGTGCCTGATTCGTAGTAGCTGTTGCTTGGTGAGTTGGGAATTCCTTTGGAGAAAGTGGTTTTTTGTTTGAGGGCACCTCCAGTATAATAGCTGAGGAGATCTCCGTCAGGCACTCCTTTTTTGTAGGTACCTACCCGCTCAGGCTTCCCATTGGGATGGTGGAGCAAGTAGGGGCCATCCAGATCCCCATAATTGAAAAAGAGCCGTGAGCGCAAGCTGCCATCTGGGAAAAAACTTTCTTCTTTTCCATTCAGCATACCTCGCTCGTAATTGCCTTGGTACTGCAGGGTACCCGATTCGTAGTATTCTTCGCGGATGCCATGAAACTGGCCTGCTAAATAGCCTATTTTGGACTCGATGGAGCCGTTTGGATAGTATTGGATGGAGGTTCCTTCGGGTTTGTTGGCTTTGAAAGGAGTCTTTTCAGACAAGGTCCCGTCTTCAAAATAGGAAAGGACTTCACCTTCGAGCTGGTTGGCCTGGAAATTGGAGCGCTCTCGCAATGTACCATCGGGATAGAAGCTCAAGGCTTCCCCTTGTCGTTGGTTGTTTTGAAAAGTCACTTGCCGAAGTGTATCCCCTGTTTCCGGATCTAAATCGTAGAATATTCCATGTCGTTGATCATTTTTGAGGCTGCCAATCACCACCAATCGCCCATCCAAATCGTAGCGTTTGACGGGACCGTTTGCTTTGCCATTGACTAGGATTACCAGCTCTTTGAGCTTCAGTGTGTCCTCAGCATGATAGGTACGTAGCGTGTCTTGACCAAAAGTCAAAAAGGAAACTAGGCCAAAAATTAAGCTGAAGAATATAGATTTGAACATGGGGAATGTCTAGCGTAAGAATCCAACCCCCAGTATTCTAGCGGGCATTGGGCTTCTGTGATGGAAAATTACAAAGAAGCAAATTCAAGTCCATAACCCTTGCTGTATTTAGTTGGGATGGGCTAACTTTGAGGCTTTAAACCCACCTCCACTATGTCACCGATTCGTCTAGTAGTTATCCTCTTGTTTTTTGCGCTACCTGGCTGCCAGCAAAAAAAGGAGATTGCCTTTAAAAATTACGAAGGAGAGATTTTTGGAACCTATTACCGGATTCAGGTAGGGGAGACGAATAGGGATTTTCAAACTCAATTTGATTCGGTCTTTGCGTTAATCAATACAGCTGCAAATTCGTATGTCCAAGAGTCAGAAGTCTCGGATTTTAACGCGAAAGGGATTTTAAAGGATCCATCCTTCACTTTCCGAGATATGCTTGATTCTAGTCGAAAGTTTCATTTGCAAAGTCAAGGCTATTTTGAACCCACTTTATTCCCTTTGCTTAAGGCCTGGGGCTTTTCTTTTGAACAGCGGGAGCAAATGGATAGCGCAAAAGTGGCGGGGTTAAAAAGTTTGGTAGGATTCGAAACGAAGCTTATCGTGGCAGATTCAGGATATTTTGCAGCTGAAGAAGGTGTTAAATTGGATGTAACAGGCCTAGGTGAAGGCTATGCCATTGACAAGCTTGCAGCAGTATTAGACCAAGCGGGTGTTTCGGACTATTTGGTGGAGATCGGAGGGGAGATGAAGGGAAAGGGGAATAATCCAAGAGGGGAAAATTGGACCATCGGGATCGAAGACCCATCGCAAGCAGAGTTAGGAGTAACCAATTCCATGCTGACCAAAGTAACCTTGAACCAGCTAGCCTTGAGTAGTTCGGGCAACTACCGTAAATTTTACATCGATGCGGAAGGCAATCGCAGATCTCACCTAATTGACCCGACCACAGGTTTCCCTGTAAGTCATTCAATGGTTTCGGTTTCTGTATTGGCTCCCTCAGCGACGCAAGCAGATGCTTTGGCCACCGCATTTATGGCGATGGGCCCAGAAAAAGCCAAGGTGCTGGCAGAAAGCTTACCCGGTGTAGAAGCGATGTTTGTGCTAGCCGAAAAGGATCGCTTGCGAATGGAATTTACTTCTGGCTTTCCGAAGGAGCTGGAGCAAGAGAAACAGTAACTAATTAGCTCTGCTGCGCGAAGATCTACTCCTTACAACCTCTCAATCACAATCGCTGAAGCACCGCCTCCGCCGTTGCAGATACCTGCCACACCGATGCTTCCTTCTTTTTTGTGAAGTACTGTACACAGCGTGCTGATGATTCGTGCTCCTGAGGCACCTAGAGGATGACCGAGCGATACTGCTCCACCAAATACATTCAAGCGATTATTATCGAGGTTTAGTTCACGCTGGTTGGCAAGCGCCACCGCTGCGAAAGCTTCGTTGATTTCGTAATACGAAACTTCTTCAGCAGTTACTCCCGCATGTTTTAAAGCTTTCGGGATTGCCAAGGCAGGAGCTGTGGTAAACCATAATGGATCTGTGGCTGCATCGGCATAGCCTCTGATTTTGGCAATGGGCTTGAGCCCGTACTTTTCTACCACTTCTTTGCTCACCAAAACTAAGGCAGAAGCCCCATCGTTCATGGTCGAGGCATTGGCTGCAGTTACGGTTCCATTTGGATCAAAAACGGGCTTAAGTGAAGGTATTTTATCAAAAACAACATTCTTGTATTCCTCATCCTCGGTGATCAAAATCGATTCACCTTTTCTACCTTGGAGTTCTACAGGTACGATTTCATCGGCAAATGCCCCTGCTTCCCAAGCAGCTGCAGAGCGATGGTAGGATTGGATGGCATAGGCATCCTGCTCGGCCCTGCTGATATTCATTTCCTTGGCAGTATTCTCCGCACAATTGCCCATGGGAAACTTGTAATAAACCTCAAAAAGTCCATCACGAACCAATCCGTCTGTCAGCTCTGCATTTCCATACTTGTAGCCAAATCGTGCTTTGGGAACGTAGTAGGGGACATTGGACATGCTTTCCATTCCCCCAGCAACCACCACTTCGTTGATGCCCAATTCGATGGATTGTGCTCCAAGCATTACTGCTTTCATGCCTGAAGCGCATACTTTGTTGATGGTGGTACAGGGTACTTGGTAACCAATGCCTGCGCCGATGGAGGACTGCCGAGCGGGTGCTTGGCCCAAATTGGCAGAAAGCACATTGCCCATAAAAACCTCATTGACGGATTCCATGGGAACACCAGACTTGGCTAATGCACCTTTAATGGCTATACTTCCAAGTTCAGTTGCAGAAAGGCCACTTAGTTTCCCTCCAAAACTCCCTAGGGGAGTACGTACTGCGGCAAGGATATAAACTTCTTTATTCATCTCAAATTGGGTTTAGGTGAAGCTAAACCAGCCCATGGATTTACCAATCTGGCAATCCTTTTTTAGGGCGTTGCGTCGCTTTCTTTTTATTGTCTTGGATATAGCGGAGTTCCGCTGCATTGAGTGATTCCAAAATTTGTGCGGCTTGTTCCGGGGATAAATTCATCCCTTTCAGCTTTTCACGCATCGCTTCCATCTTTTTTTGACGATCGGCGAGGTTGGCATCCATCTGGTCGTTTCCATTTTGGCCTGCTTCATCGCTCTTCTGGGAAGGATTTTCCCCCTTTTGACCTTCCTTGGCCTTGTCTTCGTTCGTTTGTTCTCCGTCTTTTTGGTCAGACTTGGAATCTTCCTTTTGTGAAGGGTCTTTTTGTTCTTGGTTTTGTTGGGTCTGCTGCTGCTGGTCTTGGTTTTGCTCCTGCTGCTCTTCTTCCTGCTCCTGATTCAATTTTTCTTTCAATGCCTTGAGCTTGGCATCGTTGGGATACTTCGCCAACCCGTCATTCACCTCCTTGAGTGCTTGTTCCTTGGCTGTTTTGACATAGGAGCGTGCTGCACGATTGAAAAACTCTCCTGCACTCTGTGCTTGTACTTTTACTGCAAAAAACAGCATAAAAGCCAATCCTAAGTAGATGCGATGTTTAGTTTTCATTTATTTCGACTACGTCTTTTAAACTTGTCATAAAATCTTGGTAGGCAGCCACCGTCTCATCTTGTGCAAGCGCAGCTTCCATAAGGGTTAACGCTTCTTTGAACTTAAATTGTTCCACAAGTCGATCGGCTTCTGCTTTTTTACGCTTGGCAAACTCGGAGGGTTCAGGCGTATTTTCATTCTTATTCTTTCGCTCCTCATCTCGCTTCAGCCATCGAGCAAGCAATTCATAGTTGTAACGTGCTTCCTCATTTAAAGGGTTTTGAATCAAGGCGGATTGAAATTTGCTTAGCGCTGCTTCATAATCCTGCTTGTTCCCCAACACCACTCCACCTTGATTAAATGCAAAGGAGGACAACCGCTCATCGATACTTTGGCTTGCCTTATCAAAGTTTGTCGCAGCTTCTTCCGGTTGAGAGGCGTAATGGTAGCTAAGCCCTAAGTTAAAATCTAAGTACTCAGACACCAACTGAAACTCTTCCAATAGTACGCGGTGATCTTTGATAGACTGTGCATATTCTGTAGCGGCATAGCTTGCAGCAGCTTGATCAATGGCAGCATTCAATCTGCTTACCCGCGTCCATGATGCAGGTAAAAACAATAAAACCAAAAAGATTCCTTTGATCCAGCTCATCAGAGTTTGATTGTTTTAATGGGCAAAATCATGTCTACTAAGGCAAGTGCAAGTGCGGCCAAGAGAAAGTAAAAATACTTGTTTGAACTAGCTTCCACCATGCGGGTAGTGGAAATTCCACCTTCCAAGGTTTCAATTGCTGAAATCAAGCCTCCCATTTCTTGGGCCTGATCCGATATTTCAAAGTATTGACCACCTGTTTCGGCAGCGATATATTGCAAAGGTTCTCGATTTAACTTGGTTAAAGCTGGTTTTCCTGTGTCAGGGTCCATTACAAGCCCGTTGCCACGAGCCATTTCACCACCTCGATCTGTACCTATCCCTACAGAAAAGACTTTGATCCCTTCGTCAACCAATTCCTCTGCAATCTCATCCAAGTCATCGCCAAAATGCTCTCCATCCGATATCAAAACCACAGATCTGGATTTCTTTTCTTGACTCTGATCGTTTTGGAATCGCTCTAATGCCATACGAAGCGGGGTGCTAAGGTCAGTGCCCAGGTTTGGTACCAAACCGATAGAAAGACCATCAATGTATAAATTGGCAACTGCTTGATCGTAGGTGAGCGGCAACTGAAGGAAAGACTCAGTGGAAAAAATAATTAGTCCTACTCTGTCGGAAGGAAAGGACTTAAGTAATTCTTTTAATTCAAATTGAATCCGTTGCAGCCTTGTAGGAGCAATGTCAGTTGCAATCATCGATTGAGAAAGGTCAACTGCAATGAAAATGTCCTTGCCTTCTTCCTTTACTTCTTTAAAGGAATCTCCAATGGAAGGACCAGCAAAGGCAATCAAAAGCAAGATAAAATAGACGGAGCGAATGACCAATTTGGTGAAAAGACGCTGGTTTTCCACCTTCAACTTCCGGTTGATGGACCAAAATCTGCTCAAGTAGAGCAAATACAGCAGAATAAAGATTCCAGCTAGTAGAAGCGTAAGTTTTATATCCGGGTATGCCCAAATCATGGCCTGAAATTAGGAAATAAAGCTAACTTTGAAAGCGAAAATTGGCAAAGGCTACTTTGCATTTCAAAAAGAAATCCCAGAATTAACAAACATTAATTTCTTGCAGTCGTTCGTTTAATGAACTGCAAGAACCAACTCATTAGATGTCTTTTCATCGGCTATTACTTTTTTTACTTTTATTTTTAATCGCTTCACCCGCTTTTCCACAAGAAAAACTTGTTTTGCGTGGTCAGGTGATGGATGCTGGTAATCTCCAAGTGCTAGTGGGAGTGAATGTGTATTGGGAGGGAAAAGAGCAACAAGGAACCCCCACGGATCTGGATGGGAATTTTTATATTCCTGCAACCACCCTTCCTGCGAAAATCATCCTTTCCTACCT
>Ga0208788_1000119_pt1 | contig 39612 bp, 37 predicted proteins | sample Wag4_2014_7_11_3_FD_187363 | JGI IMG/M metagenome (GOLD analysis project Ga0208788, IMG submission 187363) | Fresh water mixed with fracking chemicals microbial communities from Ohio, USA - Utica-2 Time Series FC 2014_7_11 (SPAdes) (version 2) ...
CTTTTGACCAGAGTGGAAAGGTGGATGACAACTCGGCTCCCACACGTGCTTTTAGCACCGCGGACTCGCAGCTTGCCATCCACCCCTCTCACCCTAGAGCTTACCCCCGGATCAAGACACAAGCGGGCTTGCTCGCGAAAGCGCTGTAACAGTCGACGTTGATGGTGACTGTCACACCGCTTTCGCGAGCAAGCCCGCTCCCACACTTGTTTGGCGATCACCTTGCAAATCCCGATAGAACTTCTCTCCCCGCGCCCGCCTCTCAGTTAACAAGTCCCTCCACCTGGATCACACCGTGGACCTTGTCATCGCGCGTCCCGAAGGTTTGTACTGCCCCGCCGGCGATTTCTATATCGACCCGTGGCGCCCGGTCGAGCGGGCGGTCATCACCCACGCCCACGGCGACCATGCGCGCACCGGCAACCAGCACTACCTGGCGGCAGCTCCCGGCGAAGGGATTCTGCGTTCGCGACTCGGCCAGGACATCAACCTGCAAACCCTGGCCTATGGCGAGCGCCTGCTGCACCACGGCGTTACCCTGAGCTTCCATCCCGCCGGCCATGTCCTCGGTTCGGCCCAGGTGCGGTTGGAATACGGCGGTGAAGTCTGGGTGGCGTCCGGCGACTACAAAATCGAACCCGACGGCACCTGCGCGCCGTTCGAACCGGTGCGCTGTGACACCTTCATCACCGAGTCGACCTTCGGCCTGCCGATCTACCGTTGGCAGCCCCAGGCGCAGGTGTTTGCCGAGATCAATCAGTGGTGGCAGGCCAACGCCGCCGAAGACAAGGCCAGCGTGCTGTTCTGCTACTCCTTCGGCAAGGCCCAGCGGATCCTCCACGGCATCGACGCCAGCCTCGGTCCGATCCTGACCCACGGCGCAGTCGAGCCGCTGAACCGGGTCTATCGCGAAAGCGGCGTCTACATACCACCAACGATCTATGCCGGCGACCTCAAAAAAAGCGACCCGTTGGTGCGCAAGGCACTGGTCATCGCCCCGCCCTCGGCCGGTGGCAGCACCTGGATGCGCCGCTTCGGCGACTACAGCGACGCATTTGCCAGTGGCTGGATGCGGCTGCGTGGCACCCGACGGCGGCGCGGTGTGGACCGTGGCTTTGTGCTCTCTGATCATGCGGACTGGCCGGGGCTTTTGTGGGCCATCGAACAGACCGGTGCCGAACGGGTGATGGTCACCCACGGTTCCGTCGCGGTGCTTGTGCGCCACTTGCGGGAAAAAGGTCTGGATGCTCAGGGCTTCACTACCGAATACGGCGACGATGAAGAAGAACCGACGGGCGAAATCGAATTCACCGGGTCGCTGTCATGAAAGCGTTCGCCGAGTTGTACGGCGAGCTCGATGCCACCACCTCGAGCAACGCCAAACTGGCAGCGATGCAACGCTACTTCGCCCAGGCCGCGCCGGAGGATGCCGCCTGGGCGGTGTACTTTTTATCCGGCGGGCGGCCCCGGCAACTGGTGCCGGTGCGGGTACTGCGTGAATTGGCCATGGCGTATTCGGGGCTGTCGGAGTGGTTGTTCGAAGAGAGCTATCAGGCCGTGGGCGATTTGGCGGAGACCATCTCGCTGGTACTGCCCGAAGCCGACCACACCTCCACCGACGGCCTGGCGATGTGGATCGAAGACAAACTGCTGCCCCTGCGTGGCGAATCCCCCGAAGTGCTGGCCGAGCGCTTGCCCGCGCTCTGGTCGCAACTGGACCGCGCCAGCCTGATGCTGTGCATCAAGTTGATCACTGGCAGCTTCCGCGTCGGGGTTTCGAAATTGCTGGTAACCCGGGCCCTGGCGTCCATGGCCCAGCTGGACAGCAAGCGCGTGGCCCAGCGGCTGGTGGGCTACACCGATCTGTCCAACCGCCCGAGCGCCGCCAGTTATTTGAAATTGATTGCCGCCGAATCCTCCGATGAGCACGCCCAGCGCGGCGGGCAGCCCTACCCGTTTTTTCTCGCCCACGCCCTGTCGCAACCGGTGGAGCAATTCGAAGCCTTGCTCGGCCCGGCCAGCAATTGGCAGGTCGAGTGGAAGTGGGACGGTATCCGCGCCCAAGTGGTCAAGCGTGACGGGCGACTGTGGATCTGGTCGCGCGGCGAAGAGTTGGTAACCGAGCGTTTTCCGGAACTGGAAGCCCTGATTCATTGCTTGCCCGACGGCACGGTGATCGATGGCGAAATCGTGGTCTGGAAAGCCGATCAGCCCCACACCGAAGGTGCTTTCGACCCGCAATCGGCTGCTGCGCCTGCGGTGCAACCCTTCGCCTTGCTGCAACAGCGGATCGGCCGCAAGACCCTGAGCAAGAAAATCCTCAGCGAGGTGCCGGTGGTACTGCTCGCCTACGACTTGCTGGAATGGCAGGGCGAGGACTGGCGCAACCAGCCGCAATCCCGACGGCGCGCGCAACTTGAGCAACTGATCGCCCAGAGTAATCATCCAGTGCTGCTCGCTTCTCCCTTGCTGATCGGCGAAGACTGGCACGATCTCGCCCGGCAACGGGAAGCGTCGCGCCAGCTCGGGGTCGAGGGCATGATGCTCAAGGCGCGGGATGCGATGTACGGGGTGGGCCGGACCAAGGACGTGGGAGTCTGGTGGAAGTGGAAAGTCGACCCGTTCAGCGTTGACGCGGTGTTGATTTATGCGCAACGGGGCCACGGGCGCCGGGCCAGTCTGTACAGCGACTACACCTTCGCCGTGTGGGACGGTCCGCCCGATGCCAGCGAACGCACGCTGGTGCCCTTCGCCAAGGCTTACTCGGGGCTGACCGATGAAGAAATGCGCAAAGTCGACAATATCGTGCGCAAGACCACGGTAGAAAAGTTCGGCCCGGTGATCAGCGTCAAACCCAGCCTGGTGTTTGAGTTGGGGTTCGAGGGGATCGCCCTGTCCAAGCGGCACAAGAGCGGGATCGCGGTGCGCTTTCCGCGAATGTTGCGCTGGCGGCAGGACAAAACCGTGGAAGAGGCTGATCATCTGGCAACGCTGCAGGACTTACTGGCTTGAACCTGCCCTGTAACTGGCCTGGCTTCTCTGGCTGGGCTGATTCCAGTGGTAAGGAGATTCTCCGCTCGCCTGGGTCCCCTTCCCCCATCCACACTGTTTTTCGATCCAAAAAAGTGCAGGCTTTGCACGGCGCCCGGTTTCGTGCACTAATCGCATCCGGCAATTTCCTGAACACCTTTTAAACGCTTGTTCGGCACTCTGGTTCGGAAATTGCTACTTTCATTAGGGCTTACGCTTACCAGTAACAATAATTCTGCGCCACAAGCGCTCATATTGGTTCTTAGGGATTGAATAATGAAAAAAGCATTGCTGACCCTTTCTGCACTGGCGTTGTGCGTGGCTGCTGGCTCCGCGCTGGCCAAGGAGTACAAGGAATTGCGTTTCGGGGTTGACCCTTCCTATGCACCGTTCGAGTCCAAAGCGGCCGACGGCAGCCTGGTAGGCTTCGACATCGACCTGGGCAACGCCATCTGCGCCGAACTGAAGGTCAAGTGCAAATGGGTCGAAAGCGATTTCGACGGCATGATTCCTGGCCTCAAGGCCAACAAGTTCGATGGCGTGATCTCTTCGATGACCGTTACCCCGGCCCGCGAAAAAGTGATCGACTTCTCCAGCGAACTGTTCTCGGGCCCAACCGCCTACGTGTCGAAAAAAGGTTCGGGCATCACCGCAGACGTCGCTTCGCTCAAAGGCAAGACTGTCGGCTACGAACAAGGCACCATCCAGGAAGCCTATGCCAAAGCCGTTCTGGACAAGGCTGGCGTGAAAACCCAGGCCTATCAGAACCAGGACCAGGTGTACTCCGACCTGACTTCCGGCCGTCTCGACGCGGGTATCCAGGACATGCTGCAAGCCGAACTGGGCTTTTTGAAGTCGCCACAGGGCGCCGACTATGACGTCAGCAAGCCAGTCGACAACGAACTGCTGCCAGCCAAAACCGCGATCGGCATTAAGAAAGGTAACACCGAGCTGAAAGCACTTTTGGATAAAGGTATCAAAGCGTTACACGATGATGGCACCTACGCCACCATCCAGAAGAAACACTTTGGCGATCTGAATCTGTACAGCGGCAAATAATGCCAGGCGCCCATCTCGCGATGGGCGCTTTTCTCTTCCGATCAGGTTGCTGATTTATGTTTGAAAACCTCCTCCAAAATCTGGGGCTCTCTGCCTTCAGCCTCAAGGGTTTCGGCCCGTTGCTGATGGAAGGCACCTGGATGACCATCAAATTATCGGCGATGTCGCTGCTGGTGGCCGTCTTGCTCGGCCTGCTCGGCGCCAGTGCCAAACTGTCTAAAGTCAAACTGGTGCGCCTGCCTGCCCAGTGCTACACCACGCTGATTCGCGGGGTGCCGGACCTGGTGCTGATGCTGCTGATTTTCTACAGCCTGCAAACCTGGCTGACGTCGTTCACCGACTACATGGAATGGGAATACATCGAGATCAACCCGTTCAGCGCCGGTGTGCTGACCCTGGGTTTCATTTACGGCGCGTACTTCACCGAAACCTTCCGCGGCGCGATCCTCGCCGTGCCGCGCGGTCAGGTCGAAGCAGCCACTGCCTATGGATTGAAACGCGGCCAGCGCTTTCGCATCGTGGTGTTCCCACAGATGATGCGCTACGCCCTGCCGGGTATCGGCAACAACTGGATGGTGATGCTCAAGGCCACCGCGCTGGTCTCGATCATCGGCCTGGCCGACCTGGTCAAGGCCGCGCAGGACGCCGGCAAGAGCAGCTATCAACTGTTCTACTTCCTGGTCCTCGCCGCCCTGATCTATCTGGTGATCACCAGTGCGTCCAACTTCATTCTGCGCTGGCTTGAACGCCGCTACGCCGCCGGTACACGGGAGGCCGTGCGATGATCGAACTCTTGCAGGAATACTGGAAAGCCTTCCTCTACACCGACGGCCAGAACATCACTGGCCTGGCCATGACCCTGTGGCTGCTCAGCGCCTCGATCTTCTTCGGTTTCATCGTTTCGATTCCGCTGTCCATCGCCCGAGTGTCGCCCCGCTTCTACGTTCGCTGGCCGGTGCAGTTCTACACCTACCTGTTCCGTGGCACGCCGCTGTATATCCAGCTGCTGATCTGCTACACCGGGATCTACAGCCTGGCCGCCGTGCGCGCGCAGCCGGTGTTGGACAGTTTCTTCCGCGATGCGATGAACTGCACCATCCTGGCGTTCGCCCTGAACACCTGTGCCTACACCACGGAGATTTTCGCCGGGGCGATCCGCAGCATGGCCCACGGTGAAGTCGAAGCGGCCAAGGCCTATGGCCTGACCGGCTGGAAGCTGTATGCCTACGTGATCATGCCGTCGGCCCTGCGTCGCTCGTTGCCGTACTACAGCAACGAGGTGATCCTGATGCTGCACTCGACCACCGTGGCGTTCACCGCGACCATCCCCGACATCCTGAAAGTCGCGCGGGACGCCAACTCGGCGACCTTCCTGACCTTCCAGTCGTTCGGTATCGCCGCGCTGATCTACCTGACCGTCACCTTTGCGCTGGTCGGCCTGTTCCGTCTCGCCGAACGTCGATGGCTGGCCTTCCTCGGGCCGTCCCACTGAGACCCTTTTCAATGCGCCACCAGATACATGACTTGCTGGCCCCGCTGCCGGGGACCGCACGACAGATTCACAGCTTCCACTTCGGGCCGACGTCGGCACCAACCGGGACAAGCGCCCGAGGCAAGATCTACATCCAGTCGTCCCTGCACGCCGATGAAATGCCCGGCATGCTGGTGTCCTGGCACCTCAAGCAACGGTTGGCGGAGCTGGAAGCCGCCGGCCGCCTGCGCAGCGAAATCGTGCTGGTGCCGATTGCCAACCCGGTCGGCCTGGAACAGGTGCTGATGGACATACCGCTGGGCCGCTACGAGCTCGAAAGCGGGCAGAACTTCAACCGCTGGTTCGTCGATTTGAGCGAAGAGGTCGGCAACGACATCGAAGGGCGATTGGGCGACGATCCGCAGCACAACCTGCAACTGATCCGCAACAGCCTGCGCAATGCGCTGGCGCGGCAGACCGCGAGCACCCAACTGCAATCCCAACGCCTGACCCTGCAACGCCTGGCCTGTGATGCCGACATGGTGCTGGACCTGCATTGCGATTTCGAAGCGGTTGCGCACCTGTACACCACCCCCGAGGCCTGGCCTCAGGTGGAACCACTGGCACGCTACATCGGTTCCGAAGCCAGCCTGCTGGCCACCGATTCCGGCGGCCAGTCGTTCGACGAATGCTTCACCCTGCTGTGGTGGCAATTGAAGGAACGCTTCGGCGAGCACTTCGATATTCCGCTGGGCAGCTTTTCGGTGACCGTCGAACTGCGCGGCCAGGGTGACGTCAACCACCCGTTGGCCAGCCTGGATAGCCAGGCGCTGATCGACTACCTGATTCACTTCGGCGCGATTGCCGGCGAACCGGCGCCACTGCCCGACCTGCCGTACCCGGCCACGCCGCTGGCGGGTGTGGAACCGGTGGCAACGCCGGTCGGCGGCCTGCTGGTGTTCACCGCGCTGCCGGGGGAATACCTGGAAGCCGGGCAACTGATCGCCGAAATCATCGACCCCATTTGTGACCGCGTCACCCCGGTCCATTGCACCGCCAGCGGCCTGATGTACGCCCGCTCGTTGCGGCGCATGGCCACCGCCGGCATGGTGATCGCCCACGTCGCAGGCGCCGAAGCCTATCGCAGCGGCTACCTACTTTCGCCTTGAGGATGCTTGTTCCATGTACAAACTGACCATTGAAGGCCTGCATAAAAGCTATGGCGATCATGAGGTGCTCAAGGGTGTTTCGCTCAAGGCCAACACCGGCGACGTCATCAGCCTGATCGGCGCCAGCGGCTCGGGCAAAAGTACCTTTTTGCGCTGCATCAACTTTCTCGAACAACCCAACGACGGGGCCATGAGCCTGGACGGCCAGGCAATCCGCATGGTCAAGGACCGCCACGGCATGCACGTGGCCGACCCTGACGAACTGCAACGGATCCGCACGCGGCTGGCCATGGTGTTCCAGCACTTCAACCTGTGGAGCCACATGACCGTGCTGGAAAACATCACCATGGCCCCGCGCCGGGTGCTGGGCTGCAGCAAGCAGGAAGCCGAAGACCGTGCCCGCCGCTACCTGGACAAGGTCGGCCTGCCGGCGCGGGTGGCCGAGCAGTACCCGGCGTTCCTCTCCGGTGGCCAGCAGCAGCGCGTGGCGATTGCCCGGGCGCTGGCCATGGAGCCGGAGGTGATGCTGTTCGACGAACCGACCTCGGCCCTGGACCCGGAGCTGGTGGGTGAAGTACTGAAGGTGATTCAAGGCCTGGCCGAAGAAGGCCGGACCATGATCATGGTGACCCACGAAATGAGCTTCGCCCGCAAGGTATCGAGCCAGGTGCTGTTCCTGCACCAAGGCCTGGTGGAAGAAGAAGGCGCGCCGGAAGATGTGCTGGGCAATCCGAAGAGCGAACGCCTGAAGCAGTTCCTGAGCGGCAACCTCAAGTAACCCCCGCGCAATACCCTGTGGGAGCGGGCTTGCTCGCGAAGACGAAGTGTCAGCCGACATCAATGGGTCTGATACACCGTTTTCGCGAGCAAGCCCGCTCCCACAAAAGCACTGACGTTAAACTTGTCGCATTCCGCCGTGGTCACTGAAAGAACACTTTCAGAGCGCACACCGCCGGCATGGCAACTTCCCCCGACTTCGCAAAACAATGGTTCACCGCTCGCGGCTGGAAGCCGTTCGCCTTTCAAAAAGAGGTGTGGTCAGCGGTCAAGCAGGGTCAGTCCGGACTGCTGCACGCCAGCACCGGTGCCGGTAAAACCTATGCGGTGTGGTTCGCCGCGCTCAATCGCTTTGCTCATGTCAAACCCATCCTTGAATCACCTCGCAAACGCAAACCGGTGGCCGAGCCGCTGACGGTGTTGTGGATAACGCCCATGCGCGCGTTGGCTGCCGATACCGCCCGTGCCCTGCAAGCCCCGGTGCTCGACCTGCAACTCCCCTGGAGCGTCGGCCTGCGCACGGGCGACACCAGCAGCAGCGAACGGGCGCGACAGAGCCGGCGCTTGCCCACGACCCTCATCACCACCCCGGAAAGCCTGACCCTGATGCTCGCCAGGGCCGACTCCCGGACTGCCCTCTCTAGCCTGCGCATGGTCGTGGTCGATGAATGGCACGAACTGCTGGGTAACAAGCGCGGCGTGCAACTGCAACTGGCGCTGGCTCGTTTGCGCCACTGGCAGCCCGAGCTGATCGTCTGGGGCGTTTCCGCGACCTTGGGTAATCAATCCCACGCCGAACAGGTGTTGATCCCACAGGGCGGCGGCATCAGCGTTCAAGGCCAAACGAAAAAAGTGCTCAGGGTCGACACCTTGCTGCCGCCGACGATCGAGCGTTTTCCCTGGGCCGGGCATATCGGCCTGAAGATGCTGCCACAGGTGGTCAGCGAACTCGAATCCAGCGCCAGCAGCCTGGTGTTCACCAACACCCGCGCGCAATCGGAGATCTGGTATCAGGCCCTGCTCGAGGCCCGGCCGGACTGGGCCGGGTTGATCGCGTTGCACCACAGTTCATTGTCCCGGGACACCCGCGACTGGGTCGAGCGCGCCCTCAAGGACGGACAACTCAAAGCGGTGGTCTGCACCTCCAGCCTGGACCTGGGCGTGGACTTCCTGCCGGTGGAGCGGGTGTTGCAAATCGGTTCCGCCAAGGGCGTGGCGCGGCTGATGCAACGTGCCGGGCGCTCCGGTCATGCACCGGGGCGCGAGTCGCGGGTCACGCTGGTGCCGACCCACAGCGTGGAACTGGTCGAGGCCGCCGCCGCGCAGGATGCCGTGGCGGCCCGTCGCATCGAACCGCGCCTGTCGCCGATCAAGCCATTGGATGTGCTGGTGCAACACTTGGTCAGCATCGCCCTGGGCGGCGGGTTCATACCCGATGAGTTGTACGAAGAAGTGCGCACAGCCTGGGCCTATCGCGACCTGAACCTGGCCGACTGGGCCTGGGCGCTGGCCTTCGTACGTCATGGCGGGCTTTCCCTGACAGCCTACCCGGATTACCGCCGCGTCGAGCCCGACGAACAGGGTGTGTGGCGAGTGCCGGATGCGCGACTGGCCCGCAGGCACCGCATGAGCATCGGCACCATCGTCAGCGATGCCAGCATCCAGTTGAAGTTCTGGAGCAAGGGCGGTGGGGGCAAACAGCTGGGCAGTGTAGAAGAAGGTTTTATTGCACGGCTCAAGCCCGGGGACGGCTTTCTGTTCGCCGGTCGCCTGTTGGAGTTGGTGCGGGTGGAGAACATGACCGCTTACGTCAAACGCAGCACAGTGAAAAAAGCCGCAGTGCCGCGCTGGAACGGTGGGCGCATGCCCCTTTCCAACGAACTGGCGCAGGCGGTGGTGGCGCGTTTCAGTGCGGCGGCGCAGGGCCAGTATGTCGGCCCGGAAATGCAGGCGGTGCGACCGTTACTGCAGGTGCAGCAAAAATGGTCCGGTTTACCGACCGAGGACAGTTTGCTGGCCGAGGCACTGAAGTCCCGCGAGGGCTGGCACCTGTTTCTGTTTCCTTTCGCCGGGCGCCAGGTGCATCTGGGCCTGGCCAGTTTGCTGGCGTGGCGTGTCAGCCAGCGTCAACCGCTGACCTTCTCGATTGCAGTCAACGATTACGGGCTCGAATTGCTCAGCGCCACGCCGGTCGATTGGGCGCTGCACCTGGATGCCGCGTTGCTGAGTCCCGACGATTTGCTGACGGATGTGCTGGCCAGCCTGAATGCTGGAGAACTGGCGTTGCGCCGCTTTCGGGAGATCGCGCGGATTGCCGGACTGGTCTTCGCCGGCTATCCCGGCGCACCGAAGAGCACCCGTCAGGTCCAGGCGTCCAGCGGGCTGTTCTTCGAAGTGTTCAAGCAATATGACGCGGGCAACCTGCTGCTGGCCCAGGCCGGGGAAGAAGTGCTGCGCGAAGAACTGGATATTCGGCGCCTGGAACAGACGCTGACGCGAATCCGGCAACTGAAACTGGATCTGCATCACATCAAACGTCCCACACCTCTGGGCTTTCCGCTGCTGGTGGAGCGTATGCGCGAAAGCATGAGTTCGGAAAAACTTGCCGACCGCATCAGGCGCATGGTCAGTGATCTGGAGAAAACCGCCGAATCCGGGAAAGCCTGATGAGTACGTCCTACCCGATCAGCCTTGGTGGAGAAGAGCTCTGGTTGTTGCCGGAAAAAGCGATCTACTGGCCGGCGCACCAGGCGTTGTTGGTGGCCGACGTGCATTTTGGCAAGGCAGCGGCCTATCGGAGCCTGGGGCAACCTGTGCCTCAGGGCACCACGACGCAGAACATTGCCGTGCTCGATACTCTGTTGACTGCCCTGCCCTGCCGGCAATTGATTTTTCTCGGTGACTTTCTCCACGGCCCCGGCTCCCACGCAACGGCGACACTCGAGGCGTTGGCGCAGTGGCGAGCGCGGCATGGTGACCTGCCCATGACGCTGATCCGCGGCAATCACGATAAACGTGCTGGCGACCCGCCTGCCTCGTTGAACATTGCCGTGGTACCTGAGCCGATGTTGCTGGGGCCTTTCGCCTTGCAGCATGAACCGACGCCGTATCCCGGCAGACACGTACTGGCCGGCCATGTGCATCCCGTGTATCGGCTGCACGGTCGCGGGCGGCAGAGTTTGCGGCTGGCGTGTTTCAGGATTGGCGAGGCAGTGAGCCTGCTGCCAGCGTTCGGGGCCTTTACCGGGGGCTATCAGGTCGAGCGGGACGACAATTGCAGAATCTTCGTCATCGGCGATAACGAAATCTGGCCCGTGACCCTGTAGGAGCGAGCTTGCTCGCGATGGACGTCAACGATGACGCGGGGCATCTGGTGCCCCGCAGTGTTCTCGAGTTCATCGCGAGCAAGCTCGCTCCTACAGAAAGCAGAAAGCGGTTCGGTGTTTTATCAGGCCACGGGCGCGGGTGGCGGCTCGTCCGGCAGGGTCGGTTCACCGGGCTCGGTAGGTTGTTCGTTGGGGGTATCGGGATCAGGCTGGCCGGGGATGCCACCTGCCATGCTGATCGGCGGGTGTGCCAACAAGGACCAGGCCAGGACGCCAACCTGATTGGGCTCCAGCCTTGCCAGTTCGGCACTGATTCGCGGGTCGATCTTCATAAAGCACTCCTGAGCGATGGCCCGATCCGCCTTGCGCGGATCGGAGCAGTACACTCCATAGAGTGTACGCTCGCTCAAGAATTCCCCTGGCTTGTCGGACGGCTGACTCAGGTGCGCGGAAGGGTCACGCCGCGCTGGCCCTGATACTTGCCGCCACGGTCCTTGTAGGACACTTCGCACTCTTCGTCGGATTCCAGGAACAGCATCTGCGCCACGCCTTCGTTGGCGTAGATTTTTGCCGGCAGGTTGGTGGTGTTGGAGAACTCCAGGGTCACGTGACCTTCCCACTCGGGTTCCAGCGGCGTCACGTTGACGATGATGCCGCAGCGCGCATAGGTGCTCTTGCCCAGGCAGATGGTCAGGACGTTGCGCGGAATGCGGAAGTACTCAACGGTGCTCGCCAGCGCGAAGGAGTTCGGCGGAATGATGCACACGTCGCTGTGGATATCGACAAAGCTGCCGGCATCGAAGTTTTTCGGGTCGACGATCGCCGAATTGATGTTGGTGAACACCTTGAAATGATTGGTGCAGCGCACGTCGTAGCCGTAGCTGGACACACCGTAGGAGATCACACGGCTGTCGTCGCTGCCACGCACCTGGCGCTCTACGAAGGGCTCGATCATGCCGTGCTCTTGCGCCATGCGGCGAATCCACTTGTCCGATTTGATGCTCATGGCGGTGTCCTGAAATAGCGAGGTGGAAAAAATCTGTCCGGCATCTTACCGGGCGCGCCGCCGGGTTCAAAGCACCGGGCACAATTCTCGACGATCGCTCGAAATTAACGGACCATCGAAACAATAAGGCGCACCGTCGATCATGAAAACCGATAAACCTTCGCAAGAAGCATTGGCACGTTCCGGAAAAAGGGTTAAGGTGGCGCCACTGTGCTGCTTGTGTCACTGAGAATCTCTACACGATATGTTGAATTTCGATCCAACCATCTACAAGAATTTTTCCTGCTCTTTGCACTCAGTCTCGGCCAGGGTTCTTCCTGAGTCGCAGTTATCTTTGTTCAAGGAGTTACACCATGTCTAATCGCCAAACCGGTACCGTTAAGTGGTTCAACGATGAAAAAGGCTTCGGCTTCATCACTCCACAATCCGGTGACGACCTGTTCGTTCACTTCAAAGCTATCCAATCCGACGGCTTCAAAAGCCTGAAAGAAGGCCAACAGGTTTCTTTCATCGCTACCCGCGGTCAGAAAGGCATGCAAGCTGAAGAAGTTCAAGTTATCTAACTTGTACTTGCTTTAGCAAAAGGCCCCGCCCTCAAAAGCGGGGCTTTTTTGTGCCTGTGTGTTTTCCGCAGGCAAAAAAAAGATCGCGGCCCGAGGCGACTCCCATGTTCCATGCAGGAGCAGCCCCAGGGTGCGATCTTTTGCTGTTACCAAGTCACGCCAAACCCGGCGGTGTAACGGGTCTTGTCCAGGTCCGCCTCTTTGGAACCGTCGATGATGTCGCGCTCAGCCTTGAGATTGAGCGACGCCCATTCCGTCACCTTGTAGCGCAGGCCCATCTCCGCATCCAGCGCATACTCGGCCACGCCGGACAGCGGCTTGCCCACTTCGCCATTGGTGAAGAACTCCACCTTCTTGCCGATCAGATAGCGGTTGTAGTCCCACTTCATGGCCACGGAATAGAAATTTTCCTTGCTGCCATCGGCGTATTCATAGTCGGTGCGGTTGACCAGCGACCCCAGGGAGAACGCACCCAGTTCGTCGTCCCAGAACTGATAACCGGGACCTGTACCGACGGTACGTTGCCGGGCCAGGTCTTCAACCTTGTCGCGTTTGTAGACCAGCCGACCTTGCCAGAACCACTTGTCGGTCAGGAATCGGTCCAGGGAGTACTCAGCCCGCCAGTTGTCGGTGGTGGTCACGTCATCCTGGTATTCGCGGTTGTACTCGCCTTCGGCGATATGCCGCCAACGACCGTGACGCGCCGTGGTCTTGAAATCGATGTCGTAGTCGTCGGTATCCTTTTCGGCGCGCTGGTAGTCCAGCGCCGCATCGATGTTGCCCTTCCATACCAGGTCTTCAACCACCGGCTTTGGCTTGAGGATCTGCTGGACGCTGGCCAGTTCGACGGTCTTGGGCGCCTCGCCATTGGCCAGGGTGACCTTGCCGTCTTCGGCGGCGTGCAGGGATTTGGCTTTTTCGCCGGTGTAGGCGTCCTGCTTGACCAGCAGTTCCTGGTCGCTCTCCAGGGTTTTAACCTGCTTCCAGTCGATCGGAACGGCGCCGGCGTATTCGGTCTGGACCAACAATTTACCGCCGTCGAACAGGATGATCTTGCCGCTCAGTTTGTCACCGTTCTTCAACCAGACGGTGTCGGCAAGCAACGGAGAGGAGACACTGATGACAGCGAGGCACAGCAGAGTTCTGGGCAACATAGGCGAAACAGACTCAAGTTTGCGAAAAAAAGTCGGCATCATCCGCTGGGATAAGGCCCTAGCAAGGACTGACCCGACTATTTGTATTGAGTTCATTTCTCAATTGATAACCCACCCTTTACTCTATAAACGGTACTGTGGATTTTTAGGAACACTGAACGTGAACGAACCTGGCGCTGAACCCGAGAGCGCAGCACAAATCCGACGCACGGCGCTCTACCTGACCCTCGCACAGGTGCCCCAAGGCAAGGTGGTGAGCTATGGTCAGTTGGCCGAACTGGCCGGATTGGGCCGCGCCGCCCGCTGGGTCGGTCGGACATTGAGCCAACTGCCCGGCGACACAAAACTGCCTTGGCATCGTGTTCTCGCAGCCGGTGGCCGCCTCAGTCTCCCAGCAGGTAGCCCATCCGGGGATGAACAACGCGCACGATTGCGCATGGAGGGCATCAGTATCCTGAATAATCGTGTTGATATTCAGCGCCATGGCTGGCGCCCGGTAGAGCACAGCGGTTAGAGTGCGCGCTTTGTTTCCGTATTTCTTGAGGCAGACTCCAGCCCATGCCCCGTAAAACCTGGCGCGCCGCGCTTGCTGCCTATGCCAGCCCCTCGACGCTTGTACTGTTGCTGCTGGGTTTCGCCGCCGGCTTGCCCTACATGCTGGTGTTCTCGACGCTTTCGGTCTGGTTGCGCGAAGCCGGTGTGGCTCGCGAAACCATCGGTTATGCAAGCCTGATCGGCCTGGCCTATGCCTTCAAATGGGTCTGGTCGCCACTGCTCGACCAATGGCGCCTGCCGCTGCTCGGCAAGCTCGGTCGACGACGTTCCTGGCTGGTATTGTCCCAGGCACTGGTCATCCTCGGCCTGATCGGGATGGGTTTCTGCGACCCGCAAAAGCATTTGTCCTGGCTGATCGCCATCGCAGTGATCGTGGCTTTCGCTTCAGCCACGCAGGACATTGCGGTGGATGCCTACCGCCTGGAAATCGCCGAGGACAATCGCCAGGCCGCGCTGGCCGCCAGCTACATGTCCGGCTATCGAATCGCCGCGCTGCTGGCGACCGCCGGCGCCCTGTATTTCGCTGAAGGCTTTGGTTCAACCGGTTTCAACTACCAACACTCCGCATGGGCAGGCACCTACATCCTGTTCGGCGTGCTGATGGTCCCGGCACTGCTGACCAGCCTGTTCATGCGCGAACCCCCGGTACCGCTGCGCACGCAACTGCAGGCCGGTCGTTACACTTTTGTCCATCAGTTGGCATCCGTGTTCGTGCTGATCGTGTTGCTGGTGTCCGTACCGGCCATGTTCACCCAGCTCTACAACACCGACTTCGCCAGCGTATTGTTCGAAGGCGTGAGCCTGCTGGATCTGCTGCTCCAGGACCGCGCCTTCCTGCGGGCGATCCTCTACATCACACTCACCGCGCTGTGCCTGTCGGCGATGGGGCGCCGCGGCCTAGCGCCCGTCCTGACACCGGTCAACGACTTCATTCTGCGTTACCGCTGGCAAGCACTGTTGCTGCTCGGACTGATCGCGACCTATCGGATGTCCGACACGGTCATGGGCGTGATGGCCAACGTGTTCTACATCGACCAAGGCTTCACCAAGGACCAGATCGCCAGCGTCAGCAAAATCTTCGGACTGATCATGACCCTGGTCGGCGCCGGCATGGGTGGCCTGCTGATCGTGCGCTTCGGCATCCTGCCGATCCTTTTCATCGGCGGTGTTGCGTCGGCCAGCACCAACATACTGTTTCTGATGCTGGCCGACATGGGCCCCAACCTGCAGATGCTGGTGGTCACCATCTCCCTGGACAACTTCAGTTCGGGCCTGGCGACTTCGGCGTTCGTTGCCTATCTGTCGAGCCTGACCAACCTCAAGTTCTCCGCCACGCAGTACGCCCTGCTCAGCTCGATCATGCTGCTGCTGCCGCGCCTGATCGGCGGCTACTCCGGCGTCATGGTGGAGAAGTTCGGCTACCACCATTTTTTCCTGATCACGGCCCTGCTGGGCGTTCCGACTCTGGTATTGATCGCCTTGCACTGGTTCCAGGAGAGCCGCCGCGCAGGCCCGACACCGACCCCGGAACCGCTGCCGACCCAGGTCGCGGAAGAATCGTAGGAAACATCCGCAGGAAACCTTGCGCAAGGCACAGAGATTCCCGCCTTGCGCGCCACACCGCCGACCGCACGCCTGTACGACAGCGGATCTCGCCCGTACAATGCTCCGTCATTTCTCGTCATCAGCAATCGATAACGGCCAACCATGCGCACCAGTCAATTTTTGCTCGCCACACAGAAAGAAACGCCTTCCGACGCGGTCGTGATCAGCCATCAGCTGATGCTGCGCGCCGGCATGATCCGCAAGCTCGCCTCCGGCCTTTACACCTGGCTGCCGATGGGCCTGCGAGTGATGCGCAAGGTCGAAGCGATCGTTCGCGAAGAAATGAACGCCGCCGGCTCCCTCGAAGTGTTGATGCCGAGCACCCAACCGGCGGAGCTGTGGCAGGAATCCGGTCGCTGGGAAGAGTACGGCCCTGAGCTGCTGCGCTTCAAGGATCGTCACGGTCGTGACTTCTGCGCAGGTCCCACCCACGAAGAAGTCATCACCGATCTGATGCGCAACGAGCTGAGCAGCTACAAACAGCTGCCGCTGAACCTGTACCAGATCCAGACCAAATTCCGTGATGAAATCCGCCCACGCTTCGGCTTGATGCGCGGTCGTGAATTCATCATGAAGGACGCCTATTCGTTCCACGCCGACCAGGCATCGCTGCAGGTCACCTACGACCGCATGCACCAGGCCTACTGCAACGTGTTCACCCGCCTGGGCCTGAAATTCCGTCCGGTTGAAGCCGACAACGGCTCCATCGGCGGCGCCGGCTCCCACGAGTTCCACGTACTGGCCGAATCGGGCGAAGACGACATCGTCTTCAGCAACGGTTCCGACTACGCGGCGAACATCGAGAAAGCCGAAGCAGTGCCACGGGAAACGTCCCGCCCTGCGCCGACTGAAGAGCTGCGCCTGGTCGACACCCCTGACACCAAGACCATCGCGGCACTGGTGGAAAAATTCAATCTGCCGATTGAAAAGACCATCAAGACCCTGATCGTGCGCGCCGAAGAGGAAGGCAAGCTGATTGCCCTGGTCATCCGTGGCGATCATGAACTCAACGAGATCAAGGCCGCCCAGCAGCCAGGCGTAGCCAGCCCGCTGGTGATGGCCACCGACTCCGAACTGCGTGACGCCATTGGCGCCGGCGCCGGTTCCCTCGGCCCGCTGAACCTGCCACTGCCAATCATCATCGACCGCTCCGTCGAACTGATGAGCGACTTCGGCATCGGCGCCAACATCGACGACAAGCACTACTTCGGCGTGAACTGGGAGCGCGACCTGCCAGTTCCGACCGTCGCGGACCTGCGCAACGTCGTCGCCGGCGATCCAAGCCCGGACGGCAAGGGCACCCTGGAAATCAAGCGCGGCATCGAAGTCGGGCACATCTTCCAGCTGGGCAACAAGTACAGCAAGGCGATGAAGTGCGAAGTGCTGGGCGAGAACGGCAAGCCGGTAACCCTGGAAATGGGTTGCTACGGCATCGGCGTTTCCCGCGTGGTCGCCGCCGCCATCGAGCAGAACAGTGACGATAAAGGCATCATCTGGAGCGACACCCTGGCGCCGTTCCAGATCGCCCTGGTGCCACTGCGCTACGAAACCGACCTGGTTCGCGAAGCCACTGACAAGCTGTACGCGCAATTGACGGCGGCCGGCTTCGAAGTACTGCTGGACGATCGCGACAAGAAAACCAGCCCGGGCATCAAGTTCGCGGACATGGAGCTGATCGGCATCCCTCACCGGATCGTGGTCAGTGACCGCGGCCTCGCCGATGGCAACCTGGAATACAAGAGCCGCACAGAAGCCGAGCCGCAAGCGCTGCCGGTCGCTGACGTGCTGTCGTTCCTTCAGGCCCGTATCCGCCGCTGAAACCAGATAGAGACGTCATGTTCAAGCGAAACACCTTAGGCCTCGGTGGTGCCGCCCTGTGCGGCACCCTGCTGGTCAGCGGCTGTGCCAATCACATGTCACAACGCAGTGAGCACGAGGAACGTGTCGAGCGCAAACTGCTCGATCACAGCCTGCAGATCGATGTCGGTGAGCCCAAGGTGCTTGAGCTGCCGCAACGTCGGGTGAAAATCCACGAGCAGAAGACCTTCGAAGTCACCGAGTTCGAAGTCACACGCCACTACGATCGCTACACGCCTTACCAGCCCTGGCGGGAAATCTACGAGATCCCGTTGGGCGCGGTGGCGGTGGTAGGCGGTGTCGGTGCGAACGTGGTCAACGTGTTCGCCCTCGGCAACCTTCCCGATAGCGTGACCAAGGACTGGCTCAGTTACGGTTTCGCCGGGCTCAACCCGTTCATGAACGTGCAATCCAACGGGCGTGCCCAGCAGAACCTGGCCGGAATAGACGAAGTACAACGCGATAAACGCACCGAATACTCGAGCCTGCCCTGGAGCGAGCGCCCGGTGGAGGTCAAGGCGGGCAAGGAAACCTTCGAGCTGAGCACCGACAAAAACGGCGTCTTGCGCTTGAACCTGCTGGACAGCCCGTTTGCCGAGCATGACCTGAACCATCTGGGCAAGCTGCAGATCCGTGTCGCAGACGCAAAGGATGAAGTGCACAGCGACTCATCCCTGGCCCTGAGCAACACCTTGCGCGGCAAGCTGCTCGAGGCTCACGGGTTGATTTACGACGACCTCGAAGACGACGAAGTGAGCCAGTGGGTACACCGGGTCAAGCGTTTGTCGGAACTGGGGCTGGAAGAAGAAGCCAGTGAGCTGGAACAGAGCCTAATCGAACTGACTCGCAACGATCCCGAACTGCAGACCGAATTCCTCAAGTCCCTGACCAAGGATGCCGGGCGGCTGGTGGCGGATCCGGGGCCGAATTAAGGCGTGAAAAGCTTCGCGGGCAGGCCTCGCTCCAACAGGATTAACGCGATCTGTAGGAGCGAGGCTCGCCCGCGATCAGGCCGGTACATTCACCACCGACTCACCGCTCGAACAACTCCATCTGCTCAAACCCACCGCGCAAATCCTCAAGCCTCACCCCTACCCCCAGCAACCGCACCGGCTTGCCGCCGCGATTGAAAGCCTGGGTCAGCAGCAACTGATAACTCCCCAAATCCCGCCCTGCCCCAGCCTGCTCCAGGGTGGTCTGGGTGAAATCATGAAACTTCACTTTGACGAACGGTTTGCCCGGGCGGTAGCTGCTGTCGATCCGCGCCATGCGGTTTTTCAGTGTTTCGAGCAACTCCGGCAGTTTGTCCAGGCAACTGCGCAGGTCTGGCAGGTCAGCGTCATAGGTATTTTCGACACTGATCGACTGTCGACGGCTGTCGTTGTGCACCAGGCGCTCGTCGATCCCACGGGCCAGGCTCCAGAGTCGCTCGCCAAAGCTGCCGAACTCGCGCACCAGCGCCAACTTGTCCCACTCGCGCAGGTGTGCGCAGTCGGCGATGCCCAGCTTGCCCAATTTGTCGGCGGTGACCTTGCCGACGCCATGCAGTTTGCTCACGGGCAAACCACTGACAAAGTCCTCGACCTGATCAGGGGTGATGACAAACAGGCCGTTGGGCTTTTTCCAGTCGCTGGCGATCTTGGCAAGAAACTTGTTCGGCGCCACACCCGCCGAAACGGTGATGTGCAACTGATTCGATACCCGGCGCCGGATGTCCTGGGCGATGCGCGTCGCGCTACCGCCGAAATGCGCACTGTCCGACACATCAAGGTAGGCCTCGTCCAGGGACAGCGGTTCGATGATGTCGGTGTAATCGCGAAAGATCGTATGAATTTCCTTTGAAGCTTCCCGGTAGGCATCCATTCGCGGTTTGACGATGGTCAGGTCCGGACACAGCTTCAGCGCATGCCCGGACGACATGGCCGAACGCACGCCATAGGCCCGAGCTTCATAATTGCAGGTCGCAATCACTCCACGGCGATCCGCGGCACCGCCAACGGCCAGGGGTTTACCGGCCAGTTGAGGATCGTCACGCATCTCGATCGCGGCGTAGAAGCAGTCACAATCCACGTGGATGATTTTTCGCTGGGTCATATCGAGCGGGATTCGCGGTAAAGAAATGGCGACTTTTGGTGTCAGACCTGGATTATCTCACTGACACCTGTATATAGCACCAGTACTCAGAATGTTCTCCGATGGCTGTGGGAAAAGCACGAGGAAAATTTAATTTCTCAATCAAAAGCCATTCGCTAATAGAACCGCAGGCCTTGCAGCGCCTGCTTCTCAGACCGATCGCCTCTCTACTTTCCAGCTAAATGATTGAACCTGAAGAGATTTTTCCGATGTTAGCGGTTGACACCTCGGCGTTTCTCTATAGAATGCCGCCACACAGACGCGGGATGGAGCAGTCTGGTAGCTCGTCGGGCTCATAACCCGAAGGTCGTCGGTTCAAATCCGGCTCCCGCAACCAAACATCGAAAAAGGCCACTCGAAAGAGTGGCCTTTTTTGTGCGCGTCCGTTTTCAGCAGGACCGCCCACCTGAATTACAGCGCCTTGACCACCCCATGAGAATCCGTTGCGATTCCGAAACTTAAGCCGCCCCTGCGACCGTTTGACGCGCATTAACGTTTATTTGACCCTTCGCGGGATTAACGGTTGACACCCCGGCGTTTCTCTATAGAATGCCGCCACACAGACGCGGGATGGAGCAGTCTGGTAGCTCGTCGGGCTCATAACCCGAAGGTCGTCGGTTCAAATCCGGCTCCCGCAACCAAACATCAAAAAAGGCTACTCGAAAGAGTGGCCTTTTTTGTATCTGTCGAAAAAACCCTTTCGCAACAATGATCTGTCACTGTGGGATGAGTCGTCGAGGGGTCACCCATGCGTCAAGTTCAGGCTATGCTCAATCGCAGCCCCAGCCCTTCAGGACTGAGGTCGCGCCGTCGCCACCACCCAGTGGCAGGCGTTATTATTTGTGATTATTTTTTTCTACAGGGATTGGTAACTTGGCTGGATACCCCCATCCTGTCGCGCACAATCCAAGAGGTGATTGATGCGCGCCAACTCGTCTGATTCACAAGACACCACTACCGCAACACAACCGATCAAGGCTGAACGGTTGCGTCTGCTCGACCGCATCAGCAAATACCGTCAGCCCATCGGCCTCGCGGTCACCCTGCTGTTGTTTGCCATCGCCTTGATTGCCTGTCGCCATCTGCTGAGCGAACTGGATCTGGACGCGCTGCACGACTCGATCCTCGAAGTACCAAAACCCGCCTTGCTGGGCGCGCTCGGCGCGACCGTTGCCGGCTTCATCATTTTGCTGGGCTACGAGTGGTCGGCCAGCCGCTATGCCGGCGTGAGCCTGGCCCCGCGCACACTGGCGCTGGGCGGTTTCACCGCGTTCGCCATCGGCAATGCGATCGGCCTTTCGATGCTGTCGGGGGGCTCGGTTCGCTATCGCTTGTATGCACGTCATGGCCTGGGGGCCAGCGAAGTTGCTCACATGACGCTATTCGCCAGCCTCTCGCTCGGCTGCGCCCTGCCGCCGCTTGCCGCCCTGGCAACCCTGAGCAACCTGCCCGGCGCCTCGGCAGCACTGGGGTTATCGCAAAGCCTGCTAGGTACTGTCGCAGCCGCGGTGCTACTACTGTTTTGCGTGCTGGCCGTGGGCATCTACCGTCGCCGCCTGCCAGAACAACCGTTTGCCGACAATCTGTTCGTCAAGGTTGGCCGACGCACCCTGCGCCTGCCGGGACGCCGCCTGACCTTCCTGCAACTGGTGATCACCGCACTGGACGTGGCCGCTGCTGCCACCGTGCTTTATCTATTGCTGCCGGAAGCCCCACCCTTCGGCGCGTTCCTGCTCGTCTACCTGCTGGCGCTGGCCGCCGGCGTGCTCAGCCATGTGCCGGGCGGTGTCGGGGTGTTCGAAGCGATTCTGCTGGCCGCCTTCTCCGACACCCTGGGCGCCGCGCCATTGGCCGCCGCCCTGCTGCTCTATCGCCTGATCTATGTCGTGCTGCCCATGCTGGTGGCCTGCCTCTTGCTGTTGATCAACGAAGGTCAACGCCTGTTCCAGACCCGCCAGTCCTTGCGCGCCGCTTCGGGCCTGGCCGCACCGATCCTCGCTGTACTGGTGTTCCTGTCTGGCGTGGTGCTGCTGTTTTCCGGCGCCACGCCGGAGATCGACACCCGTCTGGAACACATCGGCTTTCTGATCCCCCATCGCCTGGTCGACGCCTCGCACTTTGGTGCCAGCCTGATCGGCGTGCTGTGCCTGCTGCTGGCCCAAGGCTTGCGTCGCCGACTGTCGGCGGCGTGGATGCTGACCACCGTTCTGTTGCTGGTAGGCGCCCTGCTCTCGCTGCTCAAGGGTTTCGACTGGGAAGAAGCCTGCCTGATGACCCTGACCGCCGCCCTGCTGGGGGTATTCCGGCGCTCGTTCTACCGCCCAAGCCGTCTGACTGAACTGCCGTTTTCGCCGCTGTATCTGGTGGCCAGCCTGTGCGTTTTGGGCGCCTCGATCTGGCTGCTGCTGTTCGCCTACCAGGACGTTCCATACAGCCATCAACTGTGGTGGCAGTTCACCCTCGACGCCGATGCACCCCGTGGCCTGCGTTCGCTGCTGGGCGCCGCCGTGCTGCTGGTGGTGGTGTCCCTGACCTGGCTGCTGCGCACTGCGCGCCCCGTGATCCACCTGCCAACGCCTGACGAACTGGAGCGTGCGAGCAAGATCCTCATGGCCTCTGCGCAGCCCGATGGCGGCCTGGCGCTGACTGGTGACAAGGCGCTGCTGTTCCACCCCAACGACGAAGCGTTCCTGATGTACGCCCGCCGTGGCCGCAGCCTGGTGGCCCTGTATGACCCGATCGGTCCCGGCCAGCAGCGGGCGGAAATGATCTGGCAATTCCGTGACCTGTGCGACATCCACCACGCCCGCCCGGTGTTCTATCAGGTCCGCGCCGAGAACCTGCCGTACTACATGGACATCGGCCTGACTGCGATCAAACTCGGTGAAGAAGCCCGGGTCGACCTGCGGCGCTTTGATCTCGAAGCCAAGGGCAAGGAGATGAAAGACCTGCGCTACACCTGGAACCGTGGCACCCGTGACGGTTTGTCACTGGAGATCCATGAACCGGGGCACGCGCCCATGGATGAGCTCAAGGTCATTTCCGACGCCTGGCTGACGGGCAAGAACGTGCGCGAGAAAGGCTTCTCCCTCGGCCGTTTCAGCGATGACTACCTCAAGCATTTCCGCATCGCGGTGATTCGCTTCGAAGGGCGCCCTGTGGCGTTCGCCAATCTTCTCGAGACCTACGGCCATGACCTGGCCAGCCTCGACCTGATGCGCGCGCACCCGGATGCCCCCAAGCTGACCATGGAGTTCATGATGGTCGGCCTGATTCAACATTATAAGAGTCACGGATACGCGCGCTTCAGCCTGGGCATGGTGCCGTTGTCGGGGTTGCAACCCCGTCGCGGCGCGCCATTGACCCAGCGCCTGGGCTCGATGGTCTTCCGCCGTGGTGAGCAGCTCTACAACTTCCAAGGCTTGCGCCGCTTCAAAGACAAGTTCCAGCCCGACTGGGAACCCCGTTATATGGCCGTGCCCGCCGGACTCGATCCGCTGGTTGCCCTGGCCGACACTGCTGCCCTGATCGCGGGCGGCTTGACCGGATTGGTGAAACGCTGATGATTCAACGCTCCTTGCGCTACGTATTGGGCACGCTGGTGGTGCTTGCCCTGATTGTCGGTGGTGGCTACTGGTACCTCAAACGCCCGGCGCCGTTGCCGACGCTCGAACAATTGACGCCGCCTGGTGGCGCCGCCATGACCCGCGTGACCCCTGGCACTACCCCCAAGGCCCGGGTGCTGGTGGCGGTCAATGAAGAACAGAAACTCAGCGACCAGCAACTGATGACCCTGAGCCGCTCCGGCTCGGCGCAAATCGTTCAAGTGATCCTGCCCAAGGAATGCCTGCTGCAAAGCCGCGCCCTGCAATCGGGCCTGCGCGAACTCAAAGGCCCGGCGACCCTGGTCAGCGGTATCGGCCCCGGCGCCGTGCTGGCTTGGCGCTGGCTGTCGGAACAGAAGGATGACAAGGCCCAGGCGGTCTCCGTAGACCTGGCCCTGGAAAAAGGCGGTTGCACCCACCTGCTGCCCAAAAGCGCTGCCCACGGCCACTGGCTGGTGGCCTGGAACGACAACCCGGACGACGCCAGTGCCGGCTTCGTGCGCGATCAACCGAACGCCGAAACCAGCATCAGCGACTACGACATCAACCTGCCGCAAGTGTTGAACAACGAATTGCGCAAGATCCTCGTCGGTGGCGACAAAGCCGCGGGCGGCCTGCAGATTCCGGTGGTTGAAGTGCCGGCCGGCCAGGCCAAGGACACCGTGACCCTGTTCCTGTCCGGCGATGGCGGCTGGCGCGACCTGGACCGCGATGTGGCCGGCGAAATGGCCAAGATCGGCTACCCGGTGGTGGGCATCGACACCCTGCGCTACTACTGGCAACACAAGAGCCCGGAGCAAAGCGCCCTGGACCTGACCGAACTGATGCAGCACTACCGGCAGAAATGGGGCACCAAGCGCTTTATCCTCACCGGTTACTCGTTCGGCGCCGACGTACTGCCGGCGATCTACAACCGCCTGCCGGAGTCGGAGCAGCAACGCGTCGACGCAATCATCCTGCTGGCCTTCGCCCGCACCGGCAGCTTCGAAATCGAAGTCGAAGGCTGGCTCGGCAACGCCGGCAAGGAAGCCGCCACCGGCCCGGAAATGGCAAAACTGCCCGCAGAGAAAGTGGTGTGCATCTTCGGTGAAGAGGAAATCGACGAAAGCGGCTGCACCGACAAGACCGCCGTAGGCGAAGCCATCAAACTGCCCGGCGGCCACCACTTCGACGAGAACTACCCGAAACTGGCCCAACGGTTGGTGGATGTGATCGAGAAGCGCCAGGCGAAGGAGACCGAGGCTCAGGAGTGATCTGACCCTCGTCGCCATAAAAAAGCCCCCGCAACCTTTGGGTTGCGGGGGCTTTTTCATTCGCACAAAGATTTTCTTAATGCTTGGATTCTTGTGGGAGCGGGCTTGCTCGCGAAGACAGCATCACATCCGACACATGAGATGACTGACACACTGCTTTCGCGAGCAAGCCCGCTCCCACATTTGGCTTCACGATTGAATAGACACAAAAAAGCCCCCGGTGCCGCAAGGCCGTCGGGGGCTTTTGGGTGGCGCGGGCCTTACATTTCTACCTGCGTCCCCAACTCAATCACCCGGTTCAGCGGCAGATTGAAGAAGCGCAGGTTGCCGTTGGCGTTCTGCAACATGAAGGCAAAAAGCGCCTCGCGCCAGCGGGACATGCCTTCGAGTTTGGAGGCGATGACCGTTTCGCGGCTGAGGAAGTAAGTGGTGCGCATCGGGCTGAAGTCGAGTTCGGCCAGATGGCACAGTTTCAACGCCTGGGGCACGTCCGGTTCGTCAGTGAAGCCGAAATGCAGGATCACCCGGAAGAACCCCTCACCGTAGGAATCCACTTCAAAGCGCCGACTGGGCGGCACCCGCGGAATGTCTTCGTAGACCACCGTCAGCAGTACCACTTGTTCGTGCAACACCTGATTGTGCAGCAGGTTGTGCAACAGTGCGTGGGGCACGGCGTCCGGGCGCGCGGTGAGGAACACGGCCGTCCCCTGGACGCGATGGGGCGGTTGCACGGCGATGCTGCTGATGAATATCTCCAATGGCAGGCCGCCTTCGTCGATGCGATCAACCAGCAACTGCTTGCCGCGCTTCCAGGTGGTCATCAGCACGAACAGCGCGAGACCGGCGATGACAGGGAAGGCACCACCTTGCACGATTTTCGGTACGTTGGCGGCGAAGTACAAACCATCGACCAACAAAAATCCGAGCAACACCGGCACCGCAAAGATCGGCGGCCACTTCCACAACAGCAACATCACGGCGGACACCAGGATAGTGGTCATCAGCATGGTCCCAGTCACCGCCACACCGTAAGCCGAGGCCAGGGCGTTGGAGGATTCGAAACCGATTACCAGCAGAATCACGCCGACCATCAGCGACCAGTTCACCGCACCAATGTAGATCTGCCCCTGTTCAGCGCTGGAGGTGTGCCGAATGTGCATGCGCGGGATGTAGCCAAGCTGAATCGCCTGGCGGGTCAGCGAAAAGGCGCCGGAAATCACCGCCTGGGAGGCAATCACCGTGGCCATGGTCGACAGCGCCACCAGCGGAATCAGTGCCCAGCTCGGCGCCAGCAGATAGAACGGGTTGCGCGCCGCCTCCGGATCACCGAGCAGCAAGGCGCCCTGGCCGAAGTAGTTCAGCACCAGTGCCGGCAGCACCAGGATGAACCATGCGCGGGCGATCGGCTTGCGGCCGAAGTGGCCCATGTCGGCGTAAAGCGCTTCGGCACCGGTCAATGCCAGCACCACAGCGCCGAGGATCGCCACGCCCATGCCCGGATGGTTGAGGAAGAAACGCACACCCCACACCGGGTTCACCGCGTGCAGCACTTCGGGATGCTGCAGGATGCCGTAGACCCCCAACGCCCCGAGTACCACGAACCACGTGACCATGATCGGCCCGAAGAGAATGCCGATGCGAGCCGTGCCGTGGCTTTGAATCAAGAACAGCCCGACCAGCACCACCAGCGACAGCGGCACCACCCAATGGTCGATGCCATCGAACGCCAGCCCCAGGCCTTCAATGGCCGACAGGACGGAAATCGCCGGGGTGATCATGCTGTCGCCATAGAACAGCGCCGCACCGATCAGCCCGCACACCACCAGCAAGGCGCGCAATTTGGCATGCCCCGCCGCCGCCCGCCTGGCCAGCGCGGTCAAGGCCATGATTCCGCCTTCGCCCTGGTTGTCGGCCCGTAGCACGAACATCATGTATTTGATCGACACGACCCAGATCAGCGACCAGAAGATCAGTGCCAGAATCCCCAATACGCCGTCATGGTTGACCGGTACGCCATACCCTCCGGAGAACACCTCCTTGAGGGTATACAACGGGCTCGTGCCGATATCGCCATAAACCACCCCGACCGCCGCCACCAGCATGCCGATCGGCTTCGCCGCCGAATGCCCGGCGCCTGCCGCGTGACTACTTGCCTGACCCATCCAACACTCCTGATTCCCAGACCGGCTTCTTCGAACGAAGCACTATGCTTTGTAATGCAGCATGCGCTGTTTTACCTGTAGTTACAGACGTTTTGTTGACTGTAAAAATTCGGTAAAGCCCAACGGCGCGAAGCATAGCGCAGCACTCGTCGTATTTCCCTGCATAAAGCTGGTCAAGTGAACGTCTCATCGCTAGAATTGCGCACTTTTTGATCAGAGGCGCCGTTCAAGCGCCCGTCCGTCGGTTTTGCCCTGTTCGGCAAGCGGCGTCACAAAATACCGAGGTTAGACATGTCCACCACTCCTGCGTCGGCCAATCCAAAGGTTGGTTTCGTATCCCTGGGTTGCCCCAAAGCGCTGGTCGACTCCGAACGCATCCTGACCCAGCTGCGCATGGAAGGTTATGACGTGGTGTCCACCTACCAGGACGCCGATGTCGTAGTGGTCAACACCTGCGGCTTCATCGACTCGGCCAAGGCTGAGTCTCTGGAAGTGATTGGCGAAGCCATCAAGGAAAACGGCAAGGTCATCGTCACCGGCTGCATGGGCGTCGAAGAAGGCAATATCCGCAACGTGCACCCCAGCGTGCTGGCCGTCACCGGTCCGCAGCAGTACGAGCAAGTGGTCAACGCCGTGCACGAAGTCGTGCCGCCGCGCCAGGACCACAACCCGCTGATCGACCTGGTGCCGCCGCAAGGGATCAAGCTGACACCGCGTCACTACGCCTACCTGAAGATTTCCGAAGGCTGCAACCACAGCTGCAGCTTCTGCATCATCCCGTCGATGCGCGGCAAACTGGTCAGCCGTCCGGTGGGCGATGTGCTCGACGAAGCCCAGCGCCTGGTCAAGTCCGGCGTGAAAGAGTTGCTGGTGATCTCCCAGGACACCAGCGCCTACGGCGTCGACGTGAAGTACCGCACCGGTTTCTGGAACGGCGCGCCGGTGAAGACCCGCATGACCGAACTGTGTGAAGCGCTGAGCACCCTGGGTGTCTGGGTCCGTCTGCACTACGTTTACCCGTACCCGCACGTCGACGAGCTGATCCCGCTGATGGCCGCCGGCAAGATCCTGCCGTACCTGGACATCCCGTTCCAGCACGCCAGCCCGAAAGTGCTCAAGGCCATGAAACGCCCGGCGTTCGAAGACAAGACCCTGGCGCGGATCAAAAACTGGCGCGAGATCTGCCCGGACCTGATCATCCGTTCGACCTTCATCGTCGGCTTCCCCGGCGAAACCGAAGAAGACTTCCAGTACCTGCTCAACTGGCTGACCGAAGCCCAGCTCGACCGTGTCGGCTGCTTCCAGTACTCGCCGGTCGAAGGCGCACCGGCCAACGATCTGGACCTGGAAATCGTTCCGGACGACGTCAAGCAGGACCGTTGGGAGCGCTTCATGGCGCACCAGCAGGCCATCAGCTCGGCGCGCCTGCAAATGCGCATCGGCCGTGAAATCGAAGTACTGGTCGATGAAGTCGACGAGCAAGGCGCGGTCGGCCGCTGCTTCTTCGATGCCCCGGAAATCGACGGCAACGTATTCATCGACAACGGCAGCAACCTCAAGCCGGGCGACAAGGTCTGGTGCAAAGTGACCGACGCCGACGAATACGATCTCTGGGCCGAACAGATCTAAACGCAAAAAATACGAAAAGCCCCGCTCTCTTGACGAGATGCGGGGCTTTTTTACGGCTATCGTTTGTTGGGAAAGGACTCGTTTATTTGAGACTGACGGCAATCGACATCAGGGAGCAGCCGGCCATGCGCCACCATTCGGTTATCCACACGCCGAAACAAAGTGACTTCGAAGAACTGACACGGGTTTGGGAAGCCTCGGTGCGCGCCACCCATGACTTCCTGCCGGACAGCTACATCGAACTGCTGAAAAACCTGGTGCTGACCCGCTACCTCGATGCGGTGATGCTGATTTGCACCAAGGATTCGCGTCAGCGCATCACCGGGTTCGCCGGGGTGGCGGCGGGCAAGATCGAAATGCTTTTCATCGACCCGGCGCATCGTGGCCAAGGCCTGGGCAAGCAGTTGTTGCGCTATGCCCTGGAACACCTGAACGCCGATGAACTCGATGTGAACGAGCAGAACCCGCAGGCGCTGGGGTTTTATTTCAAGCAGGGCTTCGAGGTGATCGGCCGCTCGGAGGTCGATGGCATGGGGCAGCCGTATCCGTTGTTGCATATGCGGTTGCGTCAGGTGCATCAGCTGAGTCGCAATGGCTGACACCACTCAGAGCCAATGTGAGAGCGGGCTTGCTCGCGAATGCGGTGTACCAGTCGCCATCCATGTTGCATGACACACCGCATTCGCGAGCAAGCCTGCTCCCACAATAAAGACACACTGTGCAAATGGAGCCGGGATTAACCGGCGCCACGCGGGTACAATGCCCACCCCCTTTTTGTTACGGCCCTGTCATGACTGACCCGATTCGACTTTCCAAACGCCTCATAGAACTCGTCGGCTGCTCCCGTCGGGAGGCTGAGCTGTTCATCGAGGGCGGCTGGGTCACCGTCGACGGCGAAGTCATCGACGAGCCGCAGTTCAAGGTCGCCGACCAGAAAGTCGAACTCGACAAGGACGCCAAGGCCACCGCGCCGGAACCGGTAACCATCCTGCTCAACGTGCCCGCCGGCATGGACGCAGAGACCGCCATGGCCAGCCTCGGCGCCGACACCCTGAGCGAAGAACATCGCTTCAGCAAACGCCCGCTCAAGGGCCACTTCCAGCGCCTGACCGCCAGCACTGACCTGCAGGCCAACGCCAGCGGTCTGCTGGTGTTCACCCAGGACTGGAAGATCCTGCGCAAGCTGACCGCCGATGCCAGCAAGATCGAGCAGGAGTACGTGGTTGAAGTCGAAGGCGACATGGTCGAGCACGGCCTCAACCGCTTGCAGCACGGCCTGACCTACAAGGGCAAGGAACTGCCGCCGGTCAAGGCCAGCTGGCAAAACGAGAACCGCCTGCGCTTCGCCATGAAAAATCCACAACCGGGCGTGATCGCCCTGTTCTGCCAGGCCGTCGGCCTGAAGGTCGTGGGCATCCGCCGCATCCGTATTGGCGGCGTGTCCATAGGCAAAGTGCCATTGGGCCAATGGCGCTACCTGTCCGGCAAAGAGAAGTTCTAAGGCGTTTCCGCCGCCACACATTTCGGCGTCGCGCCTGGCTGCGACGCCCACAGCTGAATATCAGGACTGCACACCATGATTCATAACGACGTACTGCGCAGCGTGCGCTACATGCTGGACATCAGCGACAAGAAAGTCATCGAGATCATCAAGCTCGGCGGCATGGACGTGAAGCTCGAAGACCTGGTGACCTACCTCGACAAGAAAGAAGAGGACGAGGAAGGCTTTGTACGCTGCCCGGACGAAGTCATGGCGCACTTCCTCGATGGCCTGGTGATCTTCAAGCGCGGCAAGGATGAAAGCCGTCCGCCGCTGCCGATCGAAGTGCCGGTGACCAACAACATCATCCTGAAAAAACTGCGGGTGGCTTTCGAACTCAAGGAGGACGACATGCATGCGATCCTCAAGGCCGCCGAGTTCCCGGTGTCCAAGCCTGAGCTGAGCGCGCTGTTCCGCAAGTTCGGCCATACCAACTACCGTCCGTGCGGCGATCAGTTGCTGCGTAATTTCCTCAAGGGCTTGACCTTGCGCGTTCGCCCTCAGTAAACGCCTGCTCCCCCCCCTGTGGGAGCACAGCTTGCTGGCGATGGGATCTCGAGGACGCCATCGCCAGCAAGCTGGGCTCCTACAAGGGCGGGAGGCAGTCCTGTATGGATGCTCATTCCCTGCAAAAATAGTGGCTCCACTGCCAGCGGCTGACGGCTAGGGTGTAAAGACCCTCAGCTCTCAGGATTTGCCATGCATCCCTACTTTTCCCTGCAAGGCCGCACCGCGCTGGTCACCGGCGGCACCCGTGGTATCGGCAAGATGATCGCCAAGGCTTATGTCGAGGCCGGCGCCACCGTGTACGTCTGTGCCCGGGATGCCGAAGCCTGCCGGCAGACCGCCGATGAGCTCGGTGCGTTGGGCCGCTGCCATGGCGTGGCGGCCAACCTGGCCACTGAAGAAGGCGTATCGCAACTGGCCACGCGCCTGGGCGAGCAGATCACTCATCTCGACATCCTGGTCAACAACGCCGGCACCACCTGGGGCGCGCCGTTGGAGAGTTACCCGATCAAGGGCTGGGAAAAGGTCATGCAACTCAACGTGACGTCGGTATTCAACTGCATCCAGCAGTTCCTGCCACTGCTGCGCAAGGCCGGTTCCCCGGCGAATCCGGCACGGGTCATCAACATCGGATCAGTGGCCGGGATTTCATCCTTCGGGGAACAGGCCTATGCCTATGGCCCCAGCAAAGCGGCCCTGCATCAGCTGTCACGGATTCTGGCGCGGGAACTGGTGAGCCAGCACATCAACGTCAACGTGATCGCGCCCGGACGCTTTCCGAGCAAGATGACTCAGCACATTGGCAATGATGAGCAGGCGCTGGCCCAGGATACGGCGCTGATCCCGATGAAACGCTGGGGCCGTGAGGAGGAGATGGCGGCGCTGGCGATCAGCCTGGCCAGTACGGCGGGGGCTTATATGACCGGGAATATCATTCCGCTGGATGGTGGGTTCAGTCTCTGAGGATGGTGGTGCGGCCTTCGCGAGCAAGCCCGCTCCCACAGGTTTGGTAGTGGACACCATAGCGGTATTCACTCGATAACCTGTGGGAGCGGGCTTGCTCGCGAAGGCGTCCTGACAGGCACCCACGATCCCCAGGTCGATCGGGTTATCATGCCCGCCTCATTCCCGCCTCGACCGCAAATCATGACCTACAGCGTTTCCCCCATCGGCTTCGTACGTTCCTGCTTCAAGGAGAAGTTCGCCATCCCGCGCCAGCCGCAACTGGCTCCGGCCGCTCGCGGCGTTCTGGAACTGGTGGCGCCGTTTGATCAGGGCGATGCGGTGCAGGGGTTGGAGCAGGTCAGCCACGTCTGGCTGTTGTTCCTGTTTCATCAGGCCCTGGAAGACAAGCCACGCCTCAAAGTCCGCCCGCCTCGCCTGGGCGGCAACAAGTCCATGGGCGTATTCGCCACCCGCGCGACGCATCGACCCAATGGCATCGGTCAGTCGGTGGTCAAACTGGACAAGGTCGAAGCCGATCGGCTGTGGATATCCGGCATCGACCTGCTGGACGGCACGCCAATTCTCGATATCAAACCCTATGTGCCTTACGCCGACATCGTTGACAGGGCCTGCAACAGCATCGCCAGCGCTGCGCCGCAGTTGATCACGGTGCAGTGGGCGGATTCGGCGCTGGAACAGGCGCACGGGCATGCTCAGCGGCTGGGAGAGCCATTGGTAGCGCTGATCGAGCAGTGTCTGGCGCAAGATCCGCGCCCGGCGTATCAGACACCGGCACCGGAACGGGAATATGGCGCGCAATTCTGGGATGTGGATGTGCGTTGGCATTATCCGACGCCGCAGCTGATCCGCGTCCTCGAGGTCATCCCCGCGCGCACCTGACTACCAGAAACAACTGTGGGAGCGGGCTTGCTCGCGAAGGCGTCGTGTCAATCAACGTTGGTGTCGACTGATACATCGCTTTCGCGGGCAAGCCCGCTCCCACAGGGACAGCAGTGCAGCGGTTGTTATTTCTCGACGAACGCACGCTCGATCAGGTAATCACCCGGCTCGCGCATCCGCGGCGAAACTTTCAGGCCGAAGCTGTTGAGCACTTCGCTGGTCTCATCGAGCATGCTCGGGCTGCCGCACAGCATGGCGCGGTCGTCCTGCGGGTTGATCGGTGGCAGGCCGATGTCGCTGAACAGCTTGCCGCTGCGCATCAGGTCGGTCAGGCGACCTTCGTTCTCGAACGGCTCGCGGGTCACGGTCGGGTAGTAGATCAACTTGTCACGCAGCGCCTCGCCGAAGAATTCGTTCTGCGGCAGGTGCTCGGTGATGAACTCACGGTAGGCGACTTCGTTGACGTAACGCACGCCGTGGCACAGGATCACCTTTTCGAAACGCTCGTAGGTCTCAGGATCCTGAATGACGCTCATGAACGGCGCCAGACCGGTACCGGTGCTGAGCAGGTACAAATGTTTGCCAGGCTTGAGGTCATCCAGCACGAGGGTGCCGGTAGGCTTCTTGCTGATGATGATCTCGTCGCCTTCCTTCAGATGCTGCAGCTGGGAAGTCAGCGGACCGTCAGGCACCTTGATGCTGAAGAACTCGAGATGCTCTTCCCAGTTCGGGCTGGCGATCGAGTAAGCGCGCATAAGCGGACGGCCGTTGGGCTGTTGCAGGCCGATCATCACGAACTGACCGTTCTCGAAGCGCAGGCCCGGGTCACGGGTGCACTTGAAGCTGAACAGAGTGTCGTTCCAGTGATGAACACTGAGGACACGCTCGTGGTTCATGTTGCTCATGTACGGGGACTCCTGGAGATTTGTCTGCGCATGCTGTACGCCGACATCCCGAAAGACTGTTGGCAGCGCGCAATTGCATCGCATTCTAATAGCAGTAACAATATCTGTTAAATGGATTATTAAGATAAGGGTTATCGGTTATATAGATATGCGATTTACTCTCCGTCAACTTCAAGTATTCGTCGCTGTTGCCCAGCAGGAAAGCGTGTCTCGCGCCGCGGGCCTGCTCAATCTTTCACAATCGGCAGCGAGCACATCGATCACCGAACTCGAGCGCCAGTCCAGCTGCCAGCTGTTCGACCGCGCCGGTAAACGGCTGAGCCTTAACGCCCTTGGCAAACAACTGTTGCCGCAGGCGGTGGCGATGCTGGACCAGGCCAAGGAAATCGAGGACCTGCTTAACGGCAAGTCCGGTTTCGGCTCATTGGCGGTAGGCGCGACCCTGACCATCGGCAATTACCTGGCCACCCTGCTGATCGGCGGATTCATGCAGCGCCATCCGGAAAGCCAGGTGAAGCTGCATGTGCAGAACACCGCTAATATCGTGCAACAGGTGGCCCACTACGAAATTGACCTGGGTCTGATCGAAGGCGATTGCAACCACCCGGACATCGAAGTGCAAAGCTGGGTCGAGGATGAACTGGTGGTGTTCTGCGCACCTCAGCACCCACTGGCCGAACGGGGCATCGCGACCATGGACGAGTTGAGCCAGGAAGCCTGGATTCTGCGCGAACAGGGCTCCGGGACGCGACTGACGTTCGATCAGGCCATGCGTCATCACCACAGCGCACTGAACATTCGCCTGGAGCTGGAGCACACCGAAGCGATCAAGCGCGCGGTGGAGTCCGGCCTGGGCATTGGTTGTATTTCTCGGCTGGCATTGCGAGATGCTTTCCGCCGGGGCAGCCTGGTCCCGGTGGAGACACCCGATCTGGACCTGGCGCGGCAGTTCTATTTCATCTGGCACAAACAGAAGTATCAAACTTCAGCGATGCGCGAATTCCTCGATCTGTGCCGCGCGTTCACCGCCGGGGTGCAGCGCAGCGACGAGATCGTGTTGCCGACGATCGCTTAAAGCAGAATCACCGCCCACACCAGCGCAATCATGGTCAGTGCCACCAGCTGCGCGGCGCTGCCCATGTCCTTGGCGTTTTTCGAGAGGGGGTGCAGTTCGAGGGAAATGCGGTCGATGGCCGCTTCCACTGCCGAATTGAGCAACTCGACAATCAGCGCCAACAGGCAGACCGCAATCAGCAATGCCTGCTCGACCCGGCTGACATTCAGGAAGAACGACAGCGGGATCAGGATGACGTTAAGCAAAACCAGCTGCCGAAAAGCGGCTTCGCCGGTGAAGGCGGCGCGCAGGCCATCGAGGGAGTAGCCGGATGCGTTGAGGATGCGTTTAAGGCCGGTCTGGCCTTTGAAAGGGGACATAGAGTAAGCAACTGACCAGAAAAGGAGTGGGAAAGCTAGATTAACCCAAGTCAAAAAAGCGTGAAGATGCCAGCCTTTAGTGGCTGGAAATTGACTCAAGTTGTTGCAGGAGCAACGCTGCCTGGGTACGGGTTCGCACGTTCAGCTTACGGAATATCGCGGTCACATGGGCCTTGATGGTCGCCTCGGAAACGCTCAGTTCGTAGGCGATCTGCTTGTTCAGCAAACCTTCGCAGACCATGGTCAATACCCGGAATTGCTGCGGCGTCAGACTGGCGAGGCCTTCGCTGGCTGCTTTGGCCTCATCGGAAACGCTGACCGCTTCAAACGCTTGCGGTGGCCAGTACACATCGCCATCAAGTACCGAGCGCACGGCTTTCTGGATCACTGCCAGGTCGCTGGACTTTGGAATGAAGCCGCTGGCGCCGAACTCACGGGACTTGACCATCACCGAGGCTTCTTCCTGTGCAGAAACCATCACCACCGGAATTTGCGGGTATTGGCCGCGCAGCAGCACCAATCCGGAAAAACCGTAGGCCCCTGGCATGTTCAGATCCAGCAGCACCAGATCCCAGTCGGACTTTTCGGTCAGGCGGGTTTCCAGTTCGGCAATGCTCGCCACCTCGACCAGACGGACATCGGGCCCAAGGCCCAGGGTCAACGCTTGATGCAAGGCGGAACGAAAAAGCGGGTGGTCATCGGCAATCAGGATTTCGTATGTGGCCATTTTTCAAATGATCCTGTTCTTCTAACAGCTCGGGGTACAGCCACGGAACTGCACCAGCAGGGCACACGCAACACCCATGCAAACGGCGTATCAAATTTCTGTCGTGCCCTAATCGGCGCCAAGCATGCCCAGCGAAGTCGGGGTGGTCAAGCCGAATGGCCAGTACAGTCTTTTGCAGTATGGGCGACAATCAGCCGATGTCAGCCGCAGTGTTCTGCACAAACGGCAACAACTCGGCGTGGGCCGGTGTGTCAACGTTCATCTCGAGTTGCCGCTTGGCATCGAGATAATGTTGGCTGAACACGTCGAAATAAGCGTCCAGCGCCGATGCCGCCTGGACATCGCCTGCCAGATCCAGGCACAGAGCCGCCACTTCGGCGGTGCACAAATGCTCACTGCGGGTGGACCGACGCAGTTGATAGCGAGAAAGCTTTTCGGGCAGCAGGCTGAGGATAGGCAACTGATCGAAATAGGGACTTTTGCGGAAAATCTTCCGCGCTTCCGTCCAGGTCGCATCCAACAGAATGAACAGCGGACGTTTGCTGTTATCGGCCGCCACCGTGTGGGTCACGCGCTCAGGCTCGACATATTCACCCGGAAACACCAGGTAAGGCTGCCATTGCGGGTCGGTCAACAACGCCAGTAACTGTTGATCGACCTCGGTCCGCGACCATATGAATGCGTGGTTGTCGCGCACCACGTCGGCGATCAGCCAACCGGTGTTGCTGGGCTTGAACACTTCCTTGCTGGTCATGATCAGGCACACGCCGGAACGGGTCTGGACCTGCGGGCGCCAGGCGCACAGGCAATGGCTCTCGATCACGCGACAGGCCCGGCAACGGGTTGCGCGCCAGCCTCGGGCCTGGATCGGCTTGATACCTTCATCTTCGCGCTGGTCACGCAGACGGGCTACGGCGTTGGGGGCATGGTTCATCGTGGGCAACGCCGGCAGACAGGGGAACTCGACACGAACAGCACTCGGCAGGGCAATAAAGACCGACAGTTTACCAGAGCGACCGGCGCAAGCCTGTACCGTCCAGACGAGCTCCCCTATAATCCGCCGCCACTGAACGCACAGTCACGTGGCTGGTCGAACCACCAGTCACTGAACCAGGAGAGTTTCATGCTGCGCCTTATCGTCCCCACCGCTGCCCTTCTGCTGGCGTCGTCCTTCAGCGTCCAGGCTGCCTCCCTGAGCGAGCAGAATCTGAACAGAGAGCTGCGCAATGTCGCCGTACAAAGCAGCGTTGGCACGCCACGGGCGATCAATGAAGACATTCTTGATCAGGGCTACACCGTCGAAGGCAACGTGCTGATCAACCACCTGAGCGTGCAGAGCAGCCACGCGCAGAAGATGCGCGCCGATCCCAAGGCGGTCTACTTCCAGCTTGGCGCCTCCGTCTGCAATAACCCTGGCTACCGCAAGTTGATGGCCAAGGGGGCGGTGATGCGTTACGACTTCACCGAAATCAAGACCAATCGCGCGGTCGGCTCCGCCAGCTTCCAGGAATCGGATTGCCCGAAAGCGACGCCAGCGAAGAAGAAGTAACTAGGTGGATTTGGCGCGCCGCTGTTCATCCTCGGCGCGCAGTTCCGCCAGCAAGGCCTGTAAGTACCGCGAACGTCGCTCTGCTCCTTCAAGTCGACGGCAGCACTCCTCTTCAAGACTCAAATGATTGGTCTCGGCTGATGATTTGAGCAATCGATACAGTTGCGTATCGATCTCCAACTCCAGAATGACCCTGGCCATGGCTCCCGCCTCCTTGCACCTCGCTCTGTCTGAGCGATAAATCCTTGTACCGCTTGTACTGTGCGCCGTGCCGTTGACGCAAAGCTGTCGTATGGCGCCTGTAACTTGGTAAATCGCCTGTATTCAGTAAATCAGAGTGATGGACACGCGGCACAGGTTCGGACGGGCGGTGAAATCACCTTGCAAATCGTTAATAAGCGGTTGCCAGGAAAGACTTTGCGGCGCAATGATCAAGACAGCGCAATTCCTGGCAAGGGTCTAGATTTCCAGGTATCCCTCTTTATTTTCAGGGCCGCAGGGGCCGTCCCGGGCCGAGGGCTTTGTGCAGAAGGAGAAGTTGAATGCCTTACCAACCGAATGACCTCTTGAACCGTCATTTTCAGGAAAGCGGCCACGACCTGATCACCAAGGTCGAAGAGCAACTCAACCTGGTATCTCCCAACAGCCCGAACATTCCCATCTACCGCGACATGATCCTGACCGTGCTGCGCATGGCCCAGGAAGACCACAACCGCTGGAACGCCAAGATCACTTTGCAGGCATTGCGCGAACTGGAACAAGCCTTCCGGGTGCTGGAGCAGTTCAAGGGACGACGCAAGGTCACAGTGTTTGGCTCCGCCCGCACACCGATAGAACATCCGCTTTACGCAATGGCCAAGGAGCTCGGTGCCGCACTGGCGCGATCGGACATGATGGTCATCACCGGCGCTGGTGGCGGGATCATGGCCGCGGCCCATGAAGGTGCAGGGCTGGACCACAGCCTGGGCTTCAACATCACCCTGCCCTTCGAACAGCACGCAAACCCGACGGTCAACGGCACAACCAACCTGCTGCCGTTCCACTTCTTCTTTACCCGCAAGCTGTTCTTCGTCAAGGAGGCCGATGCGTTGGTGCTGTGCCCTGGCGGGTTTGGCACCCTGGATGAAGCATTGGAGGTACTGACCCTGATCCAGACGGGTAAAAGCCCTCTGGTACCCGTGGTATTACTGGATGTTCCCGGCGGCACGTTCTGGCAAGGAGCGCTGGACTTCATCCAGCACCAACTGGCGGACAATCGCTACATTCTGCCCACTGACATGAAACTCGTCAGCCTGGTCTACAGCGCCGAGGAAGCGGTCGAACACATCAACCAGTTCTACAGCAACTTCCACTCCAGCCGCTGGCTCAAGCATCAGTTCGTGATTCGCATGAATCACAAGCTCAGTGACAGGGCACTGGAACATATGCAGGAGGCGTTCGCAGACTTGTGCTTGAGCGATCACTTCCACCAGCATGCCTACAACGACGATGAACACGATGAAGCGCAGTTCAGTCACCTGGCGCGCCTGGCCTTCGCCTTCAACGCCCGTAACCATGGCCGGTTGCGAGAACTGGTGGACTTCATCAACCTGCCGGAGAACTGGGCACAGCCGCAGCCACAGGTACAGCACCGCGCACGGACCACTCCCTCCAAGGTCATTTGAGCGGCATAAAAAAGGCCCGCTATCGAAATAGCGGGCCGTCTTTGTCAGTCGTCCATCCCTCTGCCGCTGAACAAGCGGTTGATCATCTCCATCGAAAATCCCCGATAGGCCAGGAACCTGCCTTGCTTGGCCCGTTCCCGAGCGTCTATCGGTAACTGCCCGGAAAACTTTCGCCGCCAGGTGTCTTCCAGTTGCCCCTGCCAATCAATACCGCTCTCACGCAGGGCGAGCTCGATATCACTGCGTTGCAGGCCGCGCTGGCCTAACTCTTCACGAATACGCAAAGGGCCATAGCCGGATCGAGCACGGTAGGAAACAAAGCTTTCAAGGTAACGGGATTCGGAGAGCAGACCTTCTTCCGTTAACCGGTCGAGGGCCGTTTCGATCATTTCGGGGAGAGCGCCGCGCTGACGCAGTTTACGCGTCAGCTCGACTCGACCATGCTCGCGTCGAGCGAGCAGGTCCATGGCGGTTCGCCGCACCGCGACGAGTGTATCGAGTACGGCGGTCGTCATCGGAGCAATCAGATATCAGCGTCAGCCAGGTCGTCTTCGGTCTCTTTGACCGCAGAGGCCTTGGAGTCCGCAATCACTGCTGGAGACAGCAATTTGTCGCGCAGTTGCTTCTCGAGCGCTGCGGCAACTTCCGGGTTATCCGCCAGGAACTTGGCCGAGTTGGCCTTACCCTGACCGATCTTGGTGCCGTTGTAGGCATACCAGGCGCCGGACTTCTCGACGAAACCATGCAGAACACCCAGGTCGATCATCTCACCATTGAGATAAATACCCTTGCCGTAAAGAATCTGGAACTCGGCCTGACGGAACGGCGAAGCCACCTTGTTCTTCACAACCTTGACGCGGGTTTCGCTACCGACGACTTCATCACCTTCTTTCACCGCGCCAGTGCGACGGATATCCAGACGAACCGATGCGTAGAACTTCAGCGCGTTACCACCGGTGGTGGTTTCCGGGCTGCCGAACATCACGCCGATTTTCATACGGATCTGGTTGATGAAGATCACCAGGCAGTTGGCGTTCTTGATGTTACCGGTGATCTTGCGCAGCGCCTGGGACATCAGACGGGCTTG
>Ga0208788_1000121_pt1 | contig 39468 bp, 38 predicted proteins | sample Wag4_2014_7_11_3_FD_187363 | JGI IMG/M metagenome (GOLD analysis project Ga0208788, IMG submission 187363) | Fresh water mixed with fracking chemicals microbial communities from Ohio, USA - Utica-2 Time Series FC 2014_7_11 (SPAdes) (version 2) ...
TGCCGGCACAGATCGCATCTGTATCAACTAGTATCATTTCATCGACAAGATCACGAGCGAGCCTAAAGGTTTCCTCACCGACTCGGCGTACGGCAACACCATCCGCGAAGATGCCAACTCGCGACAAAGAAACTCGTGATCCTGCAATCAAAGAATCGTGCATGGCGGTCGAATCTGCGGCGTTGACTCCGATGATCCGAATACGTGGATATAGATGCTTGAGATAGACCGCGATCCCCGCCAGTAAGCCACCACCACCCACTGGAATGAAAACAGCATCGACGTCGCCGCCGGTCTGGCGCGCAATCTCCATGCCAATCGTGCCCTGCCCTGCGATTACGTCTGGATCGTCGAAGGGGTGCACGAAAACCATATTTCGATCATGCGCGATGCCCAAAGCGTGCTCGTACGCAGAGTCGTAATCGTCGCCGTGCAGAACGACTTCGCCACCTAAATCGCGAACCGCAATCACTTTGATCTGCGGAGTAGTGACTGGCATCACGATCACCGAGGCTATACCGCGACGACTCGCTGCAAGCGCAACACCCTGTGCATGATTACCCGCCGAAGCACAAATCACGCCGCGCGAAGCAGCATGAGATGACAGTGCTGCGATCTTGTTGTACGCACCGCGCAACTTGAACGAAAAAACCGGCTGAAGATCTTCTCGCTTCAGTTGAATCTGATTGTCGAGACGACTCGATAACCGCGTTGCAGTTTCGAGCGGCGACTCGATCGCAACATCGTAGACCTTGGCGCGCAAGATGCGCTCGATGTAGTCACGATGACCAGACGCGTTAGAAGACATCGCAGATCATCCGTTACCGGGAGTGGCGTTGACCGTATCCCGCAGCAGCAGGCCATATAACCGCTGCACGAACGCATCACGCTCGCTGCGTACACGCTCGCGCTCTTCCGGACTCGCCTCGTATTGCTCGATTGCCTCACGCGTCACGACACCATGTTCGCCCAGCAGCTGCTCGATAACGCGCAGGCGCTCGCGCTGTACCCATAATTCCGCTCCGAGCTCCATGGTGACGGCGATCAGATTGTCGATCACGGAGTGGTCGAAAAAAGCGGGATTTGGCGCGCGGACAGGCTTGGAATCGCTCATGCTTCAAGCATACTAGATGGCGATTCTGTGATCACTTCGATGCGAAACGTCTGGATTCTGACCTTGGCCCAGGGTTTCGCTGCCTGCGGCACCATCATTCTCGTCACATTCGGCGGGATCGTTGGCACACGTCTCGCGCCCGAGCCGTATCTTGCCACCCTACCGCTATCGCTCTCGGTGCTCGGTATCGCGACGAGCTCATTACCCGCGGCGTTACTCATGCAGCGAATCGGTCGAAAGCCAGCGTTTATCGGCAGCGCCCTCGTCGCAGCGACCGCGGCACTCGTGATTGCCTGGAGTATCGCCACAGCCAACTTCATCACGCTCTGTGCAGCCGCATTTTTCATCGGCGGTAACATGGCTTTCGTCCAGCAATATCGTTTTGCAGCCATGGAGTTCGTTCCGCCGGAACTCGCCGGTCGTGCCGTCTCGACGGTGATGATCGGTACGCTCGGCGCAGCGATTGCCGGGCCCGCACTCGGACAGCTCGCAAGCGACCTCGGGGGCTGGCCACAATTCACTGGGTCATTCGTCGTTTTGTCGGGACTTTGTCTCTGTGCCACTCTGGTGTTGATGCGCTTGCCGCTTGGAGTGACAGCGGCACGCCACGAAGTGGCGCACAGCGCATCGATTTCGCGACTCCTCAAAAGATCGGACTATCGGCTTGCCGTGCTCGCAGGCCTGGCCTCGTATGCCGTCATGAGTTTTATCATGACGGCGACCCCGCTCAGCATGCACGTGCATGATGGCTTCACCACCGCCCAAACGACATTCGTGATCACGGCGCACCTGCTTGGGATGTACTTGCCCTCACTCGTGAGCCCGTGGTTGATTGGTGTGCTGGGCGTTCGGCGAATGATGGTGATCGGGATTTTCATCAATCTCGTTTGTATCGGCATAGCCGCCTACGTCGGACAAGAGTTCATTCACTACTTCACAGCTTTAACGCTGCTCGGAGTCGGTTGGAATCTCATGTTCGTATCGGCAACGGCCATGCTCGCGACGACCTACGAACCCGCTGATCGATTTCGCGCCCAAGGATTCAATGATCTTGCTGTTTTTGGCTCACAGGCCGCAGCCTCGCTACTCGCAGGTACGGCTATTGAGACGCTCGGCTGGAAAACACTGAATCTGGTCGCACTGCCATTGCTCATTTTTGTTCTGATCGCTTTGCATAGACCGCAGAAACACTCGACGGAGACACCATGAAACTCTACGGCTCAATCATTTCCCCCTATGTTGCCCGTGTCGTCTACGCCGCTCGGATGAAGGGTCTGGATCTCGAAGCGCAAATGCCGGCTAACGGCATCAAGTCACCGGAGTATCTGCAAATCAATCCGCTTGGAAAAATGCCGGCTCTGGATATCGGTAGCCAAGCCATCGCTGAGTCGATGGTGATTCTGGATTATCTTGAAGACGCCTATCCGCAGAAGCCATTGCTGCCGGCTGATCCGGCTGAACGAGCGCGAGCACGTCTGCTAGGGCGAATCGTCGATCTCTACGTCATGCCGCAAGGCAATGCATTCTTTGGCAATCTCAATCCAGAGAAGCGTAAGCCAGAAGCCGTTCAGGCCGCCCATGCAGCCTATCGAAAGAGCCTTGTGCAGCTCGAACACTTCATGGCTCCCTCGGCATACGCCGATTGCGCGCTGCTGCCCTGCTTGCAAATGATGACGATCGTGACGGACCTGTGTGGTATTGCGGACAACTTCTCGGATTACCCAAAACTCGCGCAGTGGTGGGCATCCATGCAGACGAATCCGACAACAAAAACCTGGATCGCAGAGTACGACAGCGGTTTCCGCGGCTTCTTGCGGAGCCGACACTAATGTTCGGCTGGCGTGTCGCGGCCTTCGGTGGGCCAGAAGTCATGCAGTGGGTCGAGATGCCAGACCTCATTCCAGGCCCTGGTCAATTGCGTGTCGCCGTCAAAGCTTCGGGAATCAATTTCGCCGAAACTCGCATGCGCGCAGGTTCCTACATTGGGCAAGCATTGCCTTTTGTCATGGGGATGGAGTCTGCCGGGATCGTTGAAGCGGTCGGCCCGGGCGTCACCTCCGTTGCCGTTGGCGATCGCGTGTTCGGTCGAGCCCGCGGCTCGCATGCCACCCATGTGCTCTTCGATGAAGTGCACACGCTGCGTCTCCCAGATTCTTTGACTTTCGTTGAAGGAGCAGCAATTCCGGTAGGCTGGTTAACCGCTTGGCATGCGCTGGTCACGGTAGCTCGCTCGCGTGCTGGCGAGAGGGTTTTGATTGAAGCCATTGCCAGCAGTGTTGGCAGCGCTGCGTTGCAGATCGCCAAGTGGCAAGGTTGCTGGGTCGCGGGCACCGCAAGCCGCGATGATAAATGCGCGCGCGGCATTGCAGCTGGTGCCGATGCGGCATACAACTACAAAACTGGCAATCTGCCTGAGCTCGTTCGCCGTGACACGAATGGGCACGGTATCGATATCGGTCTAATGACGATCGGCGAAGAAACGGCGGCAGCCCTGTTTGATTCGATGGCGGCCGAAGGACGCATCATCATGTACGGCAGCACCGGCGGCAGACAGGTCTGCTTCAATCTCAACATCGGTATGCGCAATCTACAATTGCTCGCGATGAGCATATCATCGAGTGCGCGATTCATTCCGGAATCGATGCGCAGCTTCCGTGAGCTCGCTCTGCCACTGTTTGCGAGTGGAAAATTCAAAGCCGTGATCGACAAGACGCTGCCGATGAGCGCATTAGTAGAGGCGCATGGCATGGTCGACGCCCGCACTCACTTCGGAAAAGTCGTACTGGTTAATTCTTAAAAAGTTATTACGACTTTTCCGTCACGATCGGACCCGGTCATCGCTGCGCGATCACACGCAGCGATGATCTGATCCAGCCGATAAGACCCCGCAATCCGAGCGGTCAAGGCGCCGCTTGCTACTTTCATTGCAAGATCAGCATAGAGCGCGCGCACATCCTGCGGACTTCTCTTAGATAACTGTCTGACGAAACTCAGCGTGCGAAATTCGATCCCCAGACGGAACATGCGGTAGAAGTCGATCTCACAGTGTTGTGAGCTCATGGCGCCGTAACAAACCAGCTGCGCCTCAGCGGATAAGCACTCCGCAATTCGTCGTGTCGCCGAACCCGCCACAGCATCGATGCCAAGCCGTATCGAAGCTCCTGATGTTGCAGCGGAGACTCGCTCAGCCAGGTCAGGTCCGTCGAGCAGCACCATATCGGCGCCTAAACTCACGAGCTCCTCGACCATCTCCGGGCGCCGCACGATATTGAGCGTTTTGATGCCTCGCTGACGCGCTAACTGCAGCAGAAACCTTCCGCAGTTTGAATTCGCTGCGTTCTGAATCAGCCAATCACCCGCATTCAATTTAACGAAATCATCCAGTAGAACGACGGCCGTAGGCCCATTTACGGTCAACAAGCTCAGTTGCGCCGCATCACCTTCAGGCGCCGGCATACAGCGACTCGCAGCACACCGAACCTGCTCACTGAAGGTTCCTGATGCGAGCGCAGGAAATACTCGATCGCCCACCGCATAGGCGGTGACAGCGGACCCGATCCGTAAAACCCGACCAACACCTTCAAAGCCCGGTGTTCGAGGCAGCGGATTTCGGAACATGTCCGCGCCCTCGATGGTACGCAAATCGGCGATGTGCATCGCCGCTGCTTCCATTTGAATCACTATCTCGTCGTCAGTCGGATCTTCTTCGTCGACTTCGACTATTTTGAGTACATCTTGAGGATTCCCGTAGCGCTCATGTAGCGCGCGGCGAAAACGCGCCACGGTCAAAGAATGCCGCGCTCGGTCATTCGAGCGATAGCGTCAGCTTGACGTTGCTGAAAATAAGCGCGATCCGGGATCATCACTTTGTCGCCCTGCAGCAAACCATTGCGACGTCTCAAGTCGGCTTTCGCATAAGACTCCGCAAACAGATCGAGCGCTTGTCGCGACAGCATGTTGCTCATGGCAGGTCGACGTCGATAGGCGCGTAATCCCGCCATATCGAGGAACGTATTGGCAACGGACGAGTTACCAAGACCTGCTACCACCATCTGATTACCGTGATAGTCGATGATGTCGGAGTAGCCGTTACTCGAATCGACTGGTACATCGATACCATGCAACGCAGCCGTATTCGCCGACACGACATAGGCGAGATTCTCGAGGGCGCGAGCGCGCCTCGCAATCTGTTTGATCGTGAGACTCGGCGATGCCACCTCGCTCGTCGAGTGCAAAAACACCTCGGCACCACGAATCGCATGAGCACGAGCAATTTCCGGATAAAGAATTTCTTCCGATGCGATCGCTGCGATTCGTCCAATCGACGTATCGGCCACCGGAAAGACGGCTTCGAGCCCATAGATGTCGAGATAACGATCCCAAACATCATGCGGTGTCGGTGCGAATATCGAAATTAATCGACGATAGGTCAGAACCCGCTTGCCCGATGGGTCGAATACCCAACATGCCTGAAAGTAGAGCCCGGGAAAGTGATCGTCAGTTTCATAGCCGTTGCCGGCAAGATAAACCGCGTGCTTTTGCGCGAGCCCCGCGAGCGCATCGTATTCAGGGCCACGCGGATGCAGTGCGCCTTTCGCAGCCCATTCTGGGATGGTCTCACCCCAAGGCGGACCCGACAGGATGTATTCCGGTAGCACGACAAGCTTGAGATCACTCCCGATCCAACGGCGCGCACCTGCAACGGCCTGATCTATTCTCGCGATCGATTGCTGCATACGCGCAGCCGACGCTTCACGCGTCGTATCGGGATGCACACCATCACAATCTATCTGCAGTGCTAGAGCGGCATACCGGTCTAATTTATTGATGCTCAAAATCCAAACTCCAATATCGTCAGCGCAATCGGGTCTCGGCTAAATCGCTCCAAGTTTGCAGCTCGGCGATAACTCCGCCGCTCACTAAAAACCGATCGCACCAACGAACACCGACAAAAGGTGTGCCATCCTGCCAGGAGCCCGCCATCTCACCACGCACGTAGACCGCTACACCGCCGGCCGCTTCGCAGACCTCGAAATGATCGGTTTGTTTGTGAACCGAGGCGTATCGAGCCGATCCGAAAGCGACGAAATCCTCGAGACGGGAAAACCGATACCCGCCCGAAATGACGATTGAGGCGGTCGGAGCCATCAGCTTGGAGGCGCCCGCGAGATCTCGTGCCGACATGTGGTCAAACCAGCGGCGAACCAGTGCGATCGCGTCAGCCCGCTCGGTTCGAGCCGTACCTACAACGATACCTGCATCGGTCAATGAAGATCCCATGAGCGAAGTATGCCCGATGCCGGTAGCCGATACACGGCCGCATGGCTTAGCCTTCACACACCATGAAAATCGGAATTATCGGCAGCGGGTCCGCAAGTACCACGCTGCCCACCCACTTCCCTGTTGAGGCTGCTCGACACCCTGGCGTCGAGCTCAAACTCATACAACCTCGACTGTCGATCTTTGCATTCACTCCTTACGAGCGGCTACTCGTCGATGTCGGCTATGTGGATGCCGCACAAAGCGCGGCCCAAGCCGGTTGCAATGCAATTCTGATCAATTCATTTGCCGACTATGGCATCGAGGCCGCAAGAGCCGCCGTCGAAGTGCCTATCGTCGGAGCGGGCGAAGCAGCGCTGCGCGAGGCAAACGCGATTGATAACGGCCGATTCTGCATTTTGACCGTTTGGCCAAAGTCGATGGGGTTCCTTTACGACGAGCGTCTTCGCTCTCTCGAGATGACTTCGAGTTGTCTCGCGATACGACATTTCTCGGGCGAAGAAGAACTATCGCACCTGGCCGATGAAGACAATGTCATGGTACGGATGGCGCGCCATGAAGGCGTAATCATCGAAGCGCTCCGAGCTGCGCGCGACGAACTGATCGCGGAATATCGACCAGACTCAATCGTCCTCGGCTGCACGTGTATGTCGCCCATTGCAAAAACACTCGCTGAGGACTCCCCAATTCCTGTAATTGATGGAGCCATCAGTGGACTACACGCTCTCGCATCCGGACACTTTGAAACTTTAACAAACAAGCGCGCGATGACCCGACGAGCTCACTTGATCCCCGATATCGTGTCGGCATGGGTCACAGCTGCGCATGCGCCAGCGCCAGCCGTCACTTCAGATTGCCCTGTATGTATTACCGATGTTGAATGAACTTTTGATTGGATGAGGTTGCCATGAATCGGATTGTTATTTTTGTCGTAGGCTGTATTACAGCCATCATCAACACAACGACCGCTAGCAGCGCTGAACGGCTCTCCGGCGAACGCATGTGGTCAATGGTTCGCCTCGGTGACGCCGACATATCTCCAGATGGGAAACTCGCCGTCGTGTCGGCAACTCGATTCGACGTCGACGAAAACCGTGGCTATACCGACTTGTGGCTCTACCCCACCGACGGCACTACGGGACGTCAACTCACCACCGATGCCGCCGCCGATAGCTCACCGAACTTTAGTCCAGATGGCAAATGGATTGCTTTCGTATCCAAGCGCGCGGATGACAAAGAATCGCAGATTTATCTCATCCCCACCGACGGCGGTGAAGCACGGCGTCTCACCTCTATCCCCACCGGCGCCAATGCACCAAAGTGGTTCCCGGATGGTCGCAAGATCGCTTTCGTATCTGCGATCTGGCCGGATTTGGCGGAATGGAAGGCGCAAGCAAAACGAATGAAGGACCGTGCCGACAGCAAAATGAGCGGCAAGGTGTGGGATCGCGCTCCGATTTCGTATTGGGATCGTTTCTTAGACGATCGTCAACCTCACTTATTTTCTATCCCAATCGAAGGTGATGAGGTCACAGCCATCACGCGTCAATCGGGGTTTCACTTATCTAAGTCAGACTACTCGAGCACCTCGTACGATATTTCGCCTGATGGCACCGAGGTCGCGTTTGTAACGAATATCGATCAGACCGGTATCGACTCGAACTACGACGTCATGACCATCGCAGCGTGTGGCTGCAAGCCGGCAGTCAACATCACTGAGAGCAATCTCGCCGATGATGGCTCACCGTCATACAGTCCTGACGGTCTTTGGCTCGCTTACTCGGCACAGTCGATCAAGGGGTTCTACGCCGATCGCGCGCGGCTGATGCTCCGATCTCGCGATAATGGCAACGTTCAGAATCTGTCGGGCGATTGGGATCGCTCAGTTGGCTCACTAGTTTGGCATCCAAACTCGAAAGCTATTTTCAGCGCAATTGACGATGCCGCAACGAATCGCGTGTATCGCTTCGATATTGCTAAATCGGGTCCACCCAAGGCTGTAACTGGTAACCCCAGCTTCGGCAACTTTGCGATTGCCTCAAAGCCAGCGAAAAACCCGGCCGCGATTGCGATAAGACAGAGTTTCTCAGAACCTCCTACCTTAGTCGTTCTGAATATGACGAACGGCTCCTCCAAAGCCCTGAGCCAACTCAATGACGCCATACTTGCCGAGACCTCTCTCGGCAAAGTTGAGAGTGTTACTTACACTGGCAGTAACCAAAAGCCGATCCAGATGTGGGTCGTTTACCCGCCTGATTTTGATCCAACTAAAAAATATCCAGTTTTCATGCTACTGCACGGCGGGCCACACAACGCCATACAAGACGCCGTGCAATGGCGCTGGAATGCTCACGTGTTTGCCAGCTGGGGCTACATCGTGACGTGGCATAACTTCCATGGCTCGAGCGGCTTCGGACAAGCATTTGCGGACTCCATCAATCCAGATCGAATCAGCAAACCGTATGAAGATACGATCAAGGCCGCAGATTGGCTCGCAGCGCAACCGTTCGTGGATGCCAATCGCATGGTTGCCGGTGGTGGCAGTTATGGCGGTTTTCTCGCAAGCACCCTGCTCGGGCGCGCCCATCCTTTCAAGGCGCTCATCGCACATGCCGCCGTGTACAACTCGTTCACGCAAATCGGCGCCGACTATGGTGCAGAGCGCGATCGTTTTTTTGAGTTTTGGGAAAAGCCCGAAGAGTTTGCCCGATACTCACCGCACACGAACGCCGGAAATTTCGTTACGCCGACATTAGTGATTCACGGACAACTGGACATGCGTGTTCCGGTGAATCATGGCATCGAGCTTTTCAACACGCTGCAAAAGCGTGGCGTTCCTTCTAAGTTTGTTTACTATCCAGATGAGAATCACTGGGTATTAAAACCACAGAATTCTTTGCATTGGTATCAGAGTGTCAAGAACTGGGTAGAGTCTTATGCCCCACCAGGAGCTCGCTAAGTGAAACGTCGTGACGTTTTATCTAACGGCTTAGCACTAGCGGCTGTCACGAGTTTGCCCGCTCTTGCAACCCCCGTGTCTTCAGCGCGTAAGCCGCTCGACATACTGATCTTGGGCGGCACACGCTTCCTCGGTCTGCATATGACGGCATATGCACAGAGTCGCGGCCACCGCGTGACGTTTTTCAATCGCGGCAAAACCAATACGGCCCGCTTTCCCGAAGTTGAACGACTGATGGGCGATCGCAATGCCGATATCTCGGCCTTGAAAGGGCGACGCTGGGACGTCGTCATCGACAATTCCGGTTACGTGCCAAGACAGGTCACTGCTACGGCCGAATTACTGCGTGAAACCACGCCGCTCTATGTTTTCGTATCGACCGTATCCGTGTATGCCGACTTCGACAAACCGAGCGATGAGAACTCACCGTTAGGCACCCTCACAGATCCAACGGTCGAGAAAGTCGACGGCGCCACATACGGTCCGCTAAAGGCGCTTTGCGAGCAAGCGGCGCGACGTGTTTATGGTGATGGACGCAGCTTGATCATTCGTCCAGGACTGATCGTTGGCCCTGACGATAACACTGACCGATTTACCTACTGGCCAGCGCGCGCCGCCCGCGGCGGGCAATTCGTCGCGCCCGGCAGCCCAAGTGATCCGGTGCAGTTCATCGACGTCCGAGACCTCGCCGCCTTCACCATCGAATCAGCTGAAAACAGTCTCAGCGGCACTTTTAATCTGCTCTCGCCGCCCGGTCGTTTCTCGATCGGCGATCTCATCAAGGCCTCGGTGCAGTCGGCGAAGACCATAAGCTCAATCGATGCTGAACCCGTTTGGATTCCTGCTCATGTGCTCAACGAACAAAAAGTGGCGCCCTGGTCGGATATGCCGGTATGGGTGCCCTCCGAGGGCGATAGCGCCGGTTTTGCTGCGGTCAGTGCCAGCCGCGCTGTGAGCGCGGGATTGCGAATTAGGCCGTTGCTGGAGACCACGACTGATACCCTGCGCTGGCACCTGTCACGTCCGGAAGCGGAGCGGGCCAAACTTCGCGCCGGAATCTCGCCAGAGAGAGAAGATGATTTATTGAGGTATTGGGCAGCAAAGAAAGAGGGTTGATCTCATGCGCTGGATCGTTGCACTACTCAAGTGGATTGGCGGCTTGCTGGCACTCGCTGCTGTCTCGATCGTGGCGTATGTATTTTGGTTAAGCGGCTCAGCTCATCAACCCACCGGGGTACATCAGTTCGGCAACTATCAGCCTAGTAACGGACCCATTTTGGTTTTCGGTGGCAATCGGGGGACTGGACTCGGAATCGTCCGAGAATTACGTGCTCGAGGTGAGTCCGTCACGGTCGCGGTCCGTGGCAGCTCAAATATCAGCGATCTGAAAGCACTTGGTGTCGATGTTGTCATCGCCGATGCGCTACAAAGAGAGACGGTCGATGTTGCTATTCGATCAAAGCCTTTCGTTTCGGTCGTTTCTACCCTAGGTACGTCGCGTGGCGAGCAAGCGCAGCGGCCTGATTTCATCGGCAATCGAAATGTGATTGATGCGGCCAAAGCAGCGGGCATACAACGCATGCTGCTCGTCACTGTGATTGGTGCAGGCGACTCGATCGAGGCGGCACCGTTGCCATCACGCCGATTCCTAGCAGAAGTCATCGAACTGAAAACTCGCGCGGAAGATCATCTGCGCGACAGCGGCCTCGACTACACGATTATTCGGCCCGGCGGGCTGACCGATGGAGCCCCGAGTGACAAGGCCTATCTTGCGGAAGACGCAGCGACTTTCAGTTTCATCGCTCGGGCAGACCTCGCCAAGTTAGTCGTCGACGCTCTTGGCGATCCAACCACGATCGGTAAGACCTACTCCGCTTACGATCCAACCAGAAAAACGATGGCGACCATGTTTCGTGATCGATGATGCTGATTTGAGCTTCTCGTCACCACGGTAGCTCGCTACCGTCATACATCCAGTAGCGACCGACCATCGTCTCATCGAGACGCGCAATGAGATCTTTCATGCCGCGCGCGCTGGTTGGCGCATCGATATCCGCGTTGGGACCACCCATATCGGTTCGAACCCAACCCGGATGCAAAGCGGTCGCTTTGATACCGTGACTACGCGCGAGATCAATTGCCATCGAACGCATGATCGCGTTGACGGCTGCTTTACTGGCGCGGTACGCATAGAGCCCGCCGATCCGGTTCTTTTCGATGGAGCCTAAAATACTCGTGAGCGTCACGATCTTTTTTTGCTGCGAGCGCGCGATGTGTTCGACAAAGGCTTCGGCCATTTTCATAGGACCGAAGACGTTGATATGAAATACCCGATCCCAATCTTGATAGTCGGAGCTGCCAAACTTGCCAAACTGCAGTCCTTGCTCGGCAAAACTACCGCTCCCCATCGTGCCGGCGGAATTGATGAGAACGTCGATAGCCTCCGTCGATAAGCGCTCTGCCAGCGCCTCTATCGAGCGATGATCTTCCACATCGACGCGCTGTAGATGCAGAGCGTCACCGTAAGTCTTTTTCAGCGTCCGCACATCGTCGCTGGCTGCGGCTGGATCACGCATGCCGGCATGAACTTTCCAGCCATCCGCTAGATATTGACGTACGAGTTCGAGACCGAGCCCCCGCGAGGCACCGGTGATGAGTAGGCTTGGCACTTTAAAATCACCCGTAGACGGATTGGTCCAGCGAATCTACGCTTGCCGCCCCCTGAACGTCACGAGATCTCGTTGCCATGAGCCACCCTGCGACTTACGAAAAACTAGTGATTCAGAAGTTGACGGGCGACTTTCGCAGTTCGACTGGCGTTGCCACGGCAACTTGGCAAGAGCCTGGTCGTGGACAGGTCGTCGTTCGCAATCGATATGCGGGCTGCAACGCCATTTTCGATAAGAACCTCTGCCGCAATTCCGTGCGATACGTCGACGTCAAACCGCCCTTCGACATGGGGATCGAATCTGTGGGTCACATCGTCGCGGTTGGTGAAGGAGTCACCGGTCTTGCCGAGGGCGACGCGATCGCAACATCCAAACTCGGGACAGGATATCGAGAGTATCAAGTGGCGGATGTATCGCGCGTGATTCGAGTTCGTGAAGCGAGTCCACAGATTCTGGCGCTGATTCCGTCGGGGATTTCGGCAATGGTTGGCCTCGAGCGTATCGGTGAAGTGCGTTCGGGAGATGTGGTCGCCGTATCTGCGGCGGCAGGCGGTTTAGGCCATTTCGTCGTGCAGATTGCGAAGCTCGCCGGCTGTCATGTGATCGCGATCACGTCAGACGACACCAAGGCGCAGGCCCTAACTGCACTTGGCGCCGATCGAGTCATCAACCATCGAAAGGAAAATCTGGCTGACATTTTAGCCAGCGAGTATCCGAAAGGTCTCGATGTTGCTTATGACTCGGTTGGTGGACCCATCTTCGACACTTTCGTTGATCATCTGGCGATGCGAGGAAGACTCGTCGTCAGTGGCCACACCTCCGACTTCGATAAAGAGGTCGAATTTGTCCCCCATCCGCGGGTGTACCGAAAGCTCTATTGGAAATCAGCCTCGATTCGGGGATTCCAGAACCAAACCTTCCCGGAGTTTTTTGCAGAAGCAGCCGAGCGCATCCTCGATCTGTATTACCGGGATCGTTTGCAGGCTTGGGTTGACCCCACCTCTTTCCAGGGCTTGAAGCAGGTAGCCGACGCCTCGGAGCATCTATTGGCGGGTCGCAACCAAGGGAAGGTGGTCATCGCGCTGTAGCAACTACGCCACATTGTATCGGGCGCGCCCTCTGTTAGATTACGGGAGCGTAATACGTATTTTCCGATGGGTTATATGTATCGCGTAAACGGGATCAACAAAACTAGAAGGGACCCATTCAATGTCGAATCGTCGTGTGCTGCCTTTGGTCTTTGGGCTCGTCGCGGTTCCGATCAGCGCCGTCGCCCAGAATGAAAACTCCACCTCAACGCTCGAAGAAATCGTTGTCACGGCAGAGCGCCGTGAAGCATCTCTCCAAACCGTGCCCGTACCCGTGACAGCGATCACGGCCGAAGCACTCGCAAACAAACAGGTCACTGAAGCCAAAGATCTCGCGCGCTACGCGCCGAGTCTTAAGATGTTCAACAACATCACCACGCCGACTAACCTGTCGCCGTCATTACGCGGCTCACTGCAGCAGGACGCCTCGCTCGTCGTCGCTGAATCACCTTTTGGGATCTATGTCGATGACGTCTACATCGCACGCTTGAATGGCAACAACATCACGCTCGCCGATATCGATCGCGTCGAGGTCCTACGCGGACCTCAAGGAACGCTCTACGGTCGAAATACTTTGGCCGGCGCCATCAAATTTATGTCGCGTGCGCCAGATGCCGATGGTTGGAGCAACTTCAGCATCGGCGGTGGTAATTACGATCAGCAACGAGTGAGCTTCAGTGTCGGCAATGCGATTGGCGATGGCTGGGCCGCTTCTCTTTCAGGTTTGTATACCAACAAAGATGGCCAGTTCCGGAACGTACATCCAACCAAGGCCGAAGAAACAGGCCTTGAACGTAACTACGCGGGTCGCGTGAAGTTGCGCTATACCGGAACTGAGAATCTCGATGTGACGGCTTCTTTCTCCTATGCCGATGCCAAAAACGACGGCGGACAATTGATCCCTGCGCAGACGCCCTCGGTACCGTCAAACAAGCAATTCACATCAGATGATCTTGTTCCTCAGTTCGGTCGTTACTCCCTGAATACGCCGAATATCGCAAGACCGAATCTTGCTAATTATCCATACGGAAAAACGAAGCAGCAGATCGCATCAATCAACGTCGCTTACGACTTTGGCGATACGGTTTTCCGTTCAATCACGGGCTTTGTCAAAACTGAAGATGCCTTTACAAACGACTTCAGTGGTAACGGCAATGTCATGGCCTCCAACATCGCCAGCGCCGAGCAACTGAGTGAGGAACTGCAGATTCAAGGATCTGCACTCAATGATAAGTTGAATTATTTGCTCGGTCTTTACATCTTCGGAGAAGAAGCAACACAGAACTTTGCCTGGAACTCTTATCTGCCTGGCGTATTCCCGATTCTCCCGGTCTCGACGAGCGCCTTGAAAATCAAGACGAACTCCGCCTCGGTATTCACGCAGCTCGACTACCTCGTAACGGACGCCTTAAAACTGACGGGTGGCGTTCGCTATACGAAGGATGAGAAGCGCTTCGATTTGCTGTTCCGTGGCTTGCTGCCGCCGATTACGCCGGCCACGGGCCTCGTTGATCTCGACAACTCATACTCGGAAATTTCGCCTCGCCTTGGCATCGACTACAAGGTTGCCAGCGATAACGAGAACATCGACAGCATGCTGCTTTACGCTTCGGTGGCAAGCGGATTCAAGTCGGGCGGTTACAACGGCATTGCCATCTTTGGATTCAACGATGCGCTCACGCCGTATGCACCCGAAACCAACACCACCTATGAAGCAGGTATCAAGACCGATCTGCTCGGCAGCCGTCTGCGTATCAACGCGAACTACTTCCTGCAGAAAGCAGATGATCTGACGCTGAACGCCACCGTCATCCTGCCGAACGGAACCGCTACTTTCCCGGTGCAAAATGCGGGTAAGGCGACGGTGCGAGGTCTCGAACTGGAAGTCACCGCCATTCCAGCAGATGGTTTGACTGTCTTTCTGAGCGGCACCTTCGCCATGGATGGGAAGTACGACGAGGTTGCGCCGAGCAGTGCGCCGGCAAACTCGCTGAAAAACTTCGGCGTCAATCCGACGGTTCCCCAGACTCCATCGAGCTCGTTCACGATCGGCTTCGATTATGGTCTTGATACGGAATTGGGGCGCCTGAGCTTCGGTGCCGACTGGTTCCAAACGGATGACTACATCACCGGTGCCACTAACGACTTCCGAGTCAAAGGATACGGACAAGGTAACGCGTTCGTGAATCTCGCTGTCAGTGATGCATGGTCGGTGCGCGCCTCCGCGAAAAACTTCACTAACGAGTACGTCATTCAAACCGGTTCACGCGGTTTCCTCGGCGGATTCATTCCGATCCGTCCGCGCGAGTATTTCCTGTCGGTGAACTACAAAGTCGATTGATTCGCTCAAGGCAGGCGTGCGGCCACACACTGGTCGCACGCCTGCCACGTCGGCGCCAAAGGCCGCGCCAGCACCTTACGATCCAGCCATTCCATCTTGGGGCTAGATCGGGGGTGACACATGAACGAACTACTTAAGGCTTATCCGCAACTCTCGCCGGATACGCTCTCGTTTCTCTCTCGTAAACATGGTCACTTCATCAACGGCCGCTATGAGCATGGCGGTTCTGGTGAGCCTATCGATATTCATGATCCGGCAACCGGATTACGCATCGCGCAATGTAGCGCGGGCGGCGCTGCCGAAATCGATGCGGCGGTCAAAGCAGCCAGAGCTGCCTTCGTGGGCCCTTGGTCGAAATTCACTGCCGCGCAGCGCAGCGTCGTACTGTGGAAGATTGCCGATCTCATCCAAGCCAATTTCCAGCAACTGTGTGAGCTGGAGATTCTGGATAACGGACTCCCCACTCCGCTGGCTCAATACGTTTGCGGAATGGTGGTACCCGAGTTCTTTCGCTATTACGCAGGTTGGCCGACCAAGATAGAAGGATCGACGCTGCCCGCAGCACCGCAAGGCAAACTTCCGGGCGAGGCTATTTCTTTCACTCTTCGCGAACCCATTGGTGTTGTTGGCGCCATTACGCCTTGGAACTCTCCCTTGCCCATGGTGATGTTGAAGCTTGCGCCAGCGCTTGCGACGGGTTGTACGCTCGTGTTGAAGCCAGCAGAACTCACCCCGTTAACGGCTATGCGCCTCGCCGAGATTTGTCAGGAAGCCGGGGTGCCAGATGGTGTGATCAATATCGTCAACGGCTACGGCGCGACTGCCGGTGCCGCACTTGCCGCCCATCCTGACGTAGATAAGATTGCATTCACCGGCTCAACGGAAGTCGGCCGATCCATCGTGCGCGCGGCTGCCGGTAACCTCAAAAAAGTATCACTAGAGCTTGGCGGCAAGTCACCGGTGATCGTCTTTTCAGATGCCGACCTTGAGCAAGTGATTCCCGGTGCGGCTCGCGCCTGTTTCTTCCTGCAAGGTCAAAACTGTATGGCCGGCACTCGGCTTTTCCTACACGAAAAAATTCATGACGCAGTGGTCGACGGTATTGCTGCTATCGCACAGTCAATGAAACTGGGGCCTGGGCTTGACCCGACATCCGAATTCGGACCATTGATCTCCGCTAAACAACGCGAACGCGTCGAAGGCTTTGTCGATGCTGGACGAAAAGAAGGTGCGGAAGTCGTCTGCGGCGGCAAATCGCCGATCCGTCCCGGATACTTCTTCGAACCCACGGTGCTGACACGAACCACGCAAGATATGACCCCCGTCAAAAGCGAAATTTTCGGGCCTGTGCTCTGCGTGCATCGATTTGGCGATGATCATCTTGATCAGGTGGCCAGTGCAGCCAATTCCACGATTTACGGACTCTCTGGCAGCGTTTGGACTCGCGATCTCGGAATCGCCATGCAAATGGTTCGCAAAATTGACTCGGGGCAAGTCAGCGTCAATATGCACGCAGCGCTAGATCCCGCTGTGCCGTTTGGCGGCAATAAACAATCCGGTTGGGGGCGCGAGTTCGGTAAAGAGGGTCTTGAGCCTTATCTCAAGACCAAAGGCATTTCGATGACGTGGTGAAGACGGAGCATCACCACGAACAGGCGGCCGGAGCGGTGACTCCACCGTTCTGCGAGCTTAGTAATCGCTGATATTCAGGGTCGCTACTGAGCAATAACTTCGCGGCACATCGCAACTCGTCCACTTGCGAGCGCTCTAGGCTAAAAGTGGTCTCGATCTGCGTCATCTCCTTGAATCGCGGGTGATCACGCAAACTATCGAGACTCAAATCAATGAAATGCAAAGCATCTTCAGCATTGTTTGGAGATAAACGTTTCGCCCAGCTTGCCAAGGTCTCCTTGAGCAGTGCCTTGCTTTCGACGGAATACCGATCCATCGGCACCGTTCCCACCAGTTTTAGCATATCGATAACATCCGGCGGACTACGCTTGCCTGCAATGCGAGTCCATTGTGTATCGGATGCGTTCAACGTGATGAACACGAGCTTTCGAATTCCGCTGCGCTGAAGTGTATTTTGAAAATGCAGCGCATCGTTGCTATCGGATAGCGCATCCAATGTCGAACGCACACCGAGATTGTCGCTGAGCGCACCATCCATCAAATGCAAATACCCATACGTTCGAGAATCGCTACGCGCGAGCATCGTCTCGGCTCGAAAATGGTCTCGGGAACTATGGTCTCGAGCTTCGATCGCACGAAGAGTCCATGCGGGCATGCGATATCCGCAACGACCAGCGCCATTGCGGATGGTGATAGGAGTCAGCACCGCAGGCACTGATGAGGATGCGGCCACAGCGCGACTGATCGGATACTTGGAAAGATCAAGGCACAATAAGTCAAAGGTGTCTTGCGTAAACTCGAAACGACCCGCAATACCAATATCGGTCGCGTTGATCACCAAAAAAGGCCGATCGGATCGATCGATCAATGCGCCGTATTTGATCCCATCGAATAAAGTCCTATCGAGATATTCCGCATATAAATCGCCGCGATCGAAATTACGTGATTGCAGACGAATCCAACTACGCGGATCAAAGAGCACTTCCCGGCGCATCTCGGCCGCAAAGTCACGATACAGAAATTCCTTCGGAAATCGCTCGAAAATCCGATCTCCGTGTAGTACGAAATAAGCGGCTGGGATCGCGCCACCGGATACGGCCGAGATGATGTCGACTTCATCGAGCATCCGACGCGACTTTCCGTCGTACTGAATTCGATCGCTCGCTAATTGTTCGAGAATTCCAAAAGCCATCGCGGAGGCGCGTAGGCCGCCGCCCGATAAACTAACGATGACAAGCAAATCATTTGTAGATCGATCCGAAACTGCTTTGGCGAGACGATATCCTCGCGTTTCGTCTACTTTTGAGATCGGCTCGCCAAGATATGCGACGGGTGTCGTGCACGCCGCCAGAACAGGCAACAACAGCGCAACAGCGCTGATCTTGATACTACGGAGCAACGTCCCCTCGCGACCGCCGAGTGCGCGACAAATAGTCTGCGATACCCTCTAGCTCTGGTCTTTGCAGCTCACGCATAAGCGGCACATGCGTCTTAGACAGTCTCGGGCGACGCGACTCTACGACATCGATGAACTGTCGAATCAAATACTCTGGGTGCTGACCGGCTAAACGCGCAATACCGCGATCTGCATTCCCCTGACCCGTCGCTCCGTGACAAGCCTGGCAACGCTCGAAATAAACTCTCGTTCCGACCGACAAAAACTCGCCGGTACCATGCACGGTTGGACCCATCGGCTGTAGTGAAGCGATCAAAGCCGCAACATCGGCCAGGTCTTGTGGAGTTCGCAAGACATTCAGTCTTGAGACATGTTCCATACGGATGTCCCAACGCTCGGCATAGCGATAATCGACCAGCTGCCGAAGCAGTACCGAATAGTGCTGAGAACCGATCGCCGGCACGGAACCATCAGGCAAGCCTGAGCCATCTACGCCGTGACACGCAGCACAAGTGGCGAAAATCTCATCGCCACGAGGCGCGTTGGGGACGGCTGCCAGAGCAGCGCGGTACTCCGTCACTGCCTTCGTCGTTGGCGAAGCCAGAACTTGAGCGGTCACCACGCTAGCGAGTAGGCATGCGATCAATCCAGCGATCGCTCGAGTGCGCATGATCACCAACTTCCCGTGTTCGGCATCGAGGACCAAGGCTCCGCCGGCGGCAATGCAGTACCTCGCTGCAGTAATTCAACGGAGATGCCATCGGGTGAGCGCACAAATGCCATCCGACCATCGCGTGGCGGACGAAGAATGACAACGCCGTGATCCATCAAGCGCTGGCAGCTGGCATAGATGTTCTCGACGCTGTAAGCCAAATGCCCGAAATTACGACCGCCTTGATAAACCTCAGGGTCCCAATTGAAGGTCAGCTCGACTTGCGCAGCGTGATCTCCAGGGGCGGCCAAAAACACCAGGGTGAAGCGCCCCTGCGGCACCTCTTTGCGTGACACCTCTTCGAGTCCGAGCGCATCGCAATAAAACGCCAGCGAGCGATCGAGGTCGCTGACCCGCACCATGGTGTGCAGATATTTCATTTAAAACATTTCCGACGGTCCAGGCGCGGCCGCCGCCTTGGGCGCATGCCGGGCTACGATGTGATCGCCGGTGATCATAGCGTCGTAAGACTGTCCCGGCCCGACCATCGGATATACACCCGCATCGGGATCGATGATCACTTCAAGGAATGCAGGGCCAGGATAACGGATGAATTCCTCGACGACGCGCGGAACGTCTTCCTTTCGATCGAGTCGGACAGCGAAGGCAAAGCCATCAGCTTGTGCCGCTTTGACAAAGTCTTTTTTGTGTAATGACTTATCGCTCGCAGATAGCCGACCTTTGAAGAATAGCTTTTGCCATTGTTTGACCATGCCATCACCAAAGTTATTGAGCACAACGACTTTGACGGGCAGGTTGTAGGTGGTCACTGTCTCCAAATCGCCGAAGTTCATTCGAATCGACGCATCGCCATCAATGTCGATCACCAACGCTTTGGGATCAGCAAACTGCGCACCAATGGCCGCCGGAAGGCCGAAGCCCATGGTGCCCATCGATCCCGAGGTCAACCAGAGTCGTGGCCTGCAGAAATCGAAATACTGCGCCGCCCACATTTGGTGCTGCCCCACGCCCGTGGCGATGACGGCTTGTCCCTGCGTGAGTCGGTTGATTTCTTCGATGACGTAATAGGGTTGAATCAGTGGACTATTACGATCGTAGTTCATCGCGTGACGGGTTCGCAGGGCTTCGATCTCACGATGCCACTCGGAATAGTCGGCAGAGAATCCGGTCTTGCGACCGAATGCCGTCAAAGCTGCGATGGCATCAGACAATTGCCCAACATGGCTCCAATCAACTTTCTTAACCTTGTTGATCTCAGCACGATCGATATCGATATGTGCGATTTTTTTGGCGCGTGGTGCAAACTTGTTGGGCACGCCAGCAACGCGATCATCGAATCGGGCTCCAATAGCGAGCAAGAGATCACAATCTTCGACCGCATAGTTAGCAAAGGCGGCGCCATGCATACCGAGCATCCGCATGGACAAGCGATGCGTCGTATCGAAAGCACCGATCCCCATCAAGGTAGTCACCACTGGAATACCCAAGGTTTCGGCAAATTCAGTCAATGCAGCCGAAGCCTCGCCATTGATCACACCGCCACCGGCGTAAATCAATGGACGCTTAGACTCGCGCAACATGGCGAAAAACGCCGCAGCCTCGTCATCTTCGATACCGGCATGCGTGGTCGCAAACAGCCGCTTGCGATAGCCCGGCACAGGCAGCGTGCCCTCTCCTTTGAAGGTGCCCGACCAGTTCTGAACATCTTTGGGCACATCGATCACTACCGGACCTGGACGCCCCGTGCGAGCAATCTCAAACGCAGTGCGTACCGTCGCCTCTAGTTTCTCGGGCTCGGTCACCAAAAAAACATGTTTAGCAACCGATCCCATGATCGCCGACACCGGTGCTTCCTGAAACGCATCCGTACCAATTGCCGCAGTCGGAACCTGGCCACAGATCACCAGCATCGGAATCGAGTCGGCCATCGAATCGCGAACTGGGGTGACCGTATTCGTCGCACCGGGACCGGAGGTCACCAAACAAACGCCAACTCGTCCACTGGCGCGCGCATACCCTGCTGCCATGAAGCCTGCGCCCTGCTCGTTGGCCGGCACGATCAGCGGCATCTGCTCACCACCGCGATCGGCTTGCGCTTGGTTATGCAGAAACACCGCGTCGTAGGTCGGCAGGATCGCGCCACCGGAATAACCGAAAACGGCGGTGGTCCCCTCGTCGACGAGTACCTGCACGATCATCTCCGCCCCCGTCATGACCGTGCCCGCCTTGGGATGGCGCTTAAGGGCGATCTTGGGAGCAGTGGACTCAGACATAGGTAAAACCCGAGAGAAGAACCGGCAGGGGGTCTTTCAGACTACCAGTTTGACCGCTTGGTGCAATATGCTCCACGACACGCCCATGAGACACATCATCGCCATCCACCTACAAAACGAAGCCGGCGCCCTGACACGGGTCGCAGGACTCTTCTCCACGCGCGGCTACAACATCGAATCACTATCGGTGGCTGCCACCAATGATGCGACCGTGTCACGCATCACACTAGTGACGCGCGGGTCGGATTCGGTGGTACAGCAGATCATCAGCCAACTGAACAAGCTCATTGATGTCGTCAGTGTCGAAGACATGACACAAGGTGAGCACATTGAGCGCGAACTCGTACTCCTCAAACTCAAAGTGCGCCTTGAGCAGTCTGATGCGGTGCGCGGCTATGTTGTTCGTGCCGGCGGTCGAGTGCTCGATCCGGCTAGTGACGGATTCATCGTTGAACTGACAGCGAGCGAACAAGAAGTCGATCAGTTCGTGACCGATCTTGGAAAAGGCGCCGAAATTGTCGAGGTCGTGCGCAGTGGCGCGCTCGGAATTAGCCGACTCGAGCGCGCTCAACGCTCACGCAGAGACTAACGGGCGATCAACGGCTCCAATACGGCGCGGATCGTCGCTGGTATTTCAACGGGTCGACGCGATTGAGCATCGACATAAACGTGTACGAATTTGCCCGTAGCCGCTGCCGTATCGGCATCTTTCGCAAAAACCCCAAGACGATACGTCACGCTGCTTCGACCCAAGCGCTCGACGATTAAGCCGATCTCCAACGGCTGCGGGAAAGACAGCGATGAATGGAAGACGCAGCCGGTCTCCGCGACGATCCCAATCTGCGCCAAAGATCGCGTATCGATGCCGGTCGCTTCGATCAGGAAAGCATTGACCGTCGTATCGAAGTATTCGTAGTACACAACATTGTTGATGTGCCCGTAAGAATCGTTATCGAGCCAACGGGTCATCATTGGCCGAAAATACGGGAACTCGTTGCGCGTCGGTATGGTGGGGCGTGTACTCATGACCGCTGCATTGTCGCCCGCTGATCGGACAGTTGCCAGCACCCGCTGGAGCAGCGTAGCGTCGAGAGATGAAAACTCGCGCTGCCATTCTCGTTAGAACGGGTGCCACTGCGCCCTATGCCGAATCCCGCCCGCTCGAGATCGCCGATGTGGATCTCGCGGCGCCTGGTCCGGGTGAAGTCCTCATCAAAATGAAGGCGGCCGGCCTATGCCACTCTGACCTATCGGTCATTGATGGCAATCGACCGAGGCCGCTGCCAATGGTTCTCGGCCACGAAGGAGCCGGTGTCGTCGAAGAGCTTGGTGCCGGGGTCACTGATCTCGTCGTGGGCGATCACGTAGTCACTGCATTCGTTCCCAGCTGCGGAACGTGTCAACCGTGCCACTCTGGTCGCCCTGCACTGTGCGAGCCTGGCATGGTCGCCAACACGGCTGGCACTTTACTCAGCGGCGCACGTCGCCTTCGAAGACTAGATGCGGAACTGAATCACCACCTCGGTGTATCGGCATTCGCGGAGTACGCAACGGTATCTCGCAACTCGCTCGTCAAAGTCGATCGCTCATTAGGCTTTGCGGAAGCGGCAGTCTTTGGCTGTGCAGTCATCACGGGTACTGGCGCTGTCATTAATACAGCGGACTTACCGCGTGAGCGTAGCGTTGCGGTCATCGGCTTGGGTGGTGTCGGACTTGCCGCGCTACTCGGCGCACGCTTGCGCGAAGCGACCACACTCATAGCGATCGATTTATCGGAATCGAAACTGGCGATGGCGCGCGAACTCGGGGCGACGCATACCTTCAATGCGGCGGACCCGGAATGTGCCGAGAAAGTTCGCGCATTGACTTCAGGGGGTGTCGAGTTCGCCTTTGAAATGGCCGGCGTCGTCAAGGCGATGGAGCTCGCCTATCGCATCACGCGACGTGGCGGGACGACCGTGACGGCAGGTCTCGCTCATCCGCAAGCGATGTTCTCGATACCGCAGGTCGGCATTGTCGCCGAAGAGCGCACCATCAAAGGAAGTTATTTGGGTAGCTGCGTACCGTCGCGAGATATTCCGCGATACATCGAGTGGTACCAAGCCGGTCGACTGCCAGTCGACAAATTACTGTCTGAAACCTTGGTGTTAGATGAGATCAACGAAGGGTTTGATCGTCTGGCCCGAGGCGAAACACTGCGTCAAACATTGACGCTATAAACATTCACGCTATACCTAATTGAATTCGACCGCACCCACATCGTAATCATATAGCGTTCGTAACTCTGCCATGCCGGCGGTCAGCGCTTTGACCTGCTCGGCTGGCTCATTCCCGAAGTAAAGATCTGCCCGTGCGCGCGACATCGCCAATGCCGATGTCACTCGCGCAATACGCGCATCCTGATAGCGCTGCAAAAATAGCTCAGGAGATGCGCTCGACTGCGCCGCTTTTCCAAGAACAGCCGCGTCCTCTAAAGCCATGACGGCACCCTGCCCAGTGAAAGGCGGCATGGCATGAGCGGCATCACCCAAGAGCGTCACACGACCTTGCGTCCATGCTGGTAACGGATCTCGATCGAACAGACCCCACTTGTAGAGTCGGTCGGGCGACGTCAACGACAGCAGTTCGATCACTCGCGACTCAAAATCAGCAAATTCTGCCAAGAGCTCTTCACGTGTACTCCGAACCGACCAGCCCTCGTCCATCCAAACGTCGCGCTTAGCAATCGCCACGAAATTGATCAAGGATCCACGTCGCAACGGATAACGCATCAACATGCGTCTTGGACCCAGCGTCATGCAAAGCGGCGGGTCGATTAGGTGTGGCGCCACTTTTTCTCCTGGTATCAGCCCACGCCATGCCACATAACCCGTGAAGTTTGCTCTATCTGGTCCAAACAACTGAGCACGAACCCGCGAATGAATGCCATCAGCTCCAACGACATAATCCGCATCTTCTTTCCAGCCGGAACGACAACAGACCGAGATGCCGTTATCTTTTTCGGCAAAGGACAGAAACTCCGCCGATGTCACGACACAATGAGCATCGAGTGCGGTCACAGCAGAGAGCAGGACTTTGTGCATATCAGCACGGTGAACATGATAAAGCGGATAGCCGTATCGTTCGCGACTACGATCCTGCGGCAATACGACGATATCTTCGCCCGTTCGATAGTGACGCAAACTACCGGCGATTGGTGTGCTACCAATCAGCTCAAGTTCATCGGCTAATCCGAGGTAAGCGAGTGCTTTTGATGCGTTTGGCGTAATGCTCAAACCGGCGCCGACTTCACCCAATGAGTCGCTTTGCTCGACGACTCGAACACGATGCCCAGCACGCAGCAATGCGAGTGCGGATGCGAGACCGCCGATACCTGCACCGACGATAATTGTCTTCGGCGAGTTGCTCCTAGATGAATGGCGTGTCATCTGAAATTTTGTTCAGCGGCGTTCGCGAACTGGGATAGGCACACTACAAAGATCGATCTTCCCCGCCGGCTGCAGATACCACTCATCACGGCGATTACGTCGCGATTCGATCAGAGCAGTAAACGTCGACGTATCCGTACGCAAAACTTCGATGGGAGTTCGCTCCGCTGGCGGAAGATCTGCGGCGAAGCGAATGCGTCTAATAGGGATCCGCTCCTCAGCCTTGGCGTAAAACCCGAGCGGCATGGTTCCGCGGGGCAGAGCGGACAGCAACTCCATGCCACGAATGGCTCTACCAATCACCGTGATGTTGCGATCGAGTTGTCGTGGTGCGTGCCCGATCACCGCATAGAGTTCGGCAGCATTACCCGAATCTGCCGCCGTATCGCGACCCACTCCGAGCGTGCCGTAACAGTGCGTCAACCACACTTTGCCCGCTCGTTCATCCATTGCCGCTGGGAATCCCTCAATGAATCCCACCTGTGGCGCATAAACATCGCCATCTGGTAGACGGGTCATGCGCCAAGTACGGTTCCAAGTCTGCTCGAACTCAGGAGCCAGTTTTGCTTTCGAGGAACCTAAGGGCTTGCTGCTCTCTGGATCACCCCATTGAGTGACGAAGTTGTCTTGAACTCGATTGATGCTAAGCCCATCGAACCAACCGGACAGCGTCAAACTTCGCAAATTGGCGATGTGAGCTGGCGCAAAATTGGGCGCGAGCTCAAAAATCACTCGACCTGCATCGAGATCGACGTACAGGGTTTTTTCAGGATCCAACGGGCGCCAATCTTCAGCCGTCGATGCCGCTAACACGGCGGCCATGGTGCCGGGCGGAGGCGCATCGCTCGCCGCGAGCGGTAAACCAACCGTGAAAACGGTAACGGCGGCGATTGAAACCAGTGGATGACGGAGCGCGGAGGGAATATTCATCGGATGATTCTAGCGCGCCCGTCGTTATCCTAGACTTCACGCTATGAACATCGATGCAAAACGCAAAGCAGCGGCCGGTACGCTGGTCGCGCCACTGTCAGGTCAGGGAAAACTCACGGTCCGGGTGGGCCGCGAAACCTCAGGCCGAGGCGGCAAGGGCGTCTCGGTCATCACCGGTCTGCCCCTGCCCCAAGCTCAGCTCGAGGAACTCGCCAAGCAACTCAAGAAGCGTTGCGGCTGCGGCGGGACCGTCCGGAATGGCGTGATCGAGATCCAGGGCGACCAGCGTGATGTGCTGGTCGCGGAGCTGATCCGGCTCGGTTACCCGGCGAAGCGTTCGGGCGGCTAACTGCCTGTTGCCCTCCGGTCGGTTGCTGCCGGGGAGGTTGAGCATTCTTGATCTCGAACGCCGGTGTCGGCAAAACGGGCACCGAACGTCCCATCGTTTTTTCGATGTCACGCAACAAACCCACTTCGTCCGGCGAGACCAAGCTCACTGCACGACCGCTCGCACCCGCACGCGCCGTTCGGCCGATACGATGCACGTAGTCTTCAGGAACGTTGGGCAGTTCGTAATTGACGACCTGCGGCAGTTCTTTGATATCGAGTCCGCGAGACGCCACTTCAGTGGCAACAAGCGCTGCGATCTGACCTGATTTGAAATCTTCGAGCGCGCGAACTCGTGCTCCTTGGCTCTTATTACCGTGAATGGCAGCCGCGCGAATTCCTGCACCCTCTAGCTGTTGGGCCAGACGGTTAGCTCCATGTTTGGTTCTCGTGAAAACGAGCACCTGATGCCAAGTGCCCTCATTTTGAGCGCCATGATCGAACAGATGAACCAGTAAATGACGCTTAGCTTCTTTTGGAACTTTAAACGCCACTTGATCCACTCGCTCGGCCGTTGTGTTCCGAGGCGCAACCTCCACAGCAACGGGATTACGTAAAATCCTGGATGCCAACTCGCGTATATCGTCAGAGTAAGTAGCGGAGAACATCAAATTTTGGCGCTGCGGCGGTAATAGCTTGATGATTCTCTTGATCGCATGAATAAAGCCCATATCAAGCATGCGGTCCGCTTCATCCAAAACCAGACACTCGATCTTCGATAGATCGGCATAGCCCTGCTCTACGAGATCAAGTAAGCGTCCAGGCGTTGCGATGAGAAGATCACAGCCACGGCGCAACCCTTCGATCTGCGGCTTCTCACTGACACCACCGAAGATGACTAGTGAGCGAAGATTCTTGTAGCGCCCATAAGCTTTGGCGTTCTCAGCGATCTGAGCCGTCAACTCGCGAGTGGGGCTCAATACCAGAGCGCGTGGTGCATGGCCCGTCGCGGCACTCAAACGCTGCAACACGGGTAAAACAAAGCCTGCGGTTTTACCCGTGCCTGTCTGAGCACCAGCGAGAATATCGCGACCCGATAAAACGGCTGGAATAGCCTTAGCTTGAATAGGCGTCGGCGTGGCGTAACCCTTTTCGGCGACAGCACGCAGCAGCTCAGGCTGGAGCCCGAGATCAGAAAATTGCATTGATAGTGAAATCCGTAGTTGATGTGACTCGCGACACGGACAAAGCCGTAGCGGTCAGTTGCGAGTCTTGTAATGGGGGCGCTGACCGCGCAACCCTTATTTTCTAAGGCGAAGGATACATGATCACGAGTCTTTCGTCACGACATTTATCGCGACGGGCTCGATAAGACTAGTTAGTCTGTAAGGACTCAAGCTCCTCCCAACGTGAGTATGTAGCTTCTATAGCTTCAGAAATCGACTGCAGATCGCTCAGCGTTTTTTTGATCTCATCCTGATGACGTTCATAAAAAGTCGGATCCGCAACGAGCGCTTCGAGTTCCGATTTCTGTGACTCAAGGCTTTCGAGCTTCGCGGGCAGTTCATCAAACTCACGCTGGTCTTTGTAAGACAGTCTCTTCTTCTTGCTCGGCGCTCCCACGACTGTCGCGACAATCTCGTCTTTCGAAGTTGGCTTTGCCGTCTTGCGGCTATTCGACGCGCTAACGGACGTATCGTGTTGCCTCTTCCATTCCTCCCAATCAGTCCACCCTCCAACGAACTCGCGAACCTCTCCCTTGCCGTCCAACACCAACAAACTCGTGACGACACGATCCAAAAAGCTGCGATCGTGACTGACTAACAAGAGCGTGCCGTCGAACCCCGCAACCAACTCTTCGAGCAGCTCGAGCGTATCAATATCTAAATCGTTGGTTGGCTCATCGAGCACTAGTAAGTTGGCGGGACGAGCGAAGAGACGCGCAAGTAGCAAGCGGTTACGCTCACCGCCTGATAGTGCACTTGCTGGAGTCAGCAATTGGTCGGGTCTAAATAAGAAGTCTCTGAGATAACCAGAGACATGCCGATTCTCGCCTCCGATCGGCACGAAGGAGTTGCCATCATTAACGTTATCGGCAACCGAGGCCGTCAAATCCAGTTGCTCTCGCTGTTGATCATAGTAAGCAACCTCCAAACGAGTTCCTCGTCTGACTCGTCCACTCGAGGGCTCAAGATCGCCAAGTAATAGTTTGATCAGTGTGCTCTTACCCGCGCCGTTTGGCCCCACAATACCGATCCGATCACCGCGCTGGATACGCGTCGTGACGCTGCGTAAGACTTCACGATCACCAAACTTCACTGCAGCCTTTTCAGCTTCGAACACCAATTTGCCAGACTCGGCCGCCTCGGCCACCGCCAACTCGACCTGACCAATGCGATCACGTCGCGCCTGTCTTTCCGCGCGCATTGCTTTGAGCGCACGGACTCGGCCTTCGTTTCTGGTGCGGCGAGCCTCAACACCTTTTCTGATCCACACTTCTTCTTCGGCAAGCTTCTTGTCGAATAGAGCGTTGGCCTTGGCTTCGATCTCGAGTTGTAAGGTCTTCTTAGTAACGAAATCGTCGTAGTTGCCGGGCCAGGAACTGAGCTGGCCACGATCTAGCTCGACAACTCGCGTAGCGAGGCGGTTGACGAAAGTCCGATCGTGACTCACAAACAGCAGAGCGCCACGAAATTCGAGCATCACGGCTTCGAGCCACTCGATTGCCGAGATATCCAGATGGTTGGTTGGCTCGTCGAGTAAGAGAATTTCTGGTTCAGAAACTAAGGCGCGTCCGAGCAGCACGCGTCGACGCCATCCACCCGATAGCCCGGCAAAGCTTTGCTCAGCGGGCAACTGCAGACGTGAAACGATCGTATCGACTCGATGACTATGCTCCCAACTCTCACCCGGAGCCCCTGCAAGACCCCCCGTCACGACCTCAAGCACGGTGGCCTCAGTCATCAAATCGAGGTCTTGTTCGAGCATCGCAAGGCGCGCGCCGGGTTTAACCCAAACAGCGCCATCATCGGGTCGCGTGATGCCGGCCACTAAGCGCAGCAAAGACGATTTGCCCTCGCCGTTACGACCGACGATACAAACACGCTCTCGTTCGCCGATACTTAAATCGACGTGGTCGAGTAAGGGTCGCGAGCCGAAAGCCAGCGAGACGGCATCGAATCGAAGTAGCACTCTGAGAAAGTCTTAGGTCGAACTCTGCAACGCAAGACCGTGCTGTCTGAAAAAATCGCAAGCAGCAGAAAATGCCGGTATCGCATCCTCGGGTCGATAGGCTGCACGGTAATCCGCATGAAAACCATGCTTCGCCTGCGGGTAGACGGTGATCGAGGATTTTTGGGCTTCGGCCGAAGCGCCCTCGGCCTGCAAGGCAACACGCATAGCCGCGACCGAATCAAGCGGGATCCCGGCATCCTCACCGGCGTAGAGGCCCAAAACAGGCGCCTTTAGATGCGCAGCCACATCGATCGGATGTTTCGGCTGTAATTCACTCGGCTGACCGACCAGTCGACCATACCAAGCGACGCCCGCAGCGATCGAAGGGGAATGAGCTGCATACAACCAGGTTACTCGACCGCCCCAGCAGAAACCGGTGATCCCCGCTTTTCCAGTCGCACCCTCGTTGCGGGACCAAGCGAGCGTTGCATCTAAATCACTCATGACTTGTACATCGGGAACTCGAGCGACGATCTCACGCATCAAGGTTTGCATGTCGGCAACAGCGCCAGGGTTTCCTTGGCGGAAAAATAACTCGGGTGCGATCGCATAGGCGCCGAGCTTCGCAAACCGACGACAAATATCGCGAATATGCTCGTGCACACCAAAGATTTCTTGCACGACGATGACCAGAGGCCATTCACGCCCTTTCAGTGGATGAGCACGATAAGCCGGCAGGCGCGCATCGCCCACGGAAATAGCGATCTCGCCCGCTTCGAGACCGTCAGTACTGGTTTGAATGGTGGTGGCGCTGACCGGCACGGTGGCTGCAGCGAAACCGCCAATCAATGCACTTTTGACGAAATCTCTTCTATCTACGACCGACATCGGCTGTAGGCTGCGTCGTTCACTCTCGAAACTCATGGATTCTTCTCCAAAGGAATCAGCACTTCATTCCGACGCATGAACCAAGGAATGAATGGCGCATCGTAACGAGCGATGATCGCGCTATCGCCCGATGCTGGTTTCAGGCTGCGCGCTTGCAAGGCGCGACGTAGATCTTGCTCGTGTTCACGAAAATTCTCTTCGGTCCATCGTCCCGAATAGCGCCAGACAGCAACGGTCCTTGGCGGAACTTCGCGAATGATGACGCGCGGGTCGGTCGGCTTTGGCACCGTATCGCGGTTGTACTTGCGCGGCACGATGAAGCCCACCCGATAAACACCATCGCCCTTGGCCTGCTCGACGGGCGCCGTCATGGCAATTTTCTCGCCCTGAGACGCTTGCTCCACCGGAGCGGTCATCGCGATCTCAGTCTGCGCCGCATTGGCGCCACTGATGTAGCGAAAGAGTCGACCGAACGCGATGTTGCCAGCGTTCATGAACCCCGCCTCGACCTCCGTCTCGGCGATCAAGTACGACGAGTACGCTCGAAGTTCGAACGCACCGTCCTGCTCGAGCACACGATACTCAGGAACTTCTATGGCCATCGCCGGCCAACTTGCCAAAGCGAGTAACAAGCCAACGAGTGCATGGCGCAGGCTCACACAACCTCAAAGAGGCCGGCAGCGCCCATGCCGCCACCGATGCACATCGTGACGACAACGTGCTTCACACCGAGGCGCTTGCCCGCGAGCAACGCATGGCCAACCAAACGCTGACCACTCATGCCATACGGATGGCCCACTGCGATGGCTCCCCCATCCACATTCAAACGATCGTCGGGGATGCCCAGTTTGTCGCGGCAGTACAGCACTTGAACCGCGAAAGCTTCGTTCAACTCCCAAAGGCCGACATCCTCGATCTTCAGACCGGTGCGAGCCAATAATTTCGGTACGGCGAAGACCGGGCCGATACCCATCTCATCAGGCTCACAGCCAGCAACGGCAAATCCGCGAAACACACCAATGGGTTTAGCCCCTGCACGTTCAGCTTCGGCCGCACTCATGACGACGCAGGCACCGGCGCCGTCAGAAAACTGGCTTGCGTTGCCCGCTGCGACCGAGCCACCGGGAGTCGCCGATTTAATCTTTGCAATCGCTTCGACCGTTGTTCCCTCGCGCAAGCCCTCATCCTGCGAGACGGTCACTTCGCGCGTGTACAACTTGCCGCCGGCGGCCTGATCGATTCCAGCCATACGCACCGTGATTGGTGCGATCTCGGCACTGAAGTGACCCGCAGCTAAAGCTGCACAGGCGCGTTGCTGGCTACGCGCGCCGTATTCGTCCTGACGCTCACGAGAGATACCGTAGCGAGCAGCGACGGTCTCTGCAGTCTGCAACATGGAGTGGTAAATCGATGGCTTGTTTTTCTTGAGCCAACCATCGAAGGCCATGTGCATATTCACTTCGGCTTGCACGCAGGAAATCGATTCGAGACCTCCCGCGACATACACATCACCTTCGCCTGCAATAACTCGCTGTGCAGCCATGGCGATACTTTGCAAGCCGGAAGAGCAGAAACGATTCACGGTAACGCCCGAGACCGAGACCGGCAGTTCGGCACGCAACGCGATTTGTCTTGCGATGTTGTTGCCGGTTGCTCCCTCGGGAAGTGCACACCCCATCACCACATCTTCGATCGATGCTGGATCGATACCCGCGCGATCCACAGCTGCTTTGACCGCATGCGCACCCAGCGTGGCGCCATGCGTCATGTTGAAAGAGCCCTTCCAACTTTTGGCAAGGGGTGTGCGGGCAGTCGAAACGATGACGGCCTCACGGCCAGAAGCGGCGCGGCTCATGCTGCACCTCCATTGAATGAGCGATTGTCGTTAGCGAGACGCGTGATCAGCGCAGCCGGTGTCCAGAATTCGGCATCGCCGCCCTCCTGCTCACCAAACTGGCGCATACGTCGTGCGACTTCATACAGTTTTTGTGATTCGGCGTAGTGCATCGGACCACCACGCCAAATCGGGAACCCATATCCCATCAAATAAACGAGATCGATATCCGATGCGCGCTGCGCAATTTTTTCATCGAGGATACGCGCGCCTTCATTGGCTAAGGCATAGACGAGTCGGTCGACGATCTCCGCGTCAGTCAACTTACGTATGGGCTTACCTGCAGCCTTACGAACTTCATCGATCACACCTGCGACGACAGCCGAAGTGTAGGCCTGACGATCACCTTTCTTGTAGTCGTACCATCCGGCGCCCGTCTTCTGACCGAAACGACCCATCTCACACAAGCGATCCGCAACGACTTGCGGTCGTTTCAACGTACCCTCCGCATACTGACGCTTGCGGATGTGCCAGCCGATATCGTTACCGGCAAGATCACCCATGCGGAATGGGCCCATCGCAAAACCAAACTTCTCGATAGCCTTGTCGATCTGCTCGGGGCTTGCACCCTCATCAAGCATTGCCATCGCTTGTGCAAAGTATTGATTGATCATGCGATTGCCAATGAAGCCATCGCAAACACCAGAAACGACTGCCGTCTTCTTGATTTTCTTAGCCAGCGTCATCGAAGTCAGCAACACATCGGGTGCCGTCTTGGCACCGCGCACGACCTCCAGCAAGCGCATGACATTCGCAGGGCTGAAGAAGTGCAAGCCGATGACATCCGCAGGACGCTTCGTTCCGGCAGCGATCTGATCTACATCGAGCGTGGACGTATTAGTTGCCAAAATAGCGCCGGGCCGCAGCACCGCGTCAAGCTGCGCAAAAACCTTTTGCTTGACGGCCATATCCTCGAAGACGGCTTCGATCGCAAGATCGACATCTGCAATCGCATCATACGAAAGCACCGGCTTCAGCAACCCCATACGGGCTTGCAGCTTGGCTTCGTCCAACTTGCCTTTTTTGACCTGCCCCTCATACACCTCACGAATTCGCTGTACGCCGCGATCGAGCGCCTCTTGGTTGAGCTCGAGCAGACGCGCCTCGATTCCTGCATTGAGGAAATTAATGGCAATGCCGGTACCCATCGTGCCGGCACCAATGATGGCGACCTTCGTAACAGCGCGCGGCTTGGTATCGGCCGGCAGATCGTCGATACGTTGTGCGGCGCGTTCAGCAAAGAAAATGTGTCGCAGAGCCGCAGAGACCGGGCTATCGACCAGCTTCTTGAACTGTGCGAATTCCTCCTGCTGTCCGGCATCAAAACCCTTCGTCGCACCGACCTGCAAGGCGTCGATGATCGCAAGCGGCGCTGGATATTCCTTAAATGCCGTCTTGGCGGTGTTACGCGCAAACTGGCACAGCGCTTCTAGGTCGGGCTCACGCACCGGCAGATCGCGCGCGCGCATCAGAGCCTTGCCTTCTTTGAGAGAAGCAACAGCTTCCTCAGCCACATTGATAGCGGCGCTTAAGAGATCAGCATCGACGATGCGCTGTAGCAACGGCGATCCCTTAAAGAGTGCGACCGGCAACGGCTCGCCCGACATCATGACGTTGAGCGCGCCTTCGACGCCAATCAAACGAGGTAATCGCTGCGTGCCGCCAGCACCAGGCAACAGTCCGAGCTTCACCTCAGGCAGACCGATCTTCGCCGATGACAACGCAACGCGCTGATGACAGCTCATCGCAAGTTCGAGGCCACCGCCGAGAGCGACACCTTCGATCGCAGCAACGACGGGCTTTTTCATCCCATCGAGCGCCGTATTGATCGTCCAGAGGGTCGGACCACGGAGCACATCCGGGCCACCAAACTCTCTGATATCCGCGCCAGCGCAGAAGGTGCCATTCGAGCCCATCAGCACCACCGAGTCGACGGACGAATCTCTCGAGGCACGCTCTAGAGCGTCGAGCAATGGCGCTCGCAGCGCATAACTCAGGCTGTTGACGGGTGGCGCCTCGAACGCAATCACCGCCGTGCGATTTTTTATGTTGTAGTCGACTTTCGCCATTTCGTCACACCTCGAAAAAATTCGCTATTGAGTCTGAATGCCGCCCGTCAGAACGATACGCATCGCCGCCTCGACAGTGAGGTCGGTCGGTTCGATGCGATCGCGAGGCAAGTAGAGAGTGTAGCCGCCAATTTGATAACTCATGGGCATGTAGACAGCGACGAGCTCATCGTCTGTTCCGAGACCGGGCAACGTCGCGTTCTCTTGAGTCACGAATCCAATCACCTTGCCGGGCCCGAACTGCACCATCACCACACGCTGCAGTTCATTTCCCTTCTCGCCGACCTTCATGAGTCCGGTCAAATCACGAACGGCCGAATAGACGGTCTTGACCACGGGGATACGCAAGATCAGCGACTCACTGAAGGTAATGACCCGACGAATGACATAGGCATTCACCAGCAAGCCAACCACGATCAACACCACGAATCCGGCGATCAAACCCATACCCGGAACATAGATTTCGGCGGGCAGCCAAAGCTTGAGTGGGCCAGAGAGCAACGACTCTGTCGTCACCCCAAGCCAGTAGATGAAGTAAACCGTCAATACGATGGGTAGGATCGTGAACAATCCTTTGGCGAGCAGTCTACCGACGGTCTTCATTTACGTGCCTCGACGATTTTCCAGAGGGTCTCTTCGGAATACAGCTGCTGCTCTTTCTCGCGTGTAGCCGCATGGTCCTCGCATTTGATGTTATTGGATACGAAGCCCGCCTTTCGTGCGATCTCGGTCAGATTAATATGAGTCATGTATTGACCGAAAGTTTCATTGTTATTCCAACTTTCCCAGTTATAGAGAAAGTTCTCGATGACGTTCTTCCCACGAGGAATTTCCAAATGCAGCATCAAGCCGCCGGGCTTCAACAACCGATGGCACTCAGCGAAGATGTTCTGCAGCGCGCTACGCGAGGTTTCATGCAGCATGATATGTGAAATCACTAGATCGAAACTCTCATTCTCGTATGACGTGCGCTCGGCATTCTGCTGACTGAAATGCACAGCAACGCCAAGTGACTCGGCGCGTGCGTGGGCGTAGCGCAATTGCGGCGCCGCCACATCGATGGCATCAATGCGCGCCTTTTTGAACTGACGCGCCCAAGGCAGAGTGCTATTGCCGATCGCACATCCCATGTCGAGAATGCGAATCGGCTTGAAGCCCGGATGCGCTTTCAAAAAATAACTTAGCAACAATTCGCCAAGATATTCGTTGCGCGGACCCATCATGCCGTGCGAATAAATGTTGAGTCCCAAGTCGTAGATCGCACCGGACGCAACATCGCCATCGACAAAATCAGTGTGGTAGCCGCCAGGCTGAAGATGAATGTCGACAGCCTTGTGATAGCGCGGAATCGGCAGCGACGGATCGAGCGTAAGAGAGCCCCGCTTGCGCGATCGCTTCGCGCGATCATTGAGGCGCGACCATTCGCGCTCAACGGGGTCGATCACTGAATCCCACATGCGCTGCTGACTACAACGCTGCAGCGCACTCCAAAATTGGTAGTACGAATTCTGCTCCATCACCACACGCACTTCGTTGTGGTGCACTGGCTTTCGTCCATGCTCGCGCTCGAACTCGGGCTCGATGCGAGTTCGGTAAAGCGCGTAATTGCCCGGCATCACACGCCCGGCAAGATGCCCGCGTAGGGCTCCAACGAACGCCTGTCGCTCGCGCTCATCGTGTAGTTCATCGGGCAGCAGGGCATGAGGCGCAAGGCGGTGATTCATCATGTGATGATCACCGCGCAGGCCGCTCAATTCAACACGACTGAGGCATCACCGACACCCACCGTCACGGTCACATCACGGGAACCATCTCCCTTGGTGTTTACGTTCGACGCGACACCCGAGGCCTTGACGACACTCGGCGTGCCGCGAACGGAAGCTTCACCCACGCCAACAGTCAGCGCGATGTCGCCAGCACTGGCCTTGGCGGTGGTCACATCCACATCACCAACACCCAGATCGACGCTAATCGCTGAATTCGGAGCGGAGAGATCGACTTCGCCCACCCCCAAATTCACGGTGACTTCCTCCGGAAGCGTCTTGGGCAGGAGGATCGTCCAATCTGCCTCGACATCGTCCTCGTTGAACTTCAAATGCAGACGCCCGTTGCTCGTCTTGGCCGCGATGTTCAAACCTTCGACGGTTTTGAGCTTCCGCATCAGTCCGTGACGGTTGCCCTCCAAGTTCACCGTCACTTCGTACGAATCCCCGGTTCCTGGACGAATTCGCACTTCGCCCACACGGTTATCGACGACGAGGCGATCGATCCCGTTGCCGGGGTAGGTCTGCTTTACCGTGGCGACATGGTCGGCTGCCAAGACAGGGGGGCTGATCGCCGCCATTGCGGCGACGGCTACGAGAGCCAAAGGAATTTTCACGATCTAGTACCTTGGTTCGAAAAGGTACTGTATAGTAGCACGTATGCTGATCGACACAAAACTGGCTCCCCTGCGAAAGGGTCTTTTGGAATTCGTCGTACTTCGCATCGTCGGCGGCGATCAGGTGTATGTCCCCGACATTCTCAAACGGCTGGCTGGAACGGAGTTCGCAACGCAGGAGGGCACGCTCTATCCCCTGCTGAGCAAATTACGCCGCGAGCAACTCGTCGATTACGAGTGGCGCGAAAGCGAGCTCGGACCACCTCGAAAATACTACCGTCTCACCGAGGCGGGTTTGCAGCAGCTCGCGTTATTAGAAGACTACTGGCAGCGCATCAACCAAACCTTGACCCGACTTGGGTCCGTTCAAACGGGAAACTCCCACACATGAAACGCATTTCGATCACGGTCTCACTGAATCGCAGCACGATCTCGCTAGACGAGGCGAGTTTTCTACGACTTGAGAGCTATCTCGATGATGCTGCTCGCACGCTCGCACAAAACCCAGATCGCCAAGAAATCATGACGGATCTCGAGCAAGCGATCGCTGATCGTTGTGTGCACCGCTTGGGCGCACATCGACCCGTCGTGACTTTGACCGAGCTTGAGGCCGTACTGGCTGAAGTTGGTGAGGTCCGCGACGTTGCCACCGATACCATCGCGCCGGAAACGACCTATGGATCGCGCGAATCAAACTCCAATGCTCGACGTCTTGAGCAGCTCAACGAAGGCGCGATCCTCTCGGGCATCTGTGCGGGTGTGGCTCGTTATTTTGATATCGATGTCATCTGGGTGCGCATCATCATGGTGGTGATGACCGTCCTCTCCGGCTTTACTGCCATTCTCATTTACGCACTACTCATGCTGCTGCTGCCGATCGCACCCGCCCCAGCAGGATCACCGCCGCTTGGAAAGGTTCCTACGAAAATTCGCGAGGCAACGGCGTACGTGCGCTCGTTCTTCGAACCGGCGAAAACCTGAAAGCTCGTCCAGGCGGCTCGCTCGCCACTCACTGAATTGATCTCTCGGAATCGGAACGGATTCTATTGACGTTATCTACTTTGTTTTATAAAGTACTTTCATTATCTCACTTGAACAGAGAAAGCCATGTCTAACTCACCCACTCCAAATGAAGATCTGTCCTTTTTGCGAGCGCTGGCAGAATCAGGTCGCGACGCGCCCCTCATGGCAGGCCCGTACCTGATAGCAGGCGGTGGTTGGTTCGCGACAGCAAGCCTCATCCAATGGCCCATGATCCGTGACCTAGTTGGGCTGAGCGCAACGCAGGCAGCCTTAGTCTGGTTGATTGCGGCCGTAGGCTTTGCGGTGCACCTCGCGATTCTGATCAGACGCGATCGCAGCAAAGTTGAGAATACGAGTAATCGCGCGATCAACGCTTCGTGGACTGCGGCCGGCTTCGGCATCTTTGCGTTTTGGATGGGAACCGCCGTGATGGCCTATCAGCGTGGCGACGGCTTCTTGATGAATGTCATCAGCCTTCAAGTGCTGAGCGTTTATGGAATCGCTTGGCTGGTAGCCGGCGCAATGACCGGTCAGTTTTGGATGAAGCTCACGGCTTTTGCGGCATTTGCGACAATTCCGATTCTGGGCGCCTTCGTAGGCACCGGCGAGGAATTTCTGATTTATGCGATCGCGCTCGTGTTAACTGCTGTTGTGCCGGGCGTCAGGCTGGTGCGCGAGTCTCAGCGCGATTGATCGTGCCATCATGACGGCATTCGATATTCACACCATAGACGATGTTATTCACGGACGATTGCGTCTAGGAATCATGGCTTTTCTCATCGGCGCTGATCGGACCGATTTCGTCACTCTCAAGCAACACCTACAGACGACAGACGGAAATTTGTCTGTTCATCTGCGCAAGCTGGAAGATGCCGGCTACGTCGAGATCGATAAGTCATTCCAAGATAGAAAGCCTCGGACGGAAATACGTTTGACATCCAAAGGTCGTAAGGCTTTCGTTAAGTATCTCGACTCGCTGTCGAAGCTGATCAGCTGAATAAGGTTAGAACCGATAGCGGATACCAACGTCATAGCTTCGTTCAGGACCTACGTAGATTCCCTGTCGAAGACTCGCAATGTATCGCTCATCCGCGAGATTTTTGACGGTGGCACCAAACTCCAATCGATCATTGAGCCGATACAGCATGCTCAGATCTGCGATGGTGTAACCGTCAATTTCACCCGTGAAGAACCCGCTCAGACTTTCGTTGATCGGTTTGGTGTTGAGGACATCCGAGAACTGCGCTCCGGTGTGATGCACTCGGATAGAGCTGCGTAACGGCCCGCGTTCATAAGAGATCGCCAAGTTAGCGATCCACTCTGGCGTGTAAGGAACGCGATTGTCATCGGGTGTCGTCAGAGCCCCCGTACGCGAATACCGGTCACCGACAAATTGGGCATCGGCGATGTAGGTCAAGTTCGCATCGATGGAAAATCCGCCCCCGAGACGGGTGCCAACGCCGAGCTCCAGACCTTGATGAAGGGTCTTACCACCATTAGTGACCTGGAACTGGCTGTTGCTATTCGCCGGGATGATCTGATTGTCGAAATCCATGCGGAATACCGTCGCTTCGTAGTCGAGAGTCCCCGATGACCCACGAATACCGGCCTCCATGTTGATCGAACGCTCCGCATTCAACTCCTGATCGTCGAGTCCATTGAGCGCATCGCCATTAAGCGCCGGGGAAAATGCCTTGTAAGCATTAGCAAAGCCTTGCACGCGATCTGAAAAGCTCCAAACGAAGCCGATTCCCGGCAAAAGCTCGGTGTTATCCGTTACTGCACGATTGCCTTGCGCATCCGCAAGACGAAGATCATGGCGCGTCTGCTCATAGATTTCCGCGCGCAATCCGGTCGTCACGGCCAAACGGTCGGTCAGCACGAATCGGTTTTGTAGATGTAGCGACCAGCTATCGGCCGCGTCAATCAC
>Ga0208788_1000122_pt1 | contig 39126 bp, 56 predicted proteins | sample Wag4_2014_7_11_3_FD_187363 | JGI IMG/M metagenome (GOLD analysis project Ga0208788, IMG submission 187363) | Fresh water mixed with fracking chemicals microbial communities from Ohio, USA - Utica-2 Time Series FC 2014_7_11 (SPAdes) (version 2) ...
CTGTAAGCCCGTGTGCTACTGATGTAGTAAGGGTTGCTACATTGCTAGTTAAAGCCTTGTTAGTTATTGATACAGTAATTGATGGGTAGATTTTATCTACATCAAACTCATCATGTAGCAAGACACCATTAACCTCTGACCATTGAATAGAACGCACATGTTGATTAACATGCTGATGGTCTGTTCCTACAACTGAACCAGTAGTTTGATGCACATCGGCTACACTTTTAAGTAAAGTTACTTGCCCCTGCTCAAATACATTAACCCCTTGGCTATCCGCAAAACGGTACTGTGCTGGAGAGTTGGCTGGCGCATCTGCTGGGTCAAAAAATGTTATTCCATCTCCACCATGAAAGGACATCTGACTACGAATCCACCAACCAGTAAGCGACTGCTCACCTGGTTCTGTTTGATTATCAAATTGTTCTTTACGAAATGGTGCGGTTTGACGGATGTATGGACGAGCATCGCTAATAGCATAGATAAACGGCATACCACCAACAGCAACGTCATAGGCTATATCTGTATTTTGCCAGATAGCAGAAGTAGCGACGACACCAACATCGACAGCAATGGCTCTCGTTGCACGACCTTCGGTAATATCACGATTAGCCACTTAGACTCCTAGTCTTGTTGTTCGTTAAGTTTATTCTTTAAATGTTCATGTGCCCAGTACAGTGCGTAGTATCCATAGTCAAGGCTAAAGCGTTTAATATGTTTTACTAATGCACCAGTATGTGCATGTAATGGGATTCCCGCTGCTTGCATCTTGCGGAAAAAGACAATGTCTTCACCTACATACTTATCGCCAACGTTTTCTTGTTCTGCAAACATTGACTGGTCTGGAAACTTCTCACGCATAGGTGCAATAATTGACTTGTGCATAAGTACAAAACCAAAGCCTGCACTATCTACTTTGATAAGTTCGTTATCTGGTAACGGGTGAACATGCTGGATACTAAATTCATCTACATCATAGAACAATGCTGGGTATGGCTTAGCCAATGTACCTTCATGTTCTTTAGAAATAAAGTATGTACCACTAACTACTGGTCGGTTAATCTTGTCAACAGTATCCCAAAGTTTAGTAACTACTTCCATGTTGACTACAATGTCTGAGTCAATCCATAGTAACCAGTCAGTTTTAATGTGGTCAGCCCAGTAGTCAAACAGAACCTGGCGTTGTCGACCAATCTGATTGCCTTGTACTCGCATACTATGGGTTAGTTCGATGCCATTGTTAGCGCATTGTAGCGCTACGCTAACGACACCTTCTGTGAACTTACCATCAGTGTTACCGTTGTCACACCAGCCAATTGCCAGTGTTCCCTTGTTTACTTTAGCCATTGTGTCCCCTTATGTTATGGCAAGGTTGCCTATATACTATTATGTCACACCTTGTCAAGTAGGCAAACCTACTCAGGCAGAATCGGTGTGGATTGTTCCTTTTTAGGATTTAGGTATGCCTCATAGTCCGCGTTACTTGCAACCATAGGCACAAAAGAAACCACGCCATCAGGCGTTGTCATCTCTAAGTAATTTGTGCCGTCTATTGTTTGTTTGATTTCATAAGTATTCATTTTACAACTCCGCACTTGCTGTGTAGTGACCATAGAATCCAGCAGCATTTGCAAATGTTGCGTAAATTCTAAACTGATATTGACCTAATCTATCTGCAATTGCAGTTTGATTGTCCGTGTAACTTAAATCTGAACCATTAACCTTTGAGACTTTTCCTGAATTTCCAACTAAATCATAAATCGTGACAGTTGGTGTGGTTCGTTTTCTAACTTGAAAAATAGGATTAAATGTAAAGTACGGCGCAGTAGCATTGTTTTCACCTGCGCAAAAACCAAATGAACCTGCTTGGTCGGTAGAACCAGCAAACTCTCCCAGATTATAAGACTTCTCAAAGTAACGCTGACAAACGGCTAATTCTCCTTGGATTGTTCCGCCAGCACGACTAAATGGTGTGGCTACTGAGCCAACCTCTAACTGTACGCCAGTCACTTCAAGGTAATCGTTGGCACCAGCGGTGCCTGTTGGACTGTAAAAAATCACAGGGGCAATTTGCGTTGTTGTTGATGCAACTGTTCCAGTAAAACTAAATCGTTGCCAAGAAGTTGTCAGATTTGGACCACCAGAAATTGCATTTGTTTTTGTTCCAAGCATTGAAGGAAGTGATGAATCTGTTGTTGTTGCTTGCCATACTTCAACCCCTATTGTGTTTGAAGTTGGAGAAAAGTTTGACCCTGCTCGTGCCCAAAAACTGTAAGTGATGCTTTTGCCCGCAAAAGGAATTGAATTGACAGTTTCAAATACTTGACCCAAAACAATGATGCCAGTGTTCGTATTTCCAGCCACTCTTTGAAATCTGCCGCAGTATTGAATAAAAGGCAAATTCGTCGTGTCACCTGTTGCCTGTCGGCTAAGAGTGACTGACCCGCCTGAGCTTAATGTCCAAGCAAGCCAACGGTCAGCACTAATGTAACCACTGTTAGAAGTCACAGTTCCTGAAGTTCCACGCTGCCAGACATCAAACCCACCATTAATGATAGCGTTTTTACCAGCCACAAACGGAGGTACTGCACCACCAAGATTGTCTTGTGTGTCGGCTACATCTCTTGCTCTTGTCATTCGTTGTTACCTCCTAGTTGGCTTGCTTGTGCTTGTTGCTCGTCATAATTGGCTTTAGTCATTGAAATAGTGGAACCATCCTCGCGTTCAATCTGAACCCACTCAACGCCATCTAAAATAAAATCTATCATTTATAACTCCGCACTTAGTCCGATGTATTGGTTTGAAGCATTTGTCGATTGAATGTTCACTACCTCACCTTGAGTAAATACTCCAGAACCGTGAGTGTAAGCAACTTCGACCACAGAATTAGAAGCATTTGCTCCACCTGTTCCAGCGATTGCCCAAGTTCCACTTGTGTAGCGAACATCAGTCGATGCTCTGTTTGCAGCTATGTTTGCTTGCTCGATACTTGTTGGCATTGTTCTCATTGCACTTGGTAACATCAAACCAAAACGAGCAATAGCAGTAGTTGATGCGTAACCGCTACTACTCATCAAATTAAAGTTTGCAGCATCTCTTTGAAAACGCCAGTAATACCTCTGGCAAGCGGCTAATTCACCCTGGATAGTGCTACCAGCACGACTAAATGGTGTTGCTACATTGCCTACTTCTAATTGGAATCCAGTAACTTCAAGATAATCTGCTGCTCCTGCTGTACCGCTTGGAGTCCAATCAAAGTGAACGGCTAATTCTGTAGCGGTAGCACCAACAGCAAAAGTAAATGTAAAGCGTTGCCAAGTGGTTGTTAGTGTTGAATGAATTGGTGAGTTAAGTAGTTGGCTTTGACCTGTATATCCGTTAATAAGATTTTGGTCTGTTCCTGTTCCAGAAAAAACTTGAGCAGCAATAGTTCCTGAGAAATTAGCACCCTTGCGAGCATAGAAAGAATAGGTTACAGTTTTACCAGCATAAGGGATTGAATTTGCTGTTTCAATATTCTGTGTAAAATAAAGCGGAGCAGTATTAGTGCTACCAGAATCACGAGAATAACGCGCACAATATTGAATGTTAGGCAAGTTTGTAGTATCACCAGTTGCCTGACGAGATGTTACTGTTGATGAACCTGTATTGCGAACATACCAACGGTCTACAGAATAACCAACACCATTAACGCCGTAAGCAACAGAAGTTCCACGCTGCCAAATGTCCATACTGCCATTAATGATTGCGTTCTTACCAGCAGTTACACCTGCTACTGCACCACCAGAGTTTTGCTGAGTAGTGGCTGTGTTATAGGCTCTGGTCATTGGCTTGCTCCTCTAGTAGTGCATCGTAGGTACTCTTAAGCATTGATGTAAATTGCTCGTTGCCGTGGTCAATGATGGCGTGTTCTAATCCATCAATTTCAATAAATGTTACATTATCCATTTTTATAACTCCGCACTTAATCCGAGATAACCAGAAGATGAATTGTTTACTTCAACAAAATAAGGACGATATTGAGTCAAACTACCTGATGTAGTGAACTTTAGAACAGGTCGAGATGTTGAGGTTCTGTTCGCACTGTCAAAAGTAACAGATGACACAGTTGAAGCATTTTGTGTATCTACAACACGAAGTGTTGAGAAATCAATTGCCGAAGGAGTTACTCTCATTGCAACTGGTAAAGATATTTGAGAGATTACATAGGTTGAATCTGAAGCCATACCAAAACTTATCTGTTCGTAAACTCCACCAGTACCAAAGCGCACATAGTAACGCTGACACGCAGCCAACTCAGATGCTGGGTTGCCAGTAGCAGTTTGGAAGGCTGTTACTGTAGAACCTGCCTCGGCTTGCATACCCCAGAACTGGAATGTATTAGACTGCAATCCTGGATTACCACTTCGCGTTGCAAGTGTTGAACCATTAGATAACCAGAAATTCAAAACTATATGCCCGCCACCACTAGGAGAACTTAATTGTCCTGATGTCCAAGTTAATGCAGGAACTACAAAGGTAAATGAATATCTTGCCCAAGATGTTGAAATAGTTCTAGTTGTTGAGTTAGTCCCAAAAACTGCAGAGCCAGAACCACCAGAGTTTTGAATAACTTCTAACCCTACTTTTGGTGTTCCACTTGTAGCCTTAGCCCAAAATGATACTGTAATTGTTTGCCCAGCAAAAGTTCTTGGGTCTTCAATTCTTTGTTCAAATGTGATATAACTTCCAGTATCACTACCTGATGTAGTAGCAACTTGATAAAAGTATGCACTTTCATAGCCAGATACAGGAGCAGTACCAGGTGTAAATGTTTGCTGCGTTACAGTTGCAGCAGCACCAGTACCACCAAAATCTAATTTCCATCTATCGGCTGTATAACCTGCTGTGCTAAATGTAGTACCACGCTGCCAGATGCTAAAGTCACCATTAAGAATCTTATTCTTACCAGCAGAAAAATCACCAGTGTTTTGAACAAACCTAGCATTAGCCTCTGCCTGTGTATAAGTATTAGAAACACTAAATGCAGTAAAGGCTAAGACTGTAACAATGTCACTAGCAGTCAATGCTGCCATACCAGTAATGCTTGTACCATTAGATGCTGTGTAATCAGAGCCTCGTACCTGTAGCACACCATTGATATAGACCTGCTCTTTACCTACTATGTAGGACAGAGTTAAACTGTTGTCATCAGGACCAGATACGCTGGTTGCGCCTGCTGATACTGTGTACTTGTAGGCAATAATGTCAGCACTAGATGAGATTTCTCCCCAAGCAGTACCTGACCAGACGAACATCTTATTAGATACAGTGTTCCAATATAGAGCACCAGTAAGTAGCGCATTGCCATCATTGTCTACTGATGGTGGAGATGACTTGGCACCTAGGTACCTATCGTCAAACTCATCATAAGATGTAGCGGCACTAGTTGCTGAAGTCAAGGCAGATGATGCTGAAGTAGATGCACTCGCTGCAGAAGTAGCAGCAGCGGTCTGGCTAGTTAGAGCAGAAGATGCTGATGTGCTAGCAGACGCAGCAGATGTTGCTGCAGCGGTTGCTGAGTTGCTTGCCGATGTTGCAGAAGTTGCAGCAGCACTTGCGCTAGCAGCAACTACAGATTCACTTGCAGCAGCATTGATAGCACTTGTATTAGCAGCAGTCGCAGAGGCTGCAGCAGAGGTAGCACTAGTAGCAGCAGCGGTTGCTGATGCGGCTGCACTGGCTGCGCTTGTGGCTGCAGCAGTTACGCTTGCATTCATAGTAGAAGCAGATGTGGCTGCAGAGTTTGCAGATGTTAAAGCAGATGATGCGCTAGTAGCAGCACTTGTCGCGCTAGTCGCTGCAGCAGTAGCAGAGTTTGCAGCAGATGTAGCATAGCCAGCAATCGTTGCTACTGAGTTGGCAGCAGTTGTTGCACTGTTCGCTGCACTAGTTGCACTAGTTGCCGCTGCTGTGGCAGATGCTGCTGCTGAGGTAGCACTTGTCGCTGCTGCTGTAGCAGAACTTGCAGAAGCACTTGCAGATGTTGCAGATGCTATTGCTGATGTTTCTGAACTTCCAGCAGATGTAGCAGCAGATGCTGCACTAGTTGCTGCACTTGCAGCCGATGTGGCTGCTGCAGTTGCTGAGCCCAAAATGCTGTCTACATAATCCTTAGGAGTTGCAGATGAAGCAGACATCCCTGCAGAAGATAGACCAGTGATAACTGGTGAGCCTGAGATAGTCGGGCTAGTTAAAGTCTTGTTAGTAAGAGTCTGTACTGCCGTTGCAATAACCACTGTGCCTGTTGTGTTAGGCATTGTGATTGTATTGTCCTGTGTAGGGTCGACCACTGTAAGGGTGGTCTCAAATGCATCAGGTGTTGCACCCTCAAAGACAATGCTTGCATCTACACCTGCACCAGAAATGCTTGGGTTGGTGATTGTAGGGCTTGTAAGGGTCTTATTAGTCAGTGTCTGGGTGTCGATAGTTCCGACAACAGAAGAGGAGTTTGAGATGCCGTGAACCCCTGTAGAAGCCTCAATATGGGTATTGGCTTCGCGGTAGTCACGACCGATTGCCATGTGGCGCGTAACTGCACCAGCCGAGTGGGCTTGGGCGGAAGAGCCATCAATACCACGGGTAATAGTAAAGGTATTAGTAGATACCGCCGTGGCATCTACAATTTCTTCAAGGGCTGTATCTGGGTCAATAACCAAAGTAAAGGTTGTGCCACCTGAAATGGTTGCACCACCAAGAAGCGCAGGCCCAGACTGAACAGTAATTGTTGTTGCACCAGCAGTAACCGCGCTAGTCAGCGTAGATTGCTGAGAGCGTGAGGAGTAGTTTCTAGTTGTCATTTATATTCCTATCGGCTGTAGTGAACTCGTGTTGGGTACTGAGTTAATTGTTTTTGTTTTTCTTCATTAAGACGCTGTTGATATAGTCCAAAGATTTGACGCACTGCTGTATTAGATGCACCAAACGGACGCTTAGAATCAATCTCATCAGACTGTGGGCTGTACTGAGCAGCACGGGCTGGGTCAAGATAGGATAGCAATCTATAGGCTGCGCCTAAAATAATTACATCTTTAACTGTATTTGATAATCCAGTTTGTGTGGCAAAATCTTGCGAGTTGCTTGTAAATACTGCTGGGTGTGTAGCATACATAGCCTTAACAGTTCTACCAGGAATAATAACATCATGAATAGTTACAGTTTGTGAACCGCTACCCCAAGTTGCACTATCGGCCAATGGGTCAAAGGTCCATCTACGAACTCTAATCCACTCTTTTGTTGGACCAATATCTTGCCACGACATAGTAAGAATATTCTCTATGTTTAAATCTTGGAACTCATAAGTTGTTACTGCTGCATTGTAAACAAATGATGTTTGCTTAACTGCATAGATAGAAGAACCAACTGCTTCAATAGTATCGTTAATAGCCTTCTTAATAACATAGCGCGGGAAAATAGGTGAGATAGTAACCTTTACATCCGCAGCATGCGTGGCAGCATCTGTTCCCAGATAGCCTCGCCCGTAAGGGGCGACTGTTGCTGTATTGCCAACACGGTCAAACGAATCAACCCACATTAACTCTTCATCGATTTCAAGTACACCTTTGCCTACATTGCTAGTGTCTCCAAGAGACAAGATTGTAGGTGCAGTACTTGGTGAGGTTAAAGTACTAACCGCAGTTCTAAGATAGGTAGAGCGGTCTTGCTGATATGTGTAACCCGATAGATTAATAAGCACTTCATCAATCATTTGTGTCAATGTTGTTGTCATAGGTCTATGCTCCTTAGTGCAACAACTGCTGACAGTCCAGTAGTTCCCGCTAGTTCGTTACAGATAGCGTTTAGCATCTTGTAATTATTAGGCTGACGGCTAGCACTGGCTTTAATATTTAGTGCTGCAATAATACCTAAGCCATTAGTGTCAGCATAGTTGTTTGCTGCACCTTGTTCGGACTGGTATGCATCTGGTGTTGGGTATGTTCCGCCGTTTGCAAGACGATTTAACTCGTCAGCAAATGTGCTACCTGCTACTCCTGTTGCCATTATCTAAACCTCGCAGCCTTCTTTGCTATTGACTTTGGTTGTTTTACAAACTGCTTACCTTTTGCGTTGCCAGCAGCCTTTGCTTTATTAGTGGCTGCTTTTTCAGCAGGACTTAATGCAGCCCATGCTGCTGCTGGTAAATATCTTTTCTTACCTTTAGATGGTTTACCATCAGAAGTCTTCCACTTCTGTGCAGTCCACTTTTTAAGAGACTGTTGTGATTTAGCAAGAGTCATTACTTATATCCTCCGCCTGCCTTCTTGTACTGAACTGCAAGCAACTGTGCTTTACGAGCAGACCATTCTCCAGGGTCTCCACCCTTAGAGCCAGCCTTAATCTTCTTAAACAATGCGGCACGCATACCTGGCTTGGTATAATTACCTGCAGCATTAACTTTAGATTTAGTTTTTTTCTTTGCTACCATTTGACTTTATCCGCCCAGTAGGCCGCAGACATTTTGCCCTTGGCGATGTTCTTAGCATGACGTGCCTTAAATGAAGCCTGACGTTTTGTAGGCTGCCTGTCACCAGTAACACCCTGTTGACCAAAGCGAATAGTTTTGACCTTGTCTCCCTCTTTAGCCACAACTACGTGTGATTTTGTTGGATGATTTGGTGTGCGCTTAGGCTTGTTAAAGCCTGACACTCCTGCTCGCTTTAGTCTAGGGTCTGACATTATCCTTTAACCTTCTTTAAACGTGGATTCTTTTTCTTAGCAGCAGCGCTAGCCTTACGAGTAGATGATGCAAGAATTGCACCTGCTGCTTCCATAGATACATTAGATTTTTTAGCAATCTTTTTTTGGACTGCTTTAAACCCAGGATTTTTTTTAGTCTTCATAGTTATCCTCTTTTGTATTTACCTTTTGAGTCAAACTTGTCTGAACGTGTACCAGAAGTACCCTTCAAAATTGCTGCTGCAACCTCGGCTAATTGCTTGTCCCAGTTTTTGCTGGAAGCATTAGCATTTGCTTTTGTAGCAGAAGCATTTGCAGGACCGCGCTGTTGATAATCCTGTGAAGCGCCGATGCTAGTACCTAGTGCTGTAGGAATATCGCGAACCTCACGGGCTACCGTTTTGACTCGCTTAATAACTCCTCTAACGGTATTTGCCATTTACTTCTTCTTGCCCATTTTCTTCATAGCCATTTTCTTTGCTGTCTTTTTGGCTGTGTTCTTCATTGGCATACCAGTCTTCTTAGCAGCCTTCTTTGCTGCCATCTTACCTGCTGCTGTATATGGGAACTCTTGATTTCCGACCATTGGCATTATATTTGTCCTATCTCTTTCATTACCGCTACGGTTGATTTGTTTACTTTGTTTGCATCAGGCATTGTGTTCGAGTTGTATGGCTTGCCTAATACTTCGGAAGCCTTTTCGGCTTCACGAATCCTTTGCATTGATGTACCGCCAGGTTGTATACCCTGTGCTCTAGCCTCATTGTAAGCATTTAGTTCTTGGTTAAACGCTCTCTGTGGTCTTTGACGACGAGAGTCAGCATCACCTGTACCTAGTTCAAGGGTCATTACCTTGCACCCAAAACATCCTTCTACATATTCAGGATGTGTCTGTATTTGATGTAGGCTCATACTTCCGTAAAGTTTGCTTCCGTTATTCCTACGTTGCCAGCAATAAGTGCTGCCTTAGTAGTATCGTCTACTGTGTAGTTATATCCACCACGATAAACAACTGGATAGTCTGGTAAATCAGAATCAAGTGGATAACGAATTTGCTGGTACTGTCCATTGGTATCTAATACAATAGATATACCACGGTCCAACTTATAAAACTCAAACAGTCTGTGCATGCCAGCAGGGCCTTCTTCAACTGTTGGTGTTTTAAATAACCAGTTAGACATTCATCCTCCTTTAGTGGACTCACCATAAGGCTGGGTTGCCCCAACCCTACAGTCAATTAACTACTAGAGAGCAGCGATTGATGAACCAGATGTGATTCGGTATAGAGCCTCATCGCGGTAGACTGCAAAGCCAAGTACGCCGTACCAACCCATTGGGCGGAAGCGCATCAACTTATCAGTTACGTTACCAATAACTACGTGTGGTTCTTCTGCTACGGCTTCTGCCATTGCCTGTGAACCACATGCGATTGTGTTGAATACACGTGTTACTGGAGTTACAGTTACAGTTGTTGAAACTGTTACTGCTGCTGTGTTTGCTGTGTCTACAGTAAATGTAGTTGTTGAACCTGATGTAGTGATAGCAGTAATCTTTGCACCTGAAGCGATACCTGTTCCTGCAATCTTGTCACCAACTTCAGCACGTGTTGCAATAACTGCAGATGAAGCAACGCCGAATGTAAATCCTGCTGATGTTCCTGCTACTGTTACTGCTGTTGTTGTTAGTGTTGACTGGTCTGCACCTGTCTTAGCATTGTATAGACGTGATGACTCAACGAAGAACGCGCCTTCGTACTCACCAATTTCTCCAGCCCAAATCTTGCTTGCTTCTGAAGCAGACTGTGACTGTGGGTAACGCCATCCTAGGTCGCCTGTCTCGGCACGAAGGTCGTGTGAAACTTCTGGGTGAATACCAACCCAGTATGCATTTCCGCGACGGCCCTTAGCCTTGTTAGCACGCAACTTAGCAACAGCCTTGCGGAGGTCTGCTGAGTCTAGTGTATCTGCTGCATCAATTGTTGCAACTGATGTCGCATTACCTGCGAAGATGTTGTTTGTACCTGAGCGTAGAGTTGTCATTGCAACTGTGTCGATAGAATCTGCAAGGTTGTACGCAATGATGTTAGCAATTGCTGGGTCTACATCTGCAAGTGAGAAGAGTTCCAATGCGCGAGTTACTAGAACTGCGTTACCGTACTCATTAAGTGTTACTGTGATAGAGGTAGGAGTTGTCAGTGCTACTGCATCTGGGTCAACTGTCTCTGTGAGTGTTCCTGTTACTGCATCAAGGTCAACGTACTTCTGTAGAACTACTGTTGAACCTGGGATTGCTTGACGTGCGGGGCGCTTATCTGCGACAGAACGAATTAGGGGTTCTGAACGGAGAGCGAACTCGAGAAGGCGGTCATATGCCTTCTGAACGAGACCTGCGCCACCTACTGTACCACCGAACGAACCGCTCGATGTATCTGTAAAGGCGTTTGCCATGTTTTTTAGTCTCCTTGACTATGAACGGATATTATTGTTGTGATTGAAGAAAAGCAATAAAATCTTCAGCGCTCTCAAAATTGCCATTTAGACGAGCGTTCATATCATTTGCTTTATCTGGCGAAATACCCTGCTGCGTCACAACATCTTGCTGGCGTAATGCTGCAAGATTAGTGTCGTCATTATTTGACTGAGGCTTATACCCAATTAAATCTCCATTGTCAGATAGCCAATTATTAATTGACTCTTCATTAACTTCGGAAATATCTTTTAGGATTAGCCGTGCTGCTTTAGTATTTACGCCCTTCTTTTCTAGGACTTCCTTAAGTGTCGCCTCACGCTGCGCCTTGGAGAATATCTCAAGTTGCTCAGTAAGTTCCTTAATACGTTTTTCATCTGCACGCTTGGCTTTGCGTAACTTTTTAAGTAAGTCACTACCATCCAATGGTGCTTCTGTTTCTGTATCTAGGTCGTCATCTTCTTCATCCCAGTAGTTGTTGCTCATAGCAACCCACCCTTCTATTCGTTGTTAGTTCGCAGGCCACAGTTCAGTTCGGGGAAACTGGCTGGCTCCTACTATCGGTCTATTACTCTGCATGGGGCCGATAGGTCCATGTCAGGAATTTAAAATGTGCTTCGATTTTGTGAAGCCAGGCTCTTACTGCCTGCTATACCAGAGGAAGCCTTAAAGCGAGAAGCCTCTTCTTCAATTAATTTTTCTTGTTGTGTTAAAGCCTTACCGCTTTTACGCAGTACTACATCTTCAGCAAAACCTTGTGTATAAGCAGGACCACCTTGAGAAGATATCTCACTAAGGAAAGAACCACGCGGCAAAGCCTGTGCAATATAACGGTATCCAGCCTGTGCTTGAGTCTTGTCAATACCAAACTCAGCAAGTGATAGCGCTGATGTAAGCGATGTTGTTAAGCCTTGTGCTACAGCAGAACCACCAATTTCAGCAGCAGTTACTTTTTGCTGTAACTTAGGTAGATTTTCCGTAGGATTCAAAAAGTAAGAAACTAAATCAGTATCGTTAATGTTGTAAAAAGACTTAAGAGTATTACGAGTAAATGGGTCAGAGTTTTGAACTCTAGTTACTGCTAGGTCAATACGGTCTTTAAACTCAATAGCAGAAATATCTGCAGCAATAAAGTCAGCAAACTTTTTGTAGTTATCTTGACGATTGCTACTTACCATATTGCCTAAGCCATAGGCTTTAAGTGTTTTAGCATAAGAACTTTCAAGGTTAATATACTCAGCCTCAGATAGTACATTCAAGCCCTTCTTAACACGTTCAAAGTTACCAGCAAAACGATTTGCGTAAGCACCACCAGGATTAGTCTTTAGTTTAATTAATGCTTCTGCTGCGGTAAGCCCTTGAGTCATATAACCAGCAATTTCACCCGCTAAACTTTCAAGCCCATATGATGCAAACAAATCTGTAAGAGCAGCAAAGGCATCGCGAGTAGCATCACTGATTTCTTTTGGTTTATCTGCAGTTTTGCTGCTTGACGAGGTACCAACAATTCCATCACCATCTGGGTCTACTTGTGATTTTGTTCCAGGCTTAACAACATAACCAGTTTTAGGGTCTATTGTCCCACCTATAGATTTTGCCACGTCAGCAGCATTTGTTGCTGCATCTAATTGTGCTTGGGTTTTTCCAGTTGTACCTACTTTGTCCCCAAAGTAAACATCATCTGCTGTTTTAGCATTTGGGTCAGCCATCAAACCAAGTTGGACTTTTTCTGCATTGCTCAATGCTCGTCCAGATGTCAACTTAGCAAGTCCCACGCGTGGGTCTGCATCTGCAGGTGCTAACTCAATTTGTTTCTTTTCCGCTGCGGCAAGTTCGGTTTTCTTTTTAGCGAGTAATGCTTGTGCTTGCTTTAAGGCTGCCGCTGCTGCCTTCTTTTCCGCTGCTGTCTGTGCCATTAGCCCATGAATCCAAACGACTTAAGTATGGTGTCAGCAAAATTAGCAGCAGTATTGCGTGCTTCTTCTGTTTGCCGCCATAGTGGGTTTGCTTGCATCTGTCTATTAAACTCTGCGGTACTCATTAGTCCGCCATCTCTAGTAAGTGCCATCTGTACATCTTTGTCATTAAAAGCATCAGTAATTGGAATACCTAGTTTTTTTGACTTAATTAATGCATACTGGTCAGCAATGTCTTTAACATTTCCACCATTAGTAATGTGGTCTTTAAGATTGCCATACATAGTTAGTGCATTAAGACGTAAACGTTCTGTTTGTTTTTGTATAGCATCTTTTTCTGTACCACCAGCAATAACAAAAGCAAGTGCTTCTCCTGCTGTTAGTGGTTGTCCATACTCTGCTCCAGCCTTTTGCAAGGCTGCTATCTGTATAGCAACTTGGCTGCCTTTAGCAGACTTAAGTAATGCTCCTGCGTCTGTACCCTCAAGGGCTTTAATAACAATAGCGTTCTGAGAGTTTTGGCGTTCTGCTGCAGTAAAGGCTGCGCCTTTACGAGTAGACTTAGTTATCTTTCCAGTTGCATCACGGGTTGTAACAACCTCAACAGCAGACTTTTTTTCACGCTCATTAATATCTTTAAAGTATGCTTCTTTTTCTTCTTGTGTTGCTGGTCTACCTATAGCATCAATAAGGTAATCATTAATTTCAGTATAAGCATCGCCTGCTGTAGTAAGAATTATATCTGTATCTTTAAAAGTTCCAGCCTTACTTTCTGGCAATCCTGTTCCAGCCCCGCCTTTAGCAGAGTTAAACCAAGAAAAAAAAGGAACTTCTTTAACGCCTTCAATTTGAATTTTAGTTGCAGCATCAAATGTATATTTAGCAATTGCATTATCAAGACCAAACAACCAGTCGTCTTGTTCTAGTTGTTTTTTTGTAATCCAGGTACGATTAACTAACTCTCTTTTTAAAGCATCTAGTTGTCCAGGCTGTGAATAGTTCTTAAGAAAAGCCTCACGTGCTGAAATAATACTTTTATACTGGTTAATAGTTGTTGAGCCATCAGCGTTTTTTGTATCAACAAAATAGATACGCTCTCCATTAAGAATAACATTACCAGAAGATTCAATTGCATAACCTTTAAGTCTGTCTTCTGCTACATCTATAACACCGCCATCTTCAAGAGGTGCTGGTGTTTCTACAGTTTTATTTTCAGGTCGAATTATTCCCTTGGGTGCAGGCGGTAATGGTTTAACCTTCGCACCTGCATTTTTAGCAGCAGTCTGAGCATCATATGCAGCCTGTACCGCTGCTTCATACTGAGCCTGACCACGTGAAGGAATAAGTGCTTCTGCTTTTTTAAGGTCAGTAAGTGATTTCTCATATGCATCAAGTGCACCTTGCGCATCCTTTTGTTTTTCACTTGTTCCTTGAGCGCGGTTAAGTTCTAAACGTGCAGCGTTTTTTGCATCTTGTGCTCGCTTATATGCAAGAGAAGCATCATCATATTGTTTCTTGATAGCATTAAAATCTTTTATATTAAAGTTACGTATACTGCCTGGTTTTGCATCATTCTTTTCTTTACTATCTAAAGCAAGTAAATACTTTTGTTCTAAACCACCGCGCCCCGCAGTACCATTAAGGATGTCATAGGTACGGCGTGCTTCTTCTGAAGCATCAAAGAAGGCTTTTTCTAAACCTTTAATGTCAGCCATTACTTTAACTCCTTATATACATAGTATGATTCGCGTGAATAAAATCCAAGTATTGATTTAAAGATTGCACGGTTGGCTTCTGTTACATATAGGTCGCCTACCATTAATTCGTTTAGATTAGCCTCTATTTGTTCTTTTCTTTCTCGCTTAAGTTGTGCAATGTTTTCAACATTCTTTAACTCTGGGTCAGTAGAGAAAGCAATAAATTCTCGTACCATCTTAATTGCCATCATTAACTTTTGGCGTGTGGCTGGTCTAACATCAGTATTAGGGTTTGAAATTAATTGCTCAAGACTATCAAGCATTACAGATTCATTACCAATTTCATTACCAGAACCAATAAGTTCTGAATTAAGCAATGGGTTGTTAGCCTTTAATGCAGCACGTTGCTGCTCTGCTGCTTTAATAACATTGGCTCGTAGTTCTGGGTCTGACAGATTGCTAAGAATATCTTTTTGCTGACGAGCAATGTCATAATACTTCTGCTTATCCTCTGCTACCTGTATATCTGTGTAGTAGTCTTCAAGGCTTTTGCTTTCAATAAGGCCTGCTGCCTTAATCCAGTTATAAGTACCAGCATTAAAGTCACCAATCTGTGGTGCAAAAATGTAGGCAACCTCACCATAGGTCTTAATTAAGTCAGCGTTTTTAATGCCCCAGTTTTTTAACTTATCTGTGTTCTTAATAAGAACGCTAGTCTGCTTATCCTCACGGGCAACTGTGTAGATAAGTTTGCCTGGATTCTTACCAATGTATGTAGCAAGTGCTACCTCGTATGGGTCCGAAATGTCTCCATTATTAACAGCAGTTATGCCATTAAGAATATCAAAGAACTCTGAGCGCAAAGTAGTAATACCAGTGTCTTTAATATAGTCAGGGATTCCTACAGACTCCATAGTTGTAGGTGCAACTGGTGATAACAAACCTAGGAAGTGGCGCATAAATAATACATTATGTGCTGAGATACGAATGTTCTTTAGGTATTCAGACTTTTCTTCATCTGTAGCATTTGCTGTAATACCTATTCCGTTGGCTGCATTGTAGGCAATAGCCTGCTGTGCAGCGGTTACTTCTTGTCTAGACTTTTCATCAAATCCCAACATAGCCCAGACACGCTGTAAAGACGAAGGAACAACAGCACGGAATATATCAACATTGTCACCAATGTTACCTAATGCAAAAGTATCAATGCTTTCACCTAGTTGCTGTGAGTATGGCTGTATTGCACCACCAACAAATGGAATTTTTCCTGGAACTACACCAAGAATATTCTTTACAGCAATAACTCCTAGCCCTGCAATAGGGCCAGACAAAGTAGGAAGACCAGCATCTTGTGAAAATGATGGGCTAACCATTCTTAGTTTAAATGTAAACTCATTAAACAATGGCTGGCTATATCCAGTATTACCTGTTAGCGCACGAAACGCACCATCTGTAGCCTTATAGATAATGTTATCCATAGGCATTACTACATACGGCTCACCTTCGGCATCGTTAAAAATAGCGCCACTTGATTCAAGTCCTACGTTAACTAAACGCAAACGATACAAGGTACGTGGTGCTACATCCTTTAAACGATAGATACGGCGATAAAAATCCTCAGTTGCTCTATAGTAACGACCAACGGTACGAATGCTAAATGAAAAGTTAGAACGTATCTTTGGGTTATCAGCAAACTTTAGAATAGTATCTGCTGCTTCACGCACCGCTAATTCAGTAAAACGCTTTTCTGCTATAGCCTTATACTTCTCAGTTACTAAATCAATCTGCTTTTGAGTAGCACCAGCAAAAGGACCCATCTCATTTGCTACCTGTTGACGAACAAACTCTTTTTCAATACCAGCATACTTTCTGCGCAACTGCGCATATGTAACCATAACTGCTGGTTGACGGAATAAACCAGTTACTTGTTGGTCCATCCAGTCCATCATAGTATTTCCGTAGCGTCTAAATACAGACTCTACATCAAAGTCACCAAAGGCTATTTCAGTATTGATAGGTCCGCTAATACGGAATCCTTGGCTAGCATCTTGAAACTCATCTAAAGGAATACGTGCAACCGCTGCGTTCCAAGTAGGAGTGCGACCAGATTCTGCACTCATCTTAACTAGTTGCCCGTAACTATTCTTAACTACATCTAATAATCCCTGATTAAACTTGTTAGCATCACCATGGAATGTTTCGTACATATCAGTAAACATACGGAATAACTGACCACGGGCAATTTGCTCATCATCTAGTCCACGACCACGTGCTTGAACTGTGTAGGCTGTGCGTTCTAAAAATGCACCAACAGATAGATTGTCTTGAATCTGCCAAGTATTAGTTAACGGTTCAAATTTAAAACCAATTTTTTCCATACCAGCATCAAGTGCTAGTTCCATCATTTCTTTACCAGTGCGTGGGTCTACCTCGCCTGGCTTTAATGCATTGTATCTAAAAAATATTTCTGCTGGATTAAGCGTAACTTCATCGGTTAGTTTGGCCTTGTTACCAGCCATCATCTTGAACCATTTTTCAAAGTGCGCTAATGCAACTTCGCGTTCTGTTAGCATAGCCGTATCAATAGTACGGGTTCCTTTACCCATCTTAATACCTAATGCATCAAAAGCCATATCAAGCATAGATGGTGTAATAACTGATGCAACAATCTCCTCGCCATAGCGACCAGAGATACCACTGCTAGCAACAAGAGAAGCAGCCATTGAGTTAAGTGCATCAGGTGAATGTACAAAGGCTTGCATTAAATAACCAGCAGTTTCAGGGTCAACATAACGACCATACATTTGTGAAACAGCAGCAGATATTGCTTGACGTTTTTCTAAACTTGTTAAAAGAACAACATCAACTTCTAATTCATCTGCTTTGTTTTGTAAAATTGTTTGTCTATCTAAAATTGACAGTGCTTCTTCGTGTGAGTATCGTGGTTGTTTACCCATACGCATAGGTAAATCTGTGCGTGGCGCAAACTTTAATGTTTTCTGAATACTACGACGAATAGGACCACTAGCAGATTTAGAACCTGTAGCAGCGCGGGACATATTTCCTAGTCTTAATCCTTCTAGCGATGCAAATTTGCGCATATCTTTAGTAGGTGCAGACAATAAATACATAGTTGCTTCATCAATAGCAGAACGAACACCTAAGCGTGGGAACAAGGTTAAAATAGACCATGCATCAACTAGTCTTTTTGAAAAATTACCCTGTGTTGCTCCACCAATTGCAGTAATAATGTTTTTCTTAGACTTAATTTCCCATACAGTTGACCCGATTGTGTCATAAGGTAGTGGACCAATAGCCCATGTAGTCTGATAAGGCTGCAATGGACCTTCAGTATTAACAAAAAATCCTGATTCAGATTCACGAACAGTATTTGCTGGTGCAAACTTAACATGGTCTGGATTAATTGCTAGGTCTCGCTTAGTAGCAAAGCCCGCTTTATCACCATACTTGTCTTGTAGTGTTTTAAGAATTAAATCTTCACCCTTAACACTGCCACCTAGTCCCATTGAGTACATAGTTGCAGCATCTAAGTTACGCAAAATAACTACTTGCTCATCAGCAGTTGATTCTAAAAAGCGAACAGTTAACGCTTGAGCCATATCTTTTGGCAAAATCTGACGAGCACGGGCTGTAAAGTTAGAAGCAGTATCAATAGCATTAACGCCAACTCGTACTTCTAGTCCTTGTGGCGAACGTGCCGCTAAACGACCAATTTTTTTCCAACCTTTAATCTCTTCATTAGCCTTTAATACTACAGACATATCAGAGTTAGGGTTAACTAAACGCTGTAGTGAATCTTCTGCATTAAGAAATGCAGCACTAATTGGGTCAAGAGCAGCATCTCTTTCAGCAGCATTACGAGACATGTTATTAAAAACTCTGTCAAGTGAACGTATTAGTGCATCTGAAAATAAACGAGTTTGACGTGCTACTACTACGCCATTGCGCATGTAAGTTATACCATCAACTCGTCCTGCTAACAATAGATTTAGATTGCCAGCATTTTCAAAGTATGCTTGTGCTGATGCAGCATCAAATACTTCTCCGTCAACTAAAGCCTTAATTGCGCTTTGGTCATTATACCCAGGAAAGTTTTTTGCAATTTCATCTAGTGCAATTGACTTTGCACCTGGAGTTCCGCTTGAGTCTTTTACCTTTTTAAGCGCAGGACCTAGTCCATCTTGCCAGAATGAATAAACTAACGGATTCTTAAATGTATCTCCAACAGCCTTTTCTACTGAAACACCATTGTTAATTGCTTCAGTAAGCGAGTTAGCAATACGCTCACCTCTAGTTACACCCTTACTTAGTCCACCTGTCATCCAGGTAAGTGGGTCTACAGCAATTTGATAAATAAAATCTATAACACCAGATACGTTTTTTGTTTTACTGCTTACACCACTTGATGGTGGCTTGCGGTCAAGCATACGGGCAATGTCTCGTCCTGGAGAAATCTGTGCGTACTTTACGCCATCTAATACTTCTTGAAAAGCCTCTGGTTCATCGTATGCTCTTTTAATTGAGTTAAGAAGATTAGCGTCTACTTTACCAAAGTCTTGAACAATTTCGCCAGGAGTTTTACCTGCAAGTAATCCTTTAGCAACCATAACATCAAACTCACCAAAGTAACTGGTCGCTTCCGCCAAAGCCTTGTCATCATATTGATTCTTTCCGTCCCATGCATCTGTCCATGTTTTCATTGAAAACAAATCTTCGCCCTGTGCAACCTGTCGTGCAATCTTATAAGGCTGATTAATTAAGCGGTTATACTGCCCACCTAGTTTAAATAAACCAATTAATGGTGATGCAACTATTGTTCCAATAGTTTTAGCAACACCAAATAAACGGTCTGACACATCAGGTGCATCCTGCATATAGTCAGCATCTTTAAACATAAACTTTAGTTGGTCTTGAAATTGAGGCTCTAAACGGTTATATTCTTTACGAGCCATTTCTGTACCAAGTTTAACTAGTTCACGATGCTTTTTAATCGTGTAACTCATTTGTTCTATTTGGTTTTTTTCTACGCCAGTTAGGTTTGCGGTTTTTGCAGCAGCATAAATATTAGGTGATACCTCAGCAACAATCGGTTTAATGTACTGGGCCATTAAAAGTCTCTATCAAGAATTGTTCTGTAAATTAACTCTGCATCTCCTGATGAATCAAACTGTGCTAAATACTTTAATGTGTCAAGAAGTGTTGGTGTTTGATTAGGTAAACCGCGCATTGCTTCTGAACCAGGACCAGGACCCATGTCAATACCAGATGTAATTGGTTCATCAGGACGCATAGTTGGTGCACCTAAAGGTGTTGGCATTTGCACTTGAGGCATCTGTGGCATTGAAGCGCCTTGCATAGGCGCACTTGTCTGTTGCTCCATAGTTGCTTGACCTTCTCCATATGGCAAGCCAGCAATGTATCTAGCAGGTTGTGTAGCGCGGCCCGATTGGCCAGCACCACCAGTTGCTGAAACATTTGCTGGATTATTTTGAGGGGCTGTTGGACGATACCCACCACGATTTTCTGGGGCAGTTGTCATTCTTCATCCTCCTCTTGCTCAATAGGTTCGTGCTTAGTACCAAGTACTTCGCTGTTGTACTCTTGTGCCATCTTCATCATCCCGTATGCGTTCCATGGTGTCATGGCTTCGCTAACTTCTGTATGTAAATATCGGGTCCCTTCGTAGTCTGCCCACTCGGTTATCATTAACCAGTTAGTGCAGATAAACTCAGTCCCCTTCGTATCTTCTTCAAGAAGAATTTTTAATGCTTCTTCTATTTTATTTCTAAACTGTTTGCTCATTTTGTGTTCTGTATCTTTACTACAACTGGCTCACCAGTATGTATATCCCAGCGAGATGCAATTTTAATTGCCATTCTAATATCTATTTCGGCCACCTTTGGCGTAGTTTGCTTTCTAGAATTAGCAAAAGCCTCAATGGCACCGAGAGCAATGTCAGCACCACTGCCAGAACAATAGATACCACGAACATCGCGGTCCCAAGAATAATCTTCAAAGATAGGATAAATAACTCCGCGAACGACGACAAGAAATTGCGAATCATGTGCTGCTGCATCCCCATCTTCTTTCATGTCATAACCAGAATCAATAAACAATTTACGCATTGCTGGTATAAAAGTCTGTGTCATAAATACATCTAAGTCATCAGTAGCCCGTGGCTTAGGTGCTTTCCATCCAAACTGCAAAATGTTAGAACCACGACTAGCACCAGAACCTGCAATTAAGATTCCGTTGTTTTCAATAATCTTATGTGTTGCTAGTTCCATAAAGCGACCATCATCACCAGATGAACGAGAGTCACAGCCAACGGCTGCCCAACCATTTCCCTGAATTGCTACAAGCGTTGTCATTGTCCCCTCCTTAAGTTAGCGTCGCGTAACTGTCCTTGCTGATGCTGATGCTTCTCCACCTGATGTTAAACTTGCTAAAAGACTTTGTAGTTGTAGTGGTTGCTGTGGTTCTAAAGAAGCGCCTCCTGCTGGCGCGGCGGGAACAGGGGACGGTTGCTCAACCTGTGCACCAGCAGGAGGTAATTCTGGGGCAAAGACTTCTTCAACCGCATCCTCTACTGGTATGCCACGTTGACGAGCCTTAATAACTCCAGCAATTTTCTTTACCACGCCCGATGGGTCCCCACCTTGTACAGCCATTTGTGGAATTGCTTGTGTATATGCTTGTAAAGAACTAACCAGTGCTTTACGCATATTTTCAATTTCAATCTTTTCTTGCTCTTGTGTTACGTTAATACCAAATGGTAGTTCACGCATTGCTAGGTCTGTAGAAATTAATCCACCACCTAATGCTTGTAACATAAAGATAAGTCCCTGTGCTGGGTTAAGCCCAGCAAGCATGCCGTATCTAACATCGGCAGTAAAGTCACTCTTAATATCTTTGCCTGGCTTGTAGGTAAGGCTATAAGGAGAGCCTGCATCTACGCCACGGATTGTCTTTTCAAAATCAAAAAACTTCTCATCTACCTCAAAACATACAGAAATAACATCTCTTAATGCAGAAGCAAAGATAGCCTGAGCAGATTTAACCTGCGTATCAAAGCCACCCATAAGTGCTTGAACACCTTGACCAGTAATAATGGAAGCATCAATGTTTCCAGTACGTCCCTCTGGGTAACGCGTTCCTGTTCGTAGTTCCTGCTGTAACAAAGCCTGCTCAGTAAATGCGCCAGGTGGAATGTTAAGGTCTACGCGTCTTACACCTGCTGGGTTTGCTGTGCGAATAATTGCATCGCCACCCAGTTCAAGTTCTGTTACATCTGTTGGTAGAACAATTGGAGCCTGTACTGACTTCTCTGCTGCTTCCATCGCAAGTAATGCGAACCTGTTACGAAGCAACTGAATACCCAATACATCATCAAACTGTCCACGCATCTCACCATCAACTGATGGACGCTTGGCAACAACAACCATCATCTTACCAAGCGGATTAGCCGCCTTAGATAAAACTAAATTGTTTCTATCTGGAACAAACAACAGAGATTGTTGTGCATCGTAATAACGAATTATCTCTAGTTGAGCGTTAAGGTCCTGCTTGTACATTTCTGGACCAAGCAGTTCTCTTGCATACTCAGGGAACTCTGAAGCGAGTTCTCCGACGCTTAAGTAATAACGCTTAGCAAAGGCAATACAGCGTCCGTAGCGGTCAAATTCTGGGTAAGCCCCCACTGGATTTTCTACGCGGATACGCGGCAGCCCTGCTTCTTCGTCTAATTCAATAATGAAAGGGACGAAACCAAATGTGATGTACATGTCTGCGCCTGTGTACATCTGTACTTGCAAATCAGAGTTTGCAAAATAATTATTAGCAATGCGAGTACGTGTGTCTGCAAACTTGCGAGCACGGTCGTTTGCTTGATTAGCAGCAGAACAATTAACAGATGGCAATGGAGCCATTACCTCTGATAGGTCACGGGCTACAATGTCAATAAAGTTAGCAACTACGTTAGCATCAACACCCTGTGGAAAGAAGTCTGGGTAAACACTTGCTATCTGTCCTTTACGGACGGCAAGAACATCTTGCTGGCGTGCATCACGCTCTGCAGCACGGTCTTTAAGAGATGCAACCCGTGCTGAAATCTGCTCTATCGAAAGCATTTATTTCCTATCCGTATTGATGATTCCACATTTCAGATGCGGCATCATCTAGATTGATTGATGTACGTTTATGTTGTTGCGCTCTAGTAGCCCAACGATTGTTAGCGTACCTAGCGATATTGCTATTTTGCTGCATGAACTCACGGGCACGGATAACCGCAAACCACAAAGCCATAACAGTATCTGTCTTACCTCTGGTGTCAGGCTTCCAAGTAATTAACTGTTGGACCAATGCCTTCATACCTTCTGAGTTTTCAGTACTAGGTAATTCTATAATGTTGTTCTTTTGGAACTTACCTTCGCGACTTGTGCCAAAGAGTGTTGACATAGATGCCACACCGAAGTTTGTGTCCCATTTGTTCTTGCCTGTAAAGTGAGAATTAAGCCGTACGCCGTGTGAAGAGAGCCATGTTCGTAGTTCTTCATCAAGGGAGTAGGCTTTTTGGTGAGCGTTGATTTCAACGCGGAACTCTTGCGGTCTGTACCGAAGCGTAAAATCTTCAATGGCTTGCCTAATCTTTTGTGGCGTAGGGTCTGGCATGTTCAAACACTCTAGAACATAAATCTTTCCATCAGTCCTGTTATAGGTGATAGCCACAAATGCAGCGTTACCCGCCATAGCGGGGTCAAAGCCCACGATGGTGTAGCCCTCAACTTGGTTCGGGTGTCCCGTTGCACCTGGCTTTAATGGACCACGCTTGCGCATACCATTGATAGAACCTTGCACCAGTTCAGGTGGAAAGATAGAGTCTTCGGTTACATCTTCTTGTTGATAAACAAGCGCCCATGTTGCTGGGGTTACTTCGCTTCTACGCTTGAAAAGCGTTTCGCCATCCCACTTAGGGTATAACCCTTCTTCGTTAGGTGGGGTGTCTTCATCCCCGTCCCAGGGTGTATCACTTGCAGGCCAGAGAGTTGTCCAGTCTTCTGGCTTATCGCTATAGTCAAGAACTGCTGGCATACCCATGTATGTGAAAGGTGACTTGCCACCAGACCAATGCTTAGGGTCGCGGAGTTCTTTATAAAAATCAGATGGCGCAATACGGGTACCTACCACCAGTAACTTACCGTTCTTGCCCAAACGGGTAATAACTTCCTTTTGCAGCCAGTTAATTTGCTTTTCATGCTCGTGAGCGTTAGAGGTAGTTATACAGTCATCTAGGATAATCAGGTCGGCACGGGCACCGTAAATCTGACCACCCATACCCAGTGCCTGAATCGTTGGGTCTTTTTCACTTGAGTTTCTCGCATCACTCCCAAGATAGACCGTGTCAACTCGCCAAGTATCTGAGTCTTCTTTCCAGCCCCCTTCTGGTCCAAAAGTTGTTTGTAACTTTAGCCAGCGCGGGTGGGATAATCTCTGCTTGATTGCGTACACGAACTCGCGTGCTTTAACAAGGGTCTTCGAGACCACAATAATGCGGACGTTCGGATTGAGAGCGATGCGATAAGTTGCGTAGTTAACCGTAATGACGGTTGATTTGGCGTGCTCAGGGGGAACGTTTAAAAGAAGGCGGTTCCGATTGCCTGGCTCGTAAATCATATTGGGGTGCAGCCACGAAGGCTCGCGGCCCTCTAATAGGTCAATCCAATCCATATGGTGTGGAAAAACCCGCTGGTCCAAAAACATTTCAGAAAACTGAGGAAAAGTAATATCTTCACGGGCTACGCCCATGGCTTTTAATGAACGCTCTTTAGCGTTTTCCTTTGCCTCCACAAGGGCGGTAGCAAAGGCTGGGTCTCTTAAACACCAGATACGAACAGTGTCTGGCTTTTTGCCATTTTGTTCCATAGCCTTATGCACAGACATACCTTCAGAAACCAGCGCCAAAACTTTGGCTTTAGCCTCTGCCGCCATAGCGGTACGAGGATTATTAGTCTTCTGAAAAGTCACGTAACTGTCCCATCTGCATATAGTACAGACTAGTTAGTAACGGATAGTAGATACAGTCTGTAACGCAAGTTCCTAAAGAACTTGCTTAGGTAGTAAAAGAAATAGTCTCTATATAGTATTAATCCGTTCAAACAGCCATTCCGAACGGTTCAAAGGCAAAAATCTTTTTACTTAATTAAAACAGTTAAATAACAGCCTAAACAGGGCATAGGGGACTGTACGGGAAAATCTTTATTGGAGATACAGTATATCTTACAGCCGTAGTTTAATCACTCTAGGGTCAGAACTAGAGTACAGACAGACAGATACAGGTTGACCTGTACTGTACAGACTGAGTGTAGACAGAGACTAGTCTGAGGCTCGATAGACAAGACTACCTCGCCCCTGTTTTATTAAACTGAAATAGTTACAGCCCTGGCGATGGCTATGTCTTTAACCCTCGCAAATGCAGGACGTAGACCAATGGTCGTAATCTGTCCTATGATTTGGAGACAAAGACAACGCGCCTGCGTTGTTGCCTTTGTCTATCAAATCAAAGGCAGACCAGACGGCGATACAATTCCTGAGAATTGATATCCCCGTCTTTTACTCATGACCCCTTGGATTTTATCTCCATCAGCAAAATAGCAAGCCTGCCTCACCATGATTCCCGTCACGCCCTTCTGGCATGACAGTAATCACAGTTCAGCCTGTGCTTGCCATTTCAGTCGCGTTGTTCTACGACTGCCTGGCTGGCGTGCTGATGACGGCTCTCGATTTTGAGCATCAGAGGCTTGTCAAGCCAAACCTCTGATAAACGCGCTCAAAATAGGCTGGCAGGCTAAAGCCTGCGTAGCCATTGCTCGAGCCTGAGATGGATGGGCGTTGCCCTTAAAATTTGGGGGTGGCTAACGAAAGGAAAGTAAAATGTCTGATGAACTGACTGTCTCCAACCCATGCTACCAGTGCATGATTCAGATGGAACTATGTATGGACTGCCAAGACCTACGCGACTCACGGGCGACTAACATCGCCCATGAGATAGTAGATGAGGCAAACCTCATCTACCCTGCGCAGTGGCACAGTATAACTGAACCAAGTGGACACGAATGGGTCAGCCCTACCACAAGGGTAGAGCCGTATTTCGTTTACGTTACCCAAACATGGGAAGATACCCGTGACGAGTTCCTCGAACCTATCACCAACCTATCCGATAGGTTCTTTGAACTGGTTGTGGACTTAGGTCCACATGAGATGGTCTGTCAAGACTGTCGAATGGTGTGTAACAAGCACGCTGTATGTCCAAGTTGTAACTAACAAACCAAGCAGACCTGCTCTGAACAAGTGCAGGAGCAGGTCTGCACAACAACACTACCAACAGAAAAGGAAACAAAATGAACACAGTCACATTCAAGAACAGCGTAATCAAGAATGTTGTTGACCGCAATGGTTTCTACACAGCAACCATCAACGACTACGAACAACTACCAACAGGGCGACAGATTTGCTCTGACTCCACACGCGTAGTTATCTTCGATGAGAAGGTAATCGCAGAACTTCGAGCACTCAACTGGCTCGATGACCAAACCGCATACATCAACGCAGAGGGAATCGGTAACACTCGATGGGACCGTCGCCCAAACATTGACAACAAGGACAGAAAGCCTGGTCTCAAGCAGGTAGTCCTTACCTCAGTATCGCAAGCATAAACAAAGAGGGGTGGGTGGGGGCTTAGGCTCTCACTCACCTCTCCATTTTTTTGCTCGGCCCAGGGCAGTTAACACGGATAACTACAAGTCCATTATATAATTAGAAAGGTAACAGAATGTTATTAGATTCCATAACTATACTTGCAATACTAATAGCGTTGAGCACAAGTATTGCAGTTATTACACTAGCAATTAGGCAGAACATGTTGTTAATGAAAGAGAATACAAATCTGCGCCGTGCTTTAAGAACGGAAAAGCAGGCGCGTAGTAACTACTACTACATAGACCCAGATGTAGCAAAGGAAGACTTATGGTCAAAGAGTTCATAACCAAAGCGCACTATCCAGTGCAAAGTAAATACAAAATAGATGAATGTCATGCATGTGGCATGGACATTCTTGTAGATAGAGATAAGACAGCGCCCCGAAACTACTGCAGCCCATGTGCATGGGCAAAGTTAGGAGAAACAAACTATGTCGTACACAGTTCATGAAATAGCGGACTTGAATGAGTCCATTGATGCAGCAATAGCATCAATCAAGAAAGCCAACGCTATCCTCGAAGAGATGATGGCGACTGGACGAATCTATATAGAAGGAGAAGACAATGAGTGGTAGAACTCATACAGCAATTAGAGCCAAAGCATCAGAGTATGCAAAAACATTTCTTGCAAAAAAATACAGAGAGGAATATCAAGAACTGTACCGCGCATACCTAATTAATAGAGGAGTTGCTGTGCGTGAACAAGGCAATGTAATAGATGAGCGTCTATTAGTTAAGGAACAGTAATGACAGGCCCATACATACCACCATATTGTGAAGTATGCGAGCAGTATAACTTTACATGTGACGAATGTGGACTATGCAAAGAGTGTGATGATTGTGAAGAAGAATGAAAGTATTTAACACACTACAAGAAGCAATTGATTCTATTGGCTATGGCTTATGCTCACTATGCGAAGCAAAGCATGAGTTCCCTAATGTTAAATGCGACTTAATGATTGGAGAAAAAATGGGCTACGAACCACCGCTTGAAGATGACATAGCACTAGACAAAGATGTAGAAGATGAAGAAGATACGGGAGAACCAGACAGGATGTGGGGAGATGAATGACATTACATTCCTCCCTCTCACACCATTACAGTCCTGGGTCTTCCTCATTACAGTTTTCTATATCCTCTACAGATGGGTTGTTAGATGAATAAACTATTCGCAATATTTACGGCATGGTATGTAGCATTCCTATCGCTACTACCATGGCAGATAGCACCAATACCAACACATACAGAACTAAAACCTACAGAGATGAGCGAGTTTCATTGGACACCTCGTGCTCTAAAACTATATGCAAAACAGTTCATGAAGATGGCCTATCCCGAGTGGAATATGTCTGAGCATCGTGCACTTATGAAACTATGGGGAAAGGAATCAGCCTGGAATCCAGCAGCAGATAACCCAAACAGTTCTGCATTTGGTATTCCACAACTGTTAAACCTTGACCCGTCAACGCCAGCCCCGCTTCAGATTGAGCGGGGGCTGGCTTATATCCAGCACCGTTATGACAAACCATCAGTCGCTTGGTCACATTGGCGAAGCAATGGCTGGTACTAACTAAGGAGAAAGAAATGACAGTAACAGCAGAAGAAATCCAAAACTACCACAACATCTTGTTAGATGAGAATGGTAAAGAAGAACAACTACAAGCACAGCGCAAGCGTTTAACTGACGCTATTTATACACAGGTTGATTCAGATACAGCACCAGATGATGACCACATTGCAGAGGTAACAGCAGCAATGAATAAAGATATTCAATTGCGTGACTTCATGTTAGGTTTACCATCTGAGCGTCCAATTGAAGTAGTAAATACTTACCTCGCATCCTTTATGGATGTAGTTCCAGGTGAGTTTATCGCACCAGTTGCTAGTGTATTGGCTGCTAACTTGTATTCAATTGAAGATACATCAGCCAAAGATGTACTATCACAGGCGCTAGAGAACAACCCAAGTTATTCACTAGCCCAGTTACTTAACCGTGTATTCAATTCAGGCTGGCCTGCAGGTGCGTTTGTTGCCATGACATACGAACTACACCCAAAGGTTAAAGAAGGTATGGGTATCTAATCATGGGATTGGATATGTATCTTTATGCCCGTAAAGGCATAGCATCTATTGACTGGCAGCCAGAGAAAAAACTTAACGCTGACTACACAATACTAACCGCTCTTATGGGAGCAACAGATTGGGCTTATGACCCAAACGAACTAGCCTTTGCTCAGGTATCTATTCAAGTTGGATACTGGCGTAAGGTTAATGCTATCCATAACTGGTTCATTCAAGAACTAGCAGATGGAGAAGACAACTGTCAGCCAATCTATGTGCCTCGCAGTTCTTTGGTTGACCTAAAAATTATATGCGAACAAGTATTGGCAGACCACAGTAAAGCAAATACACTACTGCCAACAGGCTCTGGTTTCTTCTTTGGAAGCACAGAGTATGACGAATGGTATTTTCATGGTCTTGAAAAAACCGTGAAGATAGTAAGTAAACTCATTGAAGATGTACCCGAAGGATGGGCCTTCGAGTATCAGGCTTCATGGTAAAGAAAGGGACGCATGACTACAGCAGATGTAGTAGAAAAGAAAAACCGTTCAGCCTGGATTAAAGCGGGCGTAGCGGTAGAAGCAACCAGCGCAGCACAGGTAGCACAACAAGCAGGACTTAACTGGACTGTTGGATTATCTGAAATGCACACCTCCGACTTCTTGCATGTACCAAAGAAGCAAGCAGTCGTAAAAACACATGATGGAAAAGAGTCAGTCATTGGTGTAGTGGGTAACAAATACAAAGTCTTTCAGAACTCTGAAGTCTTTGGCTCACTAGATGGATTGATTGATTCAGGCGAGGCTCGCTATGCAGCAGCAGGTGAGTACGATGACGGAGCAAAAGTATGGATGCTCATGTCATTACCAAAAGAAATGGAAATCCAGGGCGACCCACATGCTGCCTTCTTACTAGCCAAGACTAGTCATGACGGTTCATCATCGGTAGTAGTACGCCCTATCATTGAACGATTGTTTTGTGCTAATCAAATCAATCGTATCTTTAGAGCCAAGAACAAAGCACATACATATACACTGCGTCATACACAAAACGCGGTGCTATCAGTATCTGATATGCGAAACATTCTTGACCTAACCTACACCAGTATTGATGAGTATAGCAATCTTGCTAACTATCTAATGCAGCGTGAAGCAGACATCAACAAAGCAACTGCGTACTTCAAAAAGGTATGGGCATTGCCAACCAAAATAGAGAACGCACCGCTGCACCTACTATCCAAGGGTGAAAAGAACGCCAAGTCTCGTGCTCTCAATGCACGACAAAAGGCGTTTGCTATCTACTCAGATAGCCCAACGCAAGAGAACATTCGCGGAACAGAGTTTGGTTTATGGCAAGCAGTTGTAGAATATGCTGACCATTACTCTCAGAAAGATGCTAGTATTGCTACCCTAGCAGGGCGTAATGATGGCATTAAACTACGAGCACTAGAACTAGTCGGAATCTAAGGAGAATGATGTACTTAAACCCAATAACAGTAGACGCAGTAACTTACAACTTCACAGAAGAGTCACTCAAAGAACTAATCAAGAGTGAGTCTGCTACTAAGTTGAGACTAGAATCAGTCTCACTTGAAGCACAAGAAGGCTATAGAAAGATTGCAACTTTGCGTGGCAAAGTGTACGATTTCTTTTCGGAAGCATTTGATGATGGTTCAGATGAAGTAACAGTTACACGTGACGATGTGAACGAATTACTAGAGTCAATCGGTTCAGATGTACTTACTGCAACCTGGTCAGCAACTGTAGAGATTACAGTTACTGTTACTGGTATCAAGGCTACCTCCCCTGAGGAAGTTGAAGATATCATTACGGACAACATCGAAGTCAGCGGCTACGACTTAGAGTTGCACGACCCAGATGTACGAGTACAAGACATCGAGCGAGAGTAACCAACATCAGCAGCGCTATCTGACACATAGGAGTTTATTCATTTCTACTATGTGTTAGACTTGGGGATGGGTGGTCCCGCCATCTGCGAACACGGGACACTAAACAAGGAGACAAATGCCAACAGAAATAGCAAGAGATAGATACGGTAGACCAATGGTTGTGCCACCAAAAGGTGGTAAAGCAATTGCTTATACTCGCGCTACTACAATCGCTAATAGTCTTGATGATGCGTCAGCATTAACGGCATGGAAAATGAGAATGGCTGCAATAGGTTTAACAAGCAGACCAGACTTGCTACTAGCAATAGGTGTAGCAGCAGAAGATAACAAGTTAGTTAATGCATACATTGAAGAAGCCATGGATGCAGCAGGTGCAAGTAAGGCAGCAACAATAGGCACAGCCATACACGCACTAACAGAAAAGTTAGATTTAGGATTAGAATTAGGTCCAGTACCAGAACAATGGATGCCAGACATTAAAGCCTACGAACAAGCAACCAGTATATTAACTAACTTATTCATTGAACAGTTCACAGTTCTTGATAAGTTTAAGATTGCTGGCACACCAGATAGAGTTGTTGAGTACAAAGGTGAGCGATTTATTGCTGACCTTAAGACAGGTCGCATTGACCATCCAAATAATATATCAATGCAGTTAGCAATTTATGCCAACGGCATGCCGTATATGGTGGACACGGCAAGCCGTGGCACATGGGGCGACATCAACAAAGAGAAAGCAATTATAATTCATGCCCCAGCAGGGACAGGAACATGCAAACTAGTATGGGTTGACATCAAAGAAGGATGGAAAGGTGTACAGTTTGCAATGAAAGTAAGACAGTGGCGTGACCAGAAGGGTCTAGCCACTCCATTTGAGCAAGGAGAAGATAGTGCCTAGCACAGAAGCACCAATCAGTATCACAGTAAAAACAGCAGCAGGTAGTTTAGTAACAGTCCGTGCAGAAAGCGGAGACGAACTAGACAACATCATTGCACTATCAGTGCATGCAATCGCATCAGCAGCACAAGAACTAGAGTCCGCAGTACGCGGTACTCCAGCCCCATCAGCACAGTCAGTAGCAGCAGCGTTCAATGGCAACATCATTGAAACAGGAGCACCAGTTCCTACCCAAGAATATGCACCAGCACCAGCACCAATCATTGGTGGGCGCAATTGTCCACACGGTAAGATGACTGCAATTCAAGGCATGGGTAAAGATGGTAAGCCATATAAAGGTTACTTCTGCCCAGCACCGAAGGGTGCATTTGATAAGTGTAAAAATCAATATGTCACAGTTCAGTCACCCGATTGGAACACATTTGTTCCAGAACAGATTAAGTGAAAACCCTTAAACGCTCTATAAATAAAGCAGAGGTAGGTGGCGAACCATTACCACCTGCCTTTGCTGCATTTGAAAGGGCTGGTATTATTCTGCGTCGAGCAGAAGTAACTGTAATCGCTGGCACTCCAGGTGCAGGCAAGTCATCAGTTGCATTGTCTATTGCTGCAAAAACAAAACATCCGACACTTTACTTTTCAGCAGATACCAATGCACACACAATGGCTATGCGCTTGATTGCCATGACTGGCAAGATGACACAAACAGCAGCAGAAAGTTTGCTAAAGAATAACCCAAACAAGTCACATGAAATACTGCAACTCAACAATCATTTGTTCTGGTCATTTGAATCTAGCCCTACACTCAAAGACTTAGATGATGAAGTCTCAGCCTTTGAAACTGTATGGGGTAAGAGTCCTACCTTGATTGTGGTAGACAACCTAATGGATGTAGCAATGGATGGGTACGATGAGTTTGGTGCAATGCGTGCCGTTATGAAAGAACTTAAGTATCTAGCCAGAGATACCAACGCAGCAGTGTTGGTACTACACCATACTAAAGAAGGCTTTGATGGCTATCCTTGTCAGCCGCGTAGCGCAGTGCAAGGCATGGTCAATCAGATACCAGCAATGGTACTTACAATCGGACAGATGAAACAAGGAGATGAAACATATCTATGTGTAGCCCCAGTTAAAAACAGATACGGACGGGCTGACCAGACAGGCAGCAACTATGTTACTCTGTCATTTAATCCTGAGTCTATGTACTTAGAAGATGTAACAGTTAGATACCAACAAGAGGAGGTAGTGTAATGCCAAAGTATAGAGTTACATACTCACAATATAAAGTAAAAGTTATTCGTGCATCATCATTAAAGATAGCCGAAGAACGTGCAAAGAAAGCAGAAACAGGTAGATGGGAACTAACGGAAGTTAGGGACGAGCCACAAGAATGAGTACAGCAGCCAAGCGTAAAGGCAGCAAAGCAGAAGCAGATGCTGTCAAGTGGTTAAAGGTTAATGGCTTTCCATATGCAGACCGCAGAATTGCAGGAGCACAACTAGACAAAGGTGATATCAGCGGTGTGAATGGAGTGACCATCGAGGTTAAAGACCACGTCCGCATGGACTTGAGCGCTTGGGTCAAAGAGTTAGAAGTAGAAATTAAGAATGATAACGCGTGGACTGGGACAGTTCTGCACAAGCGGAAAGGTAAGTCAGATGTTGGTGAATGGTATTGCACAATGCCAGCCAGCATTTGGCTTGCCCTAATCAGAAAGGCAATGGGTGAAACATAGTATCGCGGACTACTTAAGATATGTAGGCGCAGCCGTGCCTGCTGAGGGACACGGCTGGCGCAAAATTAAGTGTCCATTTCATGCGGACAGTCATGCATCAGCAGGTATTAACTTTGAAGAAAACAGATTCAAATGCCACGGATGTGGTGTTGGTGGAGATGTATACGATTTAATTATGCATAGAGAAGGAGGTAACTACAGTGAGGCTGTCAAGTTCGCACAGACAATTTCTCTTACAGGCGACGCACCAGTACGCAAGTCAGATTCATCTAGCAGCAGAGTATCTAGCAACACGCAATCTCTCGGTCGAAGAGGCGCAACGCTTTCATCTTGGAGTGGTAAAGGACGCTCTTCCAGGTCATGAACAATACACAGGCAGGCTAGCAATACCCTACATAACACCATCAGGTGTAGTTGATATTAGATTCAGAGCAATAAGTAATGCTGACCCAAAGTATATGGGCATGCCAGGTGCTAAGACCAGCATGTTCAATGCACAAGTAGTTCTTACTGCATCAGATTACATCTGTGTGACAGAAGGAGAAATAGATTGCATTACAGTTAGTGTCAAGACTAACCATCCAGCCGTAGGTATTCCAGGAGCCAACAATTGGAAACCGTTTTACTCTAAGATATTAGATGATTTTGATACAGTAATTGTGTTAGCAGATGGTGACACAGCAGGTATGGATTTTGGCAAGAAGGTTAGCCGAGAGTTAGGTAATGTTAATATAGTGCAGATGCCAGAAGGGCATGATGTAAACAGCATAGTAATGCTAGAGGGGGCAGAGTTTATTAATGAGCGAATCCGAAAATGCATTTCTTAATAATGGTGAGGAAGTATGGGAGTTCATCAAAGAACATCCTAGATACATAGGCATACCAATCTCCAACAGCAAGGGATTAGATATCCTTAATGCATTAAGAGATGTGTGGATGGCAAATAAAACAGACCCACAAAAAGCCAACAGCATGTTAACTATGCTGGCAGCCGTGCTAGTATCATCAGAAGCAGGGCACGGAAATGAAATTGTAGAAGAAGTATTAGTGCAAGAAGCAATGATGGACTTTGAAGAACAGGCTAGGGAGATACTTGATGAAAGACTTGAATAATTTTGAAGATATATTAAATGAACTGCGTATAATTATGATACGTAAACACCAAGACTACGGCCCATTTAACATAGCCAATGCTCCAGGTGGTGCAATGAATGGACTGCTTGTGCGTATGCACGACAAGATGGCACGATTGGAAAATCTTTACTATAAAAAAAGCGACACGCCCAACTATGAAAGTATTGAAGATACCTTTATTGACCTAGCCAACTATGCAATAATCGGACTATTGGTGCAAAGGCGACAATGGGAAGGCGTAGCAGAGGGATAACGCGTGGACTACTTAGAAGAGTATGAGCAGATGGTTGTGGCTATTGCTGCCGAATACCAGCGCAAATACCCTATGACTGACCAGCAAGACATACAGCAGGTGCTGTGGATATGGTTTGTTAGTCATCCACAAAAGTATAAAGAGTGGTCAGAGTTACCAAGAAAAGACAAGGACAAACTCATAGCCAAGTCTTTACGCAATGCAGCACTTAAGTATTGTGAAAAAGAAAAGGCGCGGACGGTTGGCTATGAGTTGCTTGACCTGTACTACTACGATGCATCTGTTATCGAAGCGTTCTTACCATCAATCATTGCTGAATCGTATGAGATTCCAACTAAAATTAAAGACCTTAACTTTAAGTTCAACAAGTCAGAGCCTGCCAATGATGGCAACAACTGGCTAGTGCTTAGGTCTGATATCGCAGCAGCATATTATAAACTGTCAGAAGCAAAACAGTTTATCCTTAAGGTTAGATTCACAGTGGACAATGTCGACTGGAGTGAGACAGCCAAAGAGTTGGATACAACGCCAGATGGTGCACGGATGAAAGTTCAAAGAACTATTGCATCTCTAATTAGAAATTTGGGCGGATGGAAGCCACAGCCTGATGATGATTTAGTAGAGGCAGATGATGACCAACGGGGAGAATGATGTTGCTAAAGAAATCAGAGAGTTACTACATCCAACGGATTACTCACGTGCTATGGACTTGCGAGGAGAATCTATTGGAGATGTTTGCGTATGTGGAGGGGATGTATTTCATGCGCTTGTTGCATTTGACCAAGGTGAAATATGCTTTTATTTCCTTGATGGAGAGTGCGTTAACTGTGGGTCTATGGTCACACTCCCTCACCCAACGAACCAGGAGTTTGACTAATGCCACTATTTGATTTTAAATGTTATTGTTGTTCAGATGTAATTGAAGTAACCGAAAATATACCGCCAGCCTGCACAACTTGTGGTGAAACTATGCAGCGTATATGGTCAGTACCAGCGGTCAAGTTTAATGGCTCAGGCTTCTACTCAACAGGAGGATAAAATGGCAGCAAAAAAAGTAGGTAAAAATAAGTACTTAACCTATGGTCGTAACTCTGGGTTTGGACTTGGATTTAACATAACTAAATATTACATCAGCCTAGAACTAGGCTTCTGGTATTTAGCATTTGAGTTCTAATGGAGTACCCAGACTGGCAAGGTGAACCTAACTGCAGAAGTGTAGATTCAGAGGAGTTCTTTGTACCAGATGGTAGTTCTACATACAGAGATGTTAATATGCTTAAGAAAATCTGTAACAATTGTGAAGTTAAACAACAGTGTTTAGATTACTCACTTAAGAATGGTGTCTTTGGATACTGGGGTGGAACAACAGAGTTCCAACGTAGAGTACTAAGAAAGAAATTAAAGATTACGGTCAAGCCACTATACTTAGGATACCCATGAGCAAACTATCAGACTTCGACTTAGACCTAGCAAGAGGACAAGAAGGAGAAGGGTTAGTAGAACAACTACTAACAGGTGGTACCACAGTAGAAGTAAAGACAGATTTAAAATGGAAAGATACTGGCAACCTATACATCGAAACAGTTTGCTGGTCGCACAACAACGAGAATTGGTACCTGTCAGGATTGTCCAGTACTAAAGCAAAATACTGGGCTTTCGTGCTGGAGGGGACAACCCTGTTGGTACCAACGGAGGTACTGAAACAAGTAGTTACGGCAAGGGGAAGAGCCATTACCTGCAACATACCTCCAAACCCTAGTAAGGGTTATCTTATTAAGGTAGAGGACATAATCAACTCTCTGCGTAAATAACAAAAAGACCCCCAGCGCTGGTAGAAATACCAGTTCTGGGGGCTTCTTGTCTCTATGGGGCTGCTAGGCCCCTTAAATAGGTACTACTTTGAACCGCGACCAAACTCTGGGGCAGAGTTATCTAGCCACTTGAGTAGAGGACCAGCAAAACCAGCCAATGCTGCCATTGCTAGTGTCTTAGGGTCTGACTCACCTGCAAGGAATAGTGCTACAGCAGATGCTGCTGCTGCACGAAACCATGTTAGTCCGAGTTGTTTGAATTGTTCCATCATTTCCTCCTAGGGGATTAGGATTTTGTACTGTGCAATTTGCAGCAAGTACAAACTTGTTTTGTATATGCTTTCTTAGCAGGTACTGGTGTTACCTTTGATATAACTTGGTTAATAATCTTAGGTTGATTCATCCACCAAAACCACGGAGAAGTATCGGTACAAAAAGCGGACTCAATAGAAATATGTAAATGCTTATTATGAGGATTAGACCCAGTGTACTGTCTGTTTCCTTGTTTAGCCTTTTCTTTAGACCATATCTTGCCTTGAAAGATAAGATACTTAACCCGCTTATCTTCTTTAAGTTTTTCAAAAATGTCAGCACAATCAATTCCATTCTTAAGGTCATGTGTTAGGTCAACTGCAAGTCCAGTATTGTGGTCGCTAGTTGGACTCTGTTTCAGATGAGCGTTCGACGGCAGAAGTCCATCGCTGGCTTTCATACGCAATGGCGAAATCGCTGTGGCTTGTCGAAGGACAGCAATAGCGGCAGGTGTGGCTTTCTTGACAACAGGTTTCATCATTACTCATTTCTCTGCAATCAATCGGTATAAGTCATCTATACGGTCTTCTAGTCTTTTAACTGAATCTTTAATTGATGAACCACCATTAGGCTTAAGTTCATTAAGGTAATGCTTAACTAACCAGCGTACCGATGCGGCAAAGCCACCTACAATTGTCATTACAGCAACAGCAACGGTTGCATAGTCTTGTGCTTGCATTACACAGTCCTTATCGTGATATCAATAATGCCACCATAACCATTAAAGCCACGGTCAGGTGGGGTGAGTCGAGTAAATGAGACCTGCTCGATGAGTGCCTGACGTGATTCACCTGTGGTTAAATCTTGCCATGTAACAACGTCACCGTTTTGTTCGACAGATTCTAGTTGTGAGATTCTGTCAAATGCTCTTCCGTCATATCCCGTTAGTACATTGTACTTATCTGTTTCTACATCATAACAATAAACAGGAAACTTTATAATTCTTTGGCGTGGTGTAGCAATGTAAGCCTTTGCCTGGTAGCCTTCCATAACAGGACCTTTACTTGAGTCATCGCCATCACGAAACAATATAAACTTGTAGGATAAATACTCCTGTGCTTCTTGTGGATTAGATGTAGTTACTTCAACTGGTGGTACTGATGAGTCATAAGATACGACATCAAACGCAGTGCCATCAGCAGTAATTGTTTGTAAAGTCATAGACCCAAACTCATAATCTCCACGTGCAATAAGACGCTTAAAGTTTTTAGGTTCTAATGTGTTGTATCTAATATAACCAGTAGTTAAGTAGCCATTAGATACTAATTCTGTGTCTGACTCTAAGTAGATTGCACCATCTGTAACATTGTATGCTGTTGTAAATGCAAGTCTGTTGGTTGTGCCAAGAAATGCTACACCTGTTGTGTAATGTTCTGTTGTTTGTTGAACCTGTAAGTCATTTGCATAAGCAAAACGCAATGGTTCTATTTCTGTTCCTAAATCAAGGCGGATAAGTCCGCCATCTAAAGAACCTATACCTGATGCTGCCCAAACAAATCTATCTCTAGCAGCAAAGTCATAGACTGGTTGTGTTGTCTCTACAATTAAAGGGCCATAGTTAATAGAACCGTCTTGGTCTGAGACTGTTGCAACTCGAATACCTTTATTGGTTCCAATCATCATGTAACCTAGGTAGTAGTATAACTTTTCTACAATTTCACCAGCAGGTAATTCTGCTGCAACAACAGCAGATGTAAGAGTAGGCATTACACCAGCAGTAGATAGTGTGTACTTTTGGATAGTAGAATAAATACCAGAATGTCCAGCAGTATAAATAGCAGGACCAGATGCAGCCACAGATGTATAGTGATAGTTAGTATTAGGATTTGTGTATACTGGGCTTGGAAGTGCAGTAGCATTAGTTGCTAATTCATACACTGCATTATTTACACAAAGAACTATACGGTCTTTAACAAACTCCATAGTAGCATACTGAATTTCTATGCTGCCGCTTTGGAACATCTGAGTAACGTCACCTGATGCAGATGGATTAGATGAACCAGTAACTGAGTCACCTGATAGTGGCTTCTTAAACATAGTAAGGCGTTCATTTCCACCTACCGTTTTGTTTGTTATCCAGTAAGCATTAACTCCATCATCACAGATAGCAAATACTTTTTTATCAGTACCTGAAAGATAATCAATGTAGTGGATTACTGGGTCTGTTACACCAGTACCAACTGGTGATACAGCACTTGAACCTACATTAGATGCAACCTTAGCGTAAGTAAAAGTGGTAGTAGTAGGTATAGCAGTAATGCGATAAGAGCCATTGAATGTAGCGTCAACATCTGTTATTACAATTGTCATACCTACTGTAAGCCCGTGTGCTACTGATGTAGTAAGGGTTGCTACATTGCTAGTTAAAGCCTTGTTAGTTATTGATACAGTAATTGATGGGTAGATTTTATCTACATCAAACTCATCATGTAGCAAGACACC
>Ga0208788_1000125_pt1 | contig 38913 bp, 32 predicted proteins | sample Wag4_2014_7_11_3_FD_187363 | JGI IMG/M metagenome (GOLD analysis project Ga0208788, IMG submission 187363) | Fresh water mixed with fracking chemicals microbial communities from Ohio, USA - Utica-2 Time Series FC 2014_7_11 (SPAdes) (version 2) ...
TCTCAGCAAATTGGCAACTTCGTTTTTCAATAGCAGATCGACACAAACAAGATCTGTGGCAAACCACGACCGTTACCTTACAAATTGGCTTACAAAAAGATAAGCAACTATTTGAATTAATTGACTTTTTAACGCAACGCGAAGGTGTGTTATCACCCACGCGCTGCCATATACAACGATTGGAAACAGAAACGGCGATGGCGGACTGTCATCTACAATGGTTAACCGTCTCTGCCGCAGGTCAACAAGCTTTCAACGACTAGCAAAGTGCTAACGTATCACGTGCAATCGTGCGTTCCTCATCCGTGCCAAGTGCCAGCGCCAACGGACTACCAGCCGCTGTGATTTGCCCCTCTTTACCTCCCACGCACACTGCATTGGCCTGGGCATCAACACGATAACCAAATAAACCCAAACGCTGTAAGGTACGAGCACGTAAACTTGGTGCATTTTCACCAATGCCACCCGTAAAGACCACAGCATCAATCCGTGGCAAATTGGTCATCAAACCGGCAATTGCTTTCGCTAAACGATGAACAAACACTTCCAATGCCAAGTGAGCTCCCTGATGACCTTGTGCTTCTGCCTCTAACAATTCTCGGCAATCGTTGCTCAACTCAGATAACCCCAACAAACCACTCTTGCGGTTTAACAGTTCATTCACACCCTGCACATCGGTTTTCAACACTTCGCATAAGAACGGCAAAATACCTGGGTCAATATCACCCGAGCGCGTTCCCATCACCAAACCTTCTAGTGGTGTCAGGCCCATGGTGGTATCAACACTTTTGCCGTCCACAATCGCACAAGCAGACGAACCGTTACCCAAGTGCGCGCTGATCATACAAATTTCATCGGTTGGCTTGCGTAACCATTGAGCGGTACGTTGGCACACATAGCGATGGCTGGTGCCATGGAAGCCATAGCGACGCACACCATGTTCCTTATACAAGGACATCGGCACTGCATATAAATAGGCATGTGATGGCATGGTTTGATGGAAAGCAGTGTCAAAAACAGCCACATGAGGTAGGTGAGGCAAATGTTGGCGAGCCGCATGAATCCCAATTAAGTTGGCAGGGTTATGCAGTGGTGCCAAAGTAGAACACGCCTCTATTGCCGTTAACACGTCATCGTCAATGGTGATAGCCCCTTGAAAACGCTCTCCCCCGTGAACAACACGATGTCCTACAGCCCGCACTTTGGTCATCAAATCGCGTTTGTCCAATTCAGCCAACACGGCCTGCATGGCTTCACTGTGAGCCCCTTGCTGCAGATCGAATTCGTAGCCCTCATCACCCTTGAATAGCACATGTGCCCCCGGCTGTCCCAGCCGTTCAGCCAAACCTTTTAATGCTACCTCGCCGGTTTCTGGGTCTAACAAAACAAATTTCAGAGAGGAACTACCACAGTTAATCACCAACACAGAAGACATCGATTTCTCCAAAAAGGGGGCGGATAGGCCAAAGGCACAACCAGCCTAGGATACCAGACATGCCAAGAAGATAAAGCCAACTTTACGACATGGATGTTAAAGATATGTGAGCAAAATCCCTCGATTTAACCTGCTTTTTACTAAAACTTTGATGAAAAACTACTTTTAGCAAGTTTTTTTCACAAAAGGCTTGCATCTCCATACGCTTACGGCGACAATCCGGCCCCTTGCTTTCAAGCCAACTCACACCACAACTTTGAATTGGCTAAGTAAGAAATAGGTATCCGCAAACTCGTTTCAGCGAGATTCGGCTGGTCTTGATTCTTCAGATATTGGGGATTGGGAATAATGTCTGATCTGGCGAACGCGCATACTCTGCGCGCCTCCTCCACGCAACTTCCGGTCGATGTTTACTTCGATCCGGCCATTTATCAATTGGAACAAGAACGTTTGTTCCGCAACGCTCCGCAATACTATGGACATGAGCTGATGGTGCCGAATATCGGTGACTATCACACTTTGGCGTGGATGGATCACGGCAAAATGCTCAAACGAGTAGAAAGCGGTGTGCAGCTATTGTCGAATGTCTGCCGACATCGGCAAGCCCTCATCCATAAGGGTCGCGGCAATGGTGATCTTATCACCTGTAATATCCACGGTTGGACTTATGATAATCAGGGCGTTTTAGTCGGTGCACCTCATTTCGCCGATAATCCTTGTCTAAATCTGGGTAAAACACAGTTGGTCTCTTGGAATGGTTTGTTGTTTGACGCAAAACGCGACATTCAACAGGATTTAGCCAGTCTAGGTGTCGCCCAACATCTGAGTTTTGATCAATACGCCTACTCAGAATCTGTCACCACTGAATACGACTTCAACTGGAAAACCTTTATCGAGGTGTATTCAGAAGACTACCATGTTGATCCGTTCCACCCTGGTTTGGGCAACTTCGTTGACTGCAGCGAGTTGAAATGGGAATGGGGCCGACAATACCATGTGCAAACGGTTGGCGTGAAAAATCGTCTGGCACGGGCAGGCAGTCAGGTTTACAGCCAGTGGCACCAAGAAGTGCTCAAACAGTACCAAGAAAAACAACCCGAGTTTGGCGCAATCTGGTTGACCTATTATCCAAACATAATGGTGGAGTGGTATCCCCATGTGTTAGTGGTCAGTGTCGCGATTCCTCGTGGCCCAGAAAAAACCACCGTCATCACTGAGTTTTACTACCCAGAAGAAATCGTGTGGTTTGAGCCTGACTTTATCGCAGCAGAAAAAGCAGCTTACTTTGAAACCGCTGTTGAAGATGATGAGATTTGCTACCGGATGCACGAAGGCCGCCGCGCCCTGTGGCAACGTGGTGAATCCGAAGTCGGCCCTTACCAATCGCCAACCGAAGATGGAATGCAGCATTTCCATGAATACTACCGGCGCGAAATGGGTGCAGATTTTGTAAAAGCCCGCTAAGCTGACCACAGTTGTTTGCTCATACGCCCCCACCTCGGGGGCGTTTGCTCGTCTGGCCTTTACCGAGACTGTCTCCATGACTTCATTTACTAGCCAAGGCTTTGCCCTACCCTCATGGTGGAATGGGCGTTTTGCCAGTCAAGATACCGCACAATCACTACGCGAATTGATCGCCAGTGGTGCTAACAGCATCTCTATCGTAGCAACGGCTTACACCAAAGATCGTTTTTCTAGCACGATCGTTGCCGATGGCCGCACCGAATCAGCCGCGAATATCGCCACAATCTTACAAGCTACACAACGCTATTCGAATGTAGAAGTCATCTATAAGCCGCATTTCAGCCCACAAACTGATGATTGGCGTGGCCGTTTTGCACCAACCGATCCCGAGGCTTGGTTTCAGACCTATCGCACTTGGATTGTTGAACAAGCAACATTGGCACAAGCCAATCAGGTGGATGTGTTTGTGTTAGGAACAGAATTCAGCTCCTTGGCTATCAGTCGTTATCAAACACAGTGGACAGACATCATCCAAGCGATTCGGGCAGTCTATCAAGGACAACTCACCTATAGTTCCACCTTGAGCGCCGCCCTGAATGTACCTTTTTGGGATCAGCTTGATTTTGCCAGCGTGACTGCCTATCCAGTAAGCGCAGGGAGTTACGCGGTTAACGCAGCACAAGTCATGGAAAGCTGGTACCTTGGTGTAGGAGGGGAAATAGCACCCTTAACCCAAATCAGTGCCCTGCAAAACGCCACCGGACATCGTGTGTTAATCACCGAAGCAGGCTATCGTAGCATCGACGGTGCAGCACTCAAGCCGGAAGACTACGAACAAAACACCACCGTTGATGTGCAGGAACAACAAGCCGCTCTACAAGGCATGTTATCGGCACTCAGTCAATTTTCCACTCACACCAGCGGCTTACAAGGCATCCATCTGTGGAATTGGGAAACACAACCCAGTGTTAATTTTAACAACAGCGACAGCGGTTATACCGTCCAAGGGAAACCGGCTTACCAAACGGCCACACAGTGGTTTCAGGCCGACACACCGCCAACCACCTTACAGTTATTAGATGGCCGCTGGCAGTCTGATCTGTGGCTTATCGGCAAAGACACAGCTGAGTTGGTTTTACTCAACCAAACGGGGCAAGCGGTCTTAGCAGGTGGAGGCGATGATCGGATTGCCTTACAACGTGGATCTCATTGGATTGATGGCGGCAGTGGTAACAACACCCTTTCATTGCAATCCTCCGCCAGTGGCAGCACCGTATTTTTCGGAACCGATAACGACAGCGTGGGGGTGGTGTGGAATGAAAGCGGTGTCAGCCTATTCCGCCACATCCAAGCAATAAACGGTAGCCGCTATGACGATACTTTGATCGGCAATGATCAAAATAACCTCTTTTACACCGAAGCAGGGCAAGACAATGTAATGCTGCGTGGTGGTGATGATGAAGTTTACCTTGGCCTAGGCAATAAGATGGTCGATGGCGGCAGCGGCCTCGATAAGGTGAACTACAGTGGCGTGGGCACTGCCATCACAGCCAGTGGTGACACGCACTTATGGCAGGTTAAACATGGTGAATTTCAAGATGTGCTATTGCAAGTGGAACATCTAATAGGTAGCCCATACGCCGATAACATCCGTTTTGGTGAAGGTACACAAACTCTTGATGGCGGTGGCGGGCGCGATACCTTAGGCGGAGGAACGGGGGCTGATCGCTTTGAAATCACGCGCGCGGCAGCGAGCGGAGATACCGCCACCCTCATGGATTTTCGCGCCGGTGAAGATCAACTCGCGTTAAGCAGCAAAGTATTTATTGCCGCAACCCAGCAAGACTGGCAAAACGTCTCCTCACTGACCACCAGCAGCCCAGCGCGCTACCTGCTCGATAGCCAAACGCGAACCTTATACTACGATGCCGATGGCAGCGGCAGTGCATTTGCTGCGGTTTCAGTGGTGAGCTTCGCCAGCAGCAGTGATTTGCCACAGTGGACAGATATGGTGTGGTTTTAACTGGCGTGCAATTGAAACACAAGCGGCACTTCCGCCCATGCTGACACCGCCTGTTCCCCCTCGCGGGCGGGTTCAAAACGCCAGCGCGCCACCGCTTCTTGCGCAGCTTCATCCAACGGGGAATAACCACTGCTGCGGGCAAGACGAATCACATCGGCACGCCCCTGTGAATTGACTTTTACCCGCAATAGTACGGTGCCTTCCCATCCCATCTGGCGGGCAGTCCGTGGATAGCGCGGTGGGGGATTGTCTAAATAGGCCAAATCAAAACGTGGTGCTTGAAAGTGACTCGGCCGTGAGGATGACTCAGTTGTCACAACCACAGGGACGGCCGAGGCAGCCGGTGGCGATTCTGCAACCGTCTTGGTCACAGGCTCGGTTTTAGTCTGTGCACGAACAGAAGGTGCAGTAGATGACACTGGTGCTGCAGCTGGCGCGGGTGTTGAACGCTTAACCACCGGTGGCGCAGCACGTGAGGGGGCAGCATTCGCGGCTGGAGTGGGAACAGTGTCAGCAACGGCAACAGGCGGTGCGGGCAACAATTCAATCCATTGTGCGGTCAGGGGTGCCACCATTGGCGTGATAGCCACTGCCGGAACCCGAGTGTGTTGCACACCCCAAGTCAACAGTGCAATCACCCCACCATGCAATAACACACTCCCCAAAGCAGCACTGGCGGCGCGAGGTGTGACCGATGCCGAGACAGGCGCACTATGCAGAGGCTTTAACATGATTTACCTCATGTAGCACATCAAAACGCCAACCATGACTTTCTTGCACCACACGAATCGGCCAATCGTAGGCAATGCTCAACGCTTCGCTGTCGAGTACACATGCCGGTGGGCCAGCGCGCAAAACACGGCCTTGATGCAATAACACCAGCCAATCAGCATACTTTGCCGCCAATTCTAAATCGTGTAACACCGCCACCACCGTTTTTCCCCGCGCAGTCAAGGCAAATAGCCGCTGCATTAAAATCTGGCGATGACGTAAATCAAGATGATTCGTCGGTTCATCCAATAATAAAGTTGGCGTATCTTGGGCTAAAGCCTGTGCAATCACTGCACGCTGACGCTCCCCCCCAGACGCCTGTTGATAACGCTGTCCAGCCAAAGCGGTCAGCTCTAGCGCCTGCAAAGCCTGTTGTACCCGTTGCCGATCGTCTGCCTTCGGCAACGCAAAACGGCCAAGATGAGGACGGCGCCCCAACATCACGAAATCTTCAATGCTCAAACTGCAATCACTCGGCGGATGTTGCCCCACCCAAGCAATCTGCTGGGCACGTTGTCGGGCTTTTAATTGAGTGACCGGCTGGCCGTGATACATCACCTCGCCCTGTTGCGGTGGTAATAAGCCCGCTAGATGGCGTAACAAAGTGCTTTTACCCGCTCCATTGGGCCCAATCAAGACACACAAGCTGCCACGGGGAATCACTGTATTGACAGATTGCAGAATGGTTTTATGACCCATTTGCAAAGAGAGTTGGTCTATTTGAAATGCAGACAGTGCTGTTTCATGGGCCACAGGCAGGGGAATTGCATCGCGTTGCATCAGTTGACCTTTCTTTGCCGATACCAGAACAACCAGATAAAAAACGGTGGCCCAGTGAATGCAGTCAGCAGGCCGACGGGAATCTCAATGGGATACACCACCAGACGGGATACCGTGTCCATCGCCAGTAAAAATAAACCACCCAGCCAAGCCGACAGCGCAATCAACCGCCGCCGACTTCCCCCCACCACCAAAGCAAGCGCATTGGGCACCATCATGCCCACAAAACCAATGACCCCCGACAACGCCACCGCAGCCCCCGTTGCTAATGCTGCTGCAACAATGACCCAAGCGCGGGTTGCCGCTAAAGACAATCCCAAACCGTGGGCGCTGTCTGTACCTAATGCCAAACAATCTAAATCGCGTCCCAAGGCAATCAATAACAGCAGAGCAAGCGCAATCGCTGCGGCAGATACACCTAACGGCGAGGTACTGGCCCCTGACAAATTACCCGCCAGCCATGCCATTGCACCACGCAAGGTCAGATCATCGGATAAGAACAGCACTAAACTGGTAATGGCACCGATAAAAGCTGCAATCACTAAACCCATCAGCAACAACGCCGCTTCACTGTTTCCCGCTACTCGCGACAACAATAAAATCAGGCCAGTGCTCAATAAGCCCCCGACAAATGCAGCCAGTGGTAAGCCAAAACTGGCGGCCCCACCCCACGCAATGAGTAACACCACCCCCAACGCCGCACCGCTTGACGTCCCAATCAAACCTGGATCGGCCAATGGGTTACGAAACAAGGCTTGTAGCGCCGCACCACTGCCCGCCAATGCCGCACCAACCAGCAAAGCACTGGCAATGCGTGGCAACCGGAGTTCTTGTAATAAGGGGTCTTGCCAATCCGGCCATGCCCACAGCCCCCCTTGCCCCGTGATCGCCACGATCACCACCAACACACTGACGGCTACCGCCAACCCATACCCCACGGCTTGATGACGCATTACAGTTGCCCTAGCTTGCTCACCGCTTTCGGACTGTCCAAATCAATGCGGAACATTTCCCCAGCCGGCAATTCATACACCCGACCTTTTTGTCCGGCCGGTGTTAATGCAATTTCAGGACGCGCCAACAAACCGGCACGACCGCCAGTGATAGCACGATTGTGATCGGCCACCACAATCACATCCGGTTTCAAGCTACGCCAAGCCTCACGCGATAAGGGCTTAAAACCATCATGTTCGGCGATATTGATACCACCAGCAGCACGAATCAGAGTATCGGCAGCAGTGTTTTTACCGGCAACCAAACTCCCGTCATACGTGAACAAATAGCGCACACCCGTTGCCGTCTTTGCCGTCATCCCCTGTTGCCATTGCTGCGCCAGCTGCTCCGCACGCGCCGACTGTTCTAACAAACGGCCAATCTCACGAATACTATTTGCAAAATCACGCCCATCTTCATGTTGGCTCACTTGTTGCGCAGGAATGCCCAATTTTTGTAATTGAGGCCAAATGGTCGCCGGTTGTGCCAAGCTGCTTCCTAACACCAGCTGAGGCTTTAAGCGGGTAATCGGTTCAACGCTCAAGGAGCGATTAAAACCAATCACCGCTGCCGAAGCCAAAGCAGGGTGTTGGCTAGAGCGATCTCGACCAATGACTGTTGGCGCGGCGCCTAAGGCCACCACCACATCCGCCACATCGGCCGTCATCACCACAATCCGCTCTGGCGCGGCAGCCCATACAGGACATGCCAACAGCGCCAGCAGTGCTGTCGAAAGAGACTTACGCCACATCACCATCTTCCACCGCCAACTCACTGACCAACTTCACCCAACTGGCCAGCTCTGGCTTACCCGGTTTGCGTTCACCAAACAGCGTGACAATCGATTGACCATGCGCATCAAACAGTTCCAGCGACGTCAACATGCCGCAGTCACCCGGCTTTTTGACCACCCACGCTTCTTGAATCAAATCAGTACGCAAGTGAAGGTTGAAATTAGGATCTAAGACATTCAACCATGGCCCTAAACGCTCCACACGATGAACAGGGCCGGTATGAATTTGAATGCAGCCGCGATTGCCTGCAAACACCATAATCGGGGTTTCAGTTTCGCTGGCACGATGTAACAACGGCTCGATGGCATCTTTTGCCACCGTCCACGCATGGCCTTCTGGTGCCAGACGGAACGCCTGTTGCCGCGACACCTTATGCTGTGTCAGCAAACCATGAAAATCATGTACATCTTTTAACGCCAACCAACCCGCCCGTAGCCCCACCACATCAATGGCGTCATCAGGGAGTTCTACTGAGGAAGCAGGGACGGTATCAATCACCAATGGCAGCAAGGTTGTCTGTAAATCTTGCTTGACGCTATTAAAAGCCGACACATCACTTTGCGGTGTCAGGAAAATTTTATGGATTGCCTCACCATAGCGATCGAATACTTGAATACTGCGCTGTACTTTATCGTCAGTTTGACGATGCTCTACCGCAAAAACATATTTCCAATGAGAGAGAAACAACCGCAAATCGATTTCTGGGTTTAATGCCAAACCCATATTTCCGTTAATGCTGATATTGTCGTACAAACCAATTTTTTCGTGGACGCAAGCCTCATTGCGCGTTAATGCCATCACAGGCCCGAGTGTCCGCATAGCCATCAACAAAGTTGGCCAATCCGCCTTTAATGCCACCGCATCAGGGTCGGCAGCCACCAACTCTGCTTCACTGATGGCTAACTGCCGTGCCGCATCGCGAATTCGCATCTGTGGCATATCTCGTTTTAAAGTAGCAAAAGCTTGCCATAACGCTTCTGGCGCACGTTCCATAGTTTCTCTTCCTTATCATGTTGTGAATGGATAGCGATTAGAAAAAGCGATATTCCACTGTACCCGCCACACTGCGACCGGGTTGGGAATAGAAGTCCAACACTGCACTATTGGCAGCAAAGCCCTTCACATCGCTCCAATTCCAATAAGTTTTATCAAAGACATTGAACACCCCCGCATTGATGCGTAGCTGTTTATTGACTTGCCAATACGCAGTTAAATCGACAACGCCATAACCTGCAGGGGCAAAGCCAGCGGTAGCCTGACCTCGGCTATCCGTCGATTGCGGCACGCGACTCTTAGCCGCAGCAAAACGCAGCTTGGCATCGGCACCAAACGGCTCCGTGCTATAGGCCAGTTTCAGATGACCTTTTAACGGTTCTACCGAGGTTAATGGGGTACCTTCGCTGTCGTTATCCCCTTCAGCCCAAGCAAGCGCGCCACTGATTTGCCAATGAGGCGCGAAGCGCCAGCCTGCCTTCACTTCCGCACCGTGGATACTCACCTTGCCGACATTGCCATATTGATAGGTTGCCAAGGGACGGCCTTGTACACTACGTTGACCGACTAATTGGCGTTCTAAGAAATCACGATAGCGATTGGCGAACACACTGACATCAAGCTCAACCTCTTGCCAACGGCCTTTGACCCCCAGCTCAATCCCACGGCTGGTTTCTGCTTTTAAGTTTGGATTGGGTAATACCTCATAGCCATGAGCAGCATTCATAAAAGCCATGGTGGCATCATCAAATGGCGGTGCACGGAAGCCGGTTGAGAACTGGGCAAAACCTGTGATTTGGTCGTTAAAGGCATACGCTAATGCCAATTTGGGGGATAAAGCACTGTCAGACAGATCGCTGGCTTGCGGGCCATTTTGGTTAATTTTTTGCGATAGCGCGTCTTGTTGCAGGCTCAAACGGTAGTAGTCATAACGCAGCCCAGGTGTCACGGTCCAACCGTTATCCCACCGCATTTGGTTTTCGACAAATAAACCAAAACGATCGGTGCGATTGTCTGGAAACGCTTTCTGTGGGAAGGGCTCGCCGCCTACGGTTTTGGTCGTCGAACCATCAGCATTCCATTGTGTACGATCACGCAAACGCTCTGTTTCAGTACGCGAAGCATCAAAACCATAAATCAAGCGATGCGCAGCGCCCAAAGCAAAAAACCGGCTTTCGAGTTGGGCATCCAAACCGGTGAGGGTTTGTGCAAAGCGATAGTCCGAGGTCCGTAAACGGGCATTACTCGGCCCTAAGCGATGCTCACGCACATCTTCGGTCTGATCGAGCGTTTGGTGATAAATCTGCCACTTTGCTGCTTGAATCCAAGGGTGATCTTTATCTTGCCATTGATGTGCTAAGGTAAAACGTTCGCGGGTTTGATCATCATCGGCCATTTGACTTAACAAACTGCCAGTTGTCGGTGATCCACTGCTGCGCGCAGAAATCACATTGCTATCTTGTTGGCGTTGGAAACGCTCATAGGTAAAGAATAAGTCGTGTTGTGGATTTGGATGTAGGCCCAGCTTCAACAGGACATTATCGCTGTCCCAAGCTTGTGGATTAGGCGTCGTCCGGCGACTGGCGGCTGTGCCGTCGCTACTGTCATCGCGTCCTTGATTGTCGGTTTCATGGCCATGACGACGGGTATACATCAATAATGCCGACGCCAGATCATTGCGGCCAGCCAAGGTCAAGGTTGCTGCTGTACTCTGGTCGGCACTGTCACCGCCTAATTTCACACCAAAGTACAAAGGGTTATCTGCGCTGACAAAATCAGCAGCCGATAAAGTGCGGTAAGCCATCACCCCGCCAATCGCATCACTGCCATACAAGCTAGAAGCAGGGCCTTTAATGATTTCCACCGCCTTTAAGCTTTCTGGCTCGGTGTAATCAGCACCAGAGATTGCACCATTCCCACCGCCACCGCCGTACTGATCGGGTTGGCGCACGCCGTCAATCAGGGTCAAAATTCGATTGCCACCAATCCCACGAATCGTTACGCCGGCATTACCACGCCGCCCGGGTTCACGACTGACACTGACCCCAGCTTCATCACTGACCAAATCGCGCAAATCTGCTGCAATCCGGCGGTCGAGTTGTTGTCGATCAATCACATCAACCGAGGGTGCAGTTTCATCTAGAGCTTGCTCAGTCCGCGAAGCCGCCACTGACACCGCCTGTAGGCGTTTGACCTGTTGCGGTTCGGTTGTGGCGTTATCTGCTGCTGCAGACAGGGGAAAAGCAGCAACAAGACACAGTGCAATCTGTGACAGTGTCCAATGTGAGCGGGAAAAATGGCCGCCAGTCATAGCATCTCCTTAATTCGGAATCGTGCTCTGGCTGGCTAACCGCAAAAGGCGGTGGGCTGGCGAAGCCAAGCCGGTGGCGACTTGGCGAGCTTGCTTTTCGATGGCACGCAGCCATCAAAATCGGTTATTTGGTTAAGATAATTTTGTCATTTCGCGTTAAACGAAGGCGATACAGCTCACCGTGATGCTCGATGAGAATCTCTTTTGTTTTCGCAAACAAATGCCGGCTGTCTAACGCCGGTGGCATCGGTGTCGATGGTGCCGGCGGTGTCAGGGCCGATGGCAAAGCTGGGGAAGTGGTGCGTAGTGTATCCATACGTAAATGATAAGCCTTCTCATTTATAAGTCAAGCCCCTTTCTCTATCAGCACAACAAAAGCCCTCTCTGCGGTATGTTAGACTGTTGCTATTTGTCACCCTTCTCAACTTGCCATGCCCAATGTTTTATATGGTATTAGCCAATGTGATAGCGTGAAAAAAGCGCGTCGATGGCTCGATCAACGTGAAATTCCCTATCAGTTCCATGATTTTCGCCGTGACGGTCTCAGCCTTGCTTGCCTACAAAGTTGGTTAGCACAACAGCCTGATTTGTCATTGCTCAATCGCAAGAGCACAACGTGGCGTCAGCTAAGCGCAGAACAACAGGCTTTAGCAGACAACCCTGCCACCCTGCTCGATGTCTTACAACAATACCCAACGCTGATTAAACGTCCGGTGCTACAAACAGCACAACGGATTGAAGTTGGGTTTTCAGAATCTCGTTATCAGGAATGTTTCCCCCATGCACAATGATCCCACTCGCGAACTGACAGAAGCACTGATTCGTCGTCCCTCGGTCACCCCTGAAGATCAGGGTTGTCAAAAATTGATGGCAGAACGACTGGCTGCCATCGGTTTTGATATTGAAATGCTGCGCTTTGCTGACGTCGATAATCTTTGGGCACGCCGTGGCACAGAAGGCCCCTTGCTTTGCTTTGCTGGTCACACGGATGTCGTGCCAACGGGCCCGTTGTCGCAATGGCAGAGCGACCCCTTTGTGCCCACCGTCCGTGATGGAAAACTGTATGGACGTGGTGCAGCGGACATGAAAACCTCACTGGCGGCGTTTGTCACTGCTTGTGAAGTGTTTGTGCAAAAACATCCACAACATCGGGGTTCGATTGCGTTTCTGATTACATCCGATGAAGAGGGTGTTGCGACGCATGGCACCCGCGCCGTGGTAGAAACGCTGGCAGAACGTCATATTGAATTAGATTACTGCATTGTCGGCGAACCGACCTCGGTGCATGTGTTTGGCGACACAGTGAAAAACGGCCGCCGTGGTTCGTTAAATGGGCATCTGATTGTTAAGGGTATTCAAGGCCATATTGCCTATCCACATTTAGCAAAAAATCCGATTCATCTGGTTGCCCCTGCTATCGCTGAGTTGTGTGCTATTGAATGGGATCAAGGCAATGCCTACTTCCCACCGACCACCTTTCAAATTTCTAACCTCCATTCTGGCACCGGTGCCGTCAACATCATCCCGGGCGAAGCCGAGCTGCGTTTTAATTTTCGGTTCTCAACCGAGCACACCGCCGATGAATTAAAAGCCAAGGTACATGCGGTGTTAGATCACCACCAGCTCGACTATCAGTTAGATTGGAAATTATCTGGTAACCCATTCTTAACCGAACCGGCTGCATTAACCGATGCCGTCTGTGCAGCGATTCATGATGTCACGGGTGTAGAAGCCCAGCTCTCTACCACCGGTGGCACCTCGGATGGGCGCTTTATCAAAGATATTTGTCGTGAAGTGGTCGAGTTTGGCCCGATTAACGAGAGCATCCATAAAATCAACGAACACGTTGCCATCGAAGATATTCCACGTTTATCGGCGGTCTATCGGCGAGTGATGGAACGCTTGTTAGCTTAAGGAAAGAACGCCCATGTTATGTCGTTATTTACCACTGCTCTTACCGTTGGCCTGCGGTATGGTGAGCCACACAGCATGGGCTGTCAGTTGTGACAACAGCGGGCTGAAAAATCGGCTGTTGTTACAACTCGAACCCACCGTGATTGAAGTCAATCACAGCCTAGACTATGCCGGTATTCAGCAAGAATCTGGTATCAAACCACTACAAGGGATGCCGAATGCCTTTGTCGGTGGCTTTACCAAAACGTCGGTCTCGACCAGCTTTGATATGAATTTTCACGCCAAGCCCACTGTGGATGGCCGGCTGTGTGTCGCAGGCACGGTGAAATTAACCTTCAGCCAACCCAAGGCGGTGGTGTATATGCCGAAAGATGCGCCAGCCAATAGTTGTTTGTATCAGGTGACTTACACCCATGAAATGCAGCATGTCGCGATTTTTCAACGTGGCCTGCGGCGGGTATTACAAACCGAAGGGCAAGCACTGCGCCATGAAATCGAACACCTGCCAGTTGGGGTATATGCAAATGAAGACGCCGCCAAGAAAGTCCTGACGGCGCGTTTAGAAATCTGGCAAAAACGGATGCAAACAGCGATTGCCAGTATTGAACGTGACCAAGGGCAAATTGACACGGTGGAAAACTATCGCCGTGAAGGCGAGAAAGTCGGGCGCTGCCAACAACGGCGACAGGCCCCTAATGCCACGGCTAACGGGCAATAAAGCCTTGTAGTTTGCTTTCGATAATCCGCGGGTTCTCACCGTTACAAATCGAGATCAACCCTTCGACCATCATGTCTTTTGCCACCACCTGTGCCGCAATCAGGGTTTTCAGTTTGTTGGCAACGGGTAAGAAAAATAAGTTGGCAGAACCCACACCATAGACCGTTGCCACAAACGCCACAGCAATACCACTCCCTAATTTTGATGGATCACTTAAGTTTTCCATCACATGAATCAACCCCAACACCGCACCAATAATACCAATCGTCGGGGCATATCCACCGGCGGCTTCCCAAATTTTAGCTGCTTGCTTTTTTTGATTTTCATAAGCGGTGATTTCAAGATCGAGAGCTGCGCGCAAGATATCGGGTTCTGCCCCATCGACTAACATCTGGAGGCCTTTTTTAGTAAAAGGGTCTTTCACCCCGCCTACATTGTCTTCTAGTGCTAATAAGCCATTCTTTCGCGCAATTTGGCTCCAGTGAATCACATCACGAATCACCCGTTTTTCGTCTAATTCCGGCGGGCTGAACACCCATCCCAACAACTTCAAACCAGCAGTAAATTGCGATACTGTCGATTGCAACATCACTGCGCCGACCGTACCCCCAATCACAATCAAAAACGCAGTAATCTGTAGCAGGGATGAGATATGCCCACCTTCTAACACCTGCCCCAGCAAGATCGCGCTAATCCCGATGATAATGCCGAAAATACTGATTAAATCCATCCCTGCTGACTCCTTTGATACAGCGATCAAGAACGATACATCGCCTGTATTACCTTCATCTGTGTTTATAACCACACTTTGAGTTTGCTACGCAAACGAGACACCGCTTGGGTATGAAGTTGACACACCCGAGATTCGGTTACCCCCAATACTTCGCCAATTTCTCGCAAATTGAGCTCTTGTTCGTAATACAAACTCATCACCATCTGATCACGTTCTGGCAGGGTTTTAATCGCTTCCACCAAGGCAGAGCGAAATTGATCTTCCCCTAAAATATCAATGGGATTGACTTGGCCTTCATCGCGCAACATCTCTGCAGGATGTGAGGATTCTTCTCTGTCGGTCGCAAAGTCCTCGAAATACACAATTTGATGGCCTTTACATTCAAACAAAGCTTGTTGGTAGCTTTCTAGATCCATCTCAAGGAAAGCCGCAATTTCTGATTCCTGTGCACTGCGTCCCAACTGATTTTCCAGCCGAAAAATGGCCTCTTCAATTTGCTTTGCCTGCTTGCGTGCTTGGCGAGGTAGCCAATCGAGGCGGCGCAATTCGTCTAACATCGCCCCACGAATCCGCTGGGTGGCAAAGGTTTCGAATAATACCCCCTGCTGAGGGTCAAATTGTCGGGCCGCTTCCATCAAACCAATAAGGCCAACTTGAATCAAATCATCAATTTCAACGCTGGCGGGTAAACGGCTCATCATTTGGTAAGCAATACGTTTCACCAATCCGGTATGCCGCGAGACATCCTCAGCGACAGGCTCTTGATCTGTTTGATAAGCAAGATGTTTTGGGATACGGGACATAGAGAGAAAAAGTAAGAGGATTTAAGGGTGGGGGTTGTCTGCGGTCACCGCTTCTTGCAGATGACGTACAGTTTCTAACCAACGCGCAAACAGGGTATCACCTTCTGTCGGTGTACGACCGGCCCACAACGGCAATGCACGCGCAAGTTGAGTGCAGGCAATCGCCCCTTCACTTTTCGGAAACGCCAAAGTGGCGGCAGTCTTCATCACTAAAGCGCGCCGCAAGTGATAGTCTTCGGGAATAAAACCGACCCAACGCAGCGAGACATTTAAATATTCACTGGCAGCGTAGGTGAGACGGCGAAAGATATGCTGTGCATCTTCCAGCGATTCAGCATGGTTAATCAACACATTAAAGGCTCGGCGACCAAACTCACCCGATAGTTGTTTGATGATGCCATAGGCTTCAGTCAACGATTTTGCCTCTGGCGTTAACACTAAAATCAGATGATCTGCAATGGCACTCAAGGCAGGTTCTTGTCGCGGCGGCAAAGCATCAATCAAAATCCATTCCGAGTCGCGCAAGCGTGAAGAAAACTCTTGTGACAAACGGTGGGCCAAACCAGTATGCAGATTGGCGAGGGTAAAAGGCCGGACGTACAAGTTCAACAACTCAGCACCGGAACTTAAACTGACAATCGCATCTTCTAATGCCCCTTGATAGCCGATGACTTCATCAAGATGGCGGGCATGATTGACTTTGAGACGGCGCGCTTGCCCCATATCTGCATGGGCATCCAATATCATGACCCGATGTCCATCCGATGCCAACACAGCCGCAAACTCGGCGACCACAGTGCTTACACCACTGCCTTGATCGCCAATAAAGGCAAAACTACACGGTTTGCGCCCTGCTGATAACAGGCGCCGTAAACTCGCTGCTTGATCGTCCATCCCCATACTCATGACCAACTCGCTTGTGCCGCTTGAACCAGTTGATATTCGTCCCGTTTCAAGCTGTAGGGCCCGGGTTCTCGCGTGGCTTTAAAAGCACGATCCACCAAAAATTGAGCATTCGGTAGATGCAAATCTTCAGGCACACGTTGGCCATTTGTCACGTAGTACACCGGCAAGCGGTGTCGAATTAAGGTATCTAAGCTAGGACCAGCCGATACAGCTTCATCCAGTTTAGAAATGATACAACCGGCCAAACCATTGCCACGATAGCGACGGACCACGTCTTCTAACGTATGACCATCAGAGTTAGCCGCCAGCACTAAAATACGCGAAATGGTTTTACCACCGTGGCCAACTGAGTTAGCAAACATCTCGATTTGACCATTCACACGGCTATCACGCTGCCCCATGCCAACAGAATCAATCAGCACCACATGATGCTTGCTACCCAAATCGGCCAAGGTCAGATTGAGATCTGCTTCATTTTGTACCGAATAGACAGAGACACCTAAAATTTTGCCATATAAACGCAGCTGATCCTGAGCGCCAATACGATAGCTGTCGGTCGTGATTAAAGCGACCCGATCTGCGCCGTGTCGAATCGTACAACGCGCAGCCAGCTTCGCTACAGTCGTGGTTTTGCCAACGCCAGTGGGCCCGACTAAGGCATACAAGCCGCCTTTCGCAACCACATCCTCTTGTTCGGGAATGGTCAACACATTGTGTGCTAAGGCAGACTTCGCCCACTTTAGGGCTGCTTCATCACTAAATTGGGTGGGTAACTTGGCGACAAGCTGCCGACACAGCGCTGGGCTCATCCCTGCCGCCAAGAGCTGCCGAAATAATTCAGCTTGTACTGGCTCATGGTTCTCGAAATTCGCCCATGCCAAACTCGCTAACTGCCCCTGTAAAATGCTACGCAGGGTTTTGATTTCTTCATTCAGAAGATCCAGTTTCTCTAATGCAGGATCAGGTTCTTCCTTGCGTTCAAGCAACTCACTGTCAGTTTCCGGTGCCCGCAAATGATTAGGTATCACCGATTGGCTGTCTTTTTGTTGCGCCAACGCCGTCGTCGCTGGATCGGCAAAATGTCCAGATGGGGCAATTTCCGCTGCGGCTCGTTCTTCATAACGACCAATCACCGACTCACGGAATGGCACGGCCTTAGGCGGTGCTTCTTCCTCTGGCTCAGCTGTTTCAGAGGGGCTTTCGTCAGTCTCTACCTCGGCAACTCCAGCTTTCGCAACAGCCGATGTGAGTTCAGCGTTTGGGGAAGGATTGTCTGGTTGAAATGCAGCAGGCGTGACCAAAGGCCGCGCCGCAGGGGGAATATGTTCTGGTTCATCAAGCGGTTCAACAGGGACAGCATAGGTTCGCGCCAAAGCGTGTCCCATCACCGCACTGTTTAATGGTTTGGCTTGTGCTGTGGCGGGGGTGGCTAGACCGCTACCCGTAAAGGCAGCTAAGCTCTCGGCCGCTTCTGGTGCATGTCGATTGACTGCCGCTGTTGCCAAAGACTGTGCCAAAGCGCTGACATCGCCATCGGCTACCGCCATAATTTCTATTCCACCCGAGGCAAGGGGGCGATTCGATAGAATCAGGGCATCTGCGCCGAGTTCTTCCCGCACTTGACGCAGGGCATCGCGGGTCGTGCGTCCAAAGTATTTTTTTACCAACATGATGAATTATCCCCTGCCGCCAACAACTGCAATGATCCGGATGGTTTTGTTATCAGGGATTTCATTGTGTGCCAAAACTGCCAACTGCGGCAGGGCACGGCGTAAGAATTTTGACAATAAAGGCCGTAGGGCTGTCGGTGTTAACAACACAGGATTGTGCCCTTGTTGTTCCACACGCTCAGCCTCTTGTGATGCCGACTGTAATAAACTTTCTGCCAAGCCCGGTTCTAATCCACCACCGGCTTTGCTCTGTACTGCGGACAGCAAAATACTTTCCAGTTGAGGGTCGAGTGTCATCACGGGCAGCTCTTGGATACCCGGGAACAGCTGATGCACGATAGCACGCGACAACGAGACCCGCACCACAGCAGTGAGATCATCAATATCTTGTGTCATCGATACATGGTCAGACAGGGTTTCGATAATGCTGCGAATGTCACGAATGTGCATCCCTTCCGAGAGCAAATTCTGTAGCACTTTTTGCAAGGTACTGATCGACACTACTTTTGGTACCAAATCTTCCACCAGTTTCGGGGCCTCTTTGGACAGATGGTCGAGCAAGGCCTGTACCTCTTCGCGTCCCAGCAATTCAGAGGAGTGTGTTTGTAAAATATTGGAAATATGTGTTGCCACCACCGTACTGGCATCCACGACGGTGTAACCAAGGGATTGTGCTAAATCGCGATTGGATGACTCGATCCATACCGCCGGTAAACCGAAAGCTGGATCGGTGGTCGGTGTACCCGGCACTTGGCCCAACACGCGCCCGGGGTTAATGGCTAAAAACTGACCGATATAAGCTTCACCCGCGCCAATCTCCACCCCTCTGAGCAAAATACGATAGGCATTCGGCCGAATTTCTAGGTTGTCACGAATATGCACCGCCGGCACCAAGAAGCCGACTTCTTGCGCGATTTTCTTACGAATCCCACGTACCCGCCGCAACAGCTCGCCATCTTGTGAGCGATCCACCAACGGAATCAAACGGTAGCCCACTTCCAAACCGACCGGATCGACGGGTTGAACATCGTTCCAACTGACCTCGGCCAAAGGCGCTTCCATCACCTCTTCCAAAGCAGTGTCGGTTTCGACTTGTTGTTCCTTCTGTTTCTTGCGTTGTTCTAACCAATAGGCCAAGCCACCCAAACTCGCCGCGATCAGCAAGAAAGCCACGTGCGGCATATTAGGAATAATCCCCACCAGACCAATCACCCCAGCCGTCATATACAAGACACTCGGCTGCATAAAAAGTTGGCCAACCATCTGCTCAGAGATGTCTTTTTCCGTACCAACACGGCTGACCACAATACCCGCAGCCGTCGAAATAATCAGGGCTGGAATTTGCGCCACCAAACCATCACCAATGGTCAACAGGGTGTAAACGTGAGCCGCTTCGCCAACAGGTAAATCATGTTGGGCCACCCCAACAATCAAGCCACCGACAATGTTGATCAACATAATCAAGATACCGGCAACCGCATCACCACGCACAAATTTGGACGCACCATCCATCGAACCAAAGAAGTTAGCTTCTTCAGAGATAGTGGAACGGCGGATGCGTGCTTCATCTTCACCAATCAAACCGGCGTTTAAGTCGGCATCAATCGCCATCTGCTTACCGGGCATCGCATCCAAGGTAAAGCGGGCAGACACTTCAGCAATCCGCCCCGCCCCTTTGGTAATCACCACAAAGTTAATGATGGTCAGAATAATGAACACCACAATACCAATCGCAGTATTGCCCCCGATCAGAAAGTGGGCAAAGGCTTCAATCACCTGACCAGCGGCATCGGGGCCGGTATGCCCCTCCAACAAAATCACACGGCTAGAAGCAACGTTCAGCGACAATCGCAACAGCGTTGTCACCAATAACACGCTGGGAAAGGCAGAGAAATCAAGCGGTTTACGAACATTCAAACTCACCATCAATACAATCACCGAGATGGCAATATTGAAAGTGAAAAACATATCGAGCAGAAAAGCCGGCAAAGGCAACACCATCATGCCCAAGATCAATAAGATCAGAATGGGGCCTGAGAGGGTAACAAAATTGAACTGCCTAAGAGAGGCAAGCAGGTTTTCCATTGATATACGCTATGACGACAAAGGGTCTTTAGAAGCCGGATCGAGTTCGGGCGGTACCGGCAGGTTTTCAGGGTAAATCGGTGCAAACCCACCTTGGGCTTGGTATTGCTTCAGTTGGAACACATAAGCCAAAACTTGCGCTGCCGCAGTATAAAGGGCTTGAGGAATTTCTTCTCCTAATTCGGCATGATGATACAGTGCACGCGCAAAAGGTGGGGTCCGCATCAGGGTTATTTTATGTTCTTTTGCCGATTCGATGATTTTCTCGGCTAAACGTAGCGATCCTTTGGCAATGACCTTAGGCGCTCGCATACCTTCTTCGTATTTTAGTGCAACCGCATAGTGAGTTGGGTTCGTCACCACCACGCTGGCGGTTGGAATATCCTGCATCATCCGTTTTCGTGCCGCCTCGCGTTGTAGCTGCCGGATACGGCCTTTAATTTCTGGGCTACCCTCACTCTGTTTATACTCTTGTTTAATTTCTTCTTTGCTCATCCGCAGATTTTTTTGGTAGTTCCATAGCTGAAAAGGCACATCCACTACCACAATCAATAACATCGCACCGACGACAACTAAAAAGGTGTATTCCATCAGGCCAACCAGTGTCGCCATACTGCGTTCAATTGGCAATGTAATCAGATTGAGAATTTCACCTCGTTCTTTCCAAATCACCCATGTTGCCACACCACCGATCACCAAACTTTTCAGAACAGCCTTGCCGCCCTCCAGTGCTGCCGACACTGAAAACATGCGCTTGATACCAGACAAGGGGTTAAGTTTAGAAAATTTGGGTTCAATCGCCTTACCAGAAAAATTCCACCCGCCGATTAAGATGGGCACGGCTGCCGCGATCACAAACAGCGCACCAAGAATGGGAGCTAACGCCAATAAAATATCAAAAGTGGACTGTTTAAGCTCAGCCAGCATACTTTCGCCGTGCAATAAAGTTTTACCGTTAAAAGTAAAACTCCGTTCTAAAATTTGGCCAAGTGTTCGATAAATCTGCGCGCCAGTCATCATCAACATCGCTACCCCTGTCATGGTGACAGCAAATGTTGCTAATTCACGCGAGCGGGGAACCTGCCCTTCTTCACGAGCTTGTTCTAACTTACGCGGGGTAGCGGCTTCGGTTTTTTCCTGATCGCTGTCGTCAGCCATGTGTGTATCTCAGTCAATCGCGCAAAAATGGGGAAAAAACAATCTTTGGTAGCCAATTCTACTAAACTCTTTTGTTTTCTGTTGGTTTGTCTCACCGACAACAAAAATCTCACTGCTCGAAAGCAGGGAAAGACAAAAAGAATTTACAATAATGAGTTTTTGTGAAAGCGAGTCATGCAAACTTATCTGAATCTGATGCAGCATGTTTTACAACATGGCATTGACAAGTCAGATCGTACAGGGACGGGCACACGTTCGGTGTTCGGCTATCAGATGCGCTTTGATTTACAAGCGGGCTTTCCACTTGTTACAACAAAAAAGCTGCACCTACGCTCGATTATTCATGAACTGTTGTGGTTCTTACGCGGTGACACCAACATCCAATACCTGAAAGATAACGGTGTCTCGATTTGGGATGAATGGGCAGACGAAAACGGCGAACTAGGCCCTGTGTACGGTTACCAGTGGCGATCATGGCCAGCGCCTAACGGTCAATCCATTGACCAGATTAGCCAGATTGTCGAACAGATTAAAAGCAATCCTGATTCACGCCGTTTGATCGTATCGGCTTGGAACCCTGCGCTAGTGGATGAAATGGCTTTGCCGCCTTGTCACTGTCTGTTTCAATTCTATGTCGCCAATGGGAAACTATCCTGCCAACTCTATCAGCGTTCCGCCGACATCTTCCTTGGCGTACCGTTTAACATAGCTAGCTATGCGCTATTAACCCACATGATGGCACAAGTGTGTGGCCTGCAAGTGGGCGATTTTGTGCATACGCTAGGTGATGCGCATCTGTACCATAACCATATCGAGCAAGCTAAACTACAACTCAGCCGCGAACCTCGCCCCTTGCCACATCTGCGTTTAAATCCTGAGGTAAAAGATCTCTTTGGCTTCTGTTACGATGATTTCACTATCGAGGGTTATGATCCCCATCCTCACATCAAAGCCGAGGTGGCTGTATGAACACAACACCATCCATTCGATTAGTCGTCGCATGCGCACGCGGTGGTGTGATTGGCCTGAATAACACCTTGCCGTGGCATTTGCCTGCTGACTTGAAGCATTTCAAAGCCATTACAACAGGGAAACCGGTAGTGATGGGTCGTAAAACCTATGAATCGATTGGCCGGCCATTGCCAAACCGTGACAATATTGTGCTAACACGACAAACTGATTGGTACGCCGAGGGTGTTCGTGTCGTCGCCAGTTTAACTGAAGCCCTAACAGTCGCAGCGTCTGCGCCCGAAATTTGCATCATCGGTGGGGGAGAGCTATATCAACAAGCTATTACCGTTGCCACCTGTTTATCTCTGACGGAAATTGATGCTGATTTTGTCGGCGATGCGTACTTTCCTGAAGTGTCTCCCACACACTGGCAAGAAATAAGCCGCGAACGCCATTTCAATGAGGCAGGCCCTTGGCACTACGACTTTGTTGAATATCAACGGCGCTAACCGAAAAAAAATCCCATCAAAAGCGATGGGATTTTCTATATCTAGGCATTAAGGATGCGACGGTGCACCGGCCGAGAGTGTTAAGACTTCATGTCCTGTTTCGGTCACCAAAATCATGTGTTCCCATTGTGCGGACAAACTGCGATCTTTGGTTTCGACCGTCCAACCATCCGATTTAATTTTAATAAAGCGCTTACCTGCGTTAATCATCGGTTCGATGGTAAAAATCATCCCCGGTTTTAACTCGACACCAATGCCCGGACGGCCATAATGCAAAACTTGTGGTTCTTCATGGAAATTTTTACCAATCCCATGCCCACAAAACTCTTGTACTACCGAGTAGCCAGCATTTTCTGCATAGCGTTGGATGGCATAGCCAATATCACCAAGGTGAGCCCCCGGTTTAACGCAATCAATCCCAACCCACATTGCTTCAAATGTTGTTTTCACCAAACGGCGCGCTTGGGGCGTAACATCGCCAACAAGGAACATCCGACTGGTATCACCGTGATAACCGTCTTTAATCACCGTGATATCCAGATTCACAATATCACCGTTTTTCAACGGCTTTTCATTTGGAATACCGTGGCAAATCACCTGATTAACCGATGTACAAATCGATTTTGGATAGGGCGTATGGCCTTCGGGCGCATAGTTTAATGGTGCAGGGATACAACCCTGTTCGTTCACCATATATTCGTGACACAAACGATCGAGTTCGGCGGTGGTGACGCCTACTTTTACAAATGGCGTAATGTAATCTAATACTTCACCCGCTAAACGACCAGCAATACGCATCTTTTCAATGTCTTCAGCGGTTTTCAAATGAATAGTCATGGATTTTTGATAGTCAGGATAGGGAAAGCGCACGATGGTAACAAAAAATACAAAAACGGGCACCCGTTAGGGGAGCCCGTTTTAGATTTCTAACCTTGGCAACGCCATGCGTTGCAAGAAATTAGAAGGAGTGTTTCAGCGCAACACCAACAGCTTGTGGGTTGGAGCCAGCTTTAACAGTCACAGGGTTCACGCCGAAGTTAACAGCGGCCTTGTCTTTGTTGTCGATACGGGTTGCGTAAGCCAACACTTGAGTGCGCTTGGACAGGTCGTAAGTTGCGCCCAACACCCATTGGTTTGCTTTGTATTTGTCTGCATCAGCCAAGCCTTTAGCTTTGCCCAATTGGGTGTAGGAAGCTTTCAGGCCAAATGCACCGAATTGTTGAGCAGCAGCGATGGTCCAGCTGGCTTGATCGTAGTCTTGACCGCCTTTGACATCGTAGTCCAGACGTTCGTAACCAGCGCCCACCATGGTGTCACCGAATTTGTACGACAGTGCCAACGCCCATGCGTCGATGTCGTTGTTAGCCAATGTCTTGGTGTCGTTGTGACGGGTATAAGCCAAACCTGCTTTCAGACCTTCCAATTGGTAGGTCGCAGCCAAAGCGTAGATGGAAGCGTCGGTGCGCTCGTTGCCATCATAAGCACGGGTTTCGTCAGCAGAGTAGCTGGCTTGTACGCCAAAGCCACTGAATTTTGGCGAGAAGTAGATCGCGGTGTTGTTGCGACGGGAACCAGCACGGCCCCAAGTGGTGTTGCCCCAACCGTTATCAGCGGTGGTGTTGGTCATCACGTTCAGACCCACGCCATCGATAGCCAGTTTGTAAGCATCGTCATGACGGCCTAAACGCACATCACCGAAGCCACCAGCCAAACCGATGAAGCTGTTGCGAGTTGCCCAGTTGCTGGAGGAGTTGCTGTCATCAACGTTGATGGCTTGTTCAACTTGCCAGTGAGCTTTCAGACCGTTACCCAGGTCTTCGCTGCCTTTGAAACCGATACGGGAGTTTTCGTTAGCAATACGCATACGACCTTCGTATTGATCTTTGTCAGCAACGTTACCAGCAGCGCCAGTGGCTTTAGCGTGTTCAACGCCAGCACTGATGAAACCGTAGATTTGGACGTCAGCCATAGCGACTGGGGCAACGAAAGCACCGGCTAAAGCAGCAGCGATCAGCTTTTTGTTCATAGAAATGAGCTCCACAGAGTGTGTTGTAGAAACGTGTTGTTGTTTGGCTTCATGCGACGAAAGCGCACCGACTATAACAGAGGGTTTCTATAAAAACGATGAAGTCGGTGTTGCATTTTCGTCCTGCAACGCAGCAATTGTTGTTTTTTTGATACGGTTTAACCCAAAAACTGGTTCGGATAGACCTCATCAATCAGGGTACGACAGTCAATCACCCGCAAATCGTTGTCTTTGGCAAACGACATTAAAAAGGCAAAAACACGCGGGTCGATCTTTTCAAGTTTTTTATCCACCGCCACACAACGCACATTATCCAGCATCAATGGACGCACATAGGGGTGGTAAGACATTTTCTGATCATTACCGAAACTGGCCAAAATACCGGACAAACGCTCGGCCCAATCACTGGGGCGGAAAGTACGGCCATCAGAGGTAATACCTTGGATGATAACTTCGTAAGGATTGCAGATCATGGCGAATGGTGTGTCTCTTAGGATGCCAAAAAGGCTTTGTTATTCAGCATGGAAGCGCCGCAAGGTAAGGGGCTTCTGAGGTCGTATTCTACCGCAAAATGATGGTGCTTAGATTCGTCTAAATGGGGGGAGTGCAGCCAATAACTGACGGCCATACGCTTGTTTTAATAACCGATTATCCAAAATAGATACTCGTCCATAATCTCGTTCGGTACGAATCAAACGTCCTACCGCTTGCACCAATTTGATCGACGCTTCTGGCACACTGATTTCTAAAAACGGATTCCCCCCACGGGCCGTGATCCATTGCGCTAAGGTTTGTCCAACAGGATCATCCGGCATCGCAAATGGCAATTTGGCAATAATCACATGCACACACTGCTCGCCGGGTAGATCAAGCCCTTCGGCAAACGAATCTAAACCAAAAATCACACTGGCTTGTCCAGTGGCAATACGCTGTTGATGTTGTGCCAACAACACCGCCTTAGGTAACTCGCCTTGCACCAAGAGCAAGTCACGCCAAGGAGTAGGTAAACCCGCAGCAACGTCTAACATCTGTCGCCGTGAAGAAAACAGCACCAAACTCCCCACGGCTTCTGCGGTATCAATTAAAGTCGGTAATACGCTGATGATTTCTGCCGTATGTGCGGCACTATCGCGTGGATTCGCCTGCATTGGCGGTAGATACAGCTCGCCCTGCTGTGCAAAATCAAAAGGCGAAGGCAGCGCCACACAACGCACATCGTCTAACCACCCCAAGCCAGTTTGCTGCAGCAATAAATCAAACTTACCCAATGAACGCAGGGTTGCCGAAGTCAACACCGCCGCCGAGACTTTTTGCCACAGGGTTTGACTTAAGGCACTCGCAGCAGAAATGGGCGAAGCAGAAATCATAAAATCCACTTTTTTTGCCTCGCGTTTTTGTGTTATCCATTTTGCAATCGGCGGGGTCGGCGGCTCGACGTGTTGTGCCATGTGCTGCCACACAGCAGCCATACGCTCATGTTGCCCCATTACCATACCCAGTTCACTGCTGTAGTGATCAATCGTCACCTCATCATCAGGGTGTTGTTTGCGTACTTCCAACAAAGCCTCGCCACAGGTCGTGAGCTGCTTCATCAGACTGGCGCTCATCAACGCCATATTGCCAGCCACCAAAGCCAAACCATCTGGCAAAACACCTTGTTCAAATAACCACGGCGCTGGATTGTCTGTCTCAGTAAATCGAGGTTCGTTTTGCAAGATGGCATGTAATTGACTTAATTCATCATGCAAGGCTTGCATGGTGTCTTGCGTTAACAGTACCGGCTCCGCTGATGGTAAAAAACCCACATAACGATTCAACAGCTCTGTGGTTTTCTTAAGCCAAGATTGTGCTTGTAACAGGCTATGTTCAGCAGCAAATTGACCAACCGCCTTCTTGGCCAAATGATGGGCTTCATCAATGCAGTACAAACTTTGATTGGGTGCAGGCAACACCACCCCACCGCCCATGCTGGCATCAGCCAATAGCAAATCATGGTTGGTCACCACCACATCCACTTTTTCTAGCACATCCCGTGCCAGATAAAAGGGACATTGTGGCCGTTGTGGACAGCGGCTTTTCAAACAACCATGACGGTCGTTGGTGATTTTTTGCCACAACCGATCATCAATCACCTCAGGCCAATCATCGCGATCACCTGACCATTGCTGGGCTTGAAATTGTTCTGCAAGCAAGCGCAGTAAGGACAATTCACCTTGTAAAGGCTTGTGATCCCACATGGCAAACTGTCTGTCAAAAGGTGAATCAGCCGCTGCAGTGTCTTGCCCCGTCATTTGATGTAAACGGTAAGGGCAAAGATAGCGTCCTCGCCCTTTGGCTAAGGCATAGGATACGTCTAACTCGCTGTGTTCAATCAGCGTGGGTAAATCACGATTGACCAACTGTTCTTGTAGGGCGATGGTAGCCGAGCTCACAATCAGTTTTTTGCCGCGTGATAACGCCATCACCATACCAGCCAACAAATAAGCCAAACTTTTACCGACGCCAGTTGGGCCTTCGATCACCGCAATATGGCGACCCGAATTGAGTTTATCGGTCACTGCCGTGCTATCGGTTGACGGTTCACGGGCAATGGCAAAAGTGTGGGCAATTTCAGCAAGCATTTGCCGTTGGGCGGCACGCGGGCGAAAGTGGGGGAGTCGTTGCGCCAGCAAACGATAGAGATCTTGCAGCGCTTGTTTTTCAGTATCAGAGAGCATGGCTAAATTGTACTCCAGAGCAACTTACTGTGCGTTGCGGCGTGACCCTCGGCACAGTTCTCGCTAGCATCTTATGTCCTTTTACCCACTTTATTTATACGAACGATGACACCCATCCTCAGCCGTATCCTATTGGTCAGCAGTGATCCTGCTTGGCGCCAACAAACCTTGGCCGGTTTTTCTCAAGTGTTGATGCGTTATGACAATCCTTTTGGCCTCACTTTTTCCAGCGAGGCAAGTGCACAACAAGCACAACACGCCATTGAACAAGATGGTGATATTCAAGCTGTTTTAGTGGATGACAGTTTGCAATCCAGTCACGGTGAGAATGCGGCCACCTTGCTGCGACACCTCACAAGCTATCGTCCTGAGCTATCACTGTATGTCTTGCTAGAACAAGAAGATAGCCCACGCATCGCACATTTCGCTGAACTGGGAATCAGTGGTTATTTTTATCGTGCCGAGCAAGATTATGCCGGATGGTTTCGTATTTTACAGGCAGAAATCGCAGATAAAGCCGCAACCCCCTTTTTTGATCAACTGAAACGCTATGTGGCTTTAGCCAAAGATGCTTGGCACACCCCCGGTCATTCTGGCGGTGATAGCTTACGTTCTAGTCCGTGGGTTGGTGATTTTTTTGATTTTGCTGGCGAGCAGGTGTTACGGGCAGATTTATCTGTGTCAGTCCCGATGCTCGATTCTTTATTGCATCCAGAAGGGGTGATCGCCGAAGCACAGGCCCGCGCTGCTCGGGCTTTTGGGGCAAAACAAACGTATTTTGCAACCAATGGCACATCAACCTCGAATAAAGTCATCTTCCAAAGTCTGTTATCCCCGGGCGATATTTTGTTGTTAGACCGTAACTGCCATAAATCGGTGCATCATGGCGTGATTCTGTCGGGAGCGATGCCCGTTTATTTAGATTCTTCCGTCAACCGCCGCTATGGTGTTTTTGGCCCTGTCCCGAAACACCGGATTTTAGAAGCGATGACAGATTACCCTCAGGCTAAAGTGCTGATTTTAACTTCGTGCACCTACGATGGTTTGCGCTACGACCTCAAGCCCATTATTGCTGCCGCCCATGAGAAAGGGATTAAGGTTTTGGTGGATGAAGCATGGTATGGCCATGCCCGCTTTCATCCTGCCCTACGCCCCACGGCTTTGGAATGTGGGGCTGACTATGCCACTCAATCCACTCATAAAGTGCTGTCAGCGTTTTCCCAAGCCAGCATGATTCATGTCAACGACCCCGACTTCGATCCGCATGTTTTCCGTGAAAACTTCAACATGCACGCTTCAACTAGCCCGCAATACAGTTTGATTGCCAGCTTAGATGTGGCAAGAAAACAAGCTGTCATGGAAGGCTATAAGTTATTACATCGTACCCTGCATTTGGCCGCTGAACTGCGCGAGCAAATCAATGCCACGGGGGTTTTTCGGGTATTGTCTTTAGAAGAATTGTTACCAGAGGAGGTACGGGAAGATGGCATCTTGCTCGACCCTTGCAAGCTGACGCTAGACATTTCCGATTCTGGTTTCTCGGCGGATGAATTACAGGAAGTGTTGTTTGAACGCTTTAATATTCAAATTGAAAAATCCACTTTCAATACAGTCACCCTGTTACTCACACTTGGCACCACTCGCAGCAAAGTCTCACGGCTGCACGATGCCATTGTCCGACTAGCAAAAGAAAAACGACTACCACGGCCACCACTGCGTCTACCGGAAATCCCTCACTTTAGCCGCCTTTTGTGTTTACCACGGGATGCGTTTTATCAGCGTGGTGAGCGAGTGCCGTTATGTGACGAAAATGGCGCGCCAAATCCAGCGTTGGTCGGACAAATTGCCTGCGATCAAATTGTGCCTTACCCACCGGGGATTCCTGTGCTTGTCCCCGGACAAGAGATTACAGCAGACATCATTGCCTATTTAGTTCGGTTAAAAAAAGCCCAAAAACATATCGAAGTACACGGTCTAGACCAAACAACAGGCGAAGAATGTTTGCGAATTTTGCGACAGAAAGCACCCAATCAAGCGGCTATTTAGCATCAGCCTTGCCTAAGCACGCAAATTAGCAGAAGATTCATTCAAGCTGATCTAGCCTGTGTTGGCGAGAGAAGTCAGTTTTTTCTCGCCAACAACGACAGCCCACCCGTTACCACGGGTCTTTTTCTAAACCCTAGACCTAACAAAAAGGGGGAGCAAGCAAAGGTAAAATAGGGTGTCATATCCCTGTTCATGCTTACCTTGAGGCTTCTGATCGAGGCCAATGCTCCCGCGTAAAACTGATGAAAACGCCAAAGCATTACCTCCAATTTACTGACTTCAGCCAAGACGAGTATTTGCATCTGTTCGAACGGGCGCGAATTCTGAAACGCCGTCACTATGATGGTGAACTGTATCGTCCGCTTGTCGGCAAAGTCATGTCGATGATCTTCGAAAAAAACTCGACCCGCACCCGGGTTTCTTTCGAAGCGGGCATGGCCCAACTTGGCGGCCATGCCTTGTTCTTAGATGGCCATACTTCGCAAATTGGACGTGGTGAACCGATTGCTGATACGGCGCGTGTTTTATCGCGCATGTCCGATATCATCATGATCCGCACTTTTGAACAGGCGAATGTCGAACAACTCGCCGCCCATTCTCGGGTTCCTGTTATCAACGGTCTGACCAACGAATACCACCCCTGCCAAGTGTTGGCAGATATTTTCACTTGGGTGGAACAACGTGGCCCAATTGCAGGGAAAACCGTTGCATGGATCGGTGATGGCAATAATATGGCACGCACTTGGGCACAAGCCGCGCGCCTGTTAGGGTTCAAACTGCGTGTCGCGACACCCGAAGGGTATGAGATTAAACCCTTGCCGCATGATATCTACGACAGCAGTTTCTATTACGCTTGTCACGATCCACGCGAAGCAGCGCAGGGTGCAGACATTGTGACCACGGATGTCTTTACCAGCATGGGGTTCGAGGCAGAAAGTGCTGCCCGTGCTGCGGCCTTCGAACAATTCACCGTAACAGCCGAATTGATGGCCTTGGCTCACCCACAAGCGATGTTTATGCATTGCCTGCCCGCCCACCGAGGCGAAGAAGTCAGCGCAGAAGTTATTGATGGCGCACAATCGGTGGTATGGGATGAAGCCGAAAACCGGATGCACGTGCAAAAAGCCGTCATCGAATATCTGTTATTAGGCCGCGTCTCGCGTTAATCCCGCTTACTACGGGGGTGATTCCCCTGTAACAACCCGTACCCGTGTCGCACGGGTACGGTGTTGCTGTTCTTATGTGCGATATTTAAGGAAATCTCCTGATGAGTGAATCTCAAGTGAACAAGGTGGTCTTGGCTTACTCCGGTGGGTTAGATACCTCGGTCATCCTCAAATGGTTACAAGACACCTATCAATGTGAAGTGGTGACTTTCACCGCCGACCTCGGCCAAGGTGAAGAACTGGAACCCGCTCGTAAAAAAGCGTTGCAATTCGGTATCAAGCCAGAAAATATCTTTATCGATGATTTGCGTGAAGAATTTGTCCGCGATTTCGTGTTCCCCATGTTCCGTGCTAACACCATTTATGAAGGTGAATACTTGCTCGGCACATCGATTGCACGGCCATTGATCGCCAAACGGCAAATTGAAATTGCACGCGCCACAGGTGCCGATGCGGTCTCGCATGGCGCAACCGGCAAAGGTAACGACCAAGTTCGCTTTGAATTGGGTTACTACGCTTTGATGCCGGGTGTCAAAGTGATTGCACCATGGCGCGAGTGGGATTTGCTGTCGCGTGAGAAATTACTCGCCTATGCAGAAAAAGCCGGCATTCCAATCGACATGAAACACAAGCAGGGCGGTTCGCCTTACTCGATGGATGCCAACTTATTGCATATTTCCTTCGAAGGCCGTCATCTGGAAAATCCAGCCGCAGAAGCCGAAGAAGATATGTGGCGTTGGACTGTTAGCCCAGAAGCAGCTCCCGATGCCGCTGAATACATCGACCTTGAATTTGCTAAAGGTGATTTGGTTGCTATCAACGGGGTAGCGATGGCCGCACATGAATTGCTGGCGAAGCTGAACGAGCTGGGCGGCAAACATGGTATCGGGCGTCTGGACTTGGTGGAAAACCGCTATGTCGGTATGAAATCGCGTGGTTGTTATGAAACCCCGGGCGGCACCATCTTGTTGCGTGCTCACCGTGCGATTGAATCGATCACCCTCGACCGCGAAGTGGCACACTTGAAAGATGATCTGATGCCACGCTATGCCAGCCTGATTTATAACGGCTACTGGTGGAGCCCAGAGCGTCAGGCACTCCAAGCGCTGATCGATCATACACAACAAACCGTCAACGGTTGGGTTCGCCTGAAATTGTATAAGGGCAATGTGATTGTGGTTGGCCGCGATTCGAAAACCGATTCGCTGTTTGATCCGACTATCGCAACTTTTGAAGATGACCAAGGCGCCTACAACCAAAAAGACGCTCATGGCTTCATCCGCTTAAATGCGTTGCGGATGCGCATTGCTGCGAATGCCGCTAATAAGCGTAGCTAAGCGGTTTTAGCGAAAAAACCGTTTTTTTCAGGCCGCAGACAAAGCTCTCAAGCATTTGAGAGCTTTGTTTTTTTATCAAGTTAAAAACTTGTCGTGCAAAATTCAAATAGCCACAGCAATTCACTTGTCCCCGACTTTTTTGCGTAGGAGAATTTCAACACCGCGTCATGAGACACGGCGATCTCCACACACAACAAGGATCTGGGTATGGGTACTTATAACATTGTTGATACAGGTCAGACCCAGTTTTATGGGTTGACCAACACCGTGTCGACGCGTACAGAAGGACAGGCCTTTTACGGCCAAGATGCCAACTATGTGGGTTTGCAGCCTGCGTACCAAGACAATGGCGATGGCACAGTATCTGATCTGAATACGGGTTTAATGTGGCAAAAAACCGTAGCCAGTCAAGAAATGACATGGCAACAAGCATTGAGCTATGCTGACAGTGCCATCATCGCAGGGAAAAGCGACTGGCGCCTACCGACGATCAAAGAACTTTATTCTCTCATTCAATTCACCGGTAACACCGCGCAAACTGCTGCGGCATCAACACCTTATATCAACACCTCTTATTTTAATTTCAGTTACGGTGACACCTCGAGCGGCGAACGTTTCATTGATGCACAAGAATGGTCATCAACGGCGTATGTCAGCACGACTATGAATGGCGACCCAACGGCTTTTGGCGTGAATTTCGCTGATGGGCGGATCAAGGGCTACCCTATTTCAATCGGTAACACCACCAATACCTTGGATGTTCGTTTGGTGCGAGGCAATCCGGACTATGGCAAAAATCAGTTTGTTGACAATGGTGATGGTACCATCACAGACAAAGCCACTGGTTTGATGTGGTTAAAGAATGACAGTGCCACACCCATGACGTGGGAAAAAGCCCTTGCTTATGCCGAGTCAATGAACACTGCGGGACATAGCGATTGGCGTTTACCGAATGCGAAAGAGTTACAAAGTTTGGTTGATTATTCGCGTTCTCCTGATACAACAGCCAGTGCTGCGATCGATCCTATTTTTCAAACCACCAATATAGGCACAACACAAAAGCCAGAATATGGTTTCTATTGGACAGGCACCTCTCATGTTGAGGGAGGCACCGGCGATTACGCTGTTTATATTGCCTTTGGCAGAGCGTTGGGATGGATGCAGAAAAATGGTCAATACACTTTAATGGATGTGCATGGTGCAGGCTCACAACGCAGTGATCCCAAAAGTGGCTCCGCCAGTGATTACCCCTATGGCTACGGTCCACAGGGCGATGTGATTCGTATTGATAATATGGTTCGCTTGGTTCGCGATGTAGGCACGGATAACAGCACATTCGTTGGCACTTCTGGCAATGATCAAGGCTATCTCTCGCTTTCCAATGGAATGACGATTGATGCTGGAGCGGGCGTGGATCAGCTGAAAATATCGGCAGCCTTTTCCGATGTGTCATTGGCAAAACAAGCAGGATCGTTATTGATTACCCGTTTGGCTGATGGTGCGAAGGTGACGGTGCGAAATGGTGAAATTTTAGATTTTGACCAAGGCAAAGATGTTTTTTTCGCACATAACGCAGTTGAAGGTATTGTGGCACGATTATTCCATACGTTTTTGAATCGAGATGTTTCTATTAGCGAATGGCCTTTGGTACAGGAGGCGGTGAATGCTTGGTTTGCAGGGCGTTTATCTTCCGAAGCGATTTTGTCATGGTTTCACGCAGGCAATACGGCTTTAATGGCCTTAGGAAATGAACAATATATTCAGGCTGTGTACGCTCACACATTAAATCGCGCAGCCAGCAGTGCCGAACTTTCCGTTGGATTAGCGGCTTTACAAGGAGGCGGCAGTGCTGCTCGAGATGCATTGGCAGTTCAATTGGCCAGCAGTGATGAGGCCATCACCACAATTGGTACGGTGATGGTGTTCGATGGTTGGGTATGATAGCGATAGAAAAAAAGCAAAAACGGCCTGTTTAGGGCCGTTTTTTTGTTATCTAAAAAATTAAGCTTGGCTTTGCAGATAATTTTGCAAACCAATCTGTTTAATCAGATTCAGCTGTTGTTCCAACCAATGCGCGTGGTCTTCTTCAGTATCGCGCAACAGATCTAACAACATATCGCGGGTGATGTAGTCTTGTTGTTTTTCACAACAGGCCATCGCTTCACGCAACGTGGTAACCACTTCATATTCCACTTCTAAGTCACGCGCTAACATCGATGGCACATCATGGCCGACTTTGACCTCCAGCGGTTTCATCGCCGGTACACCACCAAGGAACAAAATTCGGGCAATCAGCCGATCTGCATGTTCGGTTTCTTCTTGCGTTTCGTGCCAGATACGCTCATACAGCTTGCTAAAACCCCAATTTTCATACATGCGGGCATGCAGAAAATACTGATCCCGCGCCATCAATTCCCCGGCCAACAGATCGTTTAAGTGTTGGATGACTTCTGGATGACCTTGCATCACACTGCTCCTAAAAAATAATTACTCGGCGGAACGCGGTTTGCGGTTACTGCCCGCTACCATCTTATATTCGAATAAACGACATTCTAGAGCACCGTTGAACAAGGGAGTGCGCTTGGATGCAGATAAACGTACCCCTTTCGCCAATTGCGGATCGGCGCTCAGGAAATAAGCACGCCAACCGGCTAAGGCACGTTTCATCCACGCCCCTAATTCAGGATAAAATGCCGCTAAATGTTCTTGTTCATCCAAGCGTACACCATACGGTGGATTACACACTAAAATCCCCTCTGCCGTTGGTGCCGACATCTCTAAAATATCACCAAGCTGCAAAGCAACCGCACCGTTTAGACCACAGGCGGTTAAATTTTCTTGGGCTGCAGCAAGCGCATAGCGATCTCCATCGCTGCCATAAATTGGCAATGTTTTTACCGGCAGCTCAGCCGCTTGCGCCTGTTGTTTTTCACGCTGCCACGCTTGGGCATCGAAACCCGGGAATTGTTCAAAAGCAAAGGTACGACCACGACCAGGCGCACGGTTGAGGGCAATATGTGCCGCTTCAACTAAGAAAGTCCCACTTCCACACATCGGGTCATATAATGTCTGTTCTGGTGTCCACCCTGTTAACGCCAAAATGCCAGCGGCTAAATTTTCTCGCAAAGGTGCTTCGCGGGTGCTTTGTCGCCAACCGCGTTTGAACAACGCCTCGCCGGAGGTGTCGAGATATAACGTGGCGTATTTAGCATCGAGGAAAACATGAATCCGGCGATGTGGTTGCGCGGTATCAACCGAAGGACGTTGTCCACCGGTACGTTCGCGAAAGACATCACAGATGGCGTCTTTCACTTTAAGACTGACAAAATCCAAACTTGGCAGTGGGCTTTTGATGGCATCAGTTTTGACTTTGAACGTGTCAGCGATGGAGAAGAACAGTGTCCAATCCACCCCCCGCGCCAGCCGATAGACATCATTTTCATTGCGGTAGGGCGCATGCGCCAACCGCAACAACACGCGACTGGCAACACGCGAATGTAGATTGACACGCCGCATCAAGGAAAATGCCCCGCTAAAGGCGACACCGCCATCTCGTGCAACAATCTGGTTTGCACCCAAGGTATGCAATTCTTGAGTCAAGACCGGCTCTAAACCACGAGGACAAGGCGCGAAAAACTGTTCAGTCAACATAAACTTTGCTTAAAAAAAAGAAACTTTCTCTATTGTACCTGTCTTGTCGTTCCCTCTATAAGAATATGCCTATCTCTTCCAAACAATTTGCCAAACAGCTGATAACATGGCAGAAAATTCATGGTCGTCATCATTTACCGTGGCAAGTTTCAGATGCCTACGCGGTATGGGTGTCGGAAATTATGTTGCAGCAAACTCAAGTCAGCACCGTCTTGAACTACTATCCGCGTTTTATGGCGCGGTTTCCTACTGTCACGGCTTTAGCCAGTGCTGATATTGATGATGTGCTCAGCTTGTGGAGTGGCTTGGGTTATTACAGCCGCGCACGCAATCTTCACCGTGCAGCACAATACATCGCGACACACTATGGCGGCCAATTTCCACAACACGCAGCGCTGTTAGCCGAACTCCCGGGCATCGGTCGCTCAACCGCTGCCGCCATTGCTGCTTTTGCCTTTGGCCAACGTGAGGCTATTCTCGATGGCAATGTGCGCCGAGTATTCACCCGTGTCTTCGCGATTGAGGGTTGGCCGGGGAATAAAGCGATTGAGCAACAGCTATGGCAGTTGGCCGAGTCGCTGTTACCGGATGCGGCCGAGATTCAACCCTATACGCAAGGGTTAATGGACCTTGGCAGTTTAGTCTGCCGCCGTGGTCAGCCGGATTGTGGCAGTTGTCCTTTTGCTCAAGATTGTTTAGCCAATCAACAGGGCAGACAGCGCCAGCTACCCACCCCACGGCCAAAACGAGAGATACCACAACGCGAGGTAAAGTGGTTATTGCTCTACGACACCGAGGGTCGTGTCTTTTTAGAAAAGCGCCCACCAACTGGAATTTGGGGCGGACTGTGGAGTTTGCCGGAATGGACAGCAGAACACACATCGCTAGCGCAACGGTTGCAGGAATTAGCCGTGATCGCGGAAAACGCCGCCGAAGCACCAGCGCCTTTACATGCTGTCACGCATCAGTTTACCCATTTTCATTTAACCGCTTACCCATATCCGCTTGCCGTTCGTACCCAAGCAGAGTGTCGCGAATCCGCATCCTGTTGGGTTAACGCAGCAGAATTAGCGCATATCGGCCTTGCCGCCCCAGTACGACGTTTATTAGAGACATGGATGTCGTCTCTATTTTGATGAAAAAGAATTTAGGAAAAAATCGCCATGGTTTCTGTTACCCGCCCATTGGTGGATTCTCTTGCTCATGCAGCTAACCCAGACCGTTGGTTAGCAGGTTTAATCAGTGGGTTGCCACCGGAAGGGGCCAGCCTTGTCGAACGGGCTTTCCACACTGCACGAGAACACTACGGTGATGACACATTGCCGCCGGTTGGCGAACGTCTGTTCACCCATGCGGTTGCCGCCGCCGCCATCGTCGCGGATATGGAATTACTCGCCGATGCCATTGCGGCCACCTTGCTGTTTGCCATGCCTGATTACCGTGGTGATTATGTTGATTGGCTGAAGAAACACTTTACCCCCACTGTGGCAGAGCTGGTGCAAGGGGTAAGCCGGATGCGACGGATTACGCTGTTGGCTTCGCAAGACCGTGAAGAAACGCCAGAAGCGCGGGCACAACAAGCAGAAACCATGCGTAAGATGTTGCTGGCGATGGTGGCGGATATTCGGATTGTGCTGATCAAATTGGCATGGCGTACCCAAACCATGCATTTCTTATCCCGTGTGCCCCAAGAATCTGAACGACGGCGCATTGCACAAGAAACGATGGATTTGTTTGCACCACTCGCCAATCGGTTAGGGGTATGGCAGGTGAAGTGGGAGTTAGAAGATCTTGCTTTCCGCTATCTGCAACCGGACAGTTATAAAAAAATCGCCCGTTTGCTGGATGAACGGCGGGTGGAACGGATTGATTATATCGAGCGAGTCTTAAACGACCTGCGGCGAGAACTGGCTCACGCCCATATCGAAGCCGATGTGACAGGTCGGCCCAAGCATATTTATTCCATCTGGAAAAAAATGCGCAAAAAGAACCTCGACTTTTCCGAGTTGTACGATATTCGGGCAGTACGGGTGTTGGTGCACAGTTTGAAAGATTGCTACACGGTCTTGGGCTTAGTTCACAGCATGTGGCATCCGATTCCGGGCGAATTTGATGACTATGTTTCCAACCCAAAACCGAATGACTACAAAAGCCTGCATACAGCGGTGGTCGGGCCAGAGGATAAAGTGCTCGAGGTACAAATCCGCACGTTTGAAATGCACGAACATGCCGAATATGGTGTGGCGGCGCATTGGCGTTATAAAGAAGGCGGACAAGGCGACAGTCAATACGAAGCCAAAATTGCTTGGTTACGGCAATTATTAGAATGGCGTGAAGAAGTCAGCGACCGCACCGCGCTGAGCAGCGAATTTCAGACGGCACTGTTCTCCGACACCATTTATGTCCTGACGCCGGCTGGTAAGGTTATTTCCTTGCCGCAGGGCGCCACCCCGCTGGATTTTGCCTATTCACTCCACACTGATTTAGGCCATCGTTGCCGAGGGGCGAAAATTGATGGGCAAATTGTGCCGCTGTCTACACCGTTGGAGAACGGCCAACGGGTTGAAATTTTGGCGGCAAAAGAAGGCGGCCCTTCATTAGATTGGCTGCATGATGGTTGGGTGAAAACCCACCGCGCCATCAGCAAAATCCGGCAGTGGATTCGGCAACAAAATGTTGATGTCGCTATTGAGGCTGGACGACAGGTATTTGAGAAAGAAATCCAGCGTTTAAGCGTACAACCGAATTTGGAGCAGTTGAGTGAAAAATTAGATTTTCACAAGATTGAAGACGTCTATGCGGCACTGGGGCATGGTGAACTCACGCTTAAGGCCTTGGCACAGGCGATTCACAGCATTCATCCGCCACCACCCGCGCCAGATCTGGATCCAAATTCATTGATTCGCGCCAGTCGTGGCAGCTTTGATAGCCAAGGGGTGTTAATTGAGGGGGTCAATAA
>Ga0208788_1000127_pt1 | contig 38795 bp, 38 predicted proteins | sample Wag4_2014_7_11_3_FD_187363 | JGI IMG/M metagenome (GOLD analysis project Ga0208788, IMG submission 187363) | Fresh water mixed with fracking chemicals microbial communities from Ohio, USA - Utica-2 Time Series FC 2014_7_11 (SPAdes) (version 2) ...
TATTGGATGAAGATTGATGTCATCTCGATATTCCCGGAATATCTATCGCCACTTAAATTATCTTTATTGGGCAAGGCACAGAGTGCAGGACTTCTTGAGATAGAGGTTCATGACCTGCGGGCTCAAAGCACCGATAACCACAACACCGTAGATGACACCCCATATGGTGGTGGCGCCGGAATGGTGATGTTGCCAGAAATCTGGGGGAAGACTCTTGATCCATTAATGATTGAGAATACAGATCTCATCATTCTGACTCCGGCCGGGCGCCGATTTAATCAAGAGATAGCCCAGCAATTTTCAACATCAGAGCACCTAATTTTTGCCTGCGGACGCTACGAAGGTATTGATGATCGAGTCCGCCAATATTATTCAACGCAAGAATTTGCGAATCGCAATATCCGAGTTCATGAAGTCTCTATCGGAGATTATGTTCTAGGCGGGGGAGAAGTTGCGTCGATGGTGATGATCGAGGCTATTACTCGACTTATACCGGGCGTGCTTGGTAACCCAGAATCGTTATCGGAAGAATCACATAACTCTGAGGGTTACCTTGAATATCCAAACTTCACCAAACCACAAGAATGGCGTGGAATCTCGGTTCCCGAGATATTGCTCAGCGGAAATCATGCGGAGATAGCAAAGTGGCGAAGCCAACAGGCAGAAAAGCGCGCAAAAGATAATCTTTAACTCGTGAGTAGTGTTACTTCTGCCTTACTGTTATCCCATGAGTGAAGAGTCAGCAAAAATCCAGTCTCGCTTAATTCGTGATCTCGAGCCGGTAGTTGCTGTTGAACTCGAACGACATATCTCGGTCCAGAAGAACTGGTATCCACACGAGTATGTCCCATGGTCTGAAGGCCGTGACTATGCCGGTCCTCTCAATGGCGATGCTTGGGAAGCAAAAGACTCTCGGCTAACTCCAGTGGCACAGGACTCACTGGTTCTTAATCTTCTGACGGAAGACAACTTGCCGAGTTACCACACTGAAATTTCGATTTCCATGGGTCGCGATGGCGCATGGGGAAATTGGATTGAACGCTGGACCGCTGAAGAAGCTCGCCACGCAATTGTTATTCGCGATTACTTGATGGCCACCCGTGGTGTAGATCCTTATGAACTTGAAGATCTTCGTATGGCTCACATGTCATTGGGTTACCAAACTCCTTATGAAAACGACATGTTGCACACGATTGCATATGTCTCCTTTCAGGAACTTGCTACCCGAATTTCCCACCGAAATACTGGAAAACTTTCCAATGACCCAATCGCGGAAGGCATGATGCAACGCGTTGCTCTCGATGAGAATCTACATATGCTCTTTTATCGCAATACGCTCGCGGCAGCTCTAGATATGGAACCAAATGCGGCAATGCGTGCGATCACCGATGTCGTGACCAACTTTGATATGCCTGGTGCCAATATGCCAGGCTTTGGAAGAAAAGCGGTACAGATTGCGCTGGCCGGGATCTATGACTTGCAGCAACATCTTGATGATGTAGTTGCTCCAGTCTTGCGCGCTTGGAACGTCTTTGAGAGAACAGACCTAACAGGTGATGGACTCAAGGCCCGGGAAGAGCTGCAAGCCTTCATGGATGCGACATATAAAACCGCAGCAATCTTTAACGATAAGCGTGAAGTGCACTTCGAGCGTCAAATTGCGCGCGGGATTGCACCAATTCGCATCACTAACTGACTCTGAAATAAGATACGTGCCATGACGCGCACATATCTGGTTGAAACCTACGGGTGTCAGATGAATGTGCACGATTCTGAACGTATCGCGGGCCTACTTGATGAGGCAGGGTATCTACCTGTAACGCAGGGAGAACAAGCCGATATCGTTGTTTTTAATACATGCGCTGTGCGCGAAAACGCAGATAATAAACTGTATGGAAATTTGAGTTTTCTAGCCCCGATTAAAAAGAAGAACCCCGCTATGCAGATAGCTGTGGGAGGCTGCTTGGCCCAGAAGGATCAATCGATCATCCTAAAAAAAGCGCCTTATGTCGATGTTGTATTTGGTACGCACAATGTTGGCTCACTTCCAGTTCTACTCGAGCGCGCCCGCATTGAGGAAGAGTCACAGATTGAGATCCTCGAATCCCTAGAGCATTTTCCATCAACGCTGCCAGCGCGTAGGTTTTCGGCCTTCACTTCTTGGGTATCTATCTCAGTGGGCTGCAATAACACCTGCACCTTTTGCATCGTTCCTACATTGCGCGGGGTAGAGAAAGACCGCCCGGCAGCTGATGTGTTGCGAGAGATACAGACACTGGTAGATCAGGGCGTCATTGAAATTACGCTACTCGGACAGAACGTCAATGCATATGGTGTCGAATTCGGGGATCGCGGTGCCTTCGCCAAACTTCTGCGTGATGCCGGAAAGATTGATGGCCTTGAACGAGTGCGCTTTATGTCTCCGCATCCACGAGATTTCACAGATGATGTCATTGAAGCGATGGCGCAGACAGACAATGTGATGCCACATCTGCATATGCCGCTGCAATCTGGTTCTGATGCAATCTTGCAATCCATGCGTCGCTCATACCGAAGCGATAAGTACCTGGGAATTCTCGAGCGAGTGCGTTTAGCTATTCCGCAAGCGATGATTACAACTGACATCATTGTTGGTTTTCCTGGCGAAAGTGAAGCGGATTTCCAGGCAACGCTCGACATCACTACCCAGGCACGTTTCGCTGCCGCCTATACATATAAATACTCAATTCGGCCTGGAACTCCAGCGGGTGTTATGCCAAACCAAGTACCAGAAGATGTTGTAGGGGAGAGATACACCCGCTTACATGAGCACCAACAGCAAATCTCTCTTGCTGTTAATGAGAGTTCAGTCGGTTCCACTCATCGTGTCATGGTCTCTGAGATTGAAGGGCGCAGAGATGAGTCTCGCTCCCGCATGACGGGTAAATCTGAGGACTTTAGACTAGTCCACTTTGATGCCGATACAGATGCTCGCCCTGGCGATTTCGTCGATGTAGAAATCACTGAAGCATCAGCCCATTATCTGATTGGAAAAGCTAAGTCAGTAATCAGGACTCGAGGGGGAGATGCGCACGCTGCAAAATCTGCGCCAGCATCAACTTCGCTTGGTATCCCTAAGGTTCGGACTTCGTGAAGGTAATTGTCATATGCGGTGCTACTGCAACCGGTAAGAGTGATATTGCACTAGATATTGCAGAAGAGATAAACGCTGAAATCATTAACGCTGACTCAATGCAGCTTTACACCGGCATGGATATCGGTACCGCCAAGCTCAGTGTTGCAGAACGACGCGCAATTCCTCATCATCTGCTCGATGTTCTTAGCGTCAAAGAAGATTCGACCGTTGCTTGGTATCAAGAACGCGCCCGCGCCTGTATCACTGAGATTCATTCCCGCCAGAAGAACGTTGTCATTGTTGGAGGTACGGGGCTCTATATCAAGGCGATATTAGATGACCTGAACTTTCCGGATACCAACCCTGAGGTGCGAGCACGACTTGAATCAGAGGTAGCAGAGTTTGGGGCGCAGGCACTCTTTGAACGATTACAGGAGTTAGACCCAGCAGCGGCACTTGCAATTGATCGAGCCAATACTCGACGAATTGTTCGCGCGCTTGAAGTAATCGAAATTACCGGTAAACCCTTCACTGCAAATCTTCCACGTGAAGATAGTTCAAGATATCCGGATGCGCTGCAATTTGGTCTTGTCATGGATCGAGAGCACTTGCGTGAACGTATCGATGCCCGAGTAGAGCGAATGTGGAGTCAAGGATTCGTTGCTGAGGTCGAGGCTCTCATTGTCGATGGAATTCTTGAAGGATCCACGGCGCAGCGAGCGTTGGGATACTCAGCACTTATCGCAGCGCGCTCAGGCGGCATGACTGAAGCAGAAGCAAAAGAAGAGACTAAGCGCTCAACCAGACAGTATGCGCGGCGCCAAGAAACCTGGTTCTCTCGTGATGCACGGATTCAGTGGATTGCACCCCATCAACCACGCCTTGAAACCATCATGCAGAAGATAAACTCATAGCGTTATGACAACTCCAGTAATTGCCACGTATGGCCACGGAACTGAGAACGATTTTGTCATTCTTTTTGATCCAGATAACGAGCGCGAGATCTCACCGCTCGAAGTAGCTGCAATCTGCAACCGCGAAACCGGAATCGGTGCCGATGGATTTATTCGCATCCTTCGTAATGGAAAACAATGGTTTATGGATTACCGTAACGCCGACGGTTCGGTTGCCGAAATGTGTGGTAATGGCATCCGAGTGATGGCTAAATATCTAGTGGCACGTAACCATCAACCAGAAGGAATATTCGCAATCGATACGCGCGCTGGGATGAAACATCTTCGAGTTCCGCGCGATGGAGATATCTCAGTCAATATGGGGCAAGTGACTGATGAGATGGAAGAAATTTCAGTAGAACATAATGGTCATACCTGGTCTGGCTATAACATCAGCGTCGGAAATCCGCATGCAGTGGTATTCGTAGATAATCTTTCGCAGGTAGGTTCACTGGCAGTTGCACCCACTGTGCAACCTAAATCCTCATACCCTGAGGGCGTCAATGTTGAGTTTGTAGAAATCACGGCTGCGAATGAAGCGCAGATGCGCGTACACGAGCGTGGCAGTGGTGAAACTCGCTCTTGCGGAACTGGAACGTGCGCTGTTGCCCTAGCCGCCGCCATGAAATCAAAGCAGAACCTGCCTTCGCGCTGGACGATATTTCCTCCTGGAGGACGGTTGATAGTCGATATCGATAATCACTCCAACGCCACCTTAATTGGGCCAGCCGAACTTATTGGTGAACACGACATCGCTTCATATCTGAATTCATGACCACGCCAGAAGACGGTTACGACAAACTTTTTGAAGACCTACTGCGTGAGAGCGCGCGCGCAGCGGCTGATTTCGACTCTGGTGAGGCTGAGTATGAAGAGAATGATCAACAAGAACTATCTGATCGAAATGCACTTCGGCGAGTAAAGAGTTTTTCTACTGAACTGCAAGATATCTCTGAAGCCGAATATCGCCAGCTCCAACTAGAACGAGTTGTGCTGGTTGGAGTGTGGACAGAAGGAACTGCCGAGATGGCTGATAATTCCTTAGCAGAGCTAAAGGCACTCGCCGAAACTGCAGGATCTGAAGTTATGGAAGGTCTGATTCAACGCCGTGATAAACCTGACCCTTCCACATATATCGGTTCTGGAAAGCTCATTGAATTACGTCAGATAGTTATCGCAACTGGAGCAGATACCGTCGTTTGCGACGGAGAACTTTCGCCATCGCAGCTTCGCACCCTAGAAGAGAAGTTAAAGGTTAAAGTTGTAGATCGCGTTGCTCTCATTCTCGATATTTTCGCCCAGCATGCAAAGAGTAAAGAAGGTAAGGCACAGGTTGAGTTAGCGCAGATTGCCTATCTACTTCCACGCCTTCGTGGATGGGGCGATTCACTCTCTAGACAAGTAGGCGGTCGGGCAGCAGGTGGCGCAGGTATTGGTGGACGTGGTCCCGGTGAAACAAAGATTGAAACAGACCGCCGCCGTATTCGCGACAAAATGGCGAAGCTTCGCCGAGAAATCGCTGAAATGAAAACTTCACGAGATACCAAGCGGCAAGAACGCAAGCGAAACAATATTCCTTCAGTGGCTATTGCAGGTTACACAAATGCTGGAAAATCATCTCTCCTGAATGAGTTAACGGGCGCGGGTGTCTTAGTTGAAAATGCGCTCTTTGCAACGCTGGATCCAACGGTACGAAAATGTGAAACTAGTGAAGGTCGGGTCTACACACTTTCGGATACTGTCGGATTTGTGCGTCACTTACCTCACCAGCTGATTGATGCATTTAAATCTACTCTGGAAGAAGTATCAGGATCTGATCTGATTGTGCATGTAGTAGATGGTTCGCACACTGATCCGTTCGAACAGATTCGTGCGGTGCGCGAAGTGATTACCGAGATTGGCGGGGGAGACATCCCTGAGATCATTGCGATCAATAAAGTGGATATCGCAGACCCTGCTGTCGTCCTTGAGATCTTGCGCAAAGAACCCAACAGTTATGCCTTCTCTGTTCGTTCCGGATTCGGGATGGAAGGGCTTGTTCATGCGATAGAAAAATCTCTCCCTCATCCCAGTGTGGAGATTAGAGCGGTGATTCCATATAACCGAGGCGACCTGGTTTCTGCGATTCACGAACAGGGCGAGATTTTGAGCGAGGAGCACCTAGCCGAGGGAACATCGATTCATGCTTACGTCGACGGTGGTCTGGCCATGGCTATTGCGAAAGTTCAGGAAAATAATCACCCTCACCAGGAATAAATGCGACACGCCGCTGGTTGTAGCCACTAGAAACCAGGTAATGCGCGACTATTCGCGCAGGTAGCGGGCGTAATCGTCCGTTAATAAGTAATGGAAGCGAGGTGAGATCAGTGGCAACAGATTACGACACACCCAGAAAAACCGACGAGGAGCTTCACGAGGAATCGTTAGAAGAACTCAAAGCAAAGCGAGTTGATGCACAATCAGGACAGATTGATGTTGATGAAGCAGAAGCGGCCGAGAATCTTGAACTTCCTGGAGCTGACCTCTCTGGTGAGAAACTTGCGGTACGCGTTGTACCTGTACAAGTCGACGAATTCACATGTTCGAGATGTTTCCTCATTCACCACATCACCCAATTAGCAAAAGGCGAAGGCGCAAAAGCTATCTGCAAAGAGTGTTCTTAAGTTCCTTACTTTTTCTGCAACTAACAAGCCAGTAAGGAGTGGGATCGCGGTCATCATCAAGCGTGATTTTCACTCCGGTTGCAACCCAAAATTTAATCGCTAAGTAGGCAGCTGGATCGGCGTCACGTGTACGCAAGAGTCTCATCTGATTTTTATCCAGAATCTGCACATCTTTAATGTACTTAACGGCGATGTGAGCTTTCCCAATCTTTAGCTCGTCATCAATAACTCTTACTTCACCCTTTGCTGATACGGCAATAAAGCCAAGGGCGATGGTCAGGATTATGAAAGCCAGCAGCGCGCTGAAATTGCCCAAAGCGGCCCAGAATGCGATGACTAAAGATAGAAACATGAAGTAGATAAAGGCTAAGAGCCACAGTGGGGGGCGTATCACTTCTCGAAAGAGCACGAGGCCTAGGCTATCTCTTACTTCATCAAGTAACCTTGTGTCATGAGTCGCGTTGCATCAACTATGCCACCAGAGGGCTCGGTAATTCCAGAACGTCATCCACTCTCACCAGCAACCGGTGCCCAGATTCCGTCGCACTTTGCGCATTGTTTCGGGTGTGGCGAATTACATCCCACCGGACTACATCTGGTGGCTCATGTCGGGCAAGGTGCCGATATCACTGCCGAATTTACCGTCACCGAAAATCATCAAGGAGCTCCCGGCCTTGCTCATGGCGGACTTCTATCACTTGCATTTGACGAAGCGCTCGGAAAATTGATGTGGCTTCTTCGCGCCCCTGCAGTTACCGCCCGCTTAGAAACCGACTTCATCAAGCCGGTACCAATCGGAACCGTCTTGCACATTTCTGCTCAAATCACAGGACAGGTGAATCGAAAAGTATATTCCGAGGCGGTGGGTCGAATTGGCGGCAGCGATGGAGAAATCGCAGTACGCGCCGCCGCCCTCTTTGTCATCGTTCCCATGAAACACTTTCTGGAAAATGCTCCAGCGGAGTATTTGGAAGCGCTACGAAAGAATCCTCACCTTTTCTCATTTGTCGATCCTGAGTTTGATATCAATCCATGAGTAATTTTCAAGTACTTATTAAACGGCTAGATCCTGACTTACCGCTTCCGGCATATTCCAAAGGTGGAGATGCTGGCGCCGATATCGTCTCTCGGATAGATATCACTATCGCCCCGGGAGAGCGAGCTCTGGTCCCAACTGGTATCTCCATCGCACTTCCTGATGGTTATGTTGCACTCGTTCATCCGCGTTCAGGACTTGCAATTAAACATGGCGTCACGATGGTAAATGCACCAGGCACAGTGGACGCTGGATTTCGCGGAGAGCTGCAGTGCATCATGATTAATCACGATCCGAAAGAGAGTGTGAGCTTCAAGCGTGGTGATCGAATCGCACAGTTAGTCTTCCAGAAAGTAGAACGCGCACAATTTATCGAAGTAGATCAATTGCCAGGTTCAGGACGTGGTGACAATGGTTTTGGTTCAACGGGGCGCACATGAGTAACGAGCGAGAATTAACGCCCCATGAAGATCGAGATAAAGTAATCGGTGCCTTTGGTGGAAAGAAAGGTCTGATTGATTCAGGCATTCCATCAGTCATCTTTCTCATTGTTTTTAATGTCCGCAAAGACTTGCAGAGCGCGCTATTTGCAGCGATTGCAACGTCTGCGCTGCTCACAATCATCCGCTTGGCTAAACGCGACACAGTGCAGCATGCGCTCAGCGGCTTTATTGGCGTCTTGATTTGTGCTTGGTTTGCAAATAGGACTGGCAATCCCAGTGATCTCTACATTCCAAAGCTACTTACCAATCTTGGCTATGGCACTGTCTATCTCATCGCAAATCTCGCCGGATGGCCCATCCTAGGATTATTACTCGGACCAATACTGGGCGAGAACTTGCAATGGCGCCGTAATCCAGAGCGCAAACGTGCCTACATTCAGGCGAGTTGGCTCTGGGTAGCGATGTTCTTTACCCGCATCGCTGTGCAGTATCCGATTTATAGAAGTGGCAATGTCAATCTACTTGGAACGGTCAACCTTGCCATGGGATATCCGCTCTTTATTGCCACCGCCTACGCATCGTGGCTCATTATTCGCCGGGTGCCTACGGTAAAACCTTAAGAACGGGCGATAAAGCAATCTCTAATTTTGCCTTCAGCTTCGGCCGAGGCGACGAACAGTAGTTCATCGCCAGCGATAAAGAGATCACTCGGCCGCGGTGCAATCACACGTCCGTCTCTGACAATGGCGGCCAATGACGCATCTTCTGGAAGTTCGACTTCTTCTACAGTTTTTCCAATGCAGATAGAAGTATCTGGAAGCGTGATTTCTACCAGGTTTGCCTGGCCTTTTCTAAATGAGAAGAGTCGTACGACATCTCCGACACTCACAGCCTCTTCCACAAGTGCGGTGATGATTCGGGGGGTGGATACCGCAACGTCAACGCCCCAAGATTGATCAAATAACCATTCGTTCTTCGGGTGGTTAATGCGCGCGACCACACGAGGCACTCCGTATTCGGTCTTTCCCAAGAGAGATGCAACTAGGTTTACCTTGTCGTCACCTGTAGCAGCAACTAAGACCTGACAATTATTAAGTTGAGCATTGTCTAGTGAAGCGATTTCGCAAGCATCTGCCATCAGCCACTCAGCATCAGGAACGGAATCAATCTTGAGCGCTTTTGGATCACGGTCGATGAGCAGAACCTGATGGCCGTTATCTAAAAGTTCTCGAGCAATCGCTCGCCCAACATTTCCCGCACCAGCAATGGCGATTCTCATTTGCTAGGCACCTGGACCTTTCGATAGGACTAACTCTGCGATTGCTAACTGAGCTTCGAGGATAGTCATATGCACTAAATCTCCATCTTGCAGCACTGTGTGGCTATCAGGAATTAGCGCTTCACCTAATCGTGTGAGAAAAGCGACGCGCGATTCGGTGGCATTTTCAAGTTCAGAGATTGGTCGGCCATACCAATCGATATGTGGGTGAACTTCAAGAAGTTGAACGGTTCCGGTTGCATCGCGCCATTCAGAACGAGCTCCACCAGGCAGAATTCGACGCAGAATTTGGTCACTCGCCCAAATAACAGTTGCCACAGTTGGAATACCTAGGCGCTGATAAATTTCTGCGCGGCCAGGATCATAGATTCGAGCGACAACATTGGTAACGCCGTAATTCTCACGGGCTACACGCGCAGCTAAAATATTTGAATTATCGCCGTTACTTACGGCTGCAAATGCATCAGCACCATCGATACCTGCCTCAAGCAAGGTATCGCGATCGAAGCCAACCCCGACAATCGTGCGACCTTTAAAATCTGCGCCCAGCCGACGGAATGCTTCTTTAGATTGATCGATGATTGCAACTGAGTGTCCAGCTGCTTCAAGGGCGGTCGCCAACGAAGAGCCGACTCGACCGCAACCCATAATGACTACGTGCACGGGAGTAACTTACTACTCTCTCGCCAAAAATATCTCGACTAGGCTTAGGGCTATGACATCACCGAAGAGTTCTAGTCTCACGGTGGGCGCACGAGTGCGGGTTGACATTGAAAAAGTAGCCCATGGCGGCCATTTCATCGCACGCCACGAGGGCGCTGTCATCTTTGTGCGGCACGCAATTCCTGGCGAAAGCGTCGAGATTGAGATTACTAGCGTTGGGGCATCCTTCAATCGAGCGGATGTAGTTGAGGTCATCGCCGCTTCACCTGATCGAGTAACTGCGCCGTGTCGTTATGCGCACAGGCAAGGTTGTGGTGGATGCGACTTCCAGCATATTTCCTTGGCACGCCAGCGAGAGCTGAAGAGTCAGGTCATCACCGAGCAATTTTCAAGAATTGCCAAGATGGATATCACAATCGAGGTCGAGGAAATTAGTGGGCCGCTCGGGTGGAGAACTCGATGCTCTGCAAATTCAACTAAAAGTGGGGCGCTAGGTTTTTATCAATCACGTAGCCATAAGGTAATTGCGGTCGATGATTGCCGAATTCTTGTTCCTGAGATGAAGTTTTCGGAACTTGCTCAGCGTGGCGTAAAGGGTGATCAGCGGCTAGAAATTTCAATCTCCAATACAGGTGAACGCACTATCGCCACAGCTAGCTCTCGCGAGGATTCTGCGATGCGACTTTCAGATGGGCCTGAGGTTGCCCACTATCGTGTCGGCGAGAAACTCTTTGACGTTAGTCAGAAATCTTTCTGGCAGAGCCATAAGGATGCGCCGCGCGTACTCAGCGATGCAGTCCTCGAATTTTCGCAGTTTCAAACTGGGGATCATGTGCTCGATCTGTACGGGGGAGTGGGACTTTTTACCGCCGCGATTCTGCCAATCATCGGAAGCGAAGGTTCAGTCGATATCGTTGAAGGAAGTAAATCGGCTACTGCAGATGCGAGAAGTAATTTTTCTCAGAATCCAAATGTCACTGTGATTACTGCCGATGTAGCTAAGGCAATCACCCGCTTCGAAAGTGCCGATGTCATCGTTTTAGATCCTCCGCGCGAAGGTGCCGGCAAGGAAGTGATTAGCCATTGTGCTCGATTAGCCCCCCGAGCCATCGTCTATGTAGCGTGCGATCCAGCGGCGCTGGCTAGAGATACCGGCTACCTTCGTGAAAATGGATATTCACTTGAGCAGGCTCGAGCCTTCGACCTCTTTCCCATGACACATCACATTGAATGTATTGCCAGATTTGTTCCAGATAAGGTATCTTGACGTCAAGATAAATTCACTGAAAGAAGTTTCATGATGAGCAAGAACTCACTGGGCACCAAGAAGAATCTCACTGTTGCTGGTCAAGATTTTGAAATCTTCGACATCTCATCTCTCGAAGGGGCATCAGATTTACCCTTCTCGTTGAAGGTGCTACTCGAGAATCTGCTTCGAACTGAAGACGGCGCAAATATCACCGTCGATCACATCAAGGCACTTGCACAGTGGGATCCAGCGACTGAGCCGGATACTGAAATCCAATTCACTCCAGCACGCGTCATCATGCAAGATTTCACCGGCGTCCCATGCGTAGTCGACCTAGCAACTATGCGCGAAGCGATTGTCGATCTCGGGGGAGATCCCAGCAAGGTAAACCCACTTGCACCAGCCGAATTAGTTATCGATCACTCCGTTATTGCAGATGTTTTTGGGGCAAAAGATTCTTTTGAAAAGAATACAGATATCGAGTACGAGCGAAATCGCGAACGTTACCGATTCTTGCGTTGGGGGCAAGGAGCTTTCGATGAATTTAAAGTTGTACCGCCAGGCACCGGAATTGTTCACCAAGTAAATATTGAGCATTTAGCGCGCGTGGTCATGACGCGTACCGTCGATGGCGTTCTTCGCGCATACCCTGACACTGTTGTAGGTACTGATTCACATACAACTATGGTTAATGGCCTTGGCGTTCTTGGTTGGGGCGTAGGCGGTATCGAGGCAGAGGCTGCATTACTGGGTCAACCAGTATCAATGTTGATTCCACGTGTCGTAGGTTTCAAACTTTCAGGTGCGCTACCGGTTGGCACTACAGCTACAGATATGGCGTTAACCATTACCGAAATGCTCCGCAAGCATGGAGTTGTTGGAAAGTTCGTCGAATTTTATGGACCAGGCGTGGTCTCAGTTCCCATGGCAAATCGCACAACAATTGGAAACATGTCACCTGAATACGGATCAACATGTGCGATTTTCCCAATTGATGAAGAGACTCTCCGATATTTACGTCTTACCGGTCGCAGTGCCGATCAAGTTGCACTTGTCGAGCAGTATGCAAAAGCACAAGGAATGTGGCACGATCCATCGGCATCACCACGTTTCTCTGAAAATATTGAACTTGATTTATCGACAGTGGTTTCATCTATTGCCGGACCTAAGCGCCCGCAAGATCGCATCTCACTAACAGAATCAAAGGGCGCTTTTGAGAAAATTCTCCCTACATACTTCACTGATAAGACTGGTAAAGAAGCGTATCCAGTCAGTGTTGGTGCCAATGCAACCACTATCAAAAATGGCGATGTTGTCATTGCATCAATTACTTCATGTACAAATACTTCCAACCCATCCGTCATGATTGGCGCCGCTTTGCTGGCGAAGAAAGCAGTTGAAAGAGGACTCAAATCAAAGCCATGGGTAAAGACCACGCTCGCGCCCGGCTCGAAGGTAGTTACTGATTATTACGACAAATCAGGGCTGACTAAGTACATGGAAGAACTTGGATTCAACCTTGTTGGTTATGGCTGCGTGACATGCATCGGAAACTCAGGTCCACTTCCGATTGAGATTAGCAAGGCGGTAAATGAGAAGGATTTAGCTGTTACTGCAGTTCTTTCGGGAAATAGAAACTTTGAGGGTCGAATTAGTCCGGATGTAAAGATGAACTATCTTGCTTCACCTCCGTTGGTGGTCGCATATGCACTTGCCGGAACCATGAACCACGATTTTGAAAAAGATTCTTTAGGTACCGATAAAGATGGCAATCCAGTGCTGTTAAAAGATATCTGGCCATCTGAATCTGAGATTCAAGCGGTCATTGATTCTTCAATCTCATCTGAGATGTTTACTAAGGATTACGCAACGGTTTTTGAAGGCGATCATCGCTGGAAGTCACTGGACACTCCAACCGGAAAAACATTTGAGTGGGATCCAAAGTCCACTTATGTACGCAAACCGCCATATTTTGATGGAATGCCTGCACAACCAAAACCCGTTACTGATATTTCAGGTGCCAGAGTTCTGGCGATTCTTGGTGATTCAGTAACTACCGATCACATCTCACCAGCTGGCAATATCAAGGCTGATTCACCGGCCGGTAAGTATCTGGAGGAGAACGGAGTGGATCGAAAAGATTTCAATTCTTATGGCTCTCGTCGTGGAAATCATGAAGTCATGATTCGCGGAACTTTCGCAAACATTCGTTTGAAGAACGCGCTACTTGATGGTGTTGAAGGTGGATTTACTCGAAACTTCTTAGCCGAAGGTGCGCAGTCAACAATTTATGAGGCATCTGTGGCCTATCAATCCGCTGGAGTGCCGTTGGTAATTCTTGCCGGTAAAGAATATGGATCGGGTTCCTCCCGCGATTGGGCAGCAAAAGGAACAGCGCTACTAGGTGTCCGGGCAGTCATTGCAGAAAGCTTCGAACGAATTCACCGCTCGAACTTAATTGGAATGGGTGTACTCCCATTGCAATTTATCAATGGTGAGAGTGCGCAATCACTGGGCATCAAGGGTGATGAGGTATTTGCAATCTCAGGAGTTACGGCACTGAACGACGGTGGAATTCCAAAGGAAGTAACCGTCACGGCAGGGGATAAAACCTTCAAAGCCAAGGTCAGAATCGATACTCCGGGTGAGGCAGATTACTATCGCCACGGCGGAATCATGCAGTATGTGCTGCGTCAACTTCGAGGCTAATCTAGACTGGGCAGATGCTTGAATCAATCAAGGGTCCTGCCGATCTCCGTACGCTCTCGTTAGAGCAGTTAACTCTGCTCAGTGCCGAGATTCGTCAGTTTCTCATCACCAAGGTTTCCAAAACTGGTGGACACCTCGGTCCGAACCTGGGCGTTGTAGAACTCACGATTGCGATTCACCGAACCTTTAATTCTCCTAAAGATGTCGTTCTCTTCGATACCGGCCATCAATCTTACGTTCATAAGATTCTTACTGGCCGGGCAGATAAGTTTGATGGTCTGCGCCAACGTGGCGGGATAGCGGGATATCCCAATCGAGGCGAAAGCGAGCACGATGTCATCGAAAACTCACATGCATCGACCGCTCTTTCGTGGGGCGATGGCATTTCGCGGGGCTTTGCGATTACAAATCAGCGAGATCGAAACGTTGTTGTAGTAGTTGGCGACGGTGCTCTCACTGGTGGAATGTCTTGGGAAGCGTTAAATAACATTGCAGCTTCAGATAATCGAAATCTTGTCATCATCGTGAATGACAATGAGCGCTCGTACTCTCCAACTATTGGCGGGTTAGCAACATATCTTGCAACCTTGCGCGTTACTCGGGGATATGAAAAATTCCTTGACTGGGGTAAAGAAGTTCTGACAAATACACCGGTGGTTGGAAATCCAATTTACGAAACTCTGCATGGGATGAAAAAGGGCATTAAGGACATTATTGCTCCACAAGGAATGTTTGAAGATCTCGGACTTAAATATGTGGGCCCTATTGATGGTCATGACTTGGTCGCGATGGAACGCGCACTGACGCAAGCAAAAGAATTTGGCGAGCCAGTCTTGGTGCATGTCATCACCGAGAAAGGTAAAGGCCATCAACCAGCAGTTGCAGATGAGGCCGAGAAGTTCCACGCAGTAGGAGTTGTTGATCCGGAAACTGGCGTGCCGCTGGGTAAGTCCGCAAAGAGCTGGACCGATATTTTTTCAGAGGAACTAATCGCGGTAGCGGAAGAGCGAGAAGATGTAGTTGCACTTACGGCAGCAATGCTAGGACCTACAGGCCTTGATAAATTTCAAGAGAAGTTTCCAGATCGCACAATTGATGTTGGAATCGCCGAACAGCACGCTGTCACTAGTGCGGCTGGGCTAGCTTTTACTGGGCTGCACCCAGTCTTTGCCGTGTACTCAACATTTCTTAATCGCGCCTTTGATCAACTCTTACTCGATGTTGCCTTACATAAAGCCGGCGTGACATTTGTACTAGATCGTTCGGGAATCACTGGCGATGATGGACCCTCACACCACGGCATTTGGGATTTGGCGCTTACCGGAATCATTCCAACGATGCGGGTAGCTGCTCCACGAGACGCCACTCGTTTACGTGAAACTTTGCGGGAAGCACTCGATGTCAGCGATGCACCAACAGCGCTTCGTTTTCCTAAGGGCGCGGTACAGAAAGATATTCCGGCATTTGAACGTCGCGATGGAATCGATGTCCTCTACCGCGGGGAAAGTGCCGACGTACTTCTGGTCAGTATTGGCGCTATGGCATCGATTGCTGTCGAAGCTGCCTCACAGGCATATCGCGAAGGCGTGGGCGTTACTGTCATTGATCCACGGTGGGTGAAGCCAATCCCCGACTCTCTCATCACTATGGCTCGTCGATATAAGAGCGTTGTCGTACTCGAGGATGGAATAAAGCATGCTGGAATCGCGAGTTCTATTTCAGAACAATTCCGCCAAGCTGGCTTAAATATCGCTCTTCATAGCATCGGCGTTCCATTGGAATTTATCGAGCATTCAAAGCGCGCTGAGATTCTTGATGATCTTGGAATCAACGCCCAGAAGATTTCCCGCGATATTGTTGCGTGGAACTCTACTGTGGAAGAGATGCAATTCCCGGAGCATGAAAACGCTGACCGCAAACAGATTCGCTAATACCTTCGCGATCTAAGAACGGCAAGATTCCGCCCAGGTGCATCGGCCATCCTGCGCCCATGAGCATGCAGAGATCAATCTCTGCTGGAGTTGAAACAACACCCTCATCGAGCATCATTCGCGCTTCCTCTGCTAGCGCTTTAAGCGCACGCAGTCGTACTTGCTCGGCGCTCGACGGTGAATCGCCCTTGTGTACCAATGCAATCGCGGCTGGGTTTGCAGCGTATGTCCCATCCTCGTTCTTAATGTAGAAAGTCTTTACACCTTCTTTGACCATTGCTTGCATAGTGGGAGAGATGCGATATCGAGGACCTAAGTTCTCGTGCAGCGTTTCGGCAACGTGGAGCGCAACCCCAGGACCAACAAGTCCTAGCAATTCAAATGGAGACATTGGAAATCCGATACTGCGCATTGCGTTATCGGCTACCTGAGGATCGGTACCTTCATCGACTGCGTCGGTTATCTCGCCCATGAATCGAGTGAGCAATCTGTTTACGACAAAGCCTGGTGCATCCTTACAGATGATCATTGTCTTTTTGAGTTCTTTGCCGACACTGACCGCGGTGGCAGTCGTTGCATCATCAGTATGCGAAGTACGGGCGATTTCTAGTAGCGGCATGATGGCCACTGGGTTAAAGAAGTGAAAACCAACTACTCGCTCTGGATGCTCCAACCCTTCGCTCATGCGCTGAACTGAGAGTGAAGAGGTATTCGTTGCCAGTACACACTCTGGCCCGACAATCTTCTCCAACTTCTTAAAGAGCTCTTGCTTGAGCGAAAGCTCTTCGAAAATTGCTTCAATGACAAAGTCGCAACCAGCAAATACCGATTGATCTGAAGAACCACTTATAAGGAGAGCCAATCGCGCAGCAGACTCAGCACTCATTCGCTTCTTCTCCACTAACTTCGCTAACTCATTCTTGACCCATGCGACGCCCTTATCAGCGCGCTCTTGGTCGATATCAGTCATAACTACTGGGCACTTAAGGTTGCGGAGTAAGAGCAGCGCTAATTGAGAAGCCATGAGCCCAGCTCCAACAACGCCTACACGCGTCACCTTGCGTGCCACTGCTGGCTTTGGTGCACCTTCAACTTTCTTACGCTTCTTCTGAATGACGTTAAATGCGTAGAGGGATGCTCGAAGCGAATCAGACATAGTCAGATCTGCCAGCGCTATATCTTCGGAATCGAAGCCGGCGCCGCGAGAATTATTTTTAGCAGCGGCGATAAGTTCTAGCGCCTTTGTGGGGGAGGCAAGTTCTGCGCCACCAAATTTCTTCAATGCCGCAGCACGTCCAGCGGCTAGCGCCGAATCCCAAGCTGGGTCGGTCGAATAATCATTTCGATCTATCTTCACTGACCCATTGAGTATGCGGGCAGTAAATGCGACAGATTTCTCAAGGAAGTCCGCAGGTTCAAAAACGGCATCGACAACACCAAGTGCGAGAGCATCCTTAGATTTCATCATGGTGTTGTTATTGAGTGCGTTACCGATAATTACTTGTACGGCGCGTTCTGGTCCGATTAGCTTTGGAAGGATCGTGGCACCACCCCAACCTGGTACCAATCCCAAGAAAACTTCTGGCAGTGCAGTAAAGGCGGTAGTGGCCAAAGTGCGGTATTTGCAATGGAGACCAATTTCCAAACCTCCACCGAGTGCGAGCCCATTGATAAACGCAAAAGTTGGAATTCCGATTTCATCAAAGCGTCTAAATACATCGTGGCCCAATTTGCCAATCGCCACTGCCTGCTCGCGCTGATTAAGAAATGACAAGGCCGAGAGATCGGCTCCTGCGGCGAAGATAAATGGCTTTCCGGTGATAGCAATCGCTGCCGGCTTACGAGATACCGCATCGGTTATTGCAGCATCGAGTGCGATAAGTGATTGCGGCCCGAGGGTATTTGGACGAGTGTGATCAAGCCCGTTATCGAGAGTGATGAGCGCCAACGTTCCGCTAAACCCAAATGGCGCCAAATCAACATCGCGAACTAAGGAATGTGTGATGACTTCTTCTGGGGCGCCTTCTGGCATCGTAATCGCAGTAGTCATTATTTTGCACTCCCTGTGAAATGAGGATTCTCCCAGATAACGGTTCCACCCATTCCTAAACCGATACACATCGTGGTGATTCCATAACGGACGCTAGGAGACTCTTCAAATGTCCGCGCTAAGTTAAGCATCAGGCGCACACCCGATGACGCAAGTGGATGACCTACAGCGATTGCACCGCCATAAGGATTAACTCGAGGATCATCATCAGCGATTCCAAAGTGATCTAGAAATGCGAGAACTTGTACTGCAAATGCCTCGTTGACCTCAAAAGCGCCGATATCTTCAATGCGTAGCCCGGCTTTAGCTAGCGCCTTAATTGTCGCCGGAACCGGTCCGTATCCCATTACTTCTGGTTCAACGCCAGCGAAGGCGAAGGTAACAAGGCGCGCTTTGATACTGAGTCCAAGTTCCTTCGCCTTATCTTCACTTGCTAATAGCGCAGCAGTAGCTCCGTCGTTGAGTCCAGAAGAGTTTCCGGCGGTAACGCGTCCAGCGGGACGGAAAGGAGTCTTGAGTCCGGATAGTCCCTCGATAGTAGTAGTGGGACGTGGGGCCTCATCAACAGTTGCTATACCCCAACCTGTCTCTGGATGACGCGCCGCTGTCGGAATGAGATCTCGTTGAATTTTTCCATCAGCATAAGCTTTTGCAGTTTTCATCTGTGAATTAAATGCGTAAGTATCTGCGCGTTCTTTTGTGAGCTGCGGATATCGATCGTGTAAACGTTCGGCAGTTGCACCCATCGCAAGTGCATCTTGCTCCACCAATTTTTCAGCGAGGTAACGAGGATTAGGATCCATGAGTTCACCCATTGGATGATTTCCCATATGTTCAACTCCGCCAGCAATTGCAAAGTCAATTGCGCCCATAGCAATTGCGCCGGCAACAGTTGTTGTTGCAGTCATCGCTCCGGCACACCAGCGGTCGATTGAGTATCCAGGTACAGTCTTTGGCAGTCCAGCTAATAGCGTTGCGCTTCGACCGATATTCATTCCTTGATCACCTGTCTGCGTAGCAGCTGCGATAGCAACGTCATCGATGAGTTCTGGAGAGAGCGCAGGGTTTCGTTCTAACAGTCCACGCATAGCTCGAACCATGAGGTCATCGGCGCGAGTGCCGGCGTACAAACTTCCAGCTTTTCCAAATGGAGTGCGCACTGCATCAACGAGGACAACGCTTCGAATCTGATCGGACATGAGACTTCCTTTACCTGGACGATATCCCGCTAGGTTACTCGTCAGTAGGGAAAAGCGCTATCGAGTAAGAGAAAGTACTAATTGCTCTCTGCGGCGCCTTCTTCTCCATTTTTATTCTCTGTCTCAGCTTCGGCCAGCTCCAGCGGTTCTTTCTCCAAGAGGGCGGTCGTGAGAATCGGCGCAACAATCTCGGCCTGCCAGCGACGAGCTCCCAGCGCGAGTAGCGCTTCATGAACTGATGTTTCAGGGGGAGACCAACAGATGCGGCGTACAAGTTCTGGCGAAATCAAATTTTCGAGAGGAATCGATAACGCGGTAGCTTTTTCGCCAAGGTTAAAACGGGCGTGTGTGAGTGGGGCATACTTTTCAGGAAAACGATCGCGCCATAATTTAATCGGTGGCAGTGCATCGCTTTTCGAACGCGCTTCAGGCCACTGCTCTTCTGGCAGCGCCAGGGTTGCAGCGATTGTTGATATCCAGAGTTCAGAATTTTCAAACCATCTCGCTCGCAAACCGAGGGGGCGCAAGATTTTCTCTAACTGCTTCCGGTTTGTCAGCGGCGTTGTTTCGGCAGCGAGAGCTATTGCAGAGATTGCGGCATCGGAAAGTAAGCGGCCTGGGGAGACATCTAACTCTTTCGCCAACTCATTTCTAGCGCTCCATAGATCACGCACCAGCGCTAGGTGGAGCCGCTTTTTAATCTTATGCATACCTGAAGTGCGGCGCCATGGATCTATACGTGGCGGCGCTGGCGGTGCAGAAATTATTGCCGCAAAATCTTGCTCGGCCCACTGTAACTTTCCAGCCTCGACAAGAAGTTGATAAACCTTCTCTCGCAACTCTATGAGTAACTCAACATCGAGCGCGGCATAGTTAAGCCACTCAACAGGCAGCGGCCGCTTTGACCAATCGGCGGCGGAGTGCTCCTTAGCAAGTGAAACACCAAGTTGTGATTCCAGCAGTGGACCGAGTCCTACTCGGGCAAGTCCGGCGATACGCCCAGCAAGTTCGGTATCAAAGAGAATCTGCGGATAGATTCCAACTTCTCGCAAACACGGCAAATCCTGAGTACTGGCGTGCAGAATAACTTCTTCATTGGCAATCAAATTATTGAGTTCTACAAAACATCGATGACCTGGTCCGAAGGCAATCGGATCAATCAAATGCAATCCACCATGCGTGCGTTTGATTTGAATTAAGTAGGCACGTGCGCTGTATTTAAATCCCGAAGCACGCTCTGCATCGAAGGCAAAGGGACCAGATCCTTGAGCTAAAGCTTGGAGAGCAGCATCGAAGGCAGTCTCGGTCTCAATAACTTCAGGTACTCCATCTGCCGGATGCAGTAACGGAGTTGGTGCCGGCGCTCCTATTTCTGCAGGCGAGAGATCTCCTTCTTCAGGCACGACGTCTTGCGAAACCAATAGATGCAACACCGTCAGGAAGTGGAGGTAAACCAGAGACTTCGGTCATGAGATTGCACCATGCCTGCACGTGCGCGAAGATTTCATCTATCTGTGAAATCTGCGGAGTCCATGACGCCCGAATCTCAATCTCAGAATCGCTATTACGTGGTGATAGTTTGCCAAATGATGCACTCGATACTCGAGTAACAGTTCCACTCGGTGCACCGAACTGAGCACCGGCTGTGGAGAGACAATCGAGTAACCAATTCCAGCCAACTTCAGGAAGTAACGGATCTTCTTGCATTTCACTTTCAACGTCGGCGCGCATAAATGTGACGCATCGGAAATCACCTTCCCAGGTCTCTTGACCGCCAGGCTCGTGCAAGATGACAAATCGCCCTGATGCAATTTCATTTTCAGCATCGCCATTGAGACCATTGGAAATATCAGCGGTAAATGCGAAAGAGTGCGTTGCCAATTTTTGAGGAGCCGGCACTTCTTCCAGAATGATTTCTGCACGAGGCGTAAAGGTACGTAGCAGTTCAATCATTTGATTGAACGAAAATTCCTGAGCCACGTGAGAATTCTAAAGTTTGCACTGCGATTTACTGGGGAGGCTATGGGTTTAGGGCAGTAGAGTCTGCCTCCATGGCCAGCCTGCTCGCACTCATCTCGAGCGCTTTATGGGGAAGTGCTGATTATCACGCCGGCAAACTAAGTAAGAAATTTCCGACGATTGCCGTGCTTGCGCTCACGCAGGCTATCGGTTTCGTTACCGGAGTTGTACTCGTTCTTGTGAGTCGCAGTTGGAACGCTGAACCCTTTGGCAGCGACGGATATCTTTTACCTGGCGTACTTGCTGGAATATTTGGATATCTAGGTCTTATTTGTTTGTATGCCGGGCTATCAACCGGACGCATGGGAGTTGTCTCTCCCATAAGTTCGTTAAGCGCACTTATTCCATTGGGATACGCACTCTTCATCAAGGGTGACGAACTTTCTACAATTCTTGGAGTTGGCGTTGTACTCGCAATGCTTGGTGGATTTCTGGCGAGTGGCCCGGAAGTTTCACAGGGCCTTCCATTTAAGCCGGTCCTATTAGCGCTCGGTGCGGCGATCTTCTTTGGTAGTTGTTTAGTCTGCATGGCTATCGGTTCCGAGAGTAGTGCTCTGATGACCATGACCACGATGCGAACTACGACTCTGCTCTTTGGAATCACACTCTTTCTTCGCTATCGACACATCGGTGGCCTGGGTAAACCAGAACTACCAATCCTTATCTTTATTGGTGTCTCTGATTTCGTTGCAAATTTACTCTTGGGCGTTGCAACTACAAAGGGACTTGTCTCTCTTGCAATGGTGCTCGGTGCGCTCTATCCAATCGCAACATCACTTCTGGCATATATCTTTCTGCATGAGAGATTACATAAAGTTCAGTACGCCGGGATTATCTTCGCCGTAGCTGGCGTCTGCATCATCTCTATTTTCTAGTTATTTTGAGGCTGAGATGAATCGCGTTCCTTCGCTTTCACTTTCATCGATTCTGGTGAAGCCTTGCAATAAAGATTCGATATTGACTCTCTTTTCTCCACCAACGACCTGAGTTACACTCAATTCCAGTTGATCGATTCGACCTTCAGAAATAAGCTCGGTAATCAAGGATGCACCTGCCTCTATATGCACACGAGGGCCGAAGGTTGCAATCGCTCTGTCGAGAGCAGCAACAGGTGAGAGATTCCAAAAGTGGGCTAATGGGTTTGCGGCTAATGGATTTTCGTCGCCGTGCGAAATTACAATGACCGGAACAGGAGTGTGAAGATATGGTTCGGTTCGAGCGGTGTTACCGCCGATAATGATGCAATCAGCAAGTTTGCGATGCGCTAGAAAGTTTGCCCGATCGGCTCCGCTAGTTACACCCTGAGAGCTACCATCTTTCATCGTCGAGCCATCAGCGCCTACTACGAGCGTCGCGATAACGGCCATACGCGTAAGAATATTCTTTTTCTCACACATTTATCATGGTTATTTAGGCTTGGAAATTGAAAATGGGTCTGTGGGGGCGTTAGCCTTTGAAACATGAGAAAACGGTTGAGCGCTGTCACATGGGGCGTCGTCTCAATCATTTTCCTCTCCATATTTGCCAGCCCACACTCCAACGCCGCACCTACATTGGCTCAAGTGCAGTCACAAGTAATACGACTCGAAGAAGAAGCAACTTCAGCGGCCGAGGGAGCACAAGAGGCGAAGGTGGAATTGAATTCACTTACCCGAAGTCTGGCTGGAATCCAGGCGCAGGCAGCAATTCAAGCAAAGACAGTCGATGCCATTTCAAAAACGCTGGGTGCAATTGCAATTGATCAATACAAATCCGGAACCATCAGCCAGAGTCTGGAACTCCTATTCTCCTCTGATCCTTCGCTCTATCTCTCATCGGCTGGGTCGTTAGAAGCGATTACCCGACAGAAAGGGATTCAACTCCGCAAATTTCAATCTGCTGAACAACAACTCAATGCAACCTCTTTGACGGTAAGTGATCGCCTTGCTCAAGTAAAGTCGCTACAGAAGAAGTTAGCCGAAAAAAGCGCTCTAGCAACTGCAAAGTTAGCTCAGGCGGAGTCATTGCTGGCAAAGTTGAAGAAAGAGGATCGAGAGCGATTAGCAAGGTTGGCACGAGAGCGAGAGGATGCTGATCAGGCATCATCTTTGAAAGCAGCCAAGAGCGCTGCCGCAGTTTCTGGTCGCGGCGGTATGGCGCTGAGATTCGCATTTAAGCAGATTGGTGACAAGTATGTCTTTGGGGCCGATGGCATGACCTATTGGGATTGCTCGGGTCTGACAATGCGCGCGTTCCAAACAGCCGGAGTCTCCTTGCCGCACTCATCGGCTGCGCAATCGCGCATGGGTAAATCAATTCCCTTTAGCCAGAAGAAGCCGGGAGATTTAATGTTCTTTGGCAGGCCTGTTTCTCACGTCGGTATCTACGTCGGAGGCGGAAAGATGGTGCATGCTCCACGTAAGGGATCTCGAGTAAAGGTTGCGACTACAGATATGGGACGTAAACGTCTGGTTGCCGTACGCCGGTTCTAATGTCTGAAGACAATTCAAAAATACTCTGCATTACAAATGATTTCGGTCCGCGCGCCGGAGGAATCGAGACTTTCGTAATCGGACTCATCGAGCGCCTACCGAAAAACTCAGTCATTGTCTACACCGCTTCCCAAGAGGGTTCAGCCGCCTTTGATCAAGCATGGCTACGCGACTACGGAGTAGAAGTTATCCGAGATAAGTCAAAGATTTTGCTTCCATCTTTTCGAGTGGGAAGAAATGTACGAAAGTTGGTCACTGAACGTCAGATCACACGAGTTTTCTTTGGCGCCGCTGCTCCACTGGCACTGCTTTCACAGGGACTCCGGGGTGCCGGCGTCACACGAATTGTGGCACTTACTCACGGCCATGAAGTGTGGTGGGCAAAGATTTGGCCATTTACTATGGCACTAAATCGGATTGGTCGCGAAGTTGATGTACTGACTTACCTCGGCGAGTTCACTCGAGAAAAAATCTCTCGTGCACTTGATAGCCGCGATCAAGGAAAACTGGTTCGAATTGCTCCTGGAATTGATACCAATCATTTCGCACCAGATGACGATGCAAAATTATTGCGGGCAGAGCTGGGACTGAGCGATAAAAGCGTTATTGTCTGTGTTGGGCGGCTAGTACATCGAAAAGGACAAGATGTATTGATTCACGCCATGCCAAAAATTCTCGAGGCCATTCCTAACGCGCACATACTCTTTATTGGAGAAGGTCCGTACCAGCAATCACTCGAAAAAGATGTGGCACGGCTAGCTCTGAAAGAGTGCGTATCTTTTGTTGGTCGAATTCAGTATGCAGATCTGCCACGGTACATGTGCGTCGGAGATATCTTTGCCATGCCATCTCGTTCGCGTTTAGCCGGACTTGAAGTCGAAGGTCTAGGAATTGTTTATCTGGAGGCTAGTGCCTGCGGCCTTGCTGTCATTGGTGGAGAATCTGGTGGTGCACCCGATGCCGTACTACAAGGCGAGACTGGTTTTGCCGTCGACGGAACTTCTGCACACGCTGTCGCGCAAGGCGTTACTGCGCTACTTTCCGATAAGAAATTGGCAGAACGACTTGGTTCACGTGGCCGTCAATGGATAATCGAAGAGTGGCAATGGGATTCTTGGTCGAAACGGTTTAATCAAATGCTTAAGTAAGCCCGGCAATTCTGGCCTTTTCGATTGCTTGAACGCGATTATTGACCTCTAACTTACGGTAAATACTCGCAAGATGAGTTTTCAGAGTTGCTTCAGCAATGAAGAGTGAGGCTGCAAGATCCTTCAGGGGAGCACCTAGGTGAAGTTGAGAGAGAATTTGAATCTCTCGTTGCGATAACCCCAATGTGATGTGATCTCTATCAAAGATTTTTACGGTTTCGCGCGATGAGAACATAAGCGGAGAAGTAAGTGCATGCTCGATAGCCGAAATTACCTCTGCTAAGGGCAATGATTTATTGAGGTAGGCCGATGCACCCGCCCGCATAGCGGCCAAAGTAAATTCACTGCTCTCACTCATTGTGAGCACAATGATCGCTAGCGTTTGAGAGATAGAGCGAGCCCACGAAACAACTTCCAGTCCACTGCCATCGGGCAAATTGATATCGACAACGATGGCATCTGGATTATGTTTTGCTAACTGGGCAAAGGCCTCGGCCTTGGATGCGGCTTGAAACACGATGAAGTCGGGGCGTTTCTCGAGTGCCGCACTAATACCGGCGCGAACAACAGCGTGATCATCGATTACGAGAACTTTGGTGGAAGTACTCATAACACTATGACAATGTGCGTCCCGTCCTTTCTAGAAATTGTCATGGAAGCATCGATTAGCGTGACCCGCTCTCTTATGCCTTGCAAACCCCAGTGATCATCTTTCGCCATCACTTCTCCAACCCCATCATCGATTATCTCTAGACAGATGTGAGTATTAACCGGATAGAGCTTGATAGCAATGAGGTTTGCCCCAGCATGAGCGAAGATGTTTCGAAGGATTTCAGAGGCGATAGCCATGATTTCAACTTGTTGCACTTCTTCTATCGCAACCTCTTGCATTTCGAAAGTGAAAGCCAGGCCGGGACAGAGTTCTCGGGCAATTTTTTCGAGCGCGATATGAAGTGGCTCGGAATCTAATCTGCGAAGAGCGAGAATCTCACTGCGCACCTTTACGATTAGAGAGTCAATTTCCAGTCGGCACGAGCGAACTTGCAGCCGTAGTTTTTCGTTCAACTCTGATTCTGCGAGCACTAGGTCAAGACCGTAGCCCAGTCCAACTAAATCTTGAGCGATACCATCATGTAACTCCCGAGCGATACGTAATCGCTCTGGAGTATCAGGTTTCACAAATTACTTCGTGAAAAGAGCTGATATTTCAGAGGCGAATTGCTCTGCAATCACATGTCGCTTGAGCGATAACTTGGCAGTGAGTTGTCCGCCAGCAATGGTGAAATCAACCGGAAGGATTGAGAATTTTCGAATTGATTCCGCTTTAGATACCGCTTTGTTGGCTTCATCAACAGCGGTTTGAATAACGGCAATGAGGTCTGGATCATTGCGCAGTGATTCCAGCGTCGCTCCAGTCTTGCCATTGCTTGCAATCCAACCTTTGAGCATATCTTGGTCGATGGTTATCAACGATGCGATAAACGGTTGGTTATCTCCAACAACCATGCATTGACTGATGAGAGGGTGGGCGCGTAGTCGATCTTCCAAAACAGCGGGTGCAACATTCTTTCCACCAGCTGTAACGATGATCTCTTTCTTACGTCCTGTGATGTAAAGGTACCCATCTTCATCTAAACGCCCTAAGTCGCCAGATTTAAACCAGGCGCCATCGAGTGACTCTGCGTTGGCAGCTTCGTTACGCCAGTATCCATAATCCATCACGATTGGTCCACTAATGAGAACTTCGCCATCATCTGCAATCTTGATTGAAGTTCCGGGAATTGGTCGCCCTACTGAACCAATACGTAGCGCACTGGTGAGATTGAGCGTAGCTCCCGCAGTGGTTTCGGTGAGTCCGTAACCTTCAAGAATTGTGACACCCACACCACGGTAGAAGTGTCCGAGTCGGGTACCAAGTGGCGCTCCACCGGAGATTGCAGCTTCAACAGCTCCTCCCATACCCGCGCGAATCTTGGAATAGACAAGTTTGTCGAAGAGTGCGTGCTTAAGTGAAAGTAGCGGCGGTGTGCGCCCCTTATCTTTTGACTCACTGTAAGCAATTGCCACATCAGCAGCTTTTCTAAAAATCTTACCTTTTCCAGCAGCTTCTGCCTTCGCTTCGGCACCGTTGTAAATCTTTTCAAAGATGCGAGGAACGGCGAGTACGAATGTCGGTTTAAATGACGCTAGATCTTGTGGCAAACGACCAACTGGATCGCTGCAGTGCGCTAAGTGGAGTCCGGCATGAATGGAGCCAATTTGAACCATTCGGCCAAATACGTGAGCAACAGGTAAGAAGAGAAGAGTAGAACCACCTGGTTTTTTGAAGAGATCACTTGCCGCCTCGACCACATTTCCGCACTCTGCCAGAAAGTTTGAGTGCGTTATCTGAACACCTTTTGGACGACCGGTAGTACCCGATGTGTAAATCAAGGTTGCCAGCGTTGCAGGCTCTAAATAATCTCGACGATTTTGGATCTCTTGATCGCTTACGCCGGCTCCTGCACTGCGAAGATGCGGCAAAACGTCATCGGTCATTACCCAAATATGTTTCGTGTGGGCAGGAAGTACGGGCGTAACGAATTCTTTTAAGGCCGGCGTTTCAACGATGATCCCAGTCGCTCCTGAGTCTTCCAAAATCCACTGCACTTGCTCGGTCGATGAAGTTTCATAGATAGGAACAACCGAGCCGCCGGCATACCAAATTGCAAAATCTAGAATCGTCCATTCGTAACGGGTGCGCGCCATGATTGCGACCCGGTCACCGGCTTTAATTCCAGCCGCAATTAAACCTTTAGCTGCCGAACGTACCTCTTCTTCGATTTGCAGAGCCGTCATCGGTTGCCATCCATCGCCTAAAGGACGCGAGACGGTGATGCGATTTGGTTCATTCTTGGCCCGATCCGAAATGAGGTCGGTGAGGTTGCCTTTTGTGGCGGCGGGGATGAGGGCGGGAGTAGAGACTTGATTCATGGCGCTAACGCTATCTCTGACCCGATGAAAAAGGGAAGTATCTCTGCCAAGAATTGGTAGCCTTCACTCATGTCTGAGAAAAGCACATCTACCGTAGTCATCGAAGCCGCACTGGCCGACGTTCAAAGGGCGCTATTTGATATCGCCAAGTATCCCGAATGGCTGAGTTCAATTAAGAAGTCAGAAGTCTTGGAAAGTGATGACCAGGACAGACCTCTTAAGGCCAAACTCGCAATCGATGCCGGCATGATGAAAGATCGCGTCACTCTGGATTACGACTGGAGTGCAGCACCGCTGGTCTTATCCTTTTCGATGGATGAAGCGGACCTTTTGACGCAGATGGATGGCGTGTACACCTTGAAATCACTCGATGAAGACTCTACCCAAGTTACCTACGAACTTACTGTGGCTGTCTCACTTCCAGTACCTTCGATGATGATTACGAAGGCGCAGCAGCAGACTATCGATGCGGCGCTAAAGGAATTAGCTGCGCGAGTTTCTTAAATGGGCTACACGATTGGTATAGATATCGGTGGGACAAAAGTTCTCGGCGGAGTTGTTGACGAATCTGGGCTGGTTATTCACAGAGCGCGCAGAGATACCCCGCGCGAAGGCGGAGTTGCGTTAACGCAAGCAATTGCTGATGTCGCACTCGAGTTGGCGCAAGAGTTCACAGTCGACTCCGTTGGAATCTCAGTCGCAGGATTTATCTCTGCTGATCGAAAGACAATTTTGGCGGCACCGAATATTGCAGATTGGAACGGAGTCAATCTAGATCAGGAACTCACCAGTCGTATTGGATTGCCGGTTGTGATTGAAAATGATGGGAATGCGGCGGCATGGGGTGAGTTTAAATTCGGCGCCGGGCGCGGAAGAGAAAACATTTTGATGCTTACTGTGGGTACAGGCATCGGCGGCGGCATCGTTTCAGAGGGCAAGCTAATGCGTGGTTCATTTGGAGTTGCAGCTGAGATTGGTCATATTCGAGTGATTCCTAACGGGGCCCTTTGTGGGTGTGGTGCATTGGGATGCTTTGAACAATATGGATCTGGAACTGCATTGCTTCGCCATGCACGTGAAGCTATTGAAAAACAATTGTCAGATGGCGATTCCGAAAGTGTTCGAATAATTCTTGATAAAGGTGATGGCACAGTTGCTGGCCTAAAGGGGAGTGCAATTACCGAAGCTGCGCGAGAAGGCGATGCACTTGCACTCGCAGTTTTCCAAACTCTAGGAGATTATCTAGGAGCGGGAATCGCTTCACTCTCTATTGTCTTGGATCCGCAAGCGGTTGTTATTGGCGGGGGAGTTGTAGATGCAGGAGACATTCTGCTCAACCCTATTCGCGAAAGCGTGAAGAGATACATGCCATACGCCGGGGTGCACCCATATCCAGAAATCATCGCTGCACAATTAGGCAATGAAGCAGGGCTCGTTGGAGTTGCAGATTTAGCGCGGAATTAGCGGTCGATGATCATTATTTACACAATAGAAGAGATCCGCGGTAAATTACAGCCGTGAACAACCTTCCTTACGGAACGCTTCGTGCGTTCCTAACACCATTTCTCATGTTGTTGTTCAGGCCAAAAGTGAAAGGCCTTCGCCATGTACCGGTATCGGGACCGCTCATTCTCGCCTCTAATCATCTTTCATTTAGCGATTCCATCTTTATGCCACTTGTAGTTCCTCGCAAAGTTACCTTTTTGGCGAAGAGCGAGTACTTCACCTCACCTGGGCCCAAAGGTTTCATCAAGAAGTTAACCTTTATCGCACTGGGCCAAGTTCCGGTAGATCGTTCTGGCGGACGACGGAGCGAAGCTGCTCTCATCACTGGGCTACAAGTCTTATCCGCTGGAAACTCACTTGGCATCTATCCTGAAGGAACACGTTCTCCAGATGGTCGTCTCTATAAGGGCCGTACCGGAATCGCCCGCCTTGCCATTGAGTCAGGTGCTCCAGTAATTCCTATAGCGATGTTTAATACCGACAAGATTCAACCTACTGGAACAGTTATTCCAAAGGTGATGAGAGTGGGAATTACATTTGGTGAGCCAATGTACTTCGAGGGTGATTCAACGGACCTTCAGTATCTACGTGAAGTCACCGATCAGATCATGAAGCGAATCCAGCAACTTTCTGGACAAGAATATGTAGATACCTATGCGGTGAAAGCTAAGAAATCTAAATCGCGCTCAGAGGATAACGAAGAGAACGATTAATCAATCTGCAACTCTGCACGTTTGATCAGATAGTTACAGACATTGCATTCGGGGCCTGAATCGGGCATCCCACCTTCGATAGTAGAAATCAACTCTTCTAAAAGTGCGCTAAATTTTTCAGTATCACGCTCAACTGGCACGTAGTGTTGGTTGACTCCAAAACCGTGTGAGTGCGAGGCAAGTTCGCTGATCGAAGTTTCCGTAACGCCAGCTAACTTCCAAATCAAAAGCCCCATCGAAGAAACCGGGAATGGCTTACCCTTATCTGGATTTTCAAGGGCGTAGGCATATGCCTCAAGTTGCGGAGCATAAAATGGGCCGTTATCGCGCTCAGAATCAGATACCTTGCAATCAATAATCCCGACGGTGCCATCTTCGTAATGACCTAAGAGGTCGTAGATTCCTAGTATCTTCCATCGTGTTTCAAAGCCATTGATTTTAATTGGCGCGCTCTTTACCCATTGCCCCCACTGCTTGACTACACCTGGCTTAAGTGTGGAAGAAATATCTGGCATCGATGCACGTCGGAAGTGTTCTTCTTGTGAATCCGCCAAGGGTTTAACGAGCGGAAACTCTTTCTTCATATCAAACTTGAACCAGTATTTAAGCCAGAGGCATCGCTTACACGTAGATAGCCCAAAGGTGAGGTCAGATGGAGCAATGGTGTCGCGGGCGGGCTGGTCAGGTTTAATCATGGCGACATTCTCTCGCTAAGCACCGACAACTGCGCTCATGAGCACAAGTATTCCAAGCACAATCATTACTAAGCCTCCAGTTGCTCTCAACGCTTTCAGTCTTCGGGCATCAGTTGCCAGCCATTGCCGGGCGGTGCCTGCCAGCAACCCCCAGGTGGAGTCAGAGAGAAAAGCTAAGACACAGAAGACCAAACCCATAAAGAGAAGTTGCGCTGTTACCTGCCCGCCATCGATATCTACAAACTGAGGCAAGACGGCGGCAAAGAAGACGATCGCCTTGGGATTAAGGACTCCCACCCAGAAGCCATCTCGAATGCATTGCAGTGTTCGTGGCTCTAGTGGACCTTGATTAGTCATATCAGCCGCATGTTCTGATCGCTTTCTGATGGCATCGATGCCGAGATAAATCAGATAGAGACCACCACCCCATTGCACCGCCAGGTAGGCAAAGCTAGAGCGGGCAAGGATCGGGCCTAGGCCGAGGGCGACTAATGAGGATAGGACCAGTGATCCTGAGACATTTCCAGCCACGGTAAGCACCGCAACTTTTCGACCCCAAGAAATCGCTCGCGCGATAACAAAGAGAACACTTGGTCCGGGGGCAAGAATGATGACCATCGCTGCTACAACATATTCGGCTATGCGCGTTGGAATCACCGGCTAAAGGTAGTCGGGTGGTGTGGCGATTTGCGTATCTCAGCGATTTCACCTTTAATAGCGTCTAGATATATCGAGTAGATATATACAGCCGTTATAGTCAATCAAACTGGTCAGAGGGGAAGTCAGAGATGAAATCGCGCTCGCAATCGCTGGAATTCGCCCTACTCGGCCTGCTCTCTGAATCTGCCCTTCATGGGTATGAGCTACGCAAAAGGCTGATGACCATCTTTGGCCCGTTCCGCGCTCTCTCATTTTCAGTCCTATACCCGCAGTTAAAGCGGATGGTCATTGCCGAAACTATTGAGGCGAAAGAGGTAGGTGTGAGTTCACGCCGGACCCGCATCGTCTACACGATCACCAAGAAAGGCCTCAAGCGATTCGCGGAATTGAATAGTTCTGTTACATCTGATGCTTGGGAAGATGAAGGATTTGGAGTGCGCTTTGCATTCTTTAGTCCGACGACATCAATGAACCGGGTAAGAATTTTGGAGGGACGTTTGCGTCGCCTTCAAGATAAGGCAGACGCGCTGCGTATTGATCTTCAATCGCAAGCTCTGGGTATCGATAAATATCTCGAGGAGTGGCGACGCTTCTCACTCGAATCACTCGAGCGCGAGATTTCATGGCTAGAAGGAATGATTAAGAACGAGGGGAAAACTAAGTGAAGATAAAGACCGAAACCGGAGACATTCGCGTTGCGATTGTTGGAGTTGGAAACTGTGCCAACTCGCTAGTGCAAGGCGTTACCTACTACAAGGATGCTGCGATTGATCAGGAAATTCCTGGACTTATGCATGCTGTCATTGGGAACTATCACATCAATAATATTAAGTTTGTGGCAGCCTTTGATGTAGATGCCAAGAAGGTTGGATTAGATCTAACCGATGCCATTTGGGCGAGCGAGAACAACACCATCAAATTCTCAGATGTCGCAAAAACTGGTGTCACTGTTCAGCGTGGAGTTACCCACGATGGACTTGGAAAGTATTACAAGGAGACAATTGTCGAATCTACCTCCAGCGCAGTTGATGTAGTTGCAGCTCTGAAGGAAGAAGAAGTTGACGTCCTCATCTGCTATCTACCTGTTGGCTCTGAAGAAGCAGCTAAGTTCTATGCCCAATGCGCTATTGATGCCGGTTGTGCTTTTGTAAATGCGCTACCTGTATTTATTGCATCAGATCCAATCTGGGCAAAAAAGTTTGAAGATGCCGGCCTGCCAATCGTGGGCGATGACATTAAGAGCCAAGTTGGAGCAACAATCACGCACCGAATTATGGCGAAGTTGTTCCAGGATCGCGGAGTGCATCTAGATCGCACCTACCAATTAAATGTTGGTGGAAACATGGACTTCAAGAATATGCTCGAGCGCGATCGACTTGAATCGAAGAAGATTTCCAAGACCAACTCGGTTACTTCCCAGCTAGATCACGATATGGGCGCGAAGAATGTTCATATCGGTCCATCTGATTACATTCCATGGCTCGATGACCGCAAATGGGCTTATGTCCGTTTAGAGGGACGTGCATTCGGTGATGTTCCACTCAACCTTGAGTACAAGCTAGAAGTTTGGGACTCTCCAAATTCAGCTGGAGTTATCATCGATGCGCTGCGCTGTGCCAAGTTAGGTCTAGATCGCAAGATTGGGGGAGCCCTCCTTGCCCCGTCTTCATACTTCATGAAGACTCCACCAATTCAATACACCGATGAACAAGCTCACGCTGCGGTCGAAGAATTCATCTCCGGAGTTCTAGTTTCTTAGACTCACTGTTTACAACCCCGGCCCATGAGCAATCGCGGGTCGGGGTTCTCTTTCTTAGTTCTCACGCTTTAAGATAAAGCAATGAGCGAAATCACGAGTACCTTAATTGGGCAGACCCAAGTAATTCGTTTCAATCGTCCCGAGAAGATGAATGCAATAACTCGCGATATGTATGCAGGTTTGACCACCGCACTCAATGAAGCGGCAGGAGATTTTGCAGTGCGCGCCGTTGTAATGACCAGTGAAGGCGAGCATTTCACTGCTGGAAATGACATTAAAGACTTCATGGCCAACCCACCGACCGAGGAATCTTCCGATGTTGCACGCTTTTTAGCCGCAATACTTGAATTTCCAAAACCACTCATTGCTGCAGTGAAAGGCAATGCAATCGGCGTAGGTACAACGATGCTTCTCCACTGTGACATCGTGGTTGCGGCACCAAATGCTCACTTTTCTATGCCATTTACCTCACTAGGTTTAGTACCTGAAGCGGGCTCTAGCAAACTCTTTCCCGAGCTCGTTGGCTATCAGCGGGCGGCTCGAATCTTTTTAACCGGAGAGCCTTTTTCCGCTGATGAGGCGAAGGAGATGGGGCTGGTTGAAACAATCACCGCAGATCCGGAAGCACAAGCGATGGAGATCGCAGAGAAGATTGGAAAGCAGCCTCCGCAAGCAATCATTAACACGAAGGCGCTGATGAAAGCTGGTAAACACGACGCAGTTGCGGCAGTGATGAAAGCAGAGTTTCAGATCTTCGCACTCGCACTGCAATCCGAGGAAGCGGCCGAAGCATTTATGAATTTCATGTCGAAGAAGAATAAATAAGGGAGCTGTCATGTCACTTCAAGGAAAAAGAATTTTCATTACCGGAGGCTCTCGCGGTATCGGGCTTGCGATCGCACTGCGCGCTGCTGCAGATGGTGCTCAGATCGCGATAGCAGCAAAAACTTCGGATCCAAACCCAAAGCTACCCGGAACAATTCACACTGCAGCAGATGAAATCCGCGCTGCCGGAGGCACAGCCCTACCGATACAGTGCGATCTGCGGGATGAAAGTGCGATCGCAGATGCAGTGGCACAGGCGGCCAAAGAGTTCGGTGGCATTGATATTTTGATCAACAATGCCAGTGCTATCAACCTCACTCGCACCGAAGATACTCCAGCTAAGCGCTTTGACCTGATGTTTGATGTCAATGTACGTGGAACTTTCCTTACATCACAAGCAGCCATTCCTCATCTACGTGAATCAGCCGAAGCCGGCCGAAACCCACACATTCTCAACCTCTCGCCACCACTATCTATGAAACCGATCTGGTTTAAAAATCACGTTGCGTACACAATGGCAAAGTACGGAATGAGTATGTGCGTACTTGGTATGGCTGAGGAGTTTAAGCGTGACGGAATCGCAGTCAATGCCCTGTGGCCACGTACCGCAATCGACACCGCTGCGCTGGCGATGATTCCGGGAGTCGATACTGCCGCCTGTCGAACACCAGAAATTCTTTCCGATACCGCCTACATTATTTTAAATCGCAACTCTAAAGAGTGCACCGGTAATTTCTTTGTCGATGATGAAGTTCTGGCATCTGAAGGAATCACAGATCTTGATAAGTACTCTGTGGTTCCCGGAACTAAAGATTTCTTGCTCGATTTCTTCCTAGACTGAGCAAATTTACTTGAGTTAATCTAAACTCACCGCCATGAAACTAGAACTCAATGGCACCAATGTCATCCAAGAGTGCGAACGTGGTGGTAAAGCGTCATCACTTTTCTGGCCTTGGTGTGGGGCCAATGTTTCACTCCTTGCCCTTTCCTATGGCTCCTTCTTCTTGGGCTTTGGTATCTCTTTTTGGCAAGCCACTATCGCAGCCTTTCTTGGAACCGTTCTATCGTTTCTTCTTGTAGGAGTCAGTTCGCTAGCGGGTAAGAAATCAAATGCGCCCACGATGGTCCTATCAAGAGCGGCATTTGGCGTAAAGGGAAATCTATTTCCAGGGCTATTGTCGTATTTAATTTTCGTCGGATGGGAAACCGTTCTGGTTTCCTTAGCGACCCTAGCTACCGGAACGGTTTTCGTCCGAGTTGGTCAACTCGATCGTGACACCGCGATGATTCTTGGTTTCGCGCTCTCAGCGGCCTTAACTGTTTCAGCCGGGGTACTCGGCTTTAGTGTGATTATGAAAATTCAGCGATACCTCACCATCATCACAATTGCTATGACCGGCGTCTATATCGCTCTGACCATCAGTAAGGTCAACTGGGATGTGGTGACATCGATGAAACCGGGGAGCGCACAGGGATTTATTGGTGCCTTAATTTTTGGTGCAACTGGAATTGGTTTGGGTTGGGTGAATTCCGCCGCTGACTATTCACGGTATTTACCTCGTTCAGTTTCCAGTAGAAGTGTTATCGGCTGGACCGTGCTTGGCGCTTCGGTCGTTCCGATCATCTTGGTGATTTTTGGTGCTGCGCTATCGGCCAGCAGTGAAGATTTGGCGGGAGCTATTGCGAGTGATCCCATTGGCGCACTCACGACAATCTTGCCGACCTGGTATCTGATTATTTTTGCACTTGTTGCCATTTTAGGTTTAGTAGGTGGAGCGATTCTTAATCTTTACTCATCCGGTCTCACCTTGATCTCATTAGGTGTCCCGGTCAAGCGCCACGTAGCCGCTTCACTTGATGCCTTCATTATGTTTATCGGTGCGATTTACTTTGTCTGGGTCGCCGATGATTTCTTCTATCCGTTCCAGGGATTTCTCATCACGCTTGGCGTCCCGATTGCAGCATGGTCTGCCATGTTTGTAACGGATGTATTGCTGCGCAGTCGTTATCACCAGGATGATCTCTACCGCGTAAGCGGGAGATACGGTGCTTGGAATTTCAAATCTATCGGCGTACTTGTTATCGCAACAATCGTTGGATGGGGATTTGTGACCAATGGTTTTGCCGGATGGCTAACGTGGCAGGGATATTTCTTATCTCCACTAGGTGGCAAGGAAGGCGAATGGGCGTATGCAAACCTAGGAGTCTTCTTCGCTCTGCTCATAGGATTTATTGGCTACTTTGTAACTTCTCGAAAGCGAATTGCGCAGCAAGAATTATCTGACTGATACAGTAGAAGTATGAATCGCTCGGAGTCGCTGATGAGTCGATTTTCAGGTAAGGAATCATCCGCTGGGTATGTAATTCTTATTGCAGCTGCGCTTGGAATAGTTGTTGCCAATTCTCCCTTGAAATCAACCTACTTCGATACTTTGGAATCTGGTTTTGAAGTAGGCGGTGGTGTTTTCTACTTAAAACTTACCGTCTTAAAGATCATTAATTATTTTTTGATGTCAGCCTTCTTTTTTCTTGTTGGGATTGAGATTAAACGAGAAATCACCTCTGGTCACTTAGCTACATTTCGCAAAGCCATAATGCCCTTCATTGCTGCAGTAGGAGGAATGGCCGTTCCTGCACTGCTCTACCTACTTATCGCTGGCGGTGAAGATGCACGTGGATGGGGAGTCCCGGTCGCCACCGATATTGCACTCGCCGTGGGACTTCTAGCGATTATCGGAAATTCAGTCTTGCCCTCACTTCGAGTCTTTCTCTTAAGTTTGGCGGCAATTGATGATATTGGTGCGATTTTAATTATCGCCTTTATTTACACCACTGGGCTCGCATTCTCGTGGCTCATTGCCGCACTACTGGTTGTAGTCGCAGTTCTTTTGATGAACAAATTACACATGAGAAGTGGGTATCTGACCATCGCATTAGGGCTTTTGCTCTGGTATTGCTTGTACCGAAGTGGGGTACACCCGACGCTGGCAGGGGTAGTAATGGGTTTGCTTACCCCCAATATCGCCAAAGATAAGAGCGTTAGCTCGCCTTCGCTGATTGAGTGGTTGGAAGCAAAAATCACTCCATGGAGCGCCTTTGTCGTGGTTCCAGTATTCGCCTTTGCAAATACTGGAGTAGAACTTTCCAGCCAGGCCCTAGAAAGCGCCTGGACATCTGTTATCGCTTGGGGAATCTTTATCGGACTCGTTATTGGTAAGCCGCTAGGCGTGCTCATCTCGATGACACTCGCGCGCAAGTTAAGTGTGGGGGATTATCCGGAGAATGCAAAGAGTGCTGATCTGCTAGCAACTGGAAGCGCCGCCGGAATTGGTTTTACGGTAGCAATATTTATTGCGAATTTGGCTTTTGCAGATCCTGCCAAGCAAGATCTAGCGGTGATTGCGGTGGTAACTGCATCGATTGTCAGCGGTGTACTGAGTTGGGCGTTGTTCACAGTGTTTGCTAGAAAACGAGCTCGCTAAACGCTATTCCTACTGATGTGCGGATAAAGCGCGAAGCCCTGCGACAGCAAATATTTGAGCGTTGCGCGTCTCTACTTCTGGATTATTGCCCAACTCAATTCTGACTGAGGCTGCATCGATAATGTTCTGTAGGTAGCTCATGGCAACCCGAATATCTTTTAATCCAATAGCTTGCAGCGGTGAAGAGATAGTGACCATCAAATTTCTATGACCCTGTGAGATTTCATCGCGGCGAAATTCTGGGATAGAAGCCATGTTTAGGCTTTTAATAAGCATGTGTCTGCCATCAACGACGTACTGCAACGCCTCTGCAATCCATAGTTCTACATATTCATATGGATCACTAGTACCGATAACTGCCTTCGCTAGTCGATTTTGGTAGAGCGCGAGCTCTTCCATCACTAGATCGGCAACGAGATCTGCAGAGGAAGAGAAGTACTCATAAATCGAAGAACGTGCCATGCCAGCTTTCTCAGCCACAGCTGCCACCGTGATACTTGAAGCGCCAGATTCGAGAGCGATAGCCAAGGCAGCATCAATGAGTTGACGCTGACGCAACTGGCGTTGTTCAACAACTGTTTCCGCTTGAATCTTGGGGGACATGTCCTTAATTATTCTATGTCTGGGTTAGCGCCGCCACCGGAAATGATGTGATGTAGGAAATAAGAAACCCCGCCATCTCTGACGGGGTTTCTTGTGAAGCCAGTTGAGATATCTTCTTAGATATCGTAGTAAAGCTCGAACTCTGCTGGATGCGGACGTAGGCGTACGTAATCAACTTCATTCTTGCGCTTCCACTCAATCCACGTTGCGATGAGGTCTTCTGTGAAGACTCCACCCTTGGTGAGAAATTCATGATCATTTTCAAGGCTGTTAAGAACTGCATCGAGTGAGCCTGGAACCTGAGGAATGCTCGCAGCCTCTTCGCCTTCGAGTTCGTAGAGATCCTTATCAACTGGAGCAGGTGGTTCGATCTTGTTAACGATTCCATCGATACCGGCCATGAGCATCGCAGCGAATGCGAGATATGGGTTCGATGATGGATCAGGGCAACGGAACTCAACGCGCTTTGCTTTTGGTGATGAACCTGTAATTGGAATACGGATACATGCAGAACGGTTACGTGCTGAGTAAACAAGGTTTACTGGAGCTTCATATCCAGGAACCAAACGACGGTATGAGTTCACAGTTGGGTTTGTGAAAGCAAGCAGTGATGGAGCGTGCTTAAGCAATCCTCCGATATACCAACGCGCC
>Ga0208788_1000128_pt1 | contig 38658 bp, 32 predicted proteins | sample Wag4_2014_7_11_3_FD_187363 | JGI IMG/M metagenome (GOLD analysis project Ga0208788, IMG submission 187363) | Fresh water mixed with fracking chemicals microbial communities from Ohio, USA - Utica-2 Time Series FC 2014_7_11 (SPAdes) (version 2) ...
AAACAAGACAGTAACCATCGATTGTGTAGAGCGCTGCATTGAGTTTTTTCAAGACAATCGGCCGCTGATTAAGGGAGAAAAAAACCGGGTTCAGGATTAATTTTTGGGGGGCGCTAATCCGGTGCTCCCCTTTAGCCCCCTTTGCGGGGCCGCTGCCTGCCCGGCTTTGCGGGGTCCCTCCTGCCGTCGGGCCTCCGCAGCTCGGGCATTCAGGGGCCCCGCATGCGGCGGCTGCCGGCTCGCCCCGGGCGCCGGGCCCCATCGAATCTTAATTGTTAACGAAGGTTAATTCTGCCGCCCAAAATCAACCATAGTTGAGGAAGGGTGTTCTGTATAAAACTCAAGTAGTTTTCATAGTAGGTTGGTTTGAAAAGCAGGGTTCCCCCGAACCCTGCTTTTCGTTTTTAGGCAGCCCAAAAAGCAATGCAGTTCACTTCGTTTTTTTTGGTGAGTAGGTTTGCAAAGCCTCGGGAAATGCGTTCAGCAAAAATAACCGCAATGCAAACAAGGAATTAATCCCCCTTATTTCGGCTTTTCACTTCGGCCATTAAATCCTCTAAAACATCAAAATTGATCTGTTGTATCGTTCTCCAGCTTGATTGCTGAAAATTTAGAATGGCATCAACCTTGCGGTTTATAATTTTGATTTCTAATTCTGCCTTAAGGTTGATTTTCAAATCTTGCTCAGCGCGTTTTCTATCTTTTTTTTCTTGTCGGTTCTGACTCATCATAATAATGGGAGCCTGAATAGCAGCTAGGCAAGACAATATTAAATTGAGAAGAATGAATGGGAAGGGATCGAAGACAGCCGCAGAAAAAAGCCAAATATTGGCGGCAATCCAAATCAAAATAAAGGAAAAAAAAGCTAGAATAAAGGTCCAACTACCACCAAAAGAAGCCACGTAATCTGCAGTCCGTTCACCAAAAGTCCCCTTAGATGCATTAGGCCCTTTCGATTCCAAACCAGGTTTTTTTCTTTGATTGGATTCAGGCCTATGCTCCGATTTGTTCCAACTGCAAAGTTCTCTTTCCACTTCACTAAATAAAGAATCCAAACATTTCTGTCGAAAAAAAGCCAATTCAGATTTAGAGATATAGCAATCGGGGGTAAACTCAGGAATTTCACTCTTGATTGCATCAAACACTTCAGCCCTGATGGTTTTAGCCAAAACTTCTTGATTTACAGGAATTGGCATATTGGAAACTTTGCTGACCTGCATAAATAAAGTTTTTAATGAAGTAAATTGAGTTTAAAACCGCCCCAACAAAAACACCACCTCTTGTTTTTTGAATTCGGGTGGATTGCGTTTCCAATTCGCGATGGACTGGGTGCGTAAGGTTTGATTTTCGGTATGCAAGTCAACCGCCAAACAAAGCATAAGGGTGGGTGCAACAAAGCGAAGCAGGTCGTTTAAAACAGCCGCTGCCCGGTAGGGAGTTTCAATAAACAAATGGGTTTCGCCCGAGCTTTCGATGATCGGGCTCATTTTTTGAAGCTGTTTTTTTCGTTCCTCGGGACTTTTTTCCAAGTACCCCAGAAACTTAAATCGCTGACCATTTAAGCCTGAAGACATGAGGGCCAGCATTAGGCTGCTTGGACCGGTTAAAGGCCGAACGGCCACCGAAGCCTGATGGGCCATCGCCACAATCCGACTTCCCGGGTCGGCAATGGCTGGCAATCCCGCATCGGTAATCAAACCTATATCAAGTCCTTGTTTCCAAGTTTCCAAAATTTGCTGTTGAAAATATGGGGCTAGGCGGCCGTGTTCCAACACCCAATGGTCCGGAAAGCGTTCTCCGCTCAATTGTGCGGCAATGGGAAGGCAGGCTCCAGGGGTTTCTACAATCCAATGCCGAACATGCGCCACCAAGGTGGCCTCTTTGGGGTGCAAGCCCGAGCTGAGTGGCCCTAGCAGATTGGGAACCAGCCACAAATTCCCTTTAGCGTTGTTCATCGATGGAATCTAAAAAGGCTTCTGCAGCCCGTTCAAGCAAGGTGTACACCCGTTCAAATCCGTGCTGTCCGCCAAAATAAGGGTCGGGCACTTCAAGGTCTTTTTCAGGCCATGCTTGGTTCAAAAACAAGCCTACTTTTTTTTCCATTGCGGCATCGGTGGCCATAGACAGAACATCGCGGTAATTGCTTTTATCCATAACAAAAATCCGATCAAATGCATCGAAATCAGCAGGCCGCATCGGCCGGCTTCGAATCCGCTGTATGGAATGGCCCCTCTTTTTCATTTCATCTTGCGCCCGCAGGTCTGGAGCTTCTCCTTGGTGGCCTGCATAGGTACCCGCTGAATCCACGCTCAACTCAATGCCGCGGGTGGCCGCCAAATCCCTCAAAATGCCTTCAGCCATGGGCGATCGGCATATGTTTCCTAAGCAAACCATGAGCACACGCATATTCAAAGGTAATCAGGTTAATTAAAATTCGTTTAACCTTATAAGGCAAAAAACCCCCAGCAAAAATTATCGCTTTGCCTTTGCCGCTTCAACAAAACCCAAAAACAAAGGATGGGGTTCTTCTACCCTGCTTTTGTATTCGGGGTGAAATTGAGTGCCTACAAACCATGGGTGGTCTAGAACTTCCACAATTTCAACCAGACCCAGTTCCGGATGCCGGCCGGTCGCCTGCATTCCATTCGATTCTAAAACGTCTAAATAATCGTTGTTGAATTCAAGCCGGTGGCGGTGGCGTTCTGCGATTTGCAGAGTACCGTAGGCCTTGGCTGCCTTAGAACCGGGCGTTAAAGTACAGGGGTAGCTGCCCAAACGCATGGTTCCCCCCTTTCGCATGTCGGCGCTTTGGCCCTGCAAATAATGAATCACAGGCTGGGGAGTTTGGCTGGAAAATTCGGCCGAATGTGCCTCAGACAAACCACAGGCATTGCGGGCAAATTCCACCACGGCACATTGCATGCCCAAACAAATGCCAAAGAAGGGAATGCGGTGTTCTCGGGCAAATTGAATGGCTCGAATTTTTCCATCAATGCCTCGGTCTCCGAATCCCGGTGCAACCAAAATACCTTGGATGTCCGCAAATTGAGCTTGAAATTCGGCAGCATTCAAATCGTCTAAGGCTTCGCTGTGCAACCAATGTATGTTGACCTTGCAATCTTGGGCAGCACCAGCATGAATTAAGGCCTCGTGAATGGACTTATACGCGTCTTTCAGCTCAACATACTTGCCAACAAGGGCAACATCTACTTGTTGAGTGGCGGTTTTTAATCGGGATAGAAAGGACGTCCAACTGCGCAAATCGGGACTGCTTGTATCGGGAAGTCCCAAACGGTTCAACACCACCAAATCCAGCTTTTCTTCTTGCATCAACAAGGGTACGTCGTAAATGCTTTCGGCATCAATGGATTGAATCACGGCTTCTTTGGGCACGTTGCAAAACAGGGCAATTTTCTTTCGGATGTCCTCATTCAAAGGGTATTCGGTTCTACCTACCACCACATCGGGCTGAACCCCATGTTCCAGCAATGTTTTTACGCTGTTCTGGGTAGGCTTGGTTTTCAACTCGCCCGCTGCCTTTAAATAGGGTATTAAGGTCAAATGAATTACCATGGAATTTCCCATCCCCAGGTTGTACCTCAACTGCCGAACGGCCTCGATGTAGGGCAAAGATTCAATGTCGCCTACGGTTCCTCCTATTTCAGTAATGACCAAATCGTAGTTTCCGGTTTCGCCTAGGGCCTGAATTCGCCGTTGTATTTCGTCGGTAATGTGGGGAATAACCTGAACGGTTTTCCCCAAATAATCCCCTCTTCGCTCCTTTTCAATCACCGTTTGATAAATCCGCCCGGTGGTAATGTTGTTGGCTTGCGAGGTATCGACCGACAAAAATCGTTCGTAATGCCCCAAGTCTAAGTCGGTTTCGGCCCCGTCTTCCGTCACATAGCATTCCCCGTGTTCGTAGGGATTCATGGTGCCTGGGTCAAGGTTTATGTAGGGATCCAGCTTTTGAATGGTTACCCGAAACCCCCTGGCCTTTAACAACTTACCCAATGAGGCGCTGATAATCCCCTTGCCCAACGACGAGGTAACCCCACCCGTTACAAAAATGTACTTTGTTGTTTGCATTTTCAAGTTAACGTATGGGAAACAAAAGTAAGCAAATTAGCCTGTGCAGCTGTGATTGAATCAAACAAACTGAGTTGGGCTCGAAATAGAGTATTTCAGTTGCCCAGCTTGATCCATAAATGCAACAGAAAAAACCAAAAGCCGAATTAGGAGGCTACTCCCCGCTTTCCGGGATGCAAGGCATACACCAAAGCCAGCAGCAACAGCAGGGCCAGCAGTTGATGCGCCAAAGCAAGACCGAGGTTTACCCCGCTTATTACTGTTAAAACACCCAGCAAGAACTGCAGCAAAATCAACCAAGGCATGACCCCGATGCCAGGGTGCCTCCAGTGCAATTTATGTGCCTTCCATGCCGTGAATAAAACACAGAAAACCAACACATAAGCAAAACTTCGGTGCACAAATTGAATCCAACTTTCGTTGGTCCAAAGCCAAGTCCACTCAAAGCCAAGCACAGAGGGCATAAATTGATGTTCAGACCACATTGGCCAGTGGTTAGAGGCATGACCGGCGTCTTTTCCGGCGGTAAAAGCTCCCAATGCAATTTGAACAATCAGCAACAGGGTAGAAGCCAGCAACCAAGAATTCAGTTCAGGAGGCCGATAGGCTACTACCCTTCCCCGAATGCTCAGCGCAAGCCACCAAATCCAGGCAATGCAAGCAAAGGCCGTACTTAAATGAAGAGCAAGACGGTAATGGCTGACTCTTGGTTCGTTGGCCAAGCCGCTGTACACCATGTACCAACCAAAGAAGGCCTGCAAGGCCCCCAACAGAAAGATGCCCAAGAGGTGGCGGCGAATGCCGGGTTTAAAATAGCCTTTTCGCCAAAACACCAGAAAGGGGACTACAAATACCAGCCCGATTAAACGGCCCCATTGCCGGTGAATCCATTCCCACCAAAATATAGATTTAAAATCCGACAGACTCATGCCCATGTTTTTGTGAAGGTACTCAGGACTTTCCTTATACTTCTGGAACAACAGTGTCCAATCCGTTGAATTTAAAGGAGGTACGGCACCCATGATGGGGTCCCATGTCGTAATGCTTAAGCCCGATTCGGTTAATCGGGTAATTCCACCGATGGCGACCATGATAAAAATCATCAGCATACCGGCATACAACCAGTTTAAAACAGGGGATTTCCCCAAGGGGTGTACAAGGTTCATAGGTTTGTCTTTTTAACCAGTATTTTCCATTCCAACATATCGTTCATGGCATAGCGTATTCCTTCGCGTCCCAAGCCTGAATCTTTCACTCCGCCATAAGGCATGTGGTCAAAACGCAAGGTTGGGGGGGCATTCACAATCAAACCGCCCAGTTCCAAGGTTTGAAAAGCTTGATCTATTTCCCGGTGGTTTTCAGTAAAAATAGAGGCCTGCAAGCCAAAGCGGCTTTGATTTATCCGATCCAAAACATCCTTAAAATTAGAATAGGGTTCAAGAACAACAACAGGGCCGAACACCTCTTCGTCCATCACTTTGGCTCCAATGGGGACCTGTGTTAAAATGCAGGGCGGCAATAAAGTGCCTTGGCGCTGACCGCGGAGCAGAACCTGAGCTCCCGCTGCAACGGCCTGATCAATCCAAGCATCCACCCGTTCTGCATTTTCGGCATCAATCATGGAAGAAACCTGGGTGCGCAAAGAATCCGGAGGCCCTAATTTTAGTGCGCTAGCCCCTTTGCACATGGCATCGGCGAAGGCGTTAAAATGACCTTCCCAAACAAAAAAACGCTGCGGATGAATGCAAATTTGACCGCTGTAGGCAAAAGAAGCCCCAAGCAAGGCCTCAATATGCTCTGTCCATGCGGCAGATTCGGCAATTAAAACTGCGGCATTTCCCCCCAATTCCAAAACTACTTTTTTATTTCCTGCTCTTTTTTTCATGGCCCAACCCACGGAATCGCTGCCGGTAAAGCTCAACATTTTGATTCGGTTGTCGGTCAGCAATGCTTCGCCAATTTCTCGGGTACAGGGAAGAATAGAAACCGCACCGGGAGGCAAACCGCCGACCTCATCAAAAATTCGAGCCAAATTTAAGGTGGAAAGAGGCGTTGCGCTGGCTGGCTTTAAAACAATGGGGCAACCGGCAGCAATGGCAGGCGCCAATTTATGAACCGCCAAATTTAGCGGGAAGTTAAAGGGGGCAATCCCTGCAATAGGGCCTAAAGGGAAAGGTTGAATGTAGCCTTGGAATCCACGACCACGTTCGGTTCTGTCCATGGGCATAATTTCGCCGGTAAGACGCAGGGCTTCTTCGGCGGCGATGCAGAAGGTTTCAGCGGCACGTTCTATTTCATGAATGGCCTCGCGTAGGGGCTTCGCTGCTTCTAGGCTGAGCAGAGTGGCATGCACGTCTTTGTTGGCGAACAAACGTTGGGCAACGCTTCGTAGAAATTGAGCACGTTCAAAGGCTGCCCAAGAAAACATGCTGTGTTTTGCTAAAACTGCCCCTTGGATGGCTGATTCAATTTCAGCGGCCCCTGCGGTAGAAACCTGAGCCAACAGCCTTCCGTCGTAAGGGGCTGAAACCTGTAGGCTGGTTTGGGTTTTAAGCCAAGTACCATTTAAAAAAAGAGGATAGAAATGGGTGTTAGACATGGCTGCTCAAAGGTAGAAAAAGGAAACGTTGTACTTAAAGAACAATGGGCAACCGGATTGGTTTGAATTCCAAAAAAAAGACGGTTGGCAGGTAAAATGCCCAGGGAAAGAGGGGTAAAAAACAAGGAGGAAAACCCAACATGGATACTCTGGGAAATTGCAAAGAGAAAATGGCCAAACGGACGATTGGCCTCCGGCAGGGATTGAACAAGGTAGCCCGCCAAGCGTCCGGTGCCTGGCCCGCGTGGCGCGGAGGCGACTTTAGGAGCCACCGCAAGCCCGCTGGGCCAGCCACCGGCCGCTGCGGACTACCTGTGAAAGCCCGGCAGCCGGCAGAAAAAAATCAATCAAAATGGTCTTCTACCGGCGGATTCATTGCCCAATTCAGGGCATCGGCAATGGCTCCATGCCCACCCTGAAAGGCACTGCGGAACTTGACCGCGGCGCAGACCTGTGGATCTGCATCCGAAGGACAGGCTGAAAATCCAACCTGTTGAAGGCATTCCAGATCGTTTAACCCATCGCCCACATACAGCACATTGGACAAGCTGAGATTGGGGTAGGCCAGCAACTCCTCGGTTAAAGCTGAAAACTTGTGGTAGCAAGAGAAGCGGATGGCGTGCACACCCAGACTCTGAAGGTGGTGTCGAACAAAATTCGAATGACCTCCTGACAAGATAAGCACCGGAATATGCTGACTAACAATGGATTGCAAGGCCATCGCATCTAAAGCGTGAAAGGGACAGGGTTGGGAAGCGCTGGGAAGAAAAAGGGTGTTTCGAGGAATAAGAACCCCATCCACATCAAGGCAAAGAAATTTCATGGTCAAAAAAAAACCCCGACGAAACGGGGTTTGGAAAGATGGGTGAAAAGTTAATTTTTAAACACGTTGATTTTGCCGTTCAGTTCCAAATCTCTGTTTCCTTTTAGGGTCCAGAAATAGGTGCCGTTGGAAAGTTCGGCTCCTGAGGGGGTAAGCCCTTCGAAGCAAGCAGAGCACCCAATATCGGGGCTGCTGGATTTGTTTTCGGTAGTGTAAACAGCCAGGCCCCAGCGGTTATAAATGGTGAGAACGTAATCGTAGCAGTAGTTAAAACCTTGCTTAAGTTCTTCAAAATCCAATTTATCGTTGTTGGCAACCGTGGGATCCAAGATTAAGACATTGGGAAGCTCATTCAGAACAATGGGCCCAACCACATCAATGTTCATGGTGGTGTCGATTCGGCAGCCGTTGGTGTCCGTAACTTCTAGGGTTGCTTCTTGGGAACCTGGGGCGGGAAACACGAAAAAGAGGGTATCGGGTCCAAGAATCACCGTGTCGCCGGCAGCACCTGGGAGCGTCCATTTGGCGTACAAATTGCCAGAACCGCCGGTGGAGGCGTTGTAGAGCAAAACCTCATTAAAGCAGATGGGCATGTAATCGATCAGCGGTTGAATTCCTGGGAAAACATCAAACTGCAGTTCGAGGGAATCGCGGCAGCCGCTGGAAGATTCCAAGGCCAAGGAAAGCGTATGTTGTCCTGAGGTTAAGAACACAAAATTGGGGCTAAAGGAGGAGGAGGTTTGGTTGCCACTGGGGCCGTTGGCTTCCCAATTAATGATGTTTAGAACATCGGGGGCATCAACGGTGGAATTATTAACCAGAACAATGGGTTGCCCAATGCAAACGTCTTCCACCAGCACATCGGCAATGGGGCTGGGCAACACCGTAAGGTTGCGCGTAGCGCTTCGTACGCAGCCTTCGTCAGAAACAGCGGTTACCTTGACCGTAATGGTTCCCGACTGAGTGAACTGGTGGGTATTGTTTTGAATGCCAGTAGTGGTATCGGTTTGTCCTGAGTTGTAGAAATCCCATCGCAACGAATCGACGGTAGAACTAAATCCAGGGGGATTGTTCAAGTTCGCATTCACGTTGATGTTGGCTTGATCAAACTGACAAATTTGGGTAGGGTTTAAGGTCAGCGAAATAGAGGGATTGGGATTGAGCCTGAGAATGAGAACGGTGTCGTGTTCGCAGCCTCCGGCACTTATAACCTTAAAAGGGACGGAATATTGCCCTGCAATAGGATTTGGGAAAAGGACATCGCCAGTGCTGCTGATTGTTTCAAAAACTCCGTTGTTGTCGTAATCAAATTGATAGGAGGAGATTCCGCCTGAAGGGGTAGAGATGGAACCCGTAATTGGGATTTGTGTACCTGCGCAAACGGGCGAGGTGAAGGAAGCCATTGCGGTGGGCAAATCCACGACTTGCACACAGATGGTATCGCTGCAGGTAAGCCCCGAGGTATCGGCCAGGGTAACGATAATGCAGGTATCGTTCATCAGCGCTAGAAGGGTATCGGAACCAACTTGACCTGGAGGGCCAGTTAGGCCGGTTGACCAGGTCATGGTAGAAAGCGAACCGGCGTTGATTACGATGTTATCCATTCCCCAGTTGTCGCAGCAGGTTCCTGAGGAGAACTGTTGAATCCAACGGAAACGGGTTGATGTGGTTTGAGCTGCGGGGGGAATGGGTATGGCCACTGTATTCCAAACGGTGTAAGGTGTTTGTCCGTTGGCGACTCCGTTTGTGGTGTTGGGGTTTTGGGGGAGTTGAAAGCCCCCGGGCGAGAAATAGGTAATGGGCACCCAAGTACCGCCGCTGTTGTTGGAATATTGCAGTTCGAACCCTTCGTTGGCTTGATCGGGACCTTCACAAGGGGAAGATCCTCCTTGTGGGGACATCACAAATTCAAAGTCAATGGTTCCACCGCCAGAAACATCCAAATCAACCGTTTCAATCATGGGCGTACCGGATGAGGTAGCGGCCCAATAGTACGAAGTGTTGTCGGGGGAGGGCCCACAAGGGGCAGTAAATTGAGCTTGCCCGGTGAACGACCAACCTGGAGGCATGGTGCCTGTGTTGAAATCAAAACTATAAGAACCCTGGGTTTGGATGGCGCCGGTAGCGATAAAAATGGCGTTTTCGCCTTTGCAAAGGGGGTTTTGAACCGCTGATACGTTCACATTGCACACTTGAGCCGAGAGGGTTCCAGTATGCAATCCAAACATGGTACAAGCTGCCCAAATGAGATGACGGTGTAGCCTCTTCATTCGGTGGAATTTTTGGTCTTACTGGATAACCAAGTTTTGCAATTCGTACCGAGTGTAATCGGAGTAATTAACTTGATTCATGTATTTCTGAAAAACGGACAGTTTGCCATCTTCGGGGCGTTGAAAATTGCAATCGGCCTCGATGGTTTGCCCAGCGGGAATGGTGATGGAGAAATCGTATTCGGAGTTGGAGCAAGTACGGCATTGGTTGTCGTAAAAGCAGGCCAAGCGATACGAAACAGCAACCGGTTGGGCTGTTTTGTTGACGATTTTCAACAGGGTATATTGAAGATCTAGGCCGGCAGCCGTATTTGGGCACACCACATCGGTTTTTTCGAAGATATCTACTTTAGCATGGCCATGGACTAGATTCCAGGAAGTTTGAGCCGTTAGGGTCAGGGGAAAAGCTAGGACTAAGGTAAATCCAGCAAAAGCAGAAAGGGTTTTGAAAAAATTGTTCATGTTTTTTTTCTTTAGGGTACTAAGGTAAGAAAAGGAGTTTAAAAAATCAAAACTTAGAATGTTAATCGAAAATAAGACCGCCCTGGGGTTAAAATGCTGCACGATAAAAAAAAGAGGCGTGGCGGGGCCTGGTTTTAGATGAAATGGGCGGTAACAGAATCGGTGCAGTTTTTCAGGTCGCTGGGCTTTCCTTGAAAAAGGACACAACCGCCTTCAGGCCCGCCTCCGGGTCCTAGGTCAATAATCCAATCGGCCATTTTCATCACTTCGGTATGGTGTTCAACAACCACAATGCTGTGTCCGATTTCGATTAGAGCCTGAAAAGAGGCCATTAATTTTTTCACATCGTGAAAGTGGAGACCTGTGGTGGGTTCATCAAAAATGAACATGGTTTTACCTGTGGTGCTGCCTTTCGACAGAAAGCTAGCCAGTTTAACCCGCTGAGCTTCTCCTCCGCTTAGGGTTGAGCTGGATTGTCCCAATTTAACATAGCCTAGACCGACGCGTTGCAGGGGGCTCAACTTTTTCACGATTCGATCGCCTTGTGGGGTACCGGCAAAAAAGAGCATGGCTTCATCGACGGTCATTTCAAGCACATCGTGGATGTTTTTGTCTTTGAATTTGGATTGGAGCAGATCGTCTTTAAACCGTTGGCCTTGGCAATCGTCGCAGCGCAAGGATATATCGGCCATAAATTGCATTTCAACGGTAACTCTGCCTTCGCCTTCGCAGGTTTCGCAGCGTCCGCCTGGCACATTAAAGCTGAAGGCGGCCGATTTAAATCCCATGGTTTTAGACATGGGCAAATCGGCGAACAAAGACCGTATTTCATCGTAGGCCTTCAAATAGGTAACGGGGTTTGATCGGCTGGATTTACCGATGGGATTTTGGTCAATAAGTTCAACCGATTGCAGGGAAGCAATGTCTCCAAAAATAGAATCGTGCTGACCTGGTTTTTCGGCAGATTGTCCAAGTTGCCTTGCCAAAGCGGGGTATAAAATTTTCTTAATTAAGGAGGTTTTTCCGCTGCCGCTTACCCCTGTTACAATGGTTAGTACTTCGAGGGGGATCTGCACATCAACCTGTTTCAGATTATTGGCCCGGCACCCTGCCAATCCAATAAAGCGTTTCCAAGGTCTGGATTTAAAAAATACGCCAATGGATTCCTCGTTTCGAAGATATTGAGCTGTCAGGCTGTTCGACTTTTTCTTCAGTTGGGGGAAGGTTCCTGAGAATACGACTTCTCCCCCCAGGTATCCGGCTTCGGGTCCCATATCGATCAAATGGTCGGCAGCCTTCATAAAATCGGCATCGTGTTCAACCACAATGCAGGTATTCCCTTCGTTTCTTAATTGTTGAATAACGGCAATGAGGCGCTGGGTGTCTCTGGGGTGTAGGCCAATGCTGGGTTCGTCTAAGATGTACATCGAACCCACCAAGCTGCTTCCAAGTGAGGTGGCTAGATTGATGCGCTGAGACTCCCCACCTGACAAGGTATTTGACACCCGATTTAGGGTTAAATAGCCTAGTCCTACGTCTTCAAGGTAACCTATTCTGCGTTTGAGTTCCAACAGGATTCGACCGGCCACTTTGGTTTGGTACTCGTCCAGAATCAAATTTTCAAAGAACAATTTAAGTTCTGAAACGGTTAGCAGGACCAAATCCATGATGTTTTTTCCGTGTACCTGCACATAGGCGGCATCTTTTCGAAGTCGAGTACCCCGGCAATCTCCGCATTCGGTGTAACCTCGGTACCTTGATTGCAAAACGCGGTATTGGATTTTATAGAGGTTTTCTTGAACCATCTTAAAAAAGTCATCAATGCCAGAAACCAATGTCGATCCTTTCCAAAGCAGGTTTTTCTGTTCTGGAGAGAGCGTCTTGTAGGGTGTATGTACGGGGAAACCTTCGGCCAGGGCGGCCTTCATAAAATAGGTGTTCCATTCCGAGAGTTTTTCGCCCTTCCAGCAGGCCACGGCGCCTTCGTACACAGACAAGGACGGATTTGGAATTACCAGGTCTTCATCGATTCCTAAAACGCGTCCAAAGCCTTCGCAGCGTTTGCAGGCTCCAAAAGGATTGTTAAAGCTAAACAGATTTAAACTAGGCGACTCAAAAAGCAGGCCGTCCAGTTCTAGCTTATCGTTCCATTCGTTTTTTTGTTCTGCTTTTTCGTTTTTCAACACATAGGTAAAGGCCGTACCGTTTCCCTCCAGAAATGCATTTTCGGTATATTCTGCAACCTGCTGCAGGGCATCTTCGCCATCTGCACGCATCCTTCCAATGAACAATTCAGGCAAGGGATTTGGAGCCTGATCTATATCGAGTTCATTTAACTTAATCAGCTGCCCCATTACCACAGCCCTAGAAAAGCCTTGTTGCATTTTCAAGGAAAGCGTCTCGGCCCAAGTTCTCCCTTGTACGCTAGGCCAAGGCGAGGCAATCCAGAATTCGTCGCTCGATTCGAGTTCCTTGAAATGGGCTACAACGTCGGCTACGTTGTTTCGCTTTACTGCTTGCCCTGAAACCGGCGAAATGGTTTGCCCTATGCGGGCAAACAGCAATTTAAGGTAATCGTAAATTTCGGTCGAGGTTCCCACTGTGGAGCGGGGATTGCGGGAAATCACCTTTTGCTGAATCGCAATAGCCGGAGATATTCCTTGTATCCAGTCCACATCTGGCTTATCAAAGCGCCCCAGAAATTGTCGGGCATACGAAGACAAACTTTCTACATATCTTCTTTGGCCTTCGGCGAAAAGGGTTTCAAAGGCCAAGCTTGTTTTTCCTGAACCGGAGACCCCTGTTATAACAATGAGTTTATCGCGTGGAATGGCTAGGTCCACATTCTTTAGGTTGTGCACCCGGGCTCCCTTAATCAGAATATACTCTTGTGGATTTAAGGATTCTACATCAACGTTCAGGGCCATTCCAGCAAAATTAGGGGCAATTCAAAAAGAAACCATTGACACTCGAAATGGTTTAGACCCGGTTGCAAACAGCCGGTTCAAACCAAAACAAACCATGGGTGCAAAGATAGTGGATTCCCAACGCGTTCTACAGGCGGCGAACAATACCTTCCATGCCATTTATTTCAATGCGGTCTCCATCTTTCAGTGCAGAACAAATTCCAGAGATTCCCACCACAGCTGGAAGGCCATACTCCCTTGCCACCACCGCTCCATGGGAAAGGGGGCTACCCATTTCGGTTACCATTCCCTTCACTACTCCATAATATGGAGTCCAGCCAATGTCGGTAAAGCCAGACACCAATATGTCATCGGCTTCAAGTTTAGCGGCATCGGCGGGAGTTTTAACCAGCCGAACCCGGCCTGTTGCGATACCTGGACTAACAGGCACCCCCAGCCATTCGTTTTCGTTGGTCGAAATGGACTTTGACGCAAAAAGAGGGAATGGTTTTCCGATCAGTACATCGGAAAAACTAAGCTTGCTGCAGAGCTCGTAAGCTTCCTTTCGACGCTCAACCTGCTTCTTCAGCGATTGCCCAGATTTTGAGGCGGCCTGTATTTCTTTGGTCAGCAAAAAGAAAACGTCTTCTTCCTTATCAATAATTCCTTGGTTGCTCGCCCATGTTCCCCATTGCCTAAATCCGGTTTTCAATCGACTTAAAAGTTTAATGCTCATTGCCTTAGACTTCTCCCTATTGATTACGCTTTGCCTAGCCTGCCTTAAAAAGTAGTTCAGAACAAGCCCCTTTGGCTGATGTGCGGCCCACCCGGAATCAGATTCCTTGGTTGAAAAGGTTTTATTGGCGTCCCCCCGTTCGGGTATGGCCATCAGTTGCAGCAGCAAATGAGCCAGAGACTCCAAATCCTGAGCCCAAGAAGGGGTAGAAAGTTCAGCTTCACGAATGCCGCGGTGTCCATGCCTCAGAATAAATTCATGCCAGGCTTGTTGAAGATCGGCCGGTGCTTTTTCCTGCAGCCAATGCAGAAGTCCATCGGCCGTCCCATCGAAGCTGTTTGAAGGCACCTGGTTTTTTATCTGTTCCGCTAGGTTTTGCAGTTTTGAAAGGGGGTCTGCACTTTCCACGGAACCAATTCCGGTCAACCAAGTGTTGGCCAATCCTTGTGCCGATTGCCGATCTAGCTTTAGTTTGGCCATAATGGTACGAACCAGAGCGGTGTAATTTGAGCCTGAACTGCTTGAGGTGGCGAAATGATGGCAAAAGCCTAAATCCATGACACGCCTGGCCTCTTCGAGCTGTTCCACTAAGATGGGTGCTTCCATGGACCAGTTGGGGGCGGGTTGGGCGCACATGGTTTCCAGTTGTTTTAGTCGGGACTTGGCTGAAATCAGATAGCGAAGCTGACCGACAAAGTTCAAAACAGCTTTAAATTTATTTACCTGCAGAGGAATTGGCTCCAATCCGAGCGAGCGCCCCACAATAGACAATTCAATGTTGTCGCGTTGATTCAACGCTGTAAATCGGCAAAAGTCGTACAGGTTGGTTAAATTAAAAAACAGGCGGTAATAATAGGTTTGAACATACCTTCTTTCTGCCTGCGGATTGGGCTTAGGCACTCCCGATCTCGATGCGAAATCGATGAGTCCGGCATCAATGCTAGCCCCAAAAATCTCGGCGGTGAGCGGCGTAACAGCTCCGGGCATCATTTCCCCAATGTTTCCTAGGGTAAAAAGGGAATTGAGGGCTTCTCCATCGGTTAATTGAGCGTCCAATTCATGGGGATTGACCAGGTCTAGGGTGGTAATTGGCCTCATTTGAAGCCAAAAAAGGGTTCCCTGGGCATCAATGGCCCATTCCAAATCGGCCGGCATTCCTAAAAGTTGTTCTGCCTGTTTTGCCCCCTTCCAAAGTTCTTCAATAAAAGGAAGAAAGGCATCGGGAAGTCCATGGCCATCGGGGGGCACTCCCTGTTTTTCGCCCCAACAAGGCAGGTGTACAGAATATCCGTTCACTTCTCCACCAACCAAGGCCTCGGCATCTCCGGCTACGTAAGAAAGCAGCATGCGGTCCTGTAATTTTGAAACTGGATTTACCGTAAACAAAACTCCGCTCCAAATGGGTTCAACCATGGTTTGAATGACAAGGGGTAAATTCCCGTCGTCTTCCATTTTTATTCCACCCTTTTGAGCATACAATTCCACTCTGCTGTTGTTGGCCTGGGCAGTGATTTGGATGGCGGCCTGCCGAACCGCTTCTGGCTTGGGCAGTACGCGCAATATAGAATGGTATTGCCCGGCAAAAGAATGTACAGCTCCATCTTCGGCAAGGCCGCTGGAGCGAACAGCAAGGGGTGCAGTTGGCATTCCGGCAAGCCATTCCATCACCTGCACATCGGTTTCCTCTTCCAGCTTCCACCCAAAAAAAGGAGGCACCCTAAATCCGGCTTCTTTCAGTTTCACCAAGCCATTAAACTTGCCGCCAGCCAATGGCTGAGCCCTATTGCTATTAAAAAACACGCCTTACTTGTTTAATTTAAAACCCCGTTCCAAAATTCCGAAATAGCGATCCCCTTTCCAATCGAACCAACCATAGCCTTCTTCAATTCTATATACCGAATCCATGGTAAAAGGAAACAAACCCAGGGTTTTAAAATCGATGCGTTCTGCAAGTGCATCGTGCAAGCCTGCCAAATCAAAACTTCCTGAAGTCGATGCGATTGGCGAATCTGGGCCATTTACCAAGCAAACTGCCTCTTGGTTTGGCCGAGAAATATAGCCAGCACGCAGGGTGGGTAGCCCCTTGAAATGAATCAGGGACAAATTAAACCCTTGGCCCCTGTCATTAAACCCGGTGAACCAAGAATGCGAATCCCATTGATGCCAGTTGCGTTCGCCTCGACTGTGGTCGCGGGCACCGACGCCTTCTAAAGCATATTGAATGCCAGCCCATGACAATTCGCCTTTCCACCTTCCTGCCTGTTCGATGTGCTCTGTCTTCATGGATTTCAATGCCTTAAAGGAATGTGAATTCCAGGACATAGAAGCCAAGGCATTGGCAATTTGATTTTTATCTCTGAGGCTAGCAAAGTCAAAAATGGGGGTTATTGGGCTAAAAAGCAGAGAAGCATGCAGTTTCTGTGCCGGAAAATCCACGTTAATTTGCCAAGAACCCGATGGTTGTGGAACAAAAGAAAGCCCCTCGACGCCCAAATAAATACCGGGCAAAAGGGCGGCGGTTCCTTCGATGACCAAGGGAGTTAAATCGGGCATGTATAAACCAAACCAATATTCACAAAATCCATTTTTTCTGAGGGCCAGTCGGCTAACCAAAGCAGTCCCGCTCGAATTTCTCAAATAAAAGTAAAAGCTATCGGTTCCAGAGTCCTGAATAGGAACTTGGGGCAACTCCCCCTGGGGAAATGCCTGCCCATGTTCGCGCCCCAACATCAAATTGCGGGCAATCCATCGTTTTAACATGCCGCAATATACATAGGTCTGCTTATATTTGCCACATGTTTTCATACCGCTTATTTGGATTTTTTGGGATTGTGATGCTGTTTGCCTGCGGCACCGTTATGAACCCACGAATAAGCAGGCCTACGGTTCAGTATTATTTGGGCGACGAAAACACCGCGGCGCTGACAGCCGATTCTACTGTACAGGCAAATTCATGGGTGCTGATAGCGCAGCAAACTGGAAATCGCCGCTTTGCTAGGCTGGTAAAGGGCTCCCCTTCTTTGTTCTCGCTTGATTCATTGTTCAAAGACAGTGCTTGGGTAAAAGTCCCCTATGGCAGCATTTGGTCGGGCAGGTTAAATCGCTTAGAGCGAAGAGCCGGGCACGGAAAAAAAGACCGGCTGTTGCCCAAGTTAAATCCTGGGAATCTGCATGTTTTTGGTTTCGCCGAAAAACGTTTTAAGTGGGCCTTAGGCCTCAATCAATCCGTTTCCTTGCAAGAAGGGCGCTTTCGTTTTTCCAACTACAAAGAAGTGAATATGGGCATTGAATGGGACGTGGAATCGCAGATCATTCGGGTTAAGGTTAAAAACAAGACCGACGAACCGATTCGCATTTGGGAACCCAACGTACGGGAACGCTTTCAGGTAGAGGCACTGGGCCGGGGGAAAAATCGAATCCACGTCTTTTGGGCCGACTCGACCTTTCAAACCAACTATTTAAGCGTTCAAGAGCTGCAACCCAAAAAAGAAACCATTGTGTTGGAAATGCCCTTGGATAAACTACTGGGGGCTAGCCCCGCCGGCCGCTGGGTCAAAAAAAACGAAGCCGAACGACCGGACGTAGCAAAAGGCGACAGAATAATACCCGAATTGTTGATTTGGGTTAACCTGAATTACCGAGGCAAATCTAGGGTAAGCCCTATGCTTCGGATTCCACTCTCGCCCACTGTATTCCCCGCCCCTTTGGCCCAATAAACCGGACTCAACGTCCTACGAATTGCAAGCACTTTCATGAATGTATTAACTGTTGAACACGTATCTCGTTCCTTTGGCGAACGCAACATCTTAAACGACATCAACTTTGGGTTGGCAAAAGGAGAGAAAAAAGCCCTTATAGCCAAGAACGGAGCTGGAAAATCGACCCTAATGAAAATTATGGCCGGCTTGGAAACTCCAGATAAAGGACAAGTTGTGGTGCGCGACGGCATTCGGGTGGGATTTTTGCACCAAGAACCCAATTTTGACCCTGAAGCTAGCCTAGTAGAAGTCATGCTGCCGCGAAATGGCCTTTATTTTGAAGTCATTTCCCGATACCGAGAAGCGATGCTCGATGGCGAAACCCAATCCTTGGCCAAGGCCGCCACCGACATGGACAACCTTCAAGCTTGGGAAATAGAAGCACGCATGCAAGAAGCTGCATCTAAATTGGGCCTTCCTGACCTGCGCGTAAAAGTAAACAGCCTATCGGGTGGGCAAAAACGCCGCTTGGCTCTGGCCGGAATGCTATTGGAACAACCCGACCTTCTTCTGCTCGACGAACCGACCAACCACCTAGATATTCCAATGATTGAATGGTTGGAAGATACCTTGTCTTCCTCTTCCTTAACTTTATTGGTGGTTACCCACGACCGGTACTTTTTAGACGCCGTTTGCAGCGGCATATTAGAACTAGACCAAGGAAAACTATTTTCCTATCAAGGCGATTACGCCAATTTCTTAGAAAAAAAAACAGAACGGCACCTGGCTGAAGACAGCGAAGCGGCAAAAAATAGAAATAAATTTTCTACTGAATTGGAATGGGTCAGGCGCATGCCAAAAGCCAGAAGCACCAAGTCTAAAAGCCGATTAAATGCCTTTGAAACGCTAAAAGAAAAAGCCCGATTCCGCCGCAACGATTCTCAACTGGAATTGCAAGTGCCCATGAAACGATTGGGCAGTAAAATTCTTGAAGCCATTAAAATCAGTAAAACCTTTGGAGATAAAAAACTCTTTGAGGGCTTTTCTTACAGCTTCCGAAAAGGAGAACGCATTGCCATTGTGGGCGATAATGGAACAGGGAAAACAACCATGCTGAAAATTCTAACCGGACAGATTCCAACCGATACCGGGAAAGTGATTGTAGGCGAAACTGTGGAATTTGGGTACTTCTCGCAAGACAGTGCAGAACTTCCAGGAGACAAACGCATTATTGAATATGTAAAAGAAACGGCCGAATACTTTGACAACCAACGGAAAGGAAGGGTAACGGCTTCGCAGCTGCTTACCCGCTTTGATTTTCCGCCTTCGGTTCAATACACCTATATTTCAAAATTAAGCGGAGGCGAACGCAGGCGGCTGGCCCTTTTGTATATGCTGCTGCGCCAACCCAATTTCTTGATTCTGGACGAACCAACCAACGACCTAGATGTGCTGACGTTGCAAAAATTGGAGGAATACCTGGACGATTTCGCCGGGTGCATTATTATGGTATCGCACGACCGCTTTTTTGTTGACCGCATCGCAGACCAATTGCTCATTTTGGACGGAAATGGAAACGCCTCCATATTTGGAGGCTCTTTCACCGCTTTTCGAGAACAACTCCTAGCCGAGCCATCCCCCTCGGCTGCTCAATCAAAGGGGTTAGAAAACGAAAAAGAAAACCCGATTCAAAAAACAAAAGCCAAACTCAGCTACCAGCAAAAACGGGCTCTTGAATTGCTGCCTAGCGATATAGAACAACTGGAACAGAAAAAAAAGGGGCTGGAAGAACAACTCAGCAATCCCACGGCTTCTTACAACGAACTGAAGCAGTGGAGTGAAGCCCTGGCAACCTTGAATGCAGAATTGGAAGAGAAAATACTCCACTGGATGGAGCTCGATGAGTTGGCCTCAGGAATTGCCGATGGTGCCTAAAGACAAAAGATCAACTAACCACAGATTTAAAATCAGAGGTGGTATGAAATACAATTTCAGGGTAATCTTGCCTGGCCATGTTTAATAGAAACCCTGAGGGAGCCAGAAAAACAGGGTTGTTGTCTTTGTCAAGACCTATGTTATCGGCTTTTCTGCGCAAAAATTCTTCCAACCTACTGGGCTGGTCGGTGGTCATCCAACAGGCTTTGTGAAAGGCCATGGCCTGAAATCGGCAGGCGGCTTTGTATTCGTGCTCCAACCGATACTGAATGACTTCAAATTGAAGTTCTCCCACGGTTCCTATCACTTTTCGGTTGCCTGGCTGCAATCTAAAGAGTTGAGCGACCCCTTCATCGGTTAATTGCTCTATTCCCTTTTCAAGCTGTTTGCTTTTCAAGGGGTCTAAATTTATTAACTCCTTAAAAATTTCAGGCGAAAAGCTGGGAATACCTTTGTAGTAATAAGAGCCCTCTGAGGTCAGGGTATCGCCTATTTTGAAATTCCCTGAATCGTACAATCCAATTACATCGCCCGGAAAGGCCTGGTCAATAATTTCTTTGTCTTGAGCCATAAAACTGGTGGGATTGCTAAACCGCATCTGTTTTTGCTGCCGGACGTGGGTGTAAAACTCATGCCGGTTAAAGGTGCCTGAAACAATGCGTAAGAAAGCAATTCGATCCCGATGCCTCGGGTCTAAATTGGCGTGGATTTTAAAAATAAATCCGCTAAAAGATTCATTTTGGCTTTCTACAAACCCCTCGGTCGATTCCCTGCCCCTAGGTGTTGGAGCCAATTCAATAAAAGAATCCAACAATTCCTGAACTCCAAAATTATTCACGGCCGAGCCAAAAAACACGGGAGCCAATGCCCCTGAAAGGTACCGCTCAACCGAAAAAGGATCGTACACGCCAAGAATTAAGTCTAAATCTTCCCTCAACTGAGCTGCATCTCGCTCTCCCAATTCAACATCCAAGGCGGGGTCCTGCAAATCTGAAAAGGAACGAAGATCATCCGATATTCCAGTTTTATTGGGACTAAACAAATTCAATTGCCGGCGCATGATGTTGTAAACACCCTTAAATCGGTTGCCCATGTTGATGGGCCAAGAAAGAGGCTGAACCTTGATGCTGAGCTTTGTTTCCAGTTCATCGAGCAAGTCAAAAGGGTCTTTGCCCTCCCGGTCCATTTTATTGATAAAAACAATGACCGGTGTATCGCGCATTCTGCACACTTCCATTAACCGTTCTGTTTGGGCTTCGACTCCGTTCGCCGCATCAATAACCAAAATAACGCTGTCCACAGCGGTTAAGGTGCGGTAGGTATCCTCGGCAAAATCCTTGTGGCCGGGGGTATCCAACAGGTTTATTTTAACGGATTTGTATTCAAATCCCATTACAGAAGTGGCAACCGAAATACCGCGCTGCTTCTCGATTTCCATGAAATCGGAGGTGGCGGTTTTGGTGATTTTATTTGATTTAACAGCACCCGCCGTTTGAATGGCTCCTCCAAAAAGCAGCAATTTCTCGGTGAGCGTCGTTTTCCCGGCATCCGGGTGAGAAATAACTGCAAAAGTCCTTCTGCGCAACAATTCTTCTTTCAATTTCATGCTAAAATGGGATTGCTGTTGTTGATTCGTGCGTAGAACCCGCTGAACGCACATTCAGATTGGAATTGGGGTAACTTTTGAAATTTCCAAGGCCCATTAATAGGATGGGTTTTCGATTCAATCATGGTCAATAGTAAGGGGGGCTGTTTGAACAATCGGCCCTTGGGGTTAAAAAACATAGCCGCAAAATTACCCTATTTTTTGGCAAGTTGATGATGTTTGTTGATGCCTACATTTTATCTGAATGTAAATGGGCGGTGCGGGGAATAATCCATTCATCAAGGCAGAAAAAATTTAAATGGGCAAGCAAAACGGATTGGAATTGAAGGAGTGTGTTCCAATGTTGGGGCAAAGACCGCTCAAAAAGGAGTTGCTTAAAAAGGAGGATTAAACAGTGTAAAAAAGGGGAGAACAAACACCTTGGTCGAACCTTACAGAACCCCGCTTTCTTAATATCCAATCAAATTCAATCCTAAGTTTATTGCCGGGCAATGTGTAGCTTTGATTCAAATTCCAAGTATGATCAGATGTTTATTTTTTTGGGGGGTTGTTTCCCTGTTCTTCATTGCCAGTACGGTCCAAGCCCAAACCCTTCAATTTAGTCAGGTCTTGTTGGTGTCTACAACCCAAACGGTTCCGGCAAATAAGGTTTGGAAGGTAGAAGGTTTTATGCCTTCGCAATCGTTGATTGCTCCATGGCAAAGCACGCTAAACTTTTCTATTTCTATAAATAACAGCCAAATTTTTGTAGCGGGGGCGTTTCATAGCTATCAAGCGAATGCTGGTGGAGTTACCCAAACCGGCTACTCGGCAAACCTGGTTTTCCAACCGCTTTGGCTCCCAGCAGGGACAACCTTGGCCGCGGGCACCAATGTATTTGGCGTTTCGGTGATTGAATTTACGGTTGTACCCTAGGTTTTATTTAAACATCGTTTTGAATGCGGGCAGACGTCTTAAGGGTTGCCTTGCGTATGGGAATTTTTAGAGACAGGACCAATTTAAAGGAAACCCTGTTCAGGAAAACAGGGTCTAGGCAGGGAAAAATAAGGAGGTTAACTGATAAAAAAGGGGTTGAAAGCGGGCAAAGCGGCAGGGATTGAACCGGGTAGCACGCAAAGCGGCGGGAGCCTGGCCCGCGCGGTGCGGAGGCGACTTTAGGAGCCCCCGTAAACCCGCTGGGCCAGACTTCCCGCCGCTGCGGACTACCGGAGAAAGCCCGTTTGCCGCCATTAAAATTTAAAATAAAAGAAGAACCTTTGCACTAAAATGTTTGGATTGCAACCAAAAATCTTGTTTGGTGTTACACCTGCATACCTTTGAATGTAAAAACCAGTGTAGGCATGGGAAAAACGGAGAAAAAAGCCATAATAATCGGAGCGGGGGTAAGTGGACTGGCTATGGGCATCAGACTGGCAAAAAAAGGCTATTCTGTTCAGATTTGGGAACAAAATTCCTTTGTTGGGGGGAAACTCTCCGAACACTGGGAACAAGGATACCGATTTGATGCCGGCCCCAGCCTGTTCACCCTGCCAGAATTGCTGGAAGAACTCCTTGAATTGGCCGGCCACGGCGATTTAATGCCTGAGTTGATTCGCCTTGACCCAGTTTGCCGGTATTTTTGGAACGATGGAACCCGCTTTGATGCCCCTGCAAACCCAGAATCATTCGCAGAGCAAGCCGCAAAAACCTTTCAGGTACATAAAAATGCGGTGCGTGAACAACTAAGCCGCTCGAACGAAATCTATGGCATCTCGGCCCCCGTTTTTTTATACCGATCTATGCACCGGCTTTCCACCTATCTAAACACAGATTTTTTGAAGGGCATGCTAAAAATACACCGTCTCGATGTTTTTAAAACCTTGCACGTTGTACACCGAAGCAGACTAAAAAAACCCAAGCTGGTACAACTTTTTGATCGCTATGCTACTTACAACGGAAGCAACCCCTACAAAGCTCCGGCTACCCTACAAGCCATTCCTTCGTTGGAGTATTTTAAAGGCGCGTGGCTTCCCAAAGAGGGCATGATAGCCATAACCAAAGCATTGGAACAATCGGCGATTCGACTCGGAGTAAAAATAGAACTGAACCGATCTGCAACCGCTATCCACCACAATCAGGGCAAAGCGAATGCCGTAGAATGGAGTGGAGGAATTGAAAGGGCAGAGATCGTCGTTTCTGCCATCGACGTACAGCGGTTTTATCCTTTAATAAGTCCCCCTCTGGCACTGCCTGAACGGATAAAAGCCGCCGAGCGATCTACCTCGGCCTTGGTATTTAATTGGGGCATGTCCGCTCAATTCCCAGAGCTAGATGTACACAACATCTTTTTTGCTGACGATTACCAAGCTGAATTTAAGGCTTTAAGTATTCCTGGAAACGGCATTACGCCCGACCCAACCATTTATCTGTTCATTTCCTCAAAACGCATACCCGGTGATGCGCCCCAACAAAGCGAAAACTGGTTTACCATGGTTAATGCTCCCGGAATTGGCACCTTGACGCAAGAACAAATTGACCAAGCCCGGGAGCACATCCGTCAAAAATTGAGTCGAATTTTAGGGAAAGACGTTCTTGAACATGTGCAAGCCGAATGGATATTACAACCCGCCGACATAGCCCGTCGAACGGGGTCGCCCGATGGAGCCCTTTACGGCCCCTCTTCCAATTCAACTTGGTCGGCTTTTAATAGGCATGCCAATGAATCCGCATCCATAAATGGCCTATATTTTACCGGCGGCAGCGTACATCCCGGAGGCGGGATTCCCCTTTGCTTGCTTTCGGCCAAAATTGCGTCCAGTCAAATTCCTTCCGCATCATGAAAACGACCCTGTTTCTGTTTAAACCTCTTTTCTGGACGGTTGCTGTTTTTTGCGTAGGCCTTCTGGGTTTAATCCTTCCAACAACCCAGCCCCTTTTTAATGAAATCACCCCCCTAAATTTGCTTTTTTCGGCCTTGATGGTTTTTTTGTCGCTAAAAGAATCAAACTTGACCCCCTTTCTGAAAGGGTTCGCTCTGGTTTCCATTTTGGGCTGGACCGCAGAATGCATAGGCGTACATACCGGCTGGCTTTTTGGCCAATATTCTTACGGAAGCATTCTAGGCTGGGGCCCCATGAAAATCCCCCTGCTGATTGGACTAAATTGGGCCATTTTAAGCTATTCGATTTACCAATGGATAGGGTTTTTAAACGGCTGGAAAAGCTGGATTGCCGGAGCTAGCATTATGACCGCATTTGATGCGCTGTTAGAACCCGTAGCCACTCATTTGGGCTATTGGAATTGGGCAGAAAACAGCATCCCCTGGACCAATTACCTAACGTGGTGGTTGCTCAGCATCCCCTGCATGGCAATATGGGATTACCTAACAAAAGGGCAATACAATCAAACCGCCGCATGGTTGTTTTGGATTCAAATCCTGTTTTTCGGCATCTTAAACATTGTATTGTAATGCCCTTAATTCTTGGGAAATTGAAAATAATGGTGCATATTTGAGCATCGAAAACCGAATTGAAATTCAAAAAAGAGCAATGTTGAATCTGAAACCATCCTCTATCCTGCTTGGCACAGTAGCCTTTTTCGCCGTTGGTACGGCTTCCGCACAGTGCGACCACAAAGCCACTCAAAAGGCTGATTTTGCTTACATCAGCAACAACTTTCCAGAAGCCATTAACCTGTACAACAAAGCAGCTGGCCGCATAGGAAAAGACAAAGCAGCAAAATCATGCATCAATTATATGGTGGCAAAGTGCTACCTGAAAATGAACGATTACAAGCGTGCCGAAAGCCAGCTTAAAAAGGTGACCAAAATGGATTTGCAAAACGGGCCGGCTCACTACGAGTACGCTTTGGTGCTTAAAAATTCAGGCCGGTACGAAGAGGCAAAAGCCATGTTCGAAAAATATAAAAGCATTGACCCAAACGACCCACGTGCCGAAATTGGTGTGAAAAGCTGCGAACTTTCTATTCAATGGATCCAAAAACCAACCTGCTACCAAGTTGAAAATGTGAAGGCTTGGAACTCCAAAGACATGGACTTCTCCCCCTTCATTGCCTCCAAAAAACAAGATCTAATCATCTTTACCTCAAACCGAAAATTCAAAGGAAAAGGTGCCAAAGAATGGGATACCCACGGTGGCCTTTCTGAAGACCTTTGGACCGTTGATTTTGATAAAAAAACCAAGGTGTGGAGCGAACCCAAACGCATGGACCTGCTCTCAACCGAATACTCAGAAGGGTCCGGAACCATGGACAACCGATACACCTATCTGTACTTCACCCGGTGCTATGCCGATAAAAAAAATGGCTCAGGATGCCGAATCTACCGCACCCGTGCCAAAGGAAAAGAATGGATCGAACCCGAAAATGTGTCCTTAGCCAACGACACCTTCGTTACAGCCCACCCAACCATCACCGGCGACGGCAAATACATGATTTTTTCATCCAATATGACAGGCACAAACGGTGGAATGGACCTTTGGATTGCTGAATACCAACGAAAAGCAAAAACCTTCGTAAATCCTAAAAACCTAGGGCCCGAAATCAATACCCTTGACAACGAAGTATATCCCCACTTAAAATTAGACGGCACCCTTTACTTCTCTTCCAACCGCCCAGAAGGAATGGGAGGTCTTGATATCTACAAAGCCACAAAATTGGACGGAAATACCTGGGGAAAAGTAGAAAACATGCAATACCCCATCAACTCCCAACGCGATGACTTTGGTATTATGTTTGAAAGAGGCGTGGAGAAAGGATACCTTTCTTCCAACCGCGACGGTTCTAAAGGCCTTGATGATATCTGGGCATTCCAAATCCCGCCCAGCAACATTATGCTAAGCGGTACCGTTCGCGACAAAGACACCAAAGAACCCTTGGCCGAAGCAACCGTAGAATTAAAAGACCCCCAAGGCGAAACCATCAAAATCACCACCGATAAAATGGGTTACTACAAAAAACAAATCCCATTCGGTACCACCTACGACATGCAGGCCAGCAAAGAAAAATACTACAACGACGTGAACCGGGCTTCTTCTATGGGCCTAGACCCACTAAAAACCTGCAAAGACACCAATATGGTGGCCGATTTCAATTTGAAAACAACCAAAGTAAATTTGGAATTTGAAATCCAATTCGTCTTCGACCGCGAAATTGTGCTGCCTCAATACATGGATACCGTTAAAAACCTCCAAACCATCTTGGAAGACAACCCAAAAACAGTGGTTGAAATTGGAGCCCATACCGATGCCCGAGGCAACGACGATTACAACCAACGCCTTTCTGACCGACGTGCAAACGAAATCGTTCGACTGCTTGTTGAAGCGGGCATCCCGAAAGCCAGATTGACCCCCAAAGGATACGGCGAAACCGAACCCCGGAAACTCTTGAAAAACATGAAAGGACTGAAATCAGGATACATCTTCACTAAAGATACCGTACTGACAGAACCTTACATCAACGAACTAAAGAAAACGGAAGGCGAACAAGTTTTTGAAGATGCCCATACCATCAACCGCCGAGTTTCTTTGAAAATCGTTTCAGAAGACTTTAAGGCAAGTCCAGCCAAACAAGAAGAAGAAGATTAATTCCCACAACGGCCCCTCGGGGCCGTTTTTTTTTGCCTTACAAATTGCTGACCTTTGCGCTATGGATTCTAATGCCTACCACCAAAGGGGAGTTTCTTCCAACAAAGCCGAAGTACACCAAGCCATTCAACGCCTCGACAAAGGCCTTTTCCCAAATGCCTTTTGCAAAGTACTTCCCGATTATCTAGCACATAGCCCCGAACACGGCATCGCAATGCATGCCGATACCGCTGGCACGAAGTCGGTGCTGGCTTATATGTATTACATGGAAACCGGCGACAGCTCCGTTTGGAAAGGTATTGCCCAAGATGCCTTGGTCATGAACCTAGACGACATGGCCTGCGCTGGCCTTAGCTCCGGCTACATCGTCTCTTCGTTGATTACCCGAAACAAACACTTGATCCCCGGCGAAATCCTAAAACACCTCATTGATGGAACAGCCGACCTGCTGGAAGAATGGCAGAACATGGGCATCGAGATTTACCACGCCGGTGGCGAAACCGCCGATGCCGGCGATGTGGTTCGAACCATTGACGTTGGCTTTACCGTAACCGGCCGATTGCTTCGCTCCTCCGTTGTTTCAATCAACGTGCCTGCAAATTGCCTGGTCGTTGGCCTAGGCTCCTACGGACAAGCCAGCTTTGAAACCGAATACAACAGCGGCATTGGTTGCAATGGCCTTACCTCGGCCCGCCACGACCTGCTGGCACCCAACTATGCCAAACAATTCCCCGAAACCTTCGCCCCTCAATCCCCAGCCCATTTAACCTACTGCGGAAACCTCCAACTAACCGACATAGAACCCCAAACCGGAATGCCCATTGGCAAACTGCTGCTCTCGCCTACCCGCCCCTTTTTTCCCCTTATCCATACATTCCTCCCTTTGGTTAAAAACGAACTGTATGGCATGGTTCACCTAACCGGTGGAGCCCACTCAAAAGCCCTAAAATTCCTAAATGGAATTCGAGTCATAAAAGACAAGCCCCTGCCCGTTCCTCCCATATTCAACCTAATCCAGTCCATAAGCGGCACCTCCGACACCGAAATGCACACTGTTTTTAACATGGGAACCCGCCTAGAGATTTACTGCTCTGAAGCTGCTGCGAAAACCATTCTGGCCGCCGCAGCTGAATTCAACATTCCCGCAGACATTGTAGGCTTTACCGAAGCCGCCGCCCAATCGGAAATTCGAATTCGCCGACCCGATAAACCCGAAATATCCCTATTGACATGAGGCTGTTGGACCGCATTGCTCCTCTGGAAGAAAACGTGAAAGAACTGGAAATTAAATTGTCGGATCCCGAGCTGGCTTCCAACGTCAAACAATTTATTGCCGTTCAACGCGAATATGCCCGACTAAAAGAAATCGCAGAAGCCGGAAACCAATACCGATCTACCTTGGCCAATCTGCATTCCGCAAAATCCATGCTGCTCGACGAAACCGACGAGGAAATGAGAAGCCTAGCGCGCGAAGAAATTCAAACCCTAGAATCCCAAATCCCCAGCATGGAAGAAAAACTCCGCATGCTCTTGGTTCCAAAAGATCCCGAAGACCATAGAAATGCCATTCTTGAAGTTCGAGGAGGCACCGGCGGAGACGAAGCCGCCATTTTTGCTGGAGACCTTTACCGCATGTATGCCCGCTTTTGCGAAGAACGCGGATTCAATATGGAATTGGTTGAAGCTACCCACGGAACCGCCGGTGGCTACAAAGAAATCATCGTCAATGTAATGGGCCCCGATGCCTACGGAACCCTGAAATTTGAATCGGGCGTACACCGCGTTCAGCGCGTCCCCGCTACCGAAACTCAAGGCCGAATCCATACCTCGGCCGCCAGCGTCGTCGTGCTGCCCGAAGCCGATGAACTCGACCTCCACATCAATCCCAACGACATCCGAAAAGACACCTTCTGCTCCTCCGGCGCCGGTGGACAATCCGTAAATACGACCTATTCCGCCGTTCGACTTACCCACATTCCCTCTGGAATTGTGGTCAGTTGCCAAGACGAACGATCTCAACTCCGCAACTTCGATAAAGCCATGCAGGTGCTGCGCAGCCGACTCTACGAAATGATGAACCGAGAACGCATGGCAAACATCGCCGGAAAACGAAAATCCATGGTCTCTACCGGCGACCGCTCCGCCAAAATCCGAACCTACAATTTCCCCCAATCCCGAATTACCGACCACCGCATTAATTTTTCAATGTACGATTTGCCCTCGGTTATGAATGGAAACCTTTGGCCCATGATTTCCGCCCTTCAAACCGCTGAAAATGCCCACGAATTTCAAGACGAATCACATGGATAACCGCAGCATTCTTCTCCAATCCATGCACGAAAAAAAATCCTGCCTCTGCGTAGGTTTGGACGTTGAATTTGACCTGCTGCCTGAAGATGTAAAACACGCCGAAGATCCGGTTTTTGAATTCAACCGGCAAACAATCCAAGCTACGCTCCCCTTCACCGTTGCCTATAAACTCAATACCGCATTCTACGAATGCCTTGGCCCAAAAGGCTGGGAAACCCTCGAAAAAACCATCCGATTTATTGGCAACAAAGCCCTAACCATTGCCGATGCCAAACGCGGAGATATCGGAAACACCGCAAAAGCCTACGCCAAAGCCTTTTTTCAAAACATGAACGCCGATGCCGTTACCGTATCGCCATACATGGGAAACGACAGCCTTCTGCCTTTTTTGGAGTATAAAAACAAATGGACAATTGTCCTTGGCCTTACCTCAAATCCGGGCGCCGCAAACATTCAAATGCAAAAACTCAGCTCAGGACACCATCTTTATGAAACCGCCATGGCCAACATGGCCAACATGGCTAGCCCCAACCAACTCATGTTCGTGGTAGGCGCTACCCGACCCGCAGAACTAAAAGCCCTGCAACATCGCTTTCCCGAGTATTTTTTCCTAATCCCTGGCGTGGGTGCCCAAGGCGGAAGCGTTCCCGAGGTATTGCAAGCCATGGGCCCAAATCCAAAAGCTCTTATTAACGCCAGCCGAAGCATTATTTATGCCGGTTCAGGACCAGATTTTGCCCAAAAAGCAGGGCTTTCGGCACAAAATTTGCAAAAGGAAATGGAAGCTTATTTCTAAATTACGTACATTTGAACATGAGGTTACCTTTAATGCTGTTTGGATTTTTCCTTGGCGTTTCTTCCCTTTTAGCCCAAGATTCCCCCAAAGAAAAACTCGGAAAACCACACAAAGACGACTACGTGTGGAACTTTCAAGGTCGAACCCTTGGGGGCTTGCAAGTACGCGACAGCATTTCGGGCAGCACAAACAGAGTCAATTATCAAATTCGAGTCGGATACATGCCCGAAGCCAAAGAATGGGGCCTGGATATTCGCCTTGAGGGAGCTGAAAGAACTATCTTTCGATTTACCGAAGAACAGGCCGATTCGCTCGTTATGATTTTCTCAACCAAGTTTACCTGGGAAATGACCGCCTTTATTCTGCGCTACCTCAAAGGCTCTGAACACTACGTTGTGTACCTGATCGATGCCGACAAAGGCCTGTTCTCGCGCAGTGCCCGCATTCCCAGCAGCTGGCGCTTTGAACCTGAATTCTTCGACCACCGCGCCTTTACCTTGATGCTGCCCGACGGAGAAGTGCCTTTGGTTTTAGATAAGTAGGGGGGCTATTCCGGCTTTCCGCTGTATTCGCTTCCCCCAACCCAGGTTTTACTGCCTGCCAGCAGTGGCTCCTCGCGTCGCCCTGCCAGCAGGGTAAAACCAGGGTTGGGCCGCAGCTCATGCCGCTGCAATCCGGGCCCCAAGCCAACTCCAATAATTAAGCCCCGCTTTTACTTATCTTTGTACAAAATCTTGAATTATGTACGTCGGCTTTAAACACCTGCACCTTACTCTGTCTTATTTCCTGCTGTTCCTGCTGCTCGCAGTAATTGTGGTCGCCTTCCTTCGCCGCACCTCAAATATCCCCTATGCCGGTGCGTTTAAAAAAGTAGTGCTTGCCGGACTCATTTCTGCCCACCTTCAACTGCTGTTCGGATTGTACCTCTGGTTTTCAGGCCCCTGGTGGCCCATTCAAATGGGCGATTCTGCCCTGCGATTCAAGGCACTTGAACACCCCCTAACCATGCTCATTGCCATTGTGCTCATAACCATTGGCTACTCCAAAGCCAAACGCGCCCAAACCGAATCCAAAGCCTATAAAGCCCTGTTTGGCTTTTGGCTGGCCGGCCTTTTGCTCATCTTACTTCGCCTTCCCTACGATGCCTACTTCTCCTTTTCTCATTAATCTTGTGCCCAACCCAACCGAATGATTGAAGGCAAAAGCGCGTCCAGCGAACGGGCGCTCCTAGTTGGTTTAATCCACCGAGAGCAGCCCCGAGATAAAATGGAAGAATATCTGGCTGAATTGGCATTTCTGGTTGAAACTGCCGGAGCAATCTGCGTGGAACGAGCCCACCAAAAACTGGATCGCCCCCACCCTGCCTATTTTATCGGACCTGGAAAATTGGAAGAAATTCGCCTGCGTGCCGCCGAACTCAACATCGACCTAGTCGTATTTGACGACGAACTCTCCCCTTCCCAACTCAAAAACATCGAGAAAGAATTCAACCCCAAAGAATTTGAAAACAACGTCAAAATCATGGACCGCACCAACCTGATTCTTGACATTTTTGCCCAGCGGGCCCGAACCGCTCACGCAAAAACCCAAGTTGAACTGGCCCAATACCAATACCTTTTGCCCCGGCTTACCCGAATGTGGACCCACCTAGAACGGCAAAAAGGAGGCATTGGACTGCGCGGACCTGGCGAAACCGAAATCGAAACCGACCGACGCATCATCCGCGATAAAATTGCGCTGTTGAAAACCCGCCTCGGTACCATCGACAAGCAAATGCAAACCCAACGCAAAAACCGAGGCGAATTGGTTCGCGTTGCCCTTGTAGGTTATACCAACGTAGGCAAAAGTACCCTGATGAACCTCCTCTCAAAATCCGAGGTTTTTGCCGAAAACAAACTCTTTGCAACCCTCGACACCACAGTCCGAAAAGTTGTCGTTGATAACCTGCCCTTCCTACTCTCTGATACCGTTGGTTTTATACGAAAACTCCCCACCCAACTGGTCGAGTCGTTTAAATCTACCCTTGACGAAGTACGGGAATCGGACCTGCTGCTGCACGTGGTCGATGTTTCCCACCCCCAATTTGAAGACCATGTTCAAGTGGTTCAGCGGACCCTAAACGAAATCGGAGCCGGCGAAAAACCCACCCTGATGGTGTTCAATAAAGTGGACGCATACCGCCCCGCCGAAGTGGACCCACACGACCTAACTCATATACCCGTAGGCCCTCAAAACCTCGAGGAACTTCAACGCATTTGGCTGGCCCAAGGTGCCGATGAAGCCATTTTTGTTAGCGCTACCCAACGCCTAAATCTAGACGAATTCCGAGCCACCCTATACCGCCGAATTTCTCAAATTCACCGAGAACGGTATCCATACAACAATTTTTTGTACTAATGCTGCACCCGGCTCACCTGCCCGCCTTGCATGAATTGTGCCACCGCAGCCTGGTCGAAGGCCGAGCTGCCGATAAGGTTATGGCCGAGATTCTAAAGGCCGACCCTCGACGCGGCAGCCGCGACCGAGGCAGCATCGCATCCTACGGCTACGATTTGATTCGCTGGTGGCGCACCCTTAGCTATCTTGCCGCTGTACCCGCATCGGCCTTCGACCTGCATACGCTGCACAAACGCTTAGCCGCTTTAATGCTCTGGAAAAACGAACCCCTACCCCACTGGAGGGAATTCCTAAGCCTGAAAACCAACGAGGTTCAACAGCGCATTCTTGACCTACCCATGCAACCCTTTGCCGTTCAAGAAAGCTATCCCGATGACCTGCATTCGTTGGTCACTATGGAATTGGGCGATTCCTGGCAACAAATAGGCCGCGAACTCAACATCCCTGCTGCCGTTCACCTGCGTTGGAATACCCTAAAAGGACCGTATCAACCCGATTTACTTCCCGAACACCAGCCCTTTGGCCCCGAACGTCCACAAGCCCTTTTGCTAAACGATCGGAAAAACCTGTTTTCTTTGCCCGCATTTAAAGAAGGTTACATCGAAGTCCAAGACGCAGGCTCCCAAGCCATCGCTCCCTTTTTGCAAGCCGAACCCGGACAGCGCGTCGTCGATGCCTGCGCCGGGGCCGGAGGCAAAAGCCTGCACCTTTCAGCTTTAATGCAAAACAAAGGCAAAATTATTGCCCTTGATGTGCATACCTATAAATTAGAAGAATTGCGGCGGCGAGCCCGCCGCGCTTCTGCCTTTAATGTAGAAGCACGCGAAATCAACAAAACCAGCATTAACCGCCTGCGCGGCAGCGCCGACCGACTGCTGCTCGACGTGCCCTGCTCCGGACTGGGTGTTCTTAAACGCAATCCCGATGCCAAATGGCGGCTTAAGCCCGATTCCATTTTACAGGTACGTAAAACCCAGTTGGAAATTCTGGAAAACTATGCCGACATCCTAAAATGCGGAGGAAAATTGGTCTATGCCACCTGCAGCATCCTCCCCTCTGAAAACCAAAACCAAATTGAACATTTTCTAAGCACGCACCCCAACTTTGAATGGGAAGACGACCTCCACATTCAACCCGGCAACACCGATGGGTTTTACATGGCCCGCTTGCGAAAAAAATAGAAATCCAGCCCTTAAGACTTCCCCGCCGGCGGAGCCATCTCCCAACCACAAGCCTTGCAGGTTCTCAATTCCTTACTTCCATAAAACCGATCAAATACCGCCTTGAAATCCTGCTCAATGTTGGTCAATGGAAAATAGGCCTCGTACAACAAATGGTTGCACTCCTCACAAAACCACAACAAACCATCTTTTTCCTGAACATGCCTGCGCCGTTCAATAACCAAACCCAACGAACCTTCTGTTCGAGCCGGAGAATGCGGCACACGCGCCGGCAATAAAAATACATCTCCCGCCTTTAAAGGAATGCCCACCTTTTTACCCTCCTCCTGAATCCATACCGTAATTTCTCCCTCCAACTGATAGAAAAACTCCTCCCCTTCGTTGTAATGAAAATCCTTCCGAGCATTAGGACCGCCCACAGCCATCACTATAAACTCTGCATTTTGCCAAATTTGCTTGTTCGCCACAGGGGGCTTTAGCAAATGACGGTGTTCGTCCAACCAAGCTTGCAATGGAAAAGGTCGCTGTATGCCCATAATGGATTTTTCAGCAAGATAAATAAAAGCACCCGTCTTTGCCCCGTTTCAATCTGGATTGTACAAGGTTACCGGCAATATTTGCCCATTGTAAAACCGATGCCCCTCCAACAAAAAGCGGGCAATGTACCCCCCCATTTCTGTCGAACTAAGGGGGGCTGTATAACCGGGAAATGCGGTCGATAGCATATCGGTCCCCACTGCTCCCAAGGCCAAGCAATTCACCCGAACACCCCGCTCCGCCCATTCTTCTGCCCAACATTCCGTCAAATTGGCCAGAGCCGCTTTGCTTGCACTATACCCCGACAAACCCTGATATTTGCGGCTGCCCTGAAATCCGCCCATGCTGCCAATGTTCAGCACATGCGATCCGGCAGCCAAAAAAGGCAGTAGCCCCTGGGTCAAACGCATGGCACCCAGCACATTTACCAACCACATTTGCTGCATCTCTTCCACAGAAATCTGATCTGCCGGTCGGTTCAGCAACAAACCTGCATTGTTCACCAGCCCTTTAACAGAAAAGTTTTTGGCCTGCAACCATTCCAATACCCGCCCGGGATTGTCAGCCGTCGAAGTCAAGTCAAAACCCATTCGAAAATCCAATTCCCCAAAAGCCTGCATGCCTGTCTCGGCCGAACGCGACAAGCTCAATACAGCCTTGTTTTGGGCCAGTAAGGCCTTCCGAATTTCTAGGCCTATTCCTCGCGTGGCTCCCGTAACCAGAAACAATTCTTGCACCTTAGATTCGTTGGTTCAAGGTTAATCCGTGTTTTTCAGCCGTTTCTTGGGCCAAAACATAACCGGCATCTGCATGCCGAATCACCCCCATTCCCGGATCGTTGTGCAACACCCGCTTTAATCGTGCTTCGGCCGCTTCGGTTCCATCGGCCACAATCACCATGCCCGAATGAATGGAATAACCCATTCCTACTCCACCCCCGTGATGCAAACTCACCCAAGATGCCCCGCCGGCGGTATTCACCAAGGCATTCAATATCGGCCAATCGGCCACGGCATCTGAACCGTCCAGCATGCCTTCGGTTTCGCGGTTGGGCGAGGCCACCGAACCCGTATCCAAATGGTCCCGGCCAATCACAATGGGTGCCGAAACCAATCCTTCCCGTACCATTCGGTTGAATTCCAACCCCGCACGCTGCCGCTCGCCCTGACCCAACCAACAAATGCGGGCGGGCAATCCCTGAAAGGCGATGCGTTCTTTGGCCATCTGCAGCCAACGGTGCAAAGAGGCATTCTCGGGGAACAACCGCAACAAGGCTTGGTCCAACGCATGAATATCGGCCGGATCGCCGCTCAAGGCTACAAAACGGAAGGGGCCTTTCCCCTCGCAAAACAAGGGCCGAATAAAGGCGGGCACGAACCCGGGGAAATTAAATGCATTCTTTACGCCACGGCGGTCGTAGGCCTGTCCACGCAAATTGTTCCCATAATCAAAGGTAACACTTCCTTTTGCTTGCAATTCAAGCATTAAACGCACATGGTGAGCCATGGTGTCCAGGCTTTTCTCGACGTATCCGTCCGGGTTCAATTCCCTCAAGGAATTCGCTTCGGTGGTACTCATGTTCTCGGGGAAATAACCTACCAGAGGATCGTGGGCCGAGGTCTGGTCGGTCAGGGTATCGGGCACGATATGCCGATCTAGCAGCCGTTGAAGCAGGTCGATGGCATTGCACACCACTCCTATGCTGATGGGCAGACCTCGTTTTTTGCATTCCAGGGCTCGGTCAATGCCGGCATCAATATCCATGAATTTCTCATCCAGGTATCGGGTTTCCAGTCGCTTATCCACGCGCCATTCCTCCATTTCAGCGGCCAGGCACACCCCTTCGTTCATGGTAATGGCTAGGGGTTGGGCTCCGCCCATTCCTCCCAAACCAGCGGTTACATTCAGGGTTCCTTTGAGTGAGCCGCCAAAATGCTGCCGGGCGCATTCGGCATAGGTTTCGTAGGTGCCTTGAACAATGCCCTGAGAACCAATGTATATCCAGCTTCCGGCGGTCATTTGCCCATACATCATCAGGCCTTTTTTCTCCAGTTCATCAAAATGCTTCCAATTGGCCCAATTGGGCACCAGCATCGAGTTCGAAATCAAAACACGAGGAGCGTCGGCATGGGTTGGCAAAATTCCAATGGGCTTACCGCTTTGAATCAGCAGGGTTTCTGTATCGCCCAACTCTTTCAGGGACTTCACAATAGCGTGAAAGGCCTCCACATTTCGAGCGGCTTTGCCCCGGCCGCCGTACACAATCAAATCTTCGGGGCGCTCGGCTACGTCTGGATTCAGGTTGTTCAGCAGCATGCGCAAGGCCGCTTCTTGCACCCAACCCTTGCAGCTCAGGGTAGTTCCGGTGGGAGTAGGCCACAAGGCCATATCTAATTTTTGCTGGGCATCGGTAGGGTTCATGGCTCAGATTTTTTGATTTTTCCTGTTTTCACATTGAATCCGTAAGGGCAATGTTTGCAGCCGCTTTTGCAACAATAACCGCGTTTCAGGTGGTATTGTTCGGTAAAGACCAAATACCCTTCCGGGCTTTTGTAAAAATCACCGGGTTCCAGCGGGGTTTTGCCCCATTCGTTGGGCGAAGAACTGCACATGGCTCAAAGGTACTGATTGCTCCGCAAGTATTCCCTGAAATTCAATTCAGCAAGCACGAGAAAAGGGGAATTTGGGCGCCTTTTCCGGCTGTCCGCTGTAGTCGGCTTGCCCAGCCGGGCTGGCCCTGGGCCTGCGTGGGCTCCCAAGGTCGCCTCCGCGGCCTTGGGCCAGCTGCCGGCCGGTCTGCACCGCCTGCCGCTGCCATCCGGGGCGCGGCGGCATCATAATTAATCTCTGCATGATTAGGCGAAAACCGCAAATTACCAACAAAAAAAGGAGGCCTAAGCCTCCTTTCTACTACCATAAATAAAAACTCAAAAACCGCCCAATGTTGTCTGTAAATGGTCTTGAATAAGGAAGGATATTTGATTTCCATCCTCGCTGGTTGGCTTATATTTTTTATAAAAATCTTCCATGGCATCAACGTCTGCAAAAGCTTCATCTGGAATAGTCTGATTCAGGCTGAGTTGGGCAACTGCTGCCAAGCGCTCGAACAATCTACCCGCCTTTTCTTGAGCATCTGTATTGGCACTGGGCGTCCAAATAGATTGATCATTATTGGTAATCTTCAACGAGTCTTCACTTATTTTATTCCGTCCATTTGGAAAGGTTGCATGATCCGTAAAAATGTTCACCACCGCATATGCATTTTCGCCGATTTCTTGGGTGTATCTTTCAACCAAGGGCTTGTGCTTATGAGCAATAGTTTGAAAAACATAATCGGGCACCGGCATATTTTTCAACCAATTAATTTTACGTTTTAAGCCCAATGCCTGAAAATCAAAATCACAAGCAGAAAGGGGAAATGCTTTGTCCAAATGGTTTATATGAATCTTAATTTGATCCAACTCCTTGTATCCATTAATTGCACCATTCCAACAAGCATCTCTAGAAAAACCCATTTTAAGCTTAACATACAATGGATTATCGTACCCATACTCTATCTGAAAAAAGGGATGGTACTGTTCGTCATTTAAATTATATGACTTCATCATGCTTCCAATTTGCATTGAAAAAGAAGACTTGTTATCGTTGAGTTTGTAATGAAATACATTCAGTTCGTGAAGTTCCTTTACTTGGAAATATGCTTTGGCCCAGCGCATGGCAGTGTACATTACCCGAATATAGTTTGCAAATTGCCAAGGATTTTTCTTGGCAGCATACTGAAATTGCCTCTCAGCATCCGCAAATGGATTTCCAACGACCCTAAAATAGGTTTCATCGTTGATGCTAATTTGCTTGGCCGGAAAGTGCAGTGGATTGTTTAGATTGAATTCTAGGAAACGCATAGGATTATTTTTTTCAAAGGTGAACAGATATCCTAAGCGAAAAAATTAAAAAAAATAAGCGATGTCTTTTTAGGGTTAAAAGCCCCAAAAAAGCAAATAAGCGCAACCTCAACCCTGAACCCGCTGAATCACGTCGGCCAAACTTCGCTGGCTTACAGCTACCCATTTCCCGCTTTCCAGATGCAATCGAAAAGCCGTTTTATTGATTTCCTTGATTTGATTTACGTTTACCAGGCATGAACGGTGGCAACGCACAAAGGTATCCGGCAATAAGGCCTCTAGTTCCTTTAAACTGTACGATACAAATGTTGAGGGCATGCCCCCAAGCACATGCATTTGCGCATAATTCCCATCCGATTCAAAATACTCAATCAAGGATAAACTTTGCAATACATAGCCATCGCGGGTGGGAAGAGCCATTTTAGACAAACTGCGCGCATCGGGTGCCGATTGCCTGATTAACAGCTCCAGGCGCTCCTGACCTAAGACCGGTTGCCGACGCGCTTTTAAACGGTTCAATGCCGATTGAAGCTCCCTCCTACTCACCGGCTTCAACAAGTAATCCAAACAGGAATAGCGAATGGCCTTCACCGCATGGTGGTCGAAACCGGTAACAAAGATGACCTCAAACCGAGGATTTGGATACGTTTCAAACAAGTCAAATCCGCTGCCCCCGTTTCCCAAATCCACGTCTAAAAACACCACATCGGGTAGATATCGGTTTATAATTGGTAGCGCTTCAGCTATGCTTGCCACGGCACCCACAACCTCTAAATCATGACCGCAATCCTTCAATTGCTTTTCCAATCCCTGCCGAACCAGGGTTTCG
>Ga0208788_1000130_pt1 | contig 38325 bp, 57 predicted proteins | sample Wag4_2014_7_11_3_FD_187363 | JGI IMG/M metagenome (GOLD analysis project Ga0208788, IMG submission 187363) | Fresh water mixed with fracking chemicals microbial communities from Ohio, USA - Utica-2 Time Series FC 2014_7_11 (SPAdes) (version 2) ...
CCCCCTACCCCTCGCCGCGGTTCGCCTGCCCCGCGGTGCGGCGAAGGTGGCAGGGGCGGCAGAGCGGGCGAAGGTTGGCAGGATCTAGCCGGCGCGGGTCATGCAGGCCGGTGAAGGGCTCGATGTGGTCAACGTCGGTGGCGGCAGTCACGCGGCCAACCTCGAAGCAGAAGCGGCACAGCGGCTCAGCGGCTAGGATGCGCTCGCGTAGCCTGCGCCAGTCCTGGCCATAGCCCCGCGCCGTGCTGCTCAGCCCATCGGCTCGGCTGAAGCCGGATGCTGCGGTTGCCGGGCTGGCGAGGCGGGACGGCGCAGCGCCAAGGCGGGGCGGCGCAGAGGTGAGGCGCTTCATGGGCTAGATACGACAACGCCCGGCAGCCTGTGGGCTCCGGGCGTAGGAATACTAATTAGTGAATTGCCTACCTTACACCGTGCAGTCATGTCAAGCCATAATGCTCGGCCAGCCGGTCCAGCGCCGCCAGCAGATATCCTTGGGCTCGCTGCACCGGCCAGCCCTTGCACTCAGCCCAGCCTGTCACCGTGCCCGTGCTGATCACACACCAGTCGAGCGCCGACATGGCGACGATGCCGACCGCCTGGCAGGCCTGCCGGTAATCGGTCAGGGCGGCAAGCTGCGCGTCGGCATAGCCGGATGGTGCGCCCGCCTTGTCCACATAGACGGCCAGCCGATCCCGCGCGCCCATAACCCCGAGGGCATATGCATCGTGCAGCCGCTTGGCTGCGTCGTAATGGCCTTGATGGATGGTGCCGTTCCGCAGCAGCACATCCGGCGCCCATTCGTGCCGTGACCGCCGCACCGTTCTATTCGGCGCATCCGGGTCAGGCGCGTCTTCAACCACCAGCTCGCCGCGCTGGTGCCGGATCTGCGGGCCGAGGTCGAAGACAGGTTCGGGGATGGTGCGTGCGGTGCGGCGTCGGGCCATTGCGATCATCCTCCGCGAAACTCGATGCCTGTGACTTCGGCCCGCTCGGCATCACGCAAAGCGCGGCGAAGGTAGAGCGCGAGGTCTAGCGCCTCCTCGTAAGCGTGCCGCAGCCAGTCCGCGCGGCTTAGGTCGGTGCGGTCGAGGGTGACGCCATACTTCGCGATGCCTCGCGCGCTGCGCTCCGCGAGGTCGGCACGAACGGCTGCAACGATGGTGTCGGTCACTGCTGCGCCTCCCAGGCTTCGGCGATGGCGGGGCATTCGGCCTTGATGACGGACCAAACCGCATCAGCGACCGCCTGCGTCTCCGCTTGCGTGCCGTTGCCCCGCCGCACATCGCAGAAGTGCAGCCAGGACCGCAGCGAGCCGGCCATGTAAAGCCGGCTCATAGTCAGCCCCTCAGGCAGCACAGCACGCGCCACTTCTTTGGCGATCCCGTAGTCCAGGGCGATCTGATACGCCGTCTCTGCCGCCGCCCGGACATCCTCTTGGGCGGTCTTCCACCAGACCGCCAACACCTCGTCCGTGGTCGGCACGCTGGCCTGCCGGTTGGTCGGGTGCTTCAGCCGCGCTTCCCGAAGCGGCGCCTGCGGCAACTCGCCGACATCGGCATACCGCTGCGAGAACTCTTGGAACGCGAAGCTCCGATGCCGCAGCAACTGCCTGCCGATATCCCGCGTGGTGTTCACCTCCAGGCACAGGCTGACCATCTCAAACGGCGACCAGTGCCGATGCCGGATGAGATACCCGATCAGCCGCGCCGCTGTGGCGTCGTTGGCTTGGTTCGCTGGCGCCGACACGCGCGCCATGTAGGCGACTAACCGGTCAGCGTCGGGCGTCACCCAGACAAGGCGTGCAAGGGGTGTGTCCTGGGTCATGGCGTGGCCTCTTGTTCCAATGCTGCCTTCAGGATGCGCCTCGCCTCGCCTATGGCCGGCGGGTCGCGCTCCAGCATCCCGGCGGCCATACGGCAGGCGGCGAAGCCGGCATCGGCGCCGCTGGCGAGGATGGCGTGCGCTTCGTCGATCGAGCCGGCGGCAAGCAGCGCCAGCGCCGTCCGCTGCGTGTCTGCGGGGTCGCCTGGGGTGGCCAGCACAATGGGCTCAGAGCGCGACGGCGCCCGATGCATTCCGGCTGGGCCATATGGACGCGCCGGCATCATGCGGCATCGCCCGGCGGATCGCCCGCGCCCCATGCGCCGAATGGCACCTCATCGCGCGGCACCTTGCCGACCGGCGGCAGCCTGGGCGGCAGGATCTCCGCGCCGGGGAACAGGTCTTTAATGCTGCTGACGATCGGGATAGCCCGAACCAGCACCGCCAGCTCTGCCACCGTCCAGACGCTGTAATGCGCCCGCCCATCTGCCTTGGCGCGAAGGTCGAGCGCCTGGCGGTGGTGGTTGTCGAGCGCCACGCCGAACACCTTGCCCGGTTCCCATTCGGCCTCGGCCACCGGCCCCGGCAGCGGCTCATGTCCACGCTTGCGCGCCTCGCCATCCAGCGCCGCCCAGCCTCGGGCGATGCTGGCCCGCACGGCTTCCCAAGTCTGCCCAGCCGGCGGCCAATCGGACGACAGCATGTCCAGCGCCGCCTGGAAGCGGGCCGCCGTTTGCTCGGACACCAGCAGAGGCAGGCGGCCGATGCCCCATTGGCGCTCGTAACCAGAGGCGATGGCGTCGAGTTCGGCGGGGGTCATACCAGCACACCGGACGCGGGACACGCATGGTCATTTTTGCCCGCGTCCGTTATAATGGCAGCATGGATACCAAGACATGCCGCACGTGCGGCCAGACAAAGCTGCTTAGTTCGTTCACTCGCCATAATGGCAACGCTTACAAGCCCGATTGCAAACCCTGTCGTGCAGAGCGCCTCCGCCACGCTGGCGGCAGCAAAGCGACGCCGCGAACTTTTGACCGTGATGTTGAGCGCCGTCGGAAAGCGGCCTACCGAGCGAAGTATCCCGAGAAGGCCGCCGCGCAAGTGCAACGCCAATCCGCGCGCGTGCGCCTCAATGCGGCGCAATACCTTTGGCAGAAGGCCAAAGAACGCGCTCAACGCAAGGGCGTGCCTTTCACCATCACTCCGGCCGATGTCGTGGTGCCGGACGTTTGCCCGGCGCTTGGCATGCCAATGGAGTTCGGCGGCGGCAATGAAGGCCGGGAAAACAGCCCTAGCCTTGACCGGATTAACCCCGCCCTTGGTTACGTGCCCGGCAATGTGCAGGTCCTGTCGTATCGTGCCAACCGCATCAAGACCGACGCCACCATCGCAGAGCTGCGCGCTGTGGTGGCGTTTCTGGACCGCATAGTGTCCTGACGGACTAGCCGGCCATCCGGACGGCCATCCGGACGGACAACCCCAATTACATATGGGGTTGTCCTGTCCGTCCGGTTTTGGGACATGCCTGTCCGCATGTCCGTCCGATGTCCGGTTTTCTAAATTTCTGCTCATACTAGCCAAACCCTTCCATTGGCCTGCCCGATCTTGCGTTTGTCGAGCAGCTTATCGGCAGCACGGCGAAACGCTTTTCTCTTTGCGTCGTCCGAGGCGCCTGGCTTGGCTTCCGTCTTGAACCGATCAGCCCACCAAGCCTCTGGGACACTCCGGACATTGTCCGGGATGTCCGGATGGGGGCTGACCATGCCCGAGGCGGCCAGAAGGTTGGTCAGCACGCGAAGGGCGGCGGCTGGGTCGCCGGCCAGCCGGTCGCCGCCGGACGCCTCGGCCTGGGCGATGTCCTCGGCGCTCGGCGCTTCCACCACGCAAGTCGTCACCGGCTCGCCGTGGCGGTTCTTGCCTAGCTCGACCACCTCAAGCTGGAAGTGGAACACCTCGCCCTTTTTGACCTCGCGCTGCTTCACGGTCGTCGCGGTCTTCACCGGGCTGTCCTCGGTCGCCTTCACCTCGATCTCGGTGTCGATGGCGGCGCGCAGCAGGCTATGGCCTCGGGCGCCTTTGGCTTGGTCTTTGCCGCTGTGGTGGACAAACAGGACGCACGCGCCTGTCTCGCGGCGGATGGCGTCCATGTTCTGCACCAGCAGGCCCATATCCTCGCTGGCGTTCTCGTTGCCGCCTGCGAAGGCTCGCGAGAGGGTATCAATGACGATCAGTTTGACCGGCGCGCCGATCTGCTCGGCGGCTTGCTTAATGGCCGCGATCAGCTTGGGCGTGTCCGCTTCCGGCAGCAGCAAGTTCATGCCGGCCTGAATGGCCGCGAAGTGGACAGGCTTGTCCGGCTGGTGTGTCCCGCGCCAGGCCGTGACGCGGTTGCGGAAGCCGACCCCGCCTTCCAGCACGCAATAGACCACGCCGCCCTGTTCCACGCGGCGGCCGTTCCATGTCTTGCCGGCGGCCACATGGAGCGCTAGGTCGGTTGTCCAGAACGTCTTCCCGGCGTTGCTTTCGCCATAGACGACGGCGGCCGAGTTTTCGATCAGCACGCCTTGGACGAAGTCCTGGGCGTCTAGGCATGGCGTGATGTCGTCAAACCAAACCAGCTCAAACGACCGCGCCGCCGGCTGCGCTGCTGCCGCCCGTGGCGGCGCCTCGATGATCTCACCCGTCTCGGCATCGTAGGTGGTGCCGGTGTCATCGCGAGCCACGCGGGCGAACGCATCGGCGAAAGGCTCGCGGCGCGCTGACATGGCGGGCGGCGGCTGGCGCGGCTTTTCCATGCCGGACGCGAAGGCTTGCATCAATGTCCGCTCTGCCGCGCGGAAGTCGTCGCAGCGGTGCCGGATGGCGCCGAGGGCATCGGCCAGGGCCGCGCGTGCTGGCGCCTCCAGCAAATCGCCGCCCGTGACCAAGCCGCCGATGGAGTAGGCTTCGCGGTTGAGCGTGTCGTGCTTGGCGCCCTCTGACGCGTTGCGGATGGCGTCGCAAGCGCGCCGCAATGCGCCAAGGCCCCAAGGCGTCCCATCGTTTGTCAGCAGCGGGCGCGGCTCATAGGTCGCGGGCGCTACTGGTTCCGGCTTCGGCCGAATGGACATCATGGCCGCAACCAGCCAGCCCGGCATATCCGCGGGCATAGCCTCGTCGGTGATCTCGTAGCCTTCGGACGGCGGGACGATGATGTATCCGCCATCGCCGCGCACATCGACGCCAGGGGCAAGCGCGCCTGCGCTGTTGCGGATGATGCCGCCGGGATGGCGGAAAAGGAGATGCACGCCGCCGCTTGCGGTCCTGTGCCGGCGGGTGCGTGGCAGGCGGTGTTCGTTGTCGCGCAGGAAGGCCAAGCCATCCACGCCGCGCTTGATGTCGAAATCTACGACAACAAGGTCAGAGCCCGCGCCGGTTGGCACGCCTATCAGCGCGGCGCCTGGCCGGCGGAACAACGCCCGCGCGGCCTCGACATCTTTGGTCGCGGCGTAGAAGCCATTTTCCACAACGGGCCTCTTGAGCGCGTTGCAAGGAAACACGGGCCATTGCGAGGCGAGGAACACCGCCGCGTCCTGAAGGCTCATCTTGGCGTCCGCCTGGCGCATGGTGTGAAAGATGCCGGGACGCACCGCGTCCCGGCTTCGGCCTCAAAAAGGCAACGCTTCCGCGCTCGCCGCCTGCGCCGCAGCAGGCGGCGGGACATGGTTGGCCGGCGGCGCATACGGCGCGGGCGCTGCGGCGGGCTGGGCCGCACGCGCGGCAGGCGGCGGCACCGTCCGGTCGCCCAGCACCGCCGGGCGGTCCACCCATTGCGCGATGGCGAAGATGGGCGCGAAGAAGGTTGAGGTGCCCTGCGGCGTCTTGATCTGGATTTTCTCGGAGCCGGTCACATTGACCACCGGCACCTTGCCGGCGGCGGCTTCGGGCGACCCGCAGAACAGCGACCACAGCGCGTCAACCGGCCCCATGACGGTCTTGCTGTTGGCCGAGAAATAGTAGGCATCGCCGTCGCCGAACGTCTTCTGCGACATGACCTTGATGCGGAAGCCGGGCTGGAACGCCTTGCGCGGCTTTTCGCCGGGCCGCCCTTCCTGCATTTCCTGCGGCTGCGGCGGGATGGGCTGCCCCATCGGCACGAGCATGAAGGCCGGCGGGCTGCTGATCTTCATATAGCCCACTTCCAGCGAGCCGAAGTCCATCAGCATCGTCGGGGACTGGAAGGGCGGCGTGGTGTCGTTGGTCCACATGCCGTCTTTCTGGATGCGCTTGGTGATCGTCCAGAAGCCGGTGCGGGCATCGACGTTGATGCGGCCGAGGAACTCCCCGCTGCTGCCGCCGCTGTCTGTGCCTGGAATGCCGAACACTCAAATCTCCTATCGTGTCGCCTGCTGTTGGAGGGGCCGCAGGACACCGCCCTAATCCGGCTAGAAGCCGAAAATCGCTCGCCCGGTCGCGCGCGTGGCTGGGTCCGACCACATCCAATGATCGAAGTCGGGCACGACCAGCGCGGCGAGTTCGTTGGGGTCGGAGGAAAGGCGAAGGAACCGCTCCAGCCGCTGCGCGATGTTCGCCAGCGCCGCGACATGCTCGGCGGCGTTTTCGAGGCGATAGACGCCGCACTTCGTCGGCGTGACGTAGGCGATGCGGCCTTCCCGGTTGGTGCCGTGGATGTAGAGGCCGACCTGTGCGGCGTGCGCGCTGCTGATTTCGGACGACAGGCGAAGCTGGGTCTTGAGGTCGAGCGTGATGCCGTGCTTCGACCAGCCAAAATCTTGAAAGCCGAGAAACTTCACCGGCACGCCTTCCAGCGTGACATCAATCCGCTTCTGGACCTCATCCGGCACGCCATACTGGCGCAATTCGGCGAGGCCGGTGGCGACTATGCCGGGCACGGCTTCGCGTTCCTTCGCACGCTTGGGGTCGCCGCTCAAAGCGGTAAGCCGGTCAAACTCTGCGAGCGCGATTTGCTGGCATTCTTCGACGGCCGCCGTGGGGTTAAGCAGCCCGTGGGCAATGCCGCTTTCGCTGGCGGTGCCACGATGTGCGGCGGCCCCAACCGGTCCGCGTTGGCGGAATAGCCGCTCGCAGACCCACAGCGCCGGCTGCCACTTCCAAGTGTTCAAGCTCGAAACTGAAATATGTTCAATTCCGTGCATCTGAAAGCCGTTCATGCTTCGATGCCCCGCCAGTTTTCGCGCTTGATGATGTGATGCACAGTGCTCGGCGGAATACCGAAGCGGCGGCTTAGTATTCTGGCTCCAACATTCCCGGCTTCCGCTGCCGCCCGCAGTTCGCGCACCTTTTCTGCTGTCAGTTTCGCGCGCGGGTGGCGCTCGCCTTCTAGCTTTGTGCCGTGTGCTTTTCGGTGCGCTTGGTTTTCCTTCGGCGTCACCCAGGCGATGTTATCGGCACGGTTGTTCTGTGCGTCGCCGTCCAAATGCGCCGCTTGGTGTGTCGCAGTAGGCTTCGGGCCGTGAAATACCTCTGCGACAATCCCCTGCATCATCCGGCGCAGTTGCTTGCCGCCACCGCACAGGTTCACCGCGACATATTGCTTTTTGTGGCAGCGCGTCGGGTTAACCAGCCTCGCGGGAAAGACGCGCAAAAACTGCTTTCCGGCGCGCGAAGGTATGACGTGGACACGCTCCAAGGATCGGATGCGGCCCAAGCTGCTGACTTCATAGAAGCCCTCAAACCCAACAACGGGGCGCCATTCTTCGTTCATGCGCCGCCCCGCATCGTCTGAGCGCCATACAGCCCCAGCAGCGCCGCTTCCGCCCGACCGTCATCGCGCACGCGCGCGAACGTCCCAGCCAGCCCAGGCCAAAGCTGCGCGGCGCGAAGGCGGGCGGCGGATTTGTCAGCGGGGATACGAAGCGCCGCCTTCCACTTGGCCGGCGTCACCAGCGTGACCGGCACGCCGAGCGCGGCCAGCACGCCCTCGATCTGGCCGAAATTGCGGCCGAAGTTGAACGAGCTGGCGACGCCTGCGCCTGGCCGGGACGCGACGCGCTCAACAAAGGCGTGCGTCGCCGGGCGTTCGCGCAGCATCTCGGCCAGCGCGGCGGGCATCAGTTCGGATTTGCCGTTGGCCTTGGCGACCGGCAGATCGCGGACTTCGATAAGGTGGCCATCGTCCGACAGCCACGCGATTGCGCCCGAGAGGCCGGGATCTACAGCAGCAATCACCGCCGCCCCTCCAGCCATCGACGGCGCAGGGTTTCCGCAATCCGTGCCATCGTCTCTGGCGAGTTAACCGACCCGTTCGGGCGGCCCGGTCTGTTTCGGCTGACTAGCCCGACGCGCGCCGCGCGATGTTGGGCCGCGCGAGACGACACGCCGCACGCTTCGCCGACCTCGCGCCATGTGGCGCCTGCCGCCAGCAGCGGCGCGGCGATGCGGACGAACTGATCCCCAGAAAGAACCCGGCGGCCATCGCTGACCGCCGGGCGAGTTTGCAGGGAGAAAGCGGCAGGCGTGACCCCGCTGCCGCTCGGGGGTGAAGGCGCGCGGTCAGCATCGGGGGAGCCAAGCTCTACGTCGTCCGCAGAGGTATGGAGCCGCCGCGCGCAGGACGCCGTAGGCCCGGAGCCCTCGGCCGCGTCCATCTCTATGCGGGCGGCACGCTCGTTCCGCCCGACGGACCCTAAAAGGGTGTCGTGAGCGCGCCGCCCGCTGCACGCCGTAGGCTCGGAGCCTTCGGCCGCGTGCATCTCTATGCGGGCAGCGCGCTCTCTAGCCCCTGCACCCGTAAAGGTGTTGGAAACGCGCTGCCCGCTGCACGCCGCAGGCTCGGGGCCTTCGGCCGCGTGCATGTCGTTCGTCATCGCGGAAGCCCGTTGTGCAAGGTGGGCATCTGGACGACGAAATACTGGTTCTTCTCCAGCACCGCCGCGCCGGACGCCACGACGAACACCGGCACATCGTGCCCGGCCTTCGCCCATGCGAGGCGGATCATCGCGGCCAGCTTCTCAGCGCCCGGCTTGGTCAGATAGTCGCCGCCGCCAGCGGGGCCGCCACGGAAGGGGGGATGCCTCATGCGGAAGCTCCCGCCGCGCGCTGCGCGATCAAGGCGTCTGCCGTGACGGCGCCGCCCGTGACGCGCTTGATGTCTAGGAGTGCATCGCCACGGGGCGTGCGGTGGCCATGCACCCAAGCGTGCACGGTCGGCACGGGGCGGTTGAGGCTTGCCGCCAGGTCGGTGAGGCTCAGGCCCTCGCGGGCCATCCAGTCGCGAAGCGTCATGCCGTTAACTTCTCATAGTGTGATTGTTAACGTCAATCACATTTTGCGAAGGTTCACAGATAAGGCGTGGCGAAACCGGAACGATGGCGCACAATGCCCGCATGGACACGCAACTACACACCCACCTCCGAGCCCACAGGAAAGCGCGCGGGCTCAGCCTAGAACATGTTGCGAACATTTTAGGAGTTAGGCAGAATACCCTATCTCAGTGGGAAACAGGAAAGCGTGGCGTGGATTTGAGCGATCTGGAAAAGCTGGCGGGGGTTTATGGCGTGTCCCCGTCCGCGCTCTTGATGGCCCCGGAAGATAATCCCAAGGCCGAGCAGATGCGCGTTGCTGCCGACATCGCCAGCCGGATGGATCAGGACACGCTGGCCGACTGGCTCCGCATGGGCGCAAAGCTGGCGCCGCCGAAGGGCGACTGAGAAAATCACAAAACGTGATGTTTTGAGCTTCACAAACTGAGAAGCTATGGTTAACGTGCCTCCAGACATTTGGAGGCACGCATGTCGGCCACATCTCACCCACCACGCGCCCGCGCCCCGGAGCCGGCGCTGTGAGCGCGCCTTTTAACCCCATCGACGCCGTGGCCGATTACATCGTCGGCCAAGTCGCGCGCCGCCCTGCACCGCACACTGACGCGCTGCAAACCATCGCCAGCATCGTGACGCGGCCCGGCGTGCTGGACTTCGACAGCGCGCTGACGCGGCTCATCGAGGTTAAGGCCATCGCGCTCGACGCGCTCCAGCAGAAGGAGCGCGACCGATGACCCGCGCCGACATTCTCGCCGTCATCATCGGCGGCCCGCTGTTCGCTCTGTCGCTCGTCGCGCTGATAGTCGTCGGCGGCTTGGTGCTGGGTGGCTGATGGCGATGTCGATCCACATGCACTCAACTCACGCCGAGGCGCATACAGACGGCCGCGATGCCGTCTTGGCGTTGCTTCGCGACACGGCGCAGCAGTGTGCCGATCACCCTGAGACGGACGCCATCGAAGCCCTGCTGTCTTGCGGGACGGAGGCCGTCCGCGTGCTGGCCGAGCGTGGCGCTCGCGAGATGCTGGCCGAGCATCGCAGCGCCAAGCGGATGCAGCTTGAGCGCCAGGCGCGCCGTGATGTGCGGGAGCGGTTTACGCTGCCGCCGCACGCTGCCGCCGCTGCGGTAGCGCGTGCGGATTACTACGGCTGGCCGTTGCCGGTGTCTGGCGTTCGGCTCGGCGATGCTGACGAAAAGGCGCTTGCGGCTGCGGCTGAATATCACCGGCAAGCGGCGGCGGGCGAGCAGAAGCGCGCGGCGCAATATGACGCGCTAGCGGCTCGGCTGCGCGCGAGCGGCGCGCGGCTGGTGCGCGAGGGTCTGACAGCGGCCGAGGTCGCCGCGATTATCGCGGAGGCTGGCAATGCTGCGTGACGAGATGCGGCGCGAGAGCGTCGCGGACGGGGCCGATGGGCGGTTGCCTACGGGCCTGAATGGAGGTGCCCCGTCCACCATTGCCGGCGGCAAGCCGGCGGAGTGCGCTACTGGAACGATGCCGCAAGGCCAACCAACTGGCGCGCACTCCACTCATGCAGGCGTTAAGCCTGCGGACGGGGCCATTGATAGCGTGCCTTTGGGCCATTTGCCGTCTGCCCCGTCCACCATTGCGGGCGCCGAGCCCGCCGGAGAGGCCAAGCCCGTGTTGCCGCAAGGCCATCTCAGCGGCGCCTCTCCGTTTATTCCCGCTGCGAAGCGGGCGCGTCGGGCCAAGCCGCTTCAGGCGCCCAATCTGGAAGTGCCCGACGCGACAGTTGCCGCCGACAAGGCGGCGGAGTGCGCCAATCAGCCGACGCCGCAAGGCCAGCGCGAACGCGCGCACTCCACAAATGCCGGCGCAAGCCGGCGGGGGAAGGCCATTTCTGCGCTGGCGCCCGATAGATGCGCGCCTTCCCCCACAGATGCGGCCGGCGACGGTCGCGGTGCCGACCATTTGGCGCATACCACCCTTCGACAAGCTGTCGGCACCGAACACACGCGCGGCCAATCAGAACGGGACACCCTGGAGGTGCCTGCCGCGCGCGAGGGCGGGGAAGGCCAGTTAATCGGCGCCTACCAGCACGTGGCCGCCGACCCCGCCCTCATCCACATCATCCGGTCATTGCACCGCGAGCATCGCGGCATCCAGCGCAGCGTTGGCGACTGGACGCGACGCATCAAGGCAGAGGAACGATGGTTCGCCGTCGCCCGGATGCGTGCGGCCGGTGAACCGCTGCCGGATGGCAAGTTCCCGAAGGTGACGGACGCTGACGAGGCCGCCGTCATCGCCACGCGCGCCCGCTACTTCGCCGCGCGCGACTTCACCGAGACGCAGCGCAAGGCGTGCCAGAAAGAGTTGCTGAAGGCCGCCAAGCAACTGCCGGCCGCCGCATGGGTTCAGGGTGTCCGCGGCTTCGGGATGCCCAGCTTCGCCGCCGTCGTGGGCGAAGCCGGCGACCTAGGCAGCTATGACAGCGTGGCGAAGCTGTGGAAGCGCATGGGGCTGGCGGTGATCGACGGCAAGTCGCAGCGCCGCGTCAGCGACGCCGCAGAGGCCGCGCGCCACGGCTACAATCCGCGCCGCCGGTCGGAGATGCATGTCGTCGGCGAGTGCATCCTAAAGGCCGGCGGCCCGTATCGCGAGGTCTATGACCAGCGGAAGGCATACGAAACCGAGCGCACGCCAGAAATAAGCAAGATCCACGCTCACCGCCGAGCGATGCGCTACGTCGAGAAACGCTTGCTGCGCGATCTGTGGCGGGCGTGGCGGCAGGCCAGTGGCGCACCGATACCCTCTACTACGATGCCTGCCGCCTCAAATAGCGAGGGCGAATGATGCCCGTCCGCATCGAGGAAGACAGCCCCGCCCGCTTGGCGCAGCTCGCGCGGGCTTGGGGCGTGTCTGTGGTTGCTGGCCAGCATCCCGGCGTGACGACGGCGGCCATCGAGGCCGCATATCTGCGCCACATCGAGGCGGAGGAACGCCGGGCGATGCGTCGCCTGCGGGATGGTGCGGCATGACCGCCACCCGCGCCGACCGGCTGCACGCCATGTCTGTGGCTGTCGCTGACACCGCACGCCAGCTTGCGGCCGCTGGCCACCTCACGCGCGCCATGCTGCGGCTGACCTTAGCCAACGCGCTACAAAAAGCTGCAACCGGCGACAGCCTAGGCCGCAAGCTGGCGCTCCAAGAAGCCCGCGCGCTGCGGCAGGCGATGCGGGCGCAGGGTGAAGCGTGATGTGGGCGCTCCTAATCATCCTCGCCGGCTCGCCCATGCCGACCCCGATCACCTGGCACACGACGCACGACCGATGCGAGGCGCACGCGGCGGCCGAGCTGCTGCACGCGGCGACCAACCGGCGCGAGGTGCTGCACATCGAGTGCCGGTCTTACGTCATGCCGCGCACGCGGCCCATCACCAAGGCAGAGGTTCAGCGATGACCAACACACACACCAACACGCCGCAGCATGACAACACGATCCCGGCGCTGCGCCGCTTCGTGTCTGCCTGCGTCGCTAGTGACCAGCCCGACCTGACGCAGCGCCAGCTTGCGGTGCTGCTGGCTATCCATGTCGAAGCGGAGCCCTGGACCGTGCGCGGCCTTGCCGCCGCCTTGAATGTCCACAAGCCGGCGATCACGCGGGCGATGGACCGGCTCGCGGAACTCGGGTTCGCGCGGCGACAGTTTGACCCGAGCGACCGGCGGAGCGTGCTTCTGTGCCGCACCCTGCGAGGCGCCCGCTTTGTCGGTGAGCTGCGCGCGAAGATGCAAAGCGCGCTGGCGGCATGACCCAAATCGTCAGGACGGGCCGGTGACGGTTCGCGTGTGGACGCACAAGCGTCGGGAGGTGCTGCGGTGATCGACGCTGTGTTCCCGCTCGCCTGCGCGGCGTTTGGAGCGTGCCTGTATCTCGGGCTTAGGGGTGGTTGTCGTGAGTGACATTGTGGAGCGGCTCGCCCGTGTCAGGCGCCATCTTGATGGCTGCCGTTATCCATTCGGTGCCGGGGCTGTGCAGGCCGCGATCAGCGAGATCGAGCGGTTGCGGGCCGAGCGCGACCGGCTGCGGGAGGCGCTCGAAGACATCGCGGACCGCTTCGATTTGTTGGACTGCGAGCTTACGCAAGACGCACGCACGGCCCGCGACATCGCCCGCGCCGCACTCAAGGAGACGGGACATGAGTGACATCATCGGTCGCCTGCTAGACGAGGCAGAGAAAGCGCAGCGCAAGGGCCACCTTGTTCTGGCCGAGGTCTGCCGCGATGCGTCGGACCAGCTTGGGCTGGTCATGGACGAGCGCGACCGGCTGCGCGCTGCGATACTCGACACCGCGCCGCACGATGCCGGTCTGGTGCCGATGCGGCTTCGTCTGCTGGCAAAGGGAGAGACGCCCCATGACTGACCCCACCCCCGGCGGCTGGCCCGACGCGGCGCGGCCTGGATATCCGAAGGACCCGGAGCGGGATGGGTGGCATTGGCTGCTGGACGGCAACCATGAGCCGTATCTGCTGCAATGGAGCGGCGATAACCAGCGGTGGGGTGATTACCCAGGCACCAGCGCGGCTGACCTTGCAGAGTTTGGCATTGGCTACCTCGCCCCCTGCCACACCCCCGCCGAGGTCGCGGCGCTGGTCGAGGCGGCGCGGCGGGAGGAGCGGGAGGCGATAGCTTGCGACCTAGACTGCGGATGCCCCGACGAAACCAAAGCCGCTGTGCTGGAGGCGCTGCGCGGTGGCTTTAACAGCGCCAAACGATGGAAGGCGTGTAGCCATTCGGAATGCAGCGCAATTGAGGCCGCCGCGATCCGCGCGCGAGGTGACGCATGAGCGCGCTTGAGGTGATCGCGCGGGCGATTGAGCCTGACGCTTTCGACCAGCCCCCAGAGTTTGAGCCATGGGCGGCGCAGCGCCGCGTATCTGCATACGCGAAGGCCCGCAAATACCTCGCCGCGCTCGACGCGGCCGGGCTGGCGGTGGCGCCGAAGGAGCCGACGCGGGAGATGCAGCGTGCGCTGGTCGGATGGACGCTTGGCCCTTTGCCGGGCTCGTTGAGCGCGACTGCGATTAGCCGACACCGCGCCATGCTCGCCGCCGCCGTCGAGGGCGCAGCGAATGAGGCGGGGCCGTGAGCAAAATCCCCGAAGCCCGCGCATTGCTGCACCAGGCGCTGCCGACGATGCCGTCGCCCTGGCGCGAACAGGTCGCCGCCGCTCTTGACCTCATGCGCCGTAGGGCGCCGGCAAAGACGCCAGCGCCAGCGCGGAAGCGCCAAGTGGATGCCGCCCTCGCCGCAGAGATCCGGCGCTACGTCGCCGCGCATCCGCGCAAGCATTTGCAGGATGTGGCGGTCAAGTTTGGAACCAACATCGGCAGGGTGTCGGAAGCCCTGCATGGGGAGCGGTAGATGGTTGACACAAAGCAGACCCGACCGAGCGCGGGCGGCGGCATGGAGTGGTTTGTGGGTGGCGTGGTGGTGACCATCCGCAGCCGCGCGTGCGAGCGCAGGACGTTGATCCCGCTGCAAAGGTGGCGCGAAGAGCGCGAGCAAGCGGTAAGCCTAATTGTTGAATGGCTGGATGAGGCCGCCGCCGAAAATGAAGCGGATCTGGCGGCAAAGGCGGCAGCAAAGGCGGCGGCTAATGGCTGAACCCGCCCGGCTTCGCCTGAGGACTGCTGATGTGGCGCTGATGCTCGGCGTGTCGGCTCGCAAGGTCCAAGAGCTATGCCAGGCCGGCGCCTTGCCCGCAGCCCGCATTGGTCGTGTCTGGACTATCGCCCCCAAGGATGTGCAAGAGTATCTGCGCCGCAATGAAAACAGGCCGCAGCCGTGCCATCCAATCTCTATCGCCGTGGCGATACCTGGTGGGCGCGTGTCCAGATCGCTGGACGCGACCACCGCCAAAGCCTACGCACAACTGATCAGCGGGAAGCGAAGCGGCGCCTTAAGTCGCTGATCGAGAACGCCGAGCGCGTCCGCGCCGGCATCCCGCAAGAGACAGACGGCCCCATTTGGGAAGAGGCCGTAGTCCGCTGGTCAGACCTACATTTAGCCGGGCTGCGTGAGCGCACGCAGTCGCGTTACGCGACCAGCCTGCGAAAGCTCAACGCCCATTTCGCCGGCCGCCCGGTCACCTCGATCACAGCGGCGTGTATCAACGCCTATGCGGTCACGCGCATGAAGGGCGGCACCAGCTCAGCCACGGTGCGCCGGGATTTGACGGTGGCGTCGAGGGTCATGCGGGTCGCCAAGCGAGCCGGCTGGATTACAGCCAACCCGGTCCCAGACGAGGCGGGCGAGCTAGAGGAACGGCGCGAGCCCATCCATCCGGTGCGGCTGCGCCACCTTGCCACGGTGCTGCGCGCCGCCCCGGAAGGCTTCGGCCGGCTGATCCGGTTCTGCGCGCTGACCGGGTGCCGGCAGGAAGAAGCGGCCGGGCTGACCTGGGGCGCGGTGGATCCAGCTCGCGGGCGCGTGACTTTCGCATATACCAAGACCCGCAGCCCGCGCGTGATCGCCCTGCGGCCTGGCGCCGTCCGGGTGCTGCGGTCCATGAGGGCCGGCACAGACCCGGCACAGCACGTTTTCACCAGCGGCCGCACGGGCGAGCGGTTCAACAACGTGCCGGGCCAGTTCCGGGCCTTGGTGGCGCGCCTCGATGTGCCGCATTTCCGGTTTCACGATCTGCGCCACACCTTCGGCATCCGGTGGCTTCAGGCCGGGGGTGACATCTACGACCTGTCGCGCTACCTCGGCCACAGCAGCGTCAAGACCACCGAGGGATACCTCAAATGGCTGGCGCTGCCGTCACATGACCCTGGCACAAAAGCCGGCACAGCGCGGAAGGCCGGCACAAGGGACTACCCCGCAAGGCGTTGAAAACACTAGGTAAGCCGGGTTAGCACAGCGGTAGTGCAGCGGTTTTGTAAACCCATTCCGCACCCCCCGCGAACCCGCAGAATACCGCCAAGTCCATGAAAACGCGCCCCTTTTAAGAAGCGCAGGAAGCGCAACAACCGCAGAGCCGGCACACCACCCCGGCACAAAAGCCGGCACAAAAAAAGCCCCGCCAGCCGAGGCCAGCGGGGCGGCAACTATCAAGCCTTGCTTGAAGGTTCGCCGCCGCCCCGAAAGAGCGCCGCCTCAGCCGCCCGCCGCTTCACCAGCCCCGGCAGGACGACGCCGGCCGCCTTGGTCCAGCGGGTGAACTCGCCCGCCGCGCTGTCGAGCCGACCGGCGTTGAGGTGCATCAGCAGCGTCGACCGGGCGAAGGCGCCCCGGCCGACGTTGTGGACGAAGCTGGTCAGCGCCGCCCGCTGATGGTCGGCCAGCGGCACGGTCACTAGGTCGTCAACCGCCTTTGCGGCGTCTGCCAGGTCGTTTTCGAGCAGGCGGCGAGCGGCCTCTTTGGTGATCGGCCCATCGCCCTTGGCGACTGGCTGGCGGTTGCCCCAGCGGGTTGTGCCGTGGCCGATGGTATAGACTTTGGCCGGGCACAGGTATGCTTCGGCGCGGAAGCCTTCAAAAGCCGCCACCATGTCCACCGCCGCCGCAGGCACGGGAAGAGGCGCCGTTGCCGGCGCCTCTCCAATGGCGATGGCAGGAATGGCGGCTGGCGTTGCGGGCGGCGGTGCGGACGGCTGGCCGGCAGCCTCCCGCCGCGCAAAGATCCAGCCGAAGAAAAGTCGCAGCCAGGTCACTTGCGGATCTTGCCAGCCGCAAACCACGCCGCGGAACCGATGGCGAGCGCGCCACCGACCGCGCTTTCCGTCATGCTTTCGTCCATGTAGCCGCGCGCGACCAGAAATCCGGCGGCCAGCTGCAACGCATGGCGCAGCAGCCCGAACACGAGGGCGTCCATTGGCGATCTCCATTTTGTGAAAGTGCCGCCATGACCCGGGCGGCGCGGGATTACATCAGCAGCGGTTCGACGGGGCCGGGATACGGCCCGCGATCAGTCGGCGGCGTCGTCGTCATCGTCGGTCGGCTGCTGCATCTGGTCGATGATGTGGCCCAAGATGTCATGCAAGCCGATCAGCACGGCGCGGCTGTTGTGTGGCATGACGCGCCATTGGAAGCCGGTGGCCGTCTCCCACACCACAAGCGCGACGCTCGCATGGTCCGCGATGGCCTCGCCGGCTGCGAACGCGATTGGATGACTATCCTGCCTCACGCCGCCGCCCTCCCCGCTGGCACGCGCACGCGCGGCTTGACCGTCACCGGCTCGCCTCGGAACCACGCAACGCCCGCGTCGTCCACCTCGCAAAGCTCTGGCGGCTGCAACACACCCGCGCGCCATGTCAGCACGACGAAGCCCGCGCGCCCCGCGTCCGGGCTGTCTTCCGCGTATTCAGCATAGGCGCCGCGCGGATGGCCCAGAGTGCCCGTCTGCACCCCGTAGTGCCGCCCCGCGTAGGTCTCAACGGCATCCACCGATAGCCGGTGCGTATGGCCGGTTACGATGGTCACGCCTGCCTTGATGGCGTTGGTGCGGCCCGCCGTCACGCCGTTGCCGATCTTGTGCTTGACCACCGCCGCGCCGCCGGGGATCTCCGGATTGATATGCACCGACCAGCTTTCGGACCAGTCAGGCAAATGGTCGGATAGCCGCAGGCCGACGATGCCGCGATAATCCGGCGCGGATTTGGAGAGGTGGTAGTCATAGCGGCGGCAATGGTTGCCCACGGTGCGGAACCGCTTGGCGCGCGGCGCGTGTTCCGCGATCCGGCGCAACCCGACTTGCACCTCGGCTAGTTCGCTCGCCATATCCGGCTTACGTTCCCAACCCAACGGCGCGTGCTTGGATGCCCGCGCGCCATCAAGTTCGTCGCCGTTGCTGATGATCGCCACGGGATCAAGCGCGGGCAGTAGCGCGAGAAGCGCGGCCTCCGCTGGCGTGATGCCATCGCCCGGCCAGCGGTGCCGGTCGGACCACACCACAACGGACCCGTCCTCGACATAGAGCAGGACGCGCGGCGCATAGGCGTGACGCGGCGCGTCGTTGTCGATGTGTCCAGATGCGGTGGTTAGGTCGTAGCCGCGCTCAACAAGCCGCGCGCGGCGCGCATAGACGGCGCGCTGGGTTAAGCCAAGCGCGCGGGCCACTTCGGCGGGGCTACCGCCAGCAGCGCGCCACGCTGCAACAAATTGGTCAGGCGGCAGGCTGTCGGGCATCACACACGCGCCTTTGCCCGCCGCTCGATCTCGCCGATGGCGAGGTCGATCACGCGCGGACCGACGTAGGCGATGCTTATGGTGACAGCGTATTCCGGGAACCCATCGAGGCCGCCGTAATCAGCGAGCCCTTTGCCGACGATGCCCATGCCAATGGCGGTTGGCACCTCCCACAGCAGCGACCAGCCAAGCGGGCGGCGATCCGCCCGCGCCAGATGCAAGGCACGACCAAGCAGGCCGAGCGCGCCAGCGCCGGCCGCTGAAGCGGCGTCGAAGTCCATTGGATGCACTCCAGCTTCGGCGCCGCTCTGGCGCCGTTGGGGGGGCGTCAGGTCAAGACGAGCGAGGGCACAACGGAAAATTGCACCTCAACGGCCGAGCTGCTGGGCGCGCTCGCCGTAGCGCGGACGGCCCAATCGCCGGCCGCGTTAACCACCACATCGGTGTAGTAGCTGCTGGACGTTTCCTGCACCGTCGCGCTCGCGCCAACCGTGCCGGAAGGGTTGCGGACGCTAAACCCCACACCAGTCACCGGCACGGCCGCGTCTGCGTCATCAGCGAACGTCACGCGGATGCGGACAGTCTCGCCCACAAAGAACTGTTCGAGGCGGCGTCGGCTCATTGGTAGCCCTCCACGCTGACGGTGACTTTAATGCGCCGCCCGGCTGTGGCGTTGGCCTGGACAGCGGCGGCAAGGCTTGCATTCGCTTTGATGAGGCTGCCCGCGGCAGCGCTTGCTTTGACCGCCGACGCCGTCGAGGCATTCGCCGCGACCGGCCGCGAGACGCGGGCGAAGGCGCGGACGACTTTGCTGGATGTCGTCGCGTCGCAGACAATGGCGCCTGAGCCAGCCAACATCGCAGAGACGCCGAGCCGCTTGGCCGCCGAGCCAGACAACAGGCCAGCGCCGGCAAGCTGCGAAGCCGCCGCCGCCGCACGGGCCACTTGCACTTGCACCGTGCCAGCGCCAACAAGCGCCGCCGTGGCGGCCTGCCTGCGGCCAGCATTGGCGGCAACCGTCCCGGCGGCGGCAAGCGGCGCGGTGGCCGCGATGGTCGCCGTTGCGCTGGCTGTGAGCGTGCCAGACGCTGCAAGCGCGCCGGCTCCCGCCCGCGCTCGCGCAGCAGAGGCAGAGATAGCACCAGCCGCCGCAAGCGATGCTGTCGCCGCTCGCCGCCGGCCCGTCGCGCACTGAATGCTGCCGGTGCCAGTTAGTGCGGCGGCCGCCTGTTGGCGTCGCCCAGCAGCGGCGGCAACGGCGCCCGCGCCAGCAAGAGTTGCGCTCGCCTCGCGCGGCACAAAGCTCTCGGTGGCGCGCGCCAGATCCGCTTCGCTCGCGCGAAGCGCACCGTCTTCGGTTATGCGGACGCCGTTTGTCATAGCTTAAGCCGCGCTGGCCCACGGCAGCGGCGGGGTAACAACTGGAAAGATGGCCCAGGTATAAGCAGGCATGTGATCCATCCTTACCAAGTGGACAGCGCGGTGCGCTTCCAAGTGTTGGCTGCCGTGCAGACGTAGATGTAGTTTGCATCCCACGCGATATCGCCAGCGTTTCCGGTATCTGTGGCCGACGCTGGCGTCTTGGCGGTGCGAAGCCGCAGGGTGTTGCTGTTGATGTCGAGCAGAGCGGTTGGAGCCGACGTGCCAATGCCGACTCGCCCGGCGCTGTCGATCCGCATTGACTCCACACCGCCTTCGGCGAAGGCAATGGTGTCAGCGGCCGGGAAGAAGATGCCGGTGTTGGTGTCGGTGAACTGCGAGATGGTGGGCGCGGCGGCAGTTCCTGCATCTGCTTGGATCTGGCCCGCGACGTAATTCTTGGTGGAACCCGTTATATACAGGCCCCAGGCATTGGTCACGGTCCCAGGTGCGCCGATCTGATACTCGCCCCGGTATAGATACCCGTTGGTGGTTACGCCGCCGTCTGAGTTGACGATAGAATAGGTGGCAAATGCATTCGTGAGCGTGTTGCCGTCGATCTCGATTTCGTTTACAGTGCCGTAAGCATTGGCAACACCAGCCGTTGCTGTAACCTCAACTACAGCCTCATTGCGAGAGCCGTAGATGGCACTGATAGTGCCAGCGCCGCCAGCATAAGCTTGGTTCATCGAACCATATGCCGTGCTGACAGTGCCCCCAACACCCGGATCTATGTTTGCGGTGTTGAAAGCGCCATACATATCACTGACGGTGCCCGTCGTGTTCAGGGTCCGGACGACACTCTGAGAACCAACGAGGGTCTGGCTTACACCAGCCGCACCAACGTCGATGGTGGCATAGACGCCCCGCAGGACGTGTTTGTTGACGGTGGTTCCGCCTGAAGCCGTGCTGTCAACATCAACGCGAAGCGCATTGTGGTTTTTGCTGGCAGTGAGCGCGTCTGTCCCGGAGACGTTGTAGTCAATGTAGTTGGCCTCGAAGTTCTGGTTGCCAACGTTATCGGTGGCCACGCTCTCAAACGAGCGAAAGTTAGCCGTCCCGGCCACATCCAATTTTGCTGTGGCGGCTGTCGTGCCAATGACGACGTTGCCGTCGGCAGTAACAACAAACGGCGTGCTGTCGGGGTTCGCGCTGTCCTCAACAACCAGCGCGTTGCCAGCGCCGGTCTGGGTGATGCGGAGGCCAGTAGTGGCAGAGTTCGCGGCGATGACGGCCGTGCCGGTTATGGTTGTGTCGGTCAGGTTCCCGGCAACATGCGCTGCAATTTGCCCGACTGTCAGGCGCCGCGATGTCCCGCCCTGATTGGTTTCAATCTGATCGGTTGCGGCAGCAGATGCCGCCGCCGGCAGTTCAGAGATTTTGACGAAAGACACGGCCGCGCCTCCGATTAAGCCAGCGTTTGAGTAAGCGCGCCGGCAGCGATGGTAAGGCTGTCGCCAACGTCAATGGTCCGCGGCGCGGCCAGCGCGCCGGTCCAAAGGCAGTCTCCACCACTTGCTGCGGTAAACACGCCGACAGATGCCATTGAGCCCCAAGCGACGGAGGCAGGCCCAAACACCAACAGTGCCGTGTTGGTCGCTGTGTCATTCGTCACGCTGAAGGTGATTGCTTGGCGCGCGTAGCCATTCCCGCTTGGCTCGCCTGTCAGCGTGATATCGGTGTGACCAGTGCCGACGCCCACAAACCACGCAGTCGGGCGGGTCACAGCGCCATTGGTTAGCTGCCAAACAAGAAGCTGGTTCTCGCTGAAGTTAGTCAGGTTAGACATTGGCGGATCTCCTATGCGCTATGGCCTGCGGGCTGGGTCAGCCGCACAGAAAGGCGACGGCGACCAGTTTCACATCTGTCGCACCGGCAAAGGTCATCGCCTCGCGCGCCTTGGAGACGACTGTGCTGTCCATCGTGTTGTTCGACTTGCGCATGCCTTTGCCGGCGATGCTCGATGTCACGATCAGATCGCCAGGTTGGATGTCGCCGCCTTCGCCGCAGACATTCATACAGCCTTCGCCCAGCGCCGCGTGGTGCGCCAGGTCGTGCGTATCGGCTAGATCCGCATATTCGGCCTTGATGTGCGTCTGGCCCGTTTCGGCGTCTGTTTCGATGAGCAGCGGCGAGGCCGCTAGCGGCATGCGGCTCACGAACACGCCGGCGGCGGGCTGATTGGCGCCGGTCGAGCGGGCGACATTGATCAGCGCATCCAGAACAGACACGCGCGCGACGATGCCGGCCGGAATAAGGATGTCGCCCGGCTCAACTGCTTCTGTCTTCGCGATGGCGTCCAAGTGCGCACCGGTGAAGTTGTTGTAAGCAGCCGCTTGCATCGTGCCGAGGCCAGCGGCGCCGTCAGAGCCGCGGTCAGAGCGAACGCCCGGCAAAGCGTTGTCAATGCGCCCGCGCCCAACAACACCCACCACGCCGCGCCCCAAGACGCCAACGCCCTGCGTGCCTTCGGCAACCGGTTGCCCGGCTTCGCCTTGCACGCCGACGCCCAGCGAGGTCGTACCACGCACCCCGATGCGGCTACCGCCTGTGACATAGCTCAGGCCAGACACCGCAGCGGGACCGGTCGCGCCCGATGACACAAGGCCAACTATCTGCGCGCCTGTCCCTACCGACGCGATGCCGAACGCGTCCGAGCCGGGGAATACGGTCATGATGCCATAAGTGTTCTCTTGCGGTGCGGCAATCTTGACGACCTCGTTGCCACTACGCAGGACGGTCAGCTTGTTGCCCGTCGTGTCCAACTGCACGCGCGTTGTCGTGGCGTTGGTGCGGATAACCGAGCCTGTGATCTCAATGCCGTCGATAGCGCCAGCGGCGATCTTCCCCGCGACCACGGCATTGGCTGCGAGGTTCGCCGCCCTAACTTCGCCAGCGGCTATCTGGTTCGAGCTAATGGCAGCGGCGGCGATCTTGCCGGCGGTGATGGCGTTGGCGGCGATCTTGTCGGACGTGATGGCGTTGGCGGCTATCTTGCTCGCCTCAACCGCGCCCGCCGCAATTTTCTCAGCCGTGATGGCGCTGCCAGCTATTTTTTCGGCAACAACCGCGCCCGCCGCGATGTTGGCGGCCAGCACCGACGCCGCCTGCAGCTTCGGCGTGGATATGGCACTGTCGCTGATCTGCGTCGTGGTGATTTGGCCAGTCAGCTTTGCCGCGTTAATTGCGGCGAGCTGCGCGTCTGTTAGCTGCCCGGTGATATCCACCGCCGGCACCGCTGCAGTCCATGCCGATCCAGTCCAGCGATAGAGCTTGTCGTCAGTGGTTAGGAACACCATCCGACCTTCGAAATTGCCGGTGCTGGGCAGGCTGCTGACAATCTCGACCGGCGTGATGCCGGCGGCAAATTTGGCGGTGTTGAGAATGCCGTCTTGAATGTCCGCTGCCACGATAAAGGCAGTCGTGGCGGACACCGACCCGCTAAACGCCGAGAGGTTGCCGCTCAAATCCCGTGAGCGCACCCAAAAGTGCCTCGTTGTGCTGGGCGCCAAGCCGGTTCGCACAAAGCCCGTCGCGCGCGTCTCACCGACAAAGTAGCGGCCGGCGGTGCTGCTGCTGGTGTTTTCCCAGACCTCGACAGCGGCCAGGTCGGGCGCCGCCGGCAGCGTCCATGTCAGGCTGATGCCGCGCGTGATGCCGGTTGCAGCCAGACCAGTTGGCGCGTTCGGCGTTGTCGCATCGCCCGACGCTGTGCCTGAGACGATGCTGGACCACGCGCCGCGCGCGATGCCAGTGACGCCTCGGACGCGGACTTGATAGATCGTGCCTGCGATGACAGGCGCGATGAAAAAACGATCCGTGCCGACCGGCACTTCGCCAGAGTTCCAATCAGCCGCGCCGTTGACGCGCCATTGCACCTCATGGGCGCTGAGGAACGCAAAGGCTGCGGAGGTCCATGCCACCAACAATGCCGGCGCAACCGAGCCGTCTGGCTGAAGCGTGGTCGAAGCCGTCACCGTCACATTGGTCGGCGCCGGGATGGTAAGCGGGTCAACCAGATCGGTGTCAGGCGCCAGCGCCAGCGGCGAAGCATCGCCGAACTGCCAGGAATAGCTGTTCGCGCTCTCTTCGCGTAGCGTCAGGTTGATGACGCCGCTGTCGGCATCGAAGGTCCAGGCGACAATTCGGAACGGCTTATTCGTCCAGCCAAAGTCCGCCAGCGTCACGTTCAAGGTTTGCCAGACGCAGTACCGCAAGCCGGCGTACTTGACCAGCACGCGCACCGTCAGCGCCTCGCGCGACCGGCGCAGCATCAGCTTTGCAAGCTGCTGTGCGCGGATTTCGTCGGTGGTAAAGGGCCACTCGATATCTGTGGTGATCGTCTCTCCATCGGCTGCGATCAGCGCCGCCTCAGAATAAGCGGGGAACTCTGACGCCTGCCAATTCCGGCCGGGATGGATAAACGTGCCGCGTACCGTATTGAATAGCTCGCGGCGCGGCGGCTTTGTGACCAACTCAATCGGGCCTGCAAGGTCTGAGGCCGTTAGTGTGTCAGTCGGCGCGTCGTAGGCGCCCGCATAGAGACGATATTTCCCCGCCACATAAACCAGCGTGCCGGCGCAGCTGGTTAGCATATCGTCGATAATGTCGATTGGCTTTTGGTCGAGGTAAAAAGCGCCGTCGAGAGTGTATCGCTTTTGTGTCGTGCCGTTCGCCGCGATTGTCACCAGCTCATCGCAGACGTTAGCCGCAGCGATAAACGACGCGGTGTCAATCTCGTCCGCGCTGCACGCAAGGCCGTCTGCGCTGGATAGATAATCGAGAATGCAGAGCGCAGGATTGTTGGTCCACCCGCTGCTGTTCGTGCGCGGGTCGAGGATGGTGCTTTTGCCCTCCACCTCGAGAGATATGGCGCCTGGACCGTTTGCGAAGATGTCTCGGTTATACTCAAGGCGAAGATAGGCATACGCCGTCTCACGCAACACATGCGCGGCTGACCAGCCGTCTGTACTTTCGGCCACAAGGGCGGCGTCGGCGGTGGTCTGGCTGCCCGTGTAAAAATTGACGCGGACCAGCCCACGGCGAGGGCCAGAAGGCGAGTCGTAAGCCGCTGGGTCAGTAGCGTTAGGCCACGGAACGCTGAAGGCGTCCGTGCGAATGAAGTTGTCCGGCCCCAACGAAGCGACTGCAACGCTCTGGTCGTTGATCCAAATCGCCCTTAGCGCGGCAACGCGGTGACAAGCGACCGGGATGACGAGGTGAAGCTGCTCCTTTGCGCTGCCGGTGCTGCTCGCATAGACGATGGGGCCAGACACGCGCGCCGTGCCGTAGACCACTTGGCGCGGCGCGACGCTGCTGCGGATGGCTTGCTTGCGGTCTTGGGCCTGCGCGCGGACGTTGGATTTAGGCGCACGATTAAGGCCAAAGGCCGCGCTCAAGCCGTAGCCTACGCCAACGGCCACCACGGCGCCCACAGCCATGCCCACAGCACTTGCGACAAGTCCGCCGCCTAAAGCTGCGAAAGCGGTGCCTGCGACCAAACCGCCAAAGGCCGCAGTAGCAGCGCCGCCAGCGGCAGCCGCCGCAACAGCTATAATGATTGGCGGCATCTCAGACCACCCACGCGCGCAGCGCGCGCGAAGCCGGCAGGAAGTGCAGCCGATCCGCGCCAGGCACAGCCACCGTGCTGCCCAGATGAACTCCGCACATGCGTTGATTGCCGATAGCCACGAAGACCATATCGCCTCGCTGTGCAAAAGCCGGATCGCACTCAGCAGCGCCGAATGCCGCCATTGTCGCGGCCACCCACGCCTCCAGCCCATCCGGGCCGATAATGGCTTCGGCTTCTTCCTCTGTGCTGTATTCGCCCCGCACAGCTTCGGCTGGATCGTCGCCGGTTAGCTCAACCGCGGCATCGGCGGCCAGCGTAAAGCAGTCTTGCAAGCCCCACGCAAAGCCGTGGTCGCGGCGTTCGTTGATGAAGGCCGCCAGCCGCTCAGGCCAGTCAGCCGCGCGCTTGCGTGTCGGTTCCGGGCGCATCATTGAGGCGGCGCCCAGTTGGAGGCGGGCCACACGATATCCTTGTCCACCGTGGCGGTGACAAACTGGAAGCCTAGATCGCCAGCGTGGGCGCGCGTCTGGTCTTCGTGCGTGTAGCGCCGCACGCGCGGGCGTTCCCAATCAGCAAGCCGGTTTTCCAGCCGCACCGTGACCGTTGCCGTCTCGCCAAGCTGCACATTCATCTGATCCATGCGCCCGCGAAAGGCGAGCGGCGGTGTGCCTATCGGCAGGCCATTCGCGCCTAGCTGCACTTCCCAGATTGTGGCCGGTCGGCCCTGGTATTCCTGTGTCAGCGCCAGCGCGACCGTATCGCGCGGGATGCCGCTGATGCTGACCGTCAGGCCATACGCGCGCGTCTCCGCGCCTTCCTCAATTACGCCAATGGCGCCCAACACGCCGAGCCCGAGGAACGTATTGCCGCCGATCAGCAGATCCTGCGTCGAGCCGTTCCAGCGCACCATGCCGCTTGGAAAGTCGAGCGCGACGGCCATCGTGCGTGCGACAATCTCGCCTGTTACGGCGGCCAGATTGCCGCCAGCAAGACCGCGGCTCATGCCAGCGCCTCCACGATGCTGATCGACACCGCGCCCAGCAGCGGCGCTCGCACTTGCACCTCGCCCGCATCGTCAGATGCCAACATGAACACGCCTGTTGGCGTCCTGATGGTGACAGCCGCACCGTCAGCGCCAGCGCGGCGGATAGCTGGCGCAATCGGCACAGACGCCACGCCAGAAGCGTTGGCGTTCACATTGGCCGTCACTTGATGCAGGCGGCGGCGGCTGCTGGTGTCGGTGTAGGAAAACCAATCGCCGGCAAGAAACGCCTGCGCGTTGGCGCTAAAGCCCCGCATGGACACCGTGGCGCCTGTCTGGCTTGCGCCGTTGATGACAGGCGAGCCGCCGCCCAAAGCGCGCCGAGGCGCGTGGACAGGGCCATAGAAGAACCGGCCCGCCATGCCGCCCAGCGACGCCAGGAACGCCTCCAGCAGCCGGTAATCGGCCGGCGGCAGCGTGCGCCAGGTCAGGGTTGCTTCCCACCGCGCGCCGGGCATGGCCAACGTCTGCACCGTGCCGTCGAAAGGCGAGGTGTGCGTCTGCGTGCGAGCGCGAAGCCGCCACGACACCTCAGACGGGTTGCGGATGGCCGGGAATGCCACGCTCATTTACGCGCGCCTCCCCACGATACGCGCGGCCGATCCGCCGCGCTGGATGCTGTCAAGAAGCTCTGCGTTTGACGCGCGCGCGATGGCGACCATCTCGGCCCGCAGGCGCGGCACCATCGACGCATCCGCGCCGCGGGCGTCGATGTTGTAAGTCGGCGCGAAGGTCATCCCGCCGCCGCCTTCCATCGCCACCGGGATGCGCCGGCCGTCAGGCAGCGGCACGTAAGCCTCTGGCGTGCGGCCTTCACCAAACAGCGCAATTTGCGGGCTGTTGGCGATGCCGCCCATTGCGTAGCGGTTTAGCGGCATCGGGCCGCCAGCGGTCATGATGCCGCCGTTGGCGAAGCCAAACGGGTTTTGACTGATGCCGCCTGTCGTTGGTGTCGGGGCGACGCCGCCAGCGCCCCCAAAAAAGCCGCCGAACGACCCCATGAGCGACTGCACGCCGCCGCCAATGGCGTTGGCTAAGGGTGCCGTCACCGCGCTGCGAATGATGATCCGCGCAATGTCCTGCTGAATGCTTTTGAGCACATCCGAGAACGATTTGCCTTTTAGGATTGCGTCCTCAAACGCGGACGAGAACGAAAACCCAAGCTGACTGGCAAACTGGCTAGTGCGTTCGGTGCGGCGTTGCGTTTCTTCGATTTGCTCGCCCAGGCGGATAGATGTGCGCTCGACCTCGGCGCTAAACTGTTCCTCGGTGATAATCTTCGCCGCCAGCAGCGATGTCAGGAACTCTTGCTGCCGCGCGTATTCGGTAAGGACGGGGGTGGCAGCTTCTAGGCCGGCGGTCGAAAGGTTAACCGCCTGGTTGTAGGCGTCGAACTGGCGGGTCAGGTCGGCCGTTCTGGCGGCCAGAATGCCCTGGACATCTTCCGCGCCCATGGCCACGCGCTCCGCGCGGCCCGGCCTGGGCTCTAGACGCGAAAGCTGCGCGTCACGGTCGGTTGCCGCCTGCCCTTCAAGCCGCTGCAACTCGGCCGCATCGAACAAGCCGATTGCCGCCAAGCCGCGCAACTCGCGAATGCGTTCGTCATACTGCTGCGCGATGCGGTAGCGATCATCAAGCTGGCGGCGCAACGCCTCTGCTTGCTCGCCTTGCCTTGCGCTGGGGTCTGAAAACGCCCCAAGCATACGCTGCTCCAGCCGCTCCAACTCCGCCGCCGCGCGGGTCATTTCTTCGCGCAGGCGGTTGAACTCGACCACCCGGCGCTGAACACTGTCGGGGATGCGGGTTTCAGGCCCCGCCAACGCTTGCGCGTCCCGGGCCTGCTGCACCGTCGGCTCTAGCTCAGCAATACGCTCAGCGCGCGCCGCCTGCTGCTGCCGGATGGACGCTGCGGCTAGGGCGCTAGTCGAGACGACGGCTGCACGCGCCGTGCGGTCAAGGCGCGAGATCCGCTCGATTTCAGTCTCGAAAACGTCGTTAGCGGCTTTGGTGGCATCTTCCAGCCGCTTCTGCGCTTCGGCCAATTCGTCAGTCGCGCTTCCGGCGCTAAGAAGCTGATAGGCAAGAATACCAACCGTGAGAATGGCACCCGCGACAGCGCCGCCAGTGCCAAAGACGCCCAGGAACTGCGACGCCTGCGCGCCGAACGCATTCATGGCGTTCTGGCCCATCTGCACCTGGACCGCGAAGTCCTGGATCTGATAGCCGGCCGAACCGACCGCCTGGCTAAAGCGCCCAGTGTTTTCCCCGGCTTCGCGCGTGGACCGCGCCAAGGCGCCGACGCCGCCGCCGCTCGCGCTGCGCTGGGCCGCCGCGTCGAGACGCTGAAGGGCGCGCTCGCCCTGCTCGCCCATTTGCAAAAGCTGCTGGCGAACCACATCCGCATCGCGGACGCTCAGCGACAGGACGATAGCGCGCGAACCGCTCAACGCTCGTCCCTCCGTCTCTCAGATTGACCCATCAGAATGCCTTCGGCGCAGGCCGCCAGCAGCGGCGCGGCTTGCGCGCGCGGCACGCCAAATGCCTCGGCCGTATCGAGGGCCGCCGACATATTCACCGATGCCATTTCACCGAAGGCGAGGCAGGCTTCAGAAGCCCGCAGGCACATCACGCCGGCCTGCGTCGCCGGCAGATTGGTGACGCCGGGGCAGTCACCGCAGCGGCCTGTTAGTTGGCCGTCTGGTCCTCGCGGCCGGTCGCCGCAGCCGTCGCAGTGCTGGGCGCTCCCGCTCCAACGCCATCGGAGGAGAGCGCGGAGGCGTTTCCCTCGGCGATATCCGCCTCAAGCGGCGCCCGCAGCGCGCGGCGGAACGCCGGGCCCAGCACAGCATGGCGCGAGAAGGCTTCCAGCGTGGCCGGGTTGATGGGCGCCGGCTCGCCAGCAACGCCCAAGCCTTCCCAAGCCACGACGCAGAAGCGCGCCAGCGCCTCGATCTCGAAAGCCTCGGCCATCCCGGCCAGCGCCGAAGCATTGGCGGCGTTGAAGCCCACCGGGTCAGGCGCCATGCCTGTCTCGGCCTGCGCCTTAGCCTCGCGCTGCAAGCCAGCAGCGCGCACGATGGCCTCGGTGCGGGCCGCCTCTGCCCGCGCCGTAGTCAGCGGCTCAACCTCTACCCGAACGCCGCCGGGCAGGCTAAGCCAGCGGCGCACAGGCGCCGCGCCAAGGTCGATCATCAGTAAGCCGCCACCGCGTTCTTGTAGGTGACGCGCAGCAGCGAAGCGTCGGTCGCGTCGTCAGATGCGATAAAATTGTAAGTGCGGCTAATGCCAGCCGGGCCTTCGACCGAAGCGGAAGTCGGCTCAAGGGTGCACCGCGGATAGTGGAATTCCACGGAGGTGTTGGCGTCGATGGTCAGCGTGAAGGTCACGCTCGCCGCCGTGCCGGCGCGGGCCGCCGTTTCAAGAGCATGGTCAGCGAAGCGCACGGTGATGGACCCGCCGCCCGTGCATTGACCAAAGTCAATGCCACCGATGCCGAGGCCGCTGCCAACGGTCGGGACGGCTTCCATGCCGTTCGCAAACCGAATGGTGCCGCCGGTCACGCCGCCCAGCGCCGTGCCGCCACGGCTGATAGAGCCCTGGATCTGGTGGAAGCGCGTGAACGGGGTAACAACCGGCGTGCCTGCGCCGGACGTGGCGGCCAGCGTCTCGGACAAGCACATCAGGCCGATGGTCGCCTGGGCCGCGCCATCTGGCGCGATAGAGACTTGCAGGCTGTTGGCATAAACGCCCAGAGCGCGCTCGAACCGGGTGATGTCAGGGAACGCCTTTTCGATGGATCGGGACGGCAGCGCGCTGCCACCCGACTTGAAGACGTGCGTGCGGTTCGTCGTGCCCGTGGTGGTCGGCGAGCCCAGCATCATCCGCAGCCAATGGCCGAAATGCACCGTCTCAATCGGCACCCGCGCGGTACCTTCTACGCGCGCGACCGACTGATAAGGGTCAGCGGCGTTGCGGCGCGCGTTGGCCGACAGGATTGTGTCAGACTGCAAGCCCGTCGTGGCGCCTACTTGCAGCAGGAAGGCCGGGAACTGCGCCCAGTTGCCGCCAGGCGCGACGCCCTCGGTGACTTCTTGGACCCAGTAGAAGCGGGCGGCTGCGCCCTGTGCGCCGAGCGGCATTGCCGGTTCTCCGTTAAAGGTTGGACGTGGTGGTGCTGGTGCGGAAGCTGACCGTGCCCCAAAGGCGCGCGCGGCCGCTGTCAAAGCTGTCTTCCAGGCCGTCAAACAAGACGGGGCTGAACTTGGTGGCGTCTGGCGTCCAGCCGACCAGCGCGGTGACCACCGCCTTGGCTGCTGTCAGCAGGCCAGTCGCGCCGGCTTGGCCGCGCTCGTCGGTCGAGTTGTCAACCGCAATCATCACGCGGAACCGGACCAGCAGATGCTGGTCGAGCGGGCTGATTTCCTCGCCGTCGCCAGGCTCGATGCCGCCGGGCATGAAGAACGCATGAGGCACCGGGAACTCGGTCTGTTCAGACGCGCGGACCTCGGCCGCCGTGCCAGCCACGCGGTTGCTAAACAGCGCGCATTGGCCGCGAAGGCGCGTGATGACTTGGTTAGGCAGCGCCGCAATGCTCATGCTGCTAGCCTCCAGCGATGCAGCGTCTCGGCGAGCCGCGCGGCGCGTTGATCTATGCTCTGACGTAGCGCCAACGCATCTAATCTCAGCGTCCGGGCTATATGCGCTTCACCGAGCCGCTCGGCTTGGTCGGCGCGCATCTCAAGATGCGCCGCAAACTGAAGGAGGCTCATGCTGCCCCCCGGAATGCCGCATTGGCGTCAATGGCGCGCAAAAGACGGCGCTCTAGGTCGTCCATCGCCCGCTTTTGCAGCGGCGACCAAATAGGACGCGGGGCAACACGGCCGACCTTGCGGTTGACCACCTTGCCGCGCCAAGTGCGCTGGACGCGCTCGGCTGTGCCGAACTCCAGCAAGTGCCGGTGGCCGGCAATGCCGCGCCGGCTGAACACCTTGGCGCCGTAGCCTTTTTCGCGGTTCGGGAACGCCACGCGCAGACCGCGCAATAGGTTGCCGGTAAAGACGGCCGGCGCTTCGCCGGGACGCGACGCGCGCCAGGATCGGACGCGGCTAGTCTTGAGCCGCTCACGCCGCACCACCGTCCGCTGGACGCCGCCGAACAGCTCTACGCGGCGCCGGACAGCACGATATCGCGCCCGGCCAGTTCGCACGCCATACAGGATGCCGCTCTTAGGGCGGCGCAGCTCGGCCGCGACAATCTGGTTATACTCGCGCGCCAGGTCGCGGATGACGCCGCGCAGATCAGCGTCAAGCGCCGCCGCGTCGGTCGCCAGCTTCAGAAAGGCGCCGCGATTGCCAACAGACACGCCCATCATGCGGTGAAGTCCACCCGCATTTCCTCGGCCATCACTTCCAGCCAACGCCGCCGGCCGTCAGGGTCGCGCGCGTCGCGCTTGCGGAAACGCTGCGCGCCTTCGTTGACCGACAGATGCGTGAAGGTGGTCGGATCCAGCCAGCGCATGGTGATGCGATGGGTGATGGCGTCGCCAACCTGTATCGAGCCGATGTAAACGCTGCCGCGCGTGGCCTCGACCGCGCCCCAAACCTCGGCAACCAACGCATACGTCTCGGCAATGCCCGTGCTGCCGTCTGCCGCCTGCTGGCGCATTTCCAGCGTGACGCGGTTGCGGAGCGCGCCGATGTTCACAGCCAGCGCACCCGGTAGGGATCAAGCAAGCGCCGAACGGCGGGCACCTCAGACAGCGGCTTGGCGGCGCTGGCCTCGCGGTTCTCATAGAGTTCGCCCAGCACCAGAAGAATGGCCGCGCGCAGAGCGGCAGGCACCGCCGCAGCGTTGGTGTATCCAGCCTGGAACCGCACGCGAACGGCGGCCCTGTCGTCCAGGCGCGTGCCCGGCCAGGTCGTGCTGACAGCCGGCCACAGAAGCGCGGGCTGGGCAGTTGGGCCAGTCGGTGCTTCGACTTGATAGGCCGCCGGATCGAGCAGCGTATCCGCGCCAGCCGCTGAGGTGTAGCGCAGCGACACCACCGACAGGACTGGCGGAACCGGCAGAGTGATGGCGCCGATTGGGAACTCAGGTAAGCGCATTTCCCAAGTCTGCGGCATCAGCGCGCGGCCGGTGTGGTTCTCGACAGCCTCGCGCGCGGCCTGCAAGTAAGCCTCGATCAGCGTGGCATCGGTGCCGCCAATACCGGCGCGCAGATGCTCTTGCGCGTCAGACAGCGAAACCGGCTCAACAGCAGGGGCCGTAATGAGGCGGATGTCCATGCGGCGCCCTCACTTAAAGAGCGGGACGGCCCGAAGGCCGCCCCGCATTGGCTCAGGCCGGAGGCGCGACGCGGTCAAGAAGACCGCGAACCGCCACCGCCGACATCGGCGTTGCCGTGGCGTGCGTGCCGCCAAAGTCCGCCAGCAGCTTCAGGAACTGCTTGCGGCCCCGGTAGCCCACGACCGTCACGCTCGGCGTCGCATGCGCGGCGACAAGCGAGCGGACGATGCCGCCCGCGCCCACCGTCACGCCCACGACGTCATTCTGCTCCACGGCCGTGTATGTGCCGCCAGAGGTGTCGCAGTGGGTCAGCTTGAACTCGACCTTGTTGGTGGTCGTGAACGTAATGCCACCCACACCGACCTCAATAAGCACCGTGCAGGCTTGCGCCTTGCCGATGTCGAGCGATGCCGGGGTGTTGTCAGCATCATACGCAGCGGCGGGCAAAAGAACGCCCGCCGTCAAAGTTTCGCTTTGGTCGAAGCGCATGGGGTCCGCACTCCTTACGAAGCGGCGTTGACGAACACCTTCACGGCGCCGCCAACGTCAATGAGGTTGCCGCCCGAGCGCATCCACGCGAGGAAGCCGACCTGGCCCTTTTTTGTGAACGCGCTGTCGGTGAAGCGGAACATCTCCACCGCCATCACGTCGCGGATGTAGTAGGTGGAGAAGTCACCAAACAGGATCGACCGGGCGCTTGCCGCCATGTCGACAATGTCTTGGTTAATGCTGATCGGCGCGCCCAACAGGCGATCCGGCGCACCTTCCGGAACACCCTGCTCATAGCCCGGCACGAAAATGGGGCGGTTCTGCTGATCCTTAATCTGGCGGATCTTCATCAGCGTGTTGTCGTTGAACATCCAGCGCACGCGGCCAAGGTCGCGATAGGCCGGGTCAACCGAGTGCTGCAACTCCACCAGGCTGTCATAGGTCACGGCAGTGACCTGCGAGGTGCTGTTGGCAGCGGTCTTGCCGGCGGTCGCGGCAGTCACCACGCCGTTCGGCTGGCCGGTGCCGGTGCCGATTGTGAAGTGCCGGTTGGTAATCCGCGCCAGGCGGGTCGACAGACGGTCGCGAACGAACGCCTCGATGTCCACCACGCTGTCCTGCAGCAGTTCAAACGGAACCGCCACGACTTTGGAAGAATACTTATAGACCGGCAGGCTGATGGTGCCGAACGTCACATCGGCATCCGTCGCAGTCTGGTTCTCGGCGATGATCTCGCCGACTTCAGCCGTGCCGTTCGACGTCGGGAAGCTCATTGCGCCCACGCCGGTCGTGCTGATGGTCGTCGAAACCTGACGCATGCCACCGAACGCCTTCAGCGCGTCCAGCACCGAGCGCGCCACTTCGCTGTCAACCGTGAAGCCACCCTCGGAACCCGTGGTGGTGCTCATGGTGTTGCGGACGTGCGACCAGTCGTCGGCGTTAAGCGCCTTGTCGCCGCCCTGCAGCCACTTGGCGTAGATCGTCATGCCACGGTCGCCCGTGTTGCGGCCACGCTTCTCGGCAGCTTCGGCAACCGCGTGCGTGCGGGTTTCGGCCGCAATCTTCTCGTTCGCGTCCACGATGCGCTTGATCTTGGCGTCGATTTCGTCGATCTGCGCCATGCCCGCGTCATAGATCGGCTGATCCGCAGCCTCGTTCCACTCGGTCTTGGCAACAAGTTCATGCAGCGACTTGGCGACAGCCGCGCGCTGCTCACGCAGGGCCTGAATGGCCATGATGAGGTTTCCTTTCAGGAAGGCCGAAATGCCCCGGCCGGGCTATCTGACGCGCGGCTGCGCTCAGATCAGAGAAGCGGCCAGCCGCACGGCGAGGCGCCGCCGCAACTGGTCCCGCATATCGTTGGCCGGAACTGGGACCGGCTCTGGCTTAACTGGCGCCTTAGCGTAGGCGCTCAGATCCCAACGCGCCGCAGGGCGCTGCTTATTCTCGTTAACGAGCCGGTCGGCCAGCTTTGAGCCAACAGCTTCCTCGGCGGTAAACCACGTTTCGGCCGCCATCAGCTCGAGGAAGTCCGCAGCATCGCCGCCCGCGCGCCGCGCGTAGGTAACAGCAATCTGCCCGTCAATCTTCTCCAGCAGCGCAGCCATACCCAGCATGTCCTCGGCATTGCCGAGCGCCAAGCCGGACGCGCGATGGATCATCAGCATTGAGCCGGGCGCCATTTCCAGAGCTGCCGCCTCGGACGCGATCACCGACGCAGCCGACGCTGCAAGGCTATCGACGCGGGCGGTGATCGGCTCGCCATGCTCCCGCATCGCCGCGACCATCGCCTGCGCGCCAAACACCGAACCGCCCGGCGAATTGATGCGAAGCGTGACCGGCCCGCTGGTGGCCTTGAGCGCGCTGATAAACGCATGCGGCGAGACGCCGCCAAACCACCCGGCCTCGTCTTCGTCGGAAACGATGACATCATACAGCCAGAGCGTGTTCGCCTCGGCGCGAATGCCATGCCCCCGGCCCTTGTTGGCCTGCAACATGCGGATGTAGGGGTTCATGCCGACGCCTCACTTGGCTGCGCCGGCACCGCGCTGGGCAATTGCCCGCGGACGGTTCGGCTCATATTAAGCACCGATCTCACCTCTTCGACGCTCATAAATGCAGGCTCGCCAGCGCGCCCAAGGGCGACACGCAGCGACTCAAACAGCGACTTGGTGTCCGCGCGCTCCAGTTCCGTCGTGTCGAACTCGGCCACGCGCGAGGCTGTGCGGAAGAACTTCCGGTTCATCTCGTTCTGGAATGCGTTAAGGTGATCGCGCAGCGTAAACCGAACAAAGCCCACGCCCATTGCCTCGACGCCGCTGCCCCAGCTTGTCGTCTTGTCGGTGTAGCCGATCATAAAGCCCGGCACGCCGTAGATGCGGGCGATTTCCTCGACCTGAAACTTCCGGGTTTCCAGGAGCTGCATTTCTTCCAGCGGCATCGTCAGCGTCTTAATGTCGAGGCCGCCTTCAAGGATCATCGGCTTGCCGCCGTTCAGCGGGCCGCGATGCTGCTGCTCCAGCATGTCGCGCAGCCGGTCGATCTGCGCTTGCGTCAGATTGCCGGCCGCCTTCAGCGCGTAATCCGGGCGCGCCATGTTGTCCAAGAACCGCGCCGAGAAGTCCTGCGCGCTGATCGCAAGCCGCCCACTGACACGCAACGCATGCCGCAGCGGCGACAGGCCACGCAGCCCGTTAAAGCCGAAGCCGGGCACATGCAGCATGTCATCTTGATCGAGAATACGCATCTTCGCTGCCTCAGGCGAAGGACTCTCAATCGTCTTGTCAGGCTGGATCTCATAGACCAGCCGCGAGCCGTCAGGCGTCGCAATCACGCGGACGCGGTTCGGATGGATCGGCACGAGCCCAGCAATGCGGCCGGCAGGCCCGCGCACGATTTCCGCGAAGCCATCGCCGTGCAGCAGCTTAGAACCGACAAGGAATGACCAGCCAGCCGCCGCCGGCCAGCGGGGCGCGAACTGCTCGTTCAGCGTCCACCACAGATCATCATTCGGCAACCGGTCGCGGTCGCCATCCGGCGCGCGGCGGTAGATGTGCATCGGCAGCGACGCGATGGCACCCGCGATGAGCTGCACGCACGCATGCACAGCCGACACCGATAGCGCCGCTTGCTCGCTTGGCGCCGTGCTAGGCAAACCGCCCGTCAGCGCCTCGTATTCCAGCATTCCGCGCCGAATAAACGAACTATCGACCGAGTTTTCAGGCGCAAACCACTTTGCGACGCGGGACAGGATACTCACAACAGCACCACCCGCGGATCAACAGTGGCCGGCGCGCGGGCCATCAGCTCGACCGCGTTAAACATCGCCATTAGCGGGTCGATTTTGGCCGAACCCGACGCCTGCTTCGTGATGAGCATTGCGTTTCCTTTCGGCTCAACCTTTGCGTTCGACACGCACCAGGCCATGAGGCTTTGTCCCGCGTGGAACAGCGCGCCCTCTGCCAATTTCCGTTCAGTCAGCTTGATTGCGCCGCCCAGCCGCCAGCCCTGCGACACCGCCGCCATCTGCTCGGCGGCAAAGCCCGCGCCCGTCAGCGCATCCACCGCCGCATGGCTGTTGCCAGGGTCAATGCCGATAGCGTGCCGTTCGGGAAGCAGCCCCGCATCCCGCACTTCAGCGCAGATCGCGACCAGCTCGGCCATGTCATCGCCAATGCGCTCAACCATCCGCAATTCATTGTCTGCGGCAAAGTCCCGCAGCCGCGCTGCGATGTCCTGCCGTCGCTTCAGCACCACCGGATGCGCCCAAGCCTGTGCCCAAGTCAGCCAGCGGCCCGTGTCGCGCTCGCGACCAACAACCGCCAGGCCGAGCAAGTCATCGCGCCCGCCGCCATCGACGCCGATGGTGGCCACCTCGCACCGCGCCAGGATGGCGTCGAGCGTGATGGCCTTGTCGGTCTGCGCTTCCCAATCCTCACCGCCAGCCCAGCCATCCGACCGCAGCGCTAGGCCGATCTCGACGTTGAGATGCTGCGACGCCCAGCGCCGAAGCTCGCCATCGCCGCCGGCCTTCGCCGCCTCGTAATCCGGCACCAGCCGCTCGACGGTGATCGAACGGCCGGCGTTGGGCGTGACCATGTGCCAGTTCGCCGGGTCTTCCCACGCCACGCCGGGCGGGAACTCATACAGCACCGGCAGGATTGGCGCCTTCAGCGTGCCATCCCGCACCGCGCGGGCCTTGGTCAGCTCGGCCTTAAAGACGCCAGAGGGCTGGCGCTCGCTCTGCGTGGTGATCGTGACCAGAAAGCCTTCAGGCTGGCTAATCAGCCCGCCGCGAAGCTGCCCGATGACGCGATCTGCGTCCGGTGCCTCGGCGATAACGTGCAGCTCATCCAACAGAATGCCCGCCGGCTTGGTGCCGGTGACAATCTTCGGATCGAAGCTCTTAACCTTCAGAAAGGCGCCGGTTGGGCGCCATGTGATCTTCTTCAGATGGTGCTGAATGTGCGCCTTGGCGGCCAGCACCTCGTCGGCCTCGATCATCCCGACAGCCTGCCGGAACGCTAGATCGGACACCTCTTGCGTCGGCGCAACTAGCAGGAACTCCGCGCGCGGCCGGCGATTGACCAGCAGCGCCGTGACCATGATCCCGGCCCCGCCGGTCGTCTTGCTGTTCTTCTTCGGCACCAGGCCGAAGACCTCGCGAATATGCCGCTCTTTGCCGTCCCAAGACCCGAACAGCGCCCGGACTATATCGCGCTGCCAGTCGCCTGCCGCTTCCGCCATCGTGGGCGTGCCCGGCACATCCGGCAGCCGCAGACGGTCGAAAATCGCCACCGCACGCGAAGCCTCGGTTTCGGTCAGCGGCAGCGAAGGCAGCAGTGATCGCCCCACCCGGATGCGTTCCGGCCAGTCAGGGCAGGCGAGTGACCATGCCATCGGTTACTGCAGCAGGCTTTCCCAATCGGTGCCGCGCTCAGCCTGGCGCGCCACCATCTCGCGCTGCTCTTTCTTGCCGGGCGCTGCATCCGCAGCCTTCGGGTGCACATAAGGCGCCGCAGCCTGCGCCATGCGGTCCCGGCGCGTATCGTCGGCGCTCGGGTCGTTCATCACCGCCAGCATGTAATCCAGCGGCGACAGCTTGCACGCCTTGGCGGCTGCGCGGATGTCGGGTGCAAAGTCGCCCGGCTCCGGCTCCTTACGCGGACGGCCTGCGCCTGGGCGAGCGCCGCCAGAACCAGCGCGGGGACCGCCTCGCGGCATTGGTGAATACCTCCAACAAATCAGCAATGGACGGTGAAAAACC